>Ga0134125_10001606_pt1 | contig 27603 bp, 22 predicted proteins | sample KB31751_FD_96464 | JGI IMG/M metagenome (GOLD analysis project Ga0134125, IMG submission 96464) | Terrestrial soil microbial communities with excess Nitrogen fertilizer from Kellogg Biological Station, Michigan, USA - KB3-175-1 | ecosystem: Environmental > Terrestrial > Soil > Unclassified ... | reverse complement strand
TTTAAGGCGATTGGTGGATTTGTGCGCGAGGTTATGTGGGACGGCATAGATTGCCACCGTTGCCGGATGGAAGGTTGGATTGCATGCAGCTGGGACGAACCTGAGTTACGTTTCGTTCACCTTCGTCCAATGGGGTCCAGCCAGCACAACATTTATAAAGGACGCATGCGTCACGGTTACGGGCAATATTTCATGGGAACCAGCTTCGTATACATGTTGGCAAGCGCTGTCTATCGGATGAACAGGAGGCCATATGTTCTGGGCGGATTAGCGATGCTTTGGGGATGGCTAAAAAATGCGATAGCTCGAAAGCCTCGCTACCACGACTTAGCATTTCGAAGATATCTTCGCCGGTACCAGTGGCGGGTTTTGCGAGTCGGAAAAAAGCGCGCGGTCGAAATCACTAGATCACTTTCCGAGTGAGTAATAACCGTTTAAAAATGTATTTTTTAATTCGGTTGCGCTGATGTGTGGCATCGCAGGGATCGTTGGGGAACTGACGAAGTCAAACCGCGCTGCATTGGCTCTCATGCGGGATGCCATGGCTCATCGTGGCCCCGACGATCAAGGATTTTGGGAAACTTTGCCGGATAACCGAGGTTGGGGCGTAATGTTTGCGCACCGCCGGCTGTCGATATTGGATTTATCGCCAGCCGGAGCCCAACCGATGATTGATCAGTCCCGCGGTGATGCTGTCATTTTAAATGGTGAGATCTATAATTACGTCGAGTTACGAAACCAACTGACGGCGAGAGGCGAGAGGTTTCAATCGACTGGCGATACCGAGGTTATGTTGTGTGCCTTGGGCAAGCATGGCCGCGATGCTGTTCGTTCATTTCGTGGCATGTTTGCATTTGCGTTCTGGGATGCCGCTGAACGGAAATTAGTGATGGCGCGCGATCCGCTTGGCCTCAAGCCACTCTATCTCGCGCAAAACCCAAATGCGGACGGTAGCTGGTCTCTCATTTTTGCGTCTGAGGTGAGGGCTATCATTGCATCCGGACTTCTCGGAAGGCCGCGCCTCAATCCTCACGCAGTCGCATCTGTTGTGTGGAATGGATTTGTCGTGACGCCAGAGACCGCCGTTGTCGGCATAGAATCGGTCTGGCCCGGCCAACTCCGAGTATTCGATTCCGCTGGAAAGGAAGAATTGGCGGAGTTTTATTGGAGTGCCGCTGAGCAGCGTGACGTTGCGCCTATCGAGGAAGCAGAGTTGGCGCAGGTACTCGAGGAGTCTGTACATTTACATCTGGCGAGCGATGTACCCTTGGCCGTATTCCTGTCTGCTGGCATTGATTCTGCAACTGTTGCAAATATTGCAAACAAGAACTCTCAGGCGCCTGTTCATACTTTTACGCTGGCATTTGAAGAGACTGATTATAGCGAAGGCGTCATGGCGAAACGTATCGCCGAGGCCATCGGAACGCAGCACCAGGAAGTGGTTCTCACAGAAGAGCAATTCATCGCTAATCTTGACGCAGCGCTTGACAGTCTCGACCAGCCTACATTTGACGGGCTTAATTCGTACTACATGTCGCAAGCAGTACAGCAGGCCGGATTCAAAGTGGCGTTGGTCGGTACGGGTGGTGACGAATTATTTGGGGGATATACATCCTTTCGTGATTTGCCGGCTCTCGAACAATGGTCGGGGCGCACAAAGTGGATTCCGCGGGGCGTGAGGCGACAGTTGGCGAAATTGGCGTCTTCTATGTTGCAGCCCTCGCAGGGAGGTTTTCCGCAACAAACAAGATGGGCAAAGCTGCCAGAAATGTTAGAGAACGGAAAGGATCTGCTATCCCTATATCAGCTAGCATATTCACTATTCCTTCCAGACTTTCAACAGCAGCTTTTGGGAAACCTCGCATCTGAGATGCTAATAGATGGCCTCCCGGCTCCTATGCATTCGCGCCTCTTGTTCGAAACGCATTCGAAATCAAACCTCGCGGCGATCAGCACAATGGAGCAGAGATTATTTTTAGGCGAGCGCCTGTTGCCCGATACTGACGCAACGAGCATGGCGGCATCGATCGAGGTTCGTTTGCCACTGGTCGATCATGTATTGTTTGAGAATGTTTGCCGGCTGCGTGACGCGGATAGATATACTCCGATCGGAAAGAAGGCTGCTTTACGTCGAATTGGCTTGCGTGGCCTGGACCCAGCGCTGTTTGACCGGCCTAAGACGGGATTTGTATTGCCGTATGATCGATGGCTGCGGATGGGCGTAGGTGAAGTGATGGATCGGACAATGCGTGACGGTGCGGCCGTCAAGGCAACAGGCCTCAATCCCGAAGCAGTGGGACTTTTGTGGCAAGCATTTATCGATAGAAATCCCGGAATATATTGGTCGAGAGTATGGGCGATATTTGTGCTTATTCGCTGGTGTCATCGACACCGGGTTTTCATGTGAAGATGATTGTGAGGTAAGATCACATTATACAATCAGCTGCGCTGCCACAATTAGTCAAACATTGTGGCTACTTGCCCGATCTGGCCGTACGTAGTTTCCGACGTCGACTTTTTGCAACACGGTAGACATCTGGCTTCGATTCCATCCAATGATGACGATTGCCTATCTAACGAGCCAATATGGCCGCGCCGGCGATACCTTCATTCGCGGCGAAGTCGAACATCTTCGCATTCTAGGGTTCGCCGTCGAGACATTTTCGGTGCGCGCACCTAGCGAGCGCGAATTGGTTAGCGATGTAATTCTTCGAGAGCGCCGTGCTACCGAAGATATTCTTGGTGCAGGACTGTTTAGTTTGATTGGTTCGGCCTTGCTGCTTGCGATCTCGCGCCCGAAGCGTTTTGGAAAAGCGACCAACTTGGCAATTCGGATTGGCTATCCTGGCTTCCGTGGCCGACTTTGGCCAATGGCATATCTGGTCGAGGCTTGCCTGCTCGCCAGACGTATGCAGGCGAAAGGTGTGGACCATCTGCATAACCACCTCGGTCAAAACTCTGCTGCTGTCGCCATGCTCGCTTCCGTGCTCAGCGGTATTCCGTACAGTCTCACGATCCACGGCCCCAGCGAGTTTGACACGCCCCTGACACTCGCTTTGAAAGAAAAAATTGCTCAATCAAGGTTTACCGTTGCAATCAGCGATTTTGGCCGAAGCCAGCTTATGCGCTGGAGTGCTGCTAAGCATTGGCCTAAGATTTATGTAATTCGTTGCGGGCTTCCAAGTGATTTTGAGCTTCCGACGGCAACTGCCGTTCCGGACGTGCCACGCATAGTTTACGTTGCGAGGTTCGTCGAAGAGAAGGGCCACTTGGTGTTGATTGCGGCGATTGCTCGTCTGGCCAAGGCGGGAAAAAATGTTGAACTCTGTCTTGTCGGCGATGGTCCACTGCGGACAGTGATTGAAATGGCAATCGCCCAAAACAATGCCGAGCAATATATAAAGTTGCTCGGGTGGAAAAGTAGCAAGGATGTGCTTCAAATAATCGAATCGAGTCGTGGTTTTGTCTTGCCGAGTTTTGCAGAAGGTCTCCCGGTTTCTCTTATGGAGGCAATGGCGCTGGCGCGGCCGGTTGTTGGTACAAATGTTGGGGCGGTTTCGGAGCTTGTTGAAAATGGAAGGCACGGGTGGCTCGTCCCGGCAGGTTCAGTTGAAAGTTTGACCGCGGCAATTGGCGAAATGCTTGATGCACCGGTTGAAGTACTTACAAAAATGGGCAGTGAAGGTAGTAAGCGTGTGATCGAGCGACACAATGCAAGACTAGGAGCGCAAAGGCTGGCATCGCTTTTTATGGGCTCTGTCTGATGATTTTACTTTTCATACGTAGGCTATCCAAACCGGGTGCAGGCCAGATTGGTCGTGTGCAAGGGAGAAAAGGGAAACATCAGGAAATCAGAAGCGCAACGAATGCCACTTGGCGGCTATAGGTCACCGTTGATATGTCGTCCCGAAGCTTTGATGTCAGGCCTTAAATGAAGATCAGACATTTGGGTTGGCTGTGGGCCAACTCGGCCACCATCTGTGAGGGAAGCGGCATCGTGCTCGCCTCCCGTCGAATTCGTTTCGTTCTCAAAGCTTTAGCCGTGTATGAGTCGATAGTGCCGATGATTGATGCGCCCAACGAAAGTTCATTGGGCAGGTTGATGCTGCATCGCCCTGAGGCACTTGGGGCTATTGTATGGCCGTATCAATGCACGGGTTGGACGCCTTGTTTTCGTTTGGCGCGAATAAGAGACCACTATGGCGTAATCGATAAGATTGGTGGGGCAATCGATTTTCCGGTAGACGGAAGAATTGTCTTACTTGATCTTGGTGATATTCGTAAGGGGCTTCACATCGTCGTCGATCAGCCTGTTTGGTTTATGCGTGAGGGGCAGCTTGCCATCAATCTGTTCGTCCATGATGTAAGGATGTATACGTTGGCCTTCTCTTTTTTTCATAAGGACGGTGAGATCGCGGCATTTGTTGGAGCAATTCAAGGAAGGGATATTGACGGTGCGCTCGAGGAGTATCGAGAGCTTACGAAGGCATCCAACGGTATGCGGCCGAGAGATTTCCTCATTGAAGTATTTCGGATGTTTTGTGCTGAGCTTGCGGTTGGGCGTATATTCGCCGTTTCTAACAAGCACCGACATCACAAAGACCGGTATTTCGGCGCTGCTGCCAAAGAGAAGTCTTCGGCGAATTACGATGAGATATGGGAGGACAGGGGTGGTATCCGTGTCGATGCCACGTGTTATCAGATCGAGGTCAACTCTGCTGAGAGGGATCTCGCAAGTATTCCGACAAAAAAGCGCGGAATGTATCGACGCCGGTTCGAGATGCTTCGATGTATCAGGGCGAGCCTTCGCGATAATTTCAGTAGTCTCGGTCTAATGCCCTTTTCGATAAGAAGCTGACGATGCAAGCGAAAATGAATTCCTGGTGCATGGGCGAGGCGCTTGTTAAATCGATTCATGCGTACAATATGTATAAGGCTCGGACCGGCACATCTGCTAGCGTATTACGCAAATATTGGAAGCTTCGGCACTTTTTCCTGAGCGTGATGACGAGCTCTGATATTGATCCAAATGCCGTAATCGGGGAGGGGATCCATCTGCCGCACCCTAACGGGATAGTCGTCCATGCGTCGGCGGTAATTGGCGACGACTGCATGATCATGCAGCAGGTAACAATTGGTCAGCTATCAAGCTCGCATGCGCCGGTAGTCGGCTCGCAAGTCTATATAGGTGCTGGAGCAAAGATACTTGGAGAGGTAGCGATCGGCGATCGTGCTCGGATCGGGGCTAATGCGGTCGTTCTTTGCAACGTGCCGGCGGATTGGACCGCGGTAGGTGTGCCGGCGCGACTCATCCCTCCGAAATCAATCCAGACTTGACACGTAGATGGCAGGCGAAGCTCTTTTGACAACTATGTACAGAATGTGCGCCAGAAGTATTCAAATTATATCAGCTGTCATTCGGCTCACGCGCCCGTGTCTGCAAATAGCGGCCGTACGCCGTTTTTTCGAATTTGCTGGCTAGCTGGCGAAGTTGGCTTGCGTCAATGAAGTGCTTTTCGTAAGCAACTTCCTCTGGACAGCCTACCAGAAGCCCCTGTCTGTGCTGGATTGATCGCACAAATTCCGACGCTTCCAGCAGAGCGTCATGGGTGCCGGTGTCGAGCCAAGCGTAGCCGCGTCCGAGCTTAACAACATTCAATTTATTGCGTTCCATATAACGCCGATTTACGTCCGTAATCTCAAGCTCACCCCGCGCCGAGGGATGTAATTCTGCGGCAATGTCAAGTACGGTATTGTCATAGAAATACAGGCCGGTGACAGCCCAATTGGACAGTAGCTGAGGGGGCTTCTCCACGATGTCGATCGGGCGTTCTGCGTCATCGAATTTTACAACGCCATATTGGCTCGGCTCGCTTACGTAATAGGCGAATATGGTTGCGCCTTCTGTTCGCGCTGCAGCGAGCGTGAGCTCGGCGCTTAGCCCGTGTCCGTAAAACACGTTATCGCCCAACACGAGGGCCACCCGACCATCGCCGACAAACTCACGTCCAAGGATAAAGGCGTGGGCGAGTCCGGTCGGCTTTTCCTGGATGATGTATTCCAGCCTGATGCCCCAGTCGGAACCGTCGCCAAGCAAATGCCGATAGAAAGGCAAATGCTCGGGCGTGGAGATCAGAAGGATGTCGCGAATTCCTGCTAGCATGAGCACCGATAACGGATAGTAGATCATCGGCTTGTCATAAACAGGCAGCAGCTGCTTGTTGATGGCAAGGGTGGCCGGATAGAGTCGCGTGCCCGAGCCGCCGGCAAGAACGATGCCTTTCATGAGAAAATCCCTTCTTCAGAATGCAATCGATTGTCAGTCGGCTATCGGCACGGCTACGGTTCGATTTCGAACATGCGGATTACCGTAGTTCGGCTGGTTTCACCGGGGCAAGAAAAGTCATTGGTCACGCGCTCATTTACCAATGCCACGGCGGACGTCAGCTGCGTGCTTGGTCAAGAGTGGCTTCCACCAACCGCGATTTTCAACGTACCATTTCACGGTCGAAAGCAGGCCTTGTTCGAAGGTATGCTGCGGCGTCCAGCCAAGTTCTGTATTGAGTTTTCTGAAGTCAATCGAATAACGGAAATCATGACCTGGACGGTCTGGTACAAAAGTGATGAGCTCGCGATGCGATCGGTGATTTGGACATTCGATCAGGCGATCCATAGCCTCGCAAATTGCGCCGACTACATCAATATTGCGCCGTTCAGCGTTGCCGCCAATGTTATACGTTTCCCCAGGCTGGCCGCGCTCCAGAACAAGTGTTAACGCACGCGCGTGATCATCCACGAAAAGCCAATCACGCACGTTAAGTCCTTTACCGTAGACTGGCATCGCTTCTCCCGCGAGTCCCTTGATAATGGTGAGCGGGATTAGCTTTTCTGGGAATTGGTGTGGGCCATAATTGTTTGAGCAGTTCGTTATAAGGATCGGCAGGCCGTGAGTGTGGCCCCAAGCTCTAACCAAATGATCCGACGCTGCCTTGGTCGCCGAATAAGGAGATCGCGGGTCGTAACTGGTTGTCTCGGTAAAGGCCCCAATGTCAGACAGGGCGCCGTAGACCTCGTCGGTGGAAATGTGGTGGAAACGAAAGCTCTGAGCACGTGATCCGAGTCTGCGCCAGTGTGCCAAGGCTGCTTCAAGTAATACATAAGTGCCGACGACGTTCGTGTTAATGAAGTCGGCCGCGCCGTCGATTGAACGGTCGACATGACTCTCTGCTGCCAGATGCATTATCGCATCCGGACTGAAGCGATCGAAAGCATCAGCCATCTCGGCGTGGTTACAGATGTCGGCTCGGAGAAACCGATAACGCGCGTGCCCTTCGACCGTTATAAGGGAACCGAGATTACCCGCGTAAGTGAGTTTATCAACAACAAGTATCTCGTGAGCTGTATGACCGATGAGGTGCCTGACCAGCGCTGACCCAATGAATCCAGCTCCACCAGTGACGAGAATTTTCATATGGGAGCCTTAGAGATATTTCCGAAGCTATACCATCAATGGGTCCAGCGGGCGGCATTGTAAGAAAAAGGGCTGACGAATTCCTTAAGTAGCGGAATCGTCCGGTCCTTTCCCGAAAGGATAATATTCGTATCCGCTACATCGAATTTGTGGGGCGCATTCAGGCGTGTGACATCAGAGATTTGTACATCATCATGACTTCATCCTAGGTAAGAAATCCTGAGGCGAAGCCGACCGGAACTTAAGTTTCCCAGTTACAGGCGGCCGAGTTCTGTAGCGCGTTGGCGCCTCTCCGATAAACCGGCAGTTGGCAAAGGAGTTTGTGGCAATCACTGTGTGCGGCATAAGGCGTTAACTGATCTCCAGAATGCTATTGGGCCTCTGTTGATCGCGAAATCGATGAGGCGGAGCCCGATAACCCTAAAGCATGTTCAATCTGGACAAGCCGGCCTAGCAAGCCGATACCCCCGCTCAAACAGTGCGTTAGGTGCGGCTGAGTTAATCCGTTGTGACAGGTAAACATCCATTTGCCATCCTTTTGCTGCTGATAGCAGGAATGTGGGTGGCCCTCGTTAACGGTCAACCGCTCTTCATGGCCGATACCACCGCATACGTGCGTGGGCCGGATTATGCGATCGTCCATCTATTCGGCAATAAATATGCGACATCGTGGACTCAGCAGAACACCCTTCGAAGCCCCAGTGGCGACAACGCGGGATCACTGGGGCGCGCGGGAAAGCTGGATTCTGCCTTCAATAGAGGAATGATATCCGGACGTTCGATATATTACGGCGTCTTACTCTATCTCGGCCATCTCACAAGCAATCTTTGGCTGGCCGTATTAGTGCAAGCGGCAGTGTTTTTGTATTTGTCGCACACTTTTCTGGTCAAATGTTTGCGCTTGTCGTTCTACAATTTCGTATGGATTACGTCAGCGGTAGTGATTGCCACGCCGATTTCATTTTTCATCAGTTTTCTAATGCCTGATATATTTGCATCTTTTTTGATCATCGGAACGCTCATCATAGTGGGATTTTGGGATTCGCTGAGTTTGAATGACAAACTACTGTCGTTGGTAATCGTCCTGTATTCGACATTGGCGCATACGTCGCATTTATTGCTTCTGATATGTCTCTGTCTCACTTTTTTATGCGTCCAGTTGTTTGTGAAATTCAAACAAAAAGTTTCCAGCTCTGGCCCAAAACTAGCCTTCGTCTTGATGGCGCTTGTTGTTCTTGGGCTCTTAGGCGACGCAGCGGTTTCGTATAGTGTCAGACAGGCGACCGGAACGGATCTAATTCGACCGCCATTTTTGACGGCACGGCTTATTGCTGATGGCCCAGGATATGATTTTATTCAGAAAAATTGTGCAAAAAAGCCATACGTCGTTTGCGATTATATCAATCGTCTGCCGACTTCATCATATGTTTTTTTATGGTCGCCCGATCCAGATCATGGCGTATTTGATGTAGCTGATCTGGCTACACGCCGGGCACTGTCATTAGAACAGGAGTCATTTGCACTCGACGTTCTTCGTTTCGATCCAATCGGAGTGATGAGAAGTGCAACGAAAGATTTCATCCGTCAGTTTGTGACGGTTGGTTTGGACGATATCTTTCTGGATCAGCAGCGGTTGGCTTCCTTTAAAGAAAAGATTCCTCAAAATTATTTTGGAGCGATGTTGCGCTCTCGTATTGTTTTGAACCATCGCATTTTATCGATAGGCGACCGGTTGTACTCCTTTGTCTATCTCATGTCGGCGGGGATACTGCTGGTAATTTGCGTAATCTGGCCGTGGGTTAAATTAAACAACAAGTCAATGTTTTTTCCTGTTTCACAGTGGGCGTTTGTGCTCACAATCCCAGTTGCGGCAATTATTTTCAACGCGGGCATATGTGGAATTTTGTCCGAGCCAGCTGGCCGATACCAAGGACGCATATCATGGGTTCCTGTATTTATGCTTCTTGCCTTGCTTGCGAAGTTTTTAGAAGCATTTTTATCGATGAAACGTGAGCCAGATTTTGCGCGGCAAATGAGTGAAACGGTGCCGCGTCCGCTACGGTTCCTTGGCGTTGGCGGAATTGGCCTTCTATCGGACATAGGCATCTTCACTATCATTTCGGTACTCGGCCTGAATGTACTAGTTGCCCGTCTTGGCTCTCTTGCGATTGCGACGCTGGTAACCTGGCAACTTAATCGCGCGTTGACATTTGAGCGAAGTGGGCGCGAACAGCACCAAGAGGCACTTCGTTACTTTGCCGTCACTGCGGTTGCGCAGGGAACGAGCTACGCGGTATTCGCCATTCTTGCGCTGACGGTACTTGCTGCCCAAGCGCAGTTGGCGATTTTGATAGGAGCCGTTGTCGCCGCGGGACTTTCCTACAATGGCCATTTTCGGCTGACTTTTTCTCCGAAAGTAGCCATTTGAATTTAAAATTATAGTCAAGAAGGTGCGATGTAATGCAGGTCGATGCAGACGTATTTGTGATTGGCGCAGGGCCCGCTGGTCTTACAGCCGCCTATTGCCTTACGAAGGAAACTCTTTCGGTTCTCGTGATTGAGAAAGATCCAGTCTATGTGGGGGGAATCAGCCGAACAGTAAGCTATAACGGCTTTCTTTTTGATATCGGCGGGCACCGTTTCTTTTCCAAAGCCAGAGAGGTTGTCGATCTTTGGCAAGAGATCTTGCCCGATGACTTCATCGAGCGGCCTCGGTTGTCACGAATTTTCTATGGTGGCCGGTACTATTCCTATCCGCTTAACGCTATTCAGGCATTGTCAAATTTGGGTGTGATCAGAAGTCTTGGATGCATGCTGTCCTTTGCCTGCGCGAAGTTGTTTCCAATCAAAGAGCCGCGCAATTTCCACGAATGGATACGTAATCAGTTCGGCGAGAAACTGTTCTCTATCTTTTTTAAAACATATACCGAGAAGGTGTGGGGGATGTCATGCGATGATATTTCCGCTGACTGGGCCGCACAGCGTATCAAAGGACTTGACCTCGGCGTTGCAGTGATGAACGGACTGAGGCGCGCATTCGCGCGAAAAAATGCCGCCAAGAAGGCTAGCGGGCGAGTTGTCAAAACGCTGATCGAAAGCTTTCAGTACCCACGCAGAGGTCCTGGAATGATGTGGGATGCGGCCGCATGCAAGATCATCGCACGCGGCGGCCGCATTTTGATGGGTCGGCAGCTCACGAGACTTACCTATGATCTAGAGCGAAAGATCTGGAGTATTACGGCGACAAATGCTGAAGGTAAAAAAGAGATTTATACCGCACGCCATGTCGTCTCTTCGGCCCCCGTGCGCGAGTTGGTGGAAAAAGTTACGCCTTCGCCGACATCGCTTCCACATGCTCAGGCACTGCGCTACCGCGATTTCATCACGGTTGCGTTGATGATAGATCAAGCCGATTTGTTTCCGGATAACTGGATCTACATCCACGATCCGTCGGTTAAGGTAGGGCGGGTCCAGAATTTTCGTTCGTGGTCGCCGGAAATGGTGCGACCAGGAATGAGTTGTCTCGGGCTAGAATATTTCTGTTTTGAAGGGGATGGCTTGTGGAACGCCCCCGACAGTGAGCTGATTGAACTTGCTAAGCGAGAAATCGAACAAATTGGCCTTATCGCAGCCGAAGATGTTGTCGATGCTTGTGTTGTGCGCCAACCAAAAGCATACCCCGTTTATGACGAACACTACCGTGATCACATAGCGATGATTCGGAGCGACCTTGGACAGCATTTTCCTACGCTTCACTTGATCGGTCGCAATGGCATGCACAAATATGACAATCAGGATCATGCCATGATGACGGCTATGCTTACGGCGCGGAATATTCTCGCCGGCGAGAGAATTTACGACGTATGGGATGTTAACGAAGACGCCGAATATCACGAGGCGGGTCATGCTGGCGCAGAAGAGGCGTTGCGAAGTGGAAGGCTGGTGCCGCGCAAGGCTGAAATCGCGGAGGCATCGCTTTAATTTGGAGTGAGGCGATCCCGCTACCTTAAGGCAATTCCTTTTATAGTGAGCCCGACACGATTAGGCCTCAAAGCATCAAGCGCTTATACAAAAATGGTCAGATGCTCGCGACCATCTCCTTCGTTTAGCGTTTAGGCGCGGGCATCGGCGAGGAGTGCTTGGGCTTTGGCTGTGGGATGGCGCGGAATTTGATCGCGGCCGATTTCCAGTCAAAAGGCTTTGCCGGGAGTAAACCTACGCATGGCGTCAAAAGACTCTGACCTTCGGCATTGCGGATCTCAAAGATGATGCCCGGCTTCGCCATTTTAGCGCAGTCCTGCCATTGCGCGATCGCCATCCATTCGCTCATGCTGCAAACTCCGTGATATCCCAGATACTACTGGGGAGCTTTACCTTCACACATTAATCTTTGGCTTCTCGTTCTATAAAGCCTTGACATAGCGATATCATTGGGAGTTTAGGTAAAATGTTACTCAAATCTAAAGAATTGCGATGTTAACTCTGCTCGATTGAGCGGTATCGAATTGCAGGTGCCGCAGGTATACGGCAATAAATGGGGGGAGGCGTAACTTGCTACTTGAGCTGCCAGCGCTTTGCTATGCAAGTACATAACCCGGCCACAATCAACACCAGCACAAACATGGTTGGTACGGGCGATCTGGCGCGCGAGGTTTATGGCATATTGGGCATTCCGGTTGATGCGACAGATATGACAGCCGTTCTACGCAGGATCGAAACTGCGGCAGCCGACCGGTTGCCGTGTCTTATTTCGACCGCCAATCTCAACTTCTTGGTCACCAGTGGAATTGACGCGGAATTCAGAGAGTCGCTGCTGCGTAGCGACTTATGTACAGCCGATGGGATGCCAATAGTTTGGATAGCCCGGCTTTTGGGTGTTCCAATCCGAGAACGAATAGCCGGAGCTGACATTTTCGAGGAACTCAAATCAGCGAGGAGTCTCAGTCGTCGTTTGAGCGTATACCTGTTCGGTGGTGCAAACGACGCTGCGGAAGCAGCAGGTCGGAAACTGAACGAAGAATCGAGCGCCATCGTGTGTGCAGGATCATATTATCCTGGCTTTGGTACAGTTGACGAAATGAGCACAGATGTCGTCCTCAACACGGTTAATGCGAGTAATGCGGATATTTTGGCTGCGGCTCTCGGTGCAAAGAAAGGACAGGCCTGGCTACTTAGTGTCCACGACCGTTTGGGTATTCCAGTCAGGGTTCACCTCGGCGCAACGATTAATTTTCAGGCGGGCACAGTTAAACGCGCGCCACTCCGCATGCGCAGGTGGGGGCTGGAGTGGCTTTGGCGCATCAAGGAAGAGCCACGGCTTTGGAAGCGCTACCGAGACGACGGTGCCATCCTTCTGCAACTGATGCTGACTCGCGTCCTGCCGCTCATTTTCCTCGCCAATTGGTACCGTCTCAGGTGGAGTGGTGAAGAAACCGATCTGGTAGTCGATAGAGCGGAAGGACACAAATCCGTCATCTTAAGCATAAGGGGTGTCGCCGCAGCCCGGAGCCTCGGCACGGCTGCCTCTTGCTTTCAAGACGCAGTAAGAGCGGCCAAACATATCGTTATTAACTTCACCGACACGCGCTTCGTTGACGCCCGTTTTCTTGGCCTTCTTCTCATGTTAAATAAAGAGCTCAAGAAGCAACAACTTAGTCTTAGGTTTACAGGCGTCTCGCCAGGTATTGCGCGAATTTTTCGCCTCAACGGATTTGAGTTTTTGCTTCGTACCGAAGTTTGAGAGCGTAGCTTAATGCTTATGACCACTGAGAGTGTGACCAAGGATAGATTGTCGCGGAATGGTGCAATCTATTCAACGCTACTTTTTTCCGGGTGCCTAATTGTATGCGTTGCCGCTTTTAACAGTTCGCTCCTCGAGCTTATTCACCGCTGGGTCTCACAGGAAGAGTATAGCCACGGATTTCTCATCCCAGTTGTTGCGGCGTGGTTGCTTTGGACACGTCGTGATGCACTGCTTGCAAGTATAGGCAGGCCCTCCTGGGGCGGCCCCGTCCTCATTCTGCTCGCAGCGGCCATGCATATCGTCGGGAAGTTAAGTGCGCTCTACATTCTGTCCCAGATTGGATTTGTTGTTGCGCTGATTGGTATCGTTCTCGGATTCGGGGGCTATTCGTTACTGAGAGTAGTATTTGTCCCGATCGTATTTTTATTGTTCGCGATTCCGCTTCCTTACTTCATTGACGCGATGCTGTCGTTTCGACTTCAACTGATTTCATCGCAACTGGGAGTATTCTTTATCAGGTTGCTCCAAATTCCAGTGTATCTCGAAGGAAATGTGATCGATCTTGGAATTTATAAACTGCAAGTGGTAGAGGCATGCAGTGGCTTGCGGTATCTTTACCCCCTTATGAGCCTCGGCTTTCTAGCCGCATATTTGTTTCAAGCACCTTTGTGGCAACGCGTGGTGGTGTTTTTATCCACTATCCCGATAACAATCGTGATGAACAGCCTCCGCATTGGAATTGTCGGCGTTCTCGTCAACTATTGGGGGCCGCAGGATGCCGACGGACTACTCCATATGTTCGAAGGCTGGATCATCTTTGTCGCCTGTGCTGGACTGCTGCTCGTTGAGATGTATGTGCTGTATTTCCTTCGGTACCGCAGGTCTGGCCGCGGATTTTTTGAAGTATTTTACGCTCCGACTATTGTGGCTGAGACACTTCAACATCCGACGGCGCCCTCACTCATTCGCGTACCGCTTGCAGCCTGTCTTTTGCTGGTCTGTGGAATAGGGTTGGCTGTCCTTGCTGTCTCTACCCGGCACGAAATTTTTCCCGACCGCAGGCTATTTGCAGCTTTTCCGACGACGCTGGGAGACTGGAGGGGTAAGCCTTCATCGCTCGACGCCCAGACCGAACAGGTTCTTGGCCTGACTGACTATATCCTCTCAGACTACGCCAAAGCTGATGGACGCAATGTCAATCTGTACGTCGGATATTACGCTTCGCAGCGGACGGGCCAATCGCCGCATTCACCAAGCGTTTGTATCCCCGGTAATGGCTGGCAGATAATAGATCTCGAGCGAACGAGATACCAAAATCGGAATTTGGATATTTCGTTGCCCTACAACCGCGTGATCATTGGCCGAGGAACAAGTAAACAACTAGTCTATTATTGGTTCGAAGAGCGGGGCATGAGAATTGCGAACGAGTATTGGTCAAAGCTTTATTTGTTGAGAGACGCTATTTTTAAAAATCGGACGGATGGTGCTTTGGTCCGCCTAACGACTCCTATTTACCCAGGCGAGGACGAAAGTAATGCGGATAAGCGCTTACAGGAATTTGTCCAGAGTCTAGTACCGAAACTGGTCGGATACCTGCCGTCAGAGGGCGTCGCTTCAAAAATAACGCCTGCAATGAATCCGCTCAATGCTGATCATTCCTAGAAGGCCGCCAACCATGATGCGTCTGCTCGGCAAGTTGTCCATCAAAGCGATAGTAGTCCAAGTCTGCCTCGTCATTGCCGCCTTTCAGTTGGCTGGCTGCAGCTCCCGCGAGCAACGAGCGGAGAATTACTATGACCGCGGGATGGACTATCTCAAAAAGAAAGACTTTGTAAAAGCAAACCTCGAGTTTCGAAATGCGCTGCAAATCAAGGGCGATATGGTAGCCGCCTGGAGGGGCGTAGCACAAGTTGATGAACACAATCGGAATCTACAAGCGCTCGCCACCAGTTTGCGAAAGATTGTGGAGCTTGATCCGAAAGACGTTGAGACCAAGGTCCGGCTCGCTCGCGCATTTGTGCTAGGCGGTGCTGTTGGTGAAGCATTGAAGATGGCGACTGCGGCAAGCGAACAAGACCCTCAGAATAAAGAGGCTCTTGCTATTAAGGCGGTTGCTTTGTTCAGACTCAAAGACTTTGATGGCGCCGTAGTGGCAGCGCAAAAAGTGTTAAAAATTGATGCTGGCGATGCGGATGCAAACGTTATTCTTGCCTCCGCTGCGTTCAGGAACGGCGATTCCGCTGCAGCGCTGCAGATTCTTAACAACGTATCGGCTTCGCACAAGGAAGACCTTGGCGTTATTTTTCTTGAAATCAGCATATTCGACCGCAAGGGAGATCTGCAGCGGGTCGAATCGTTACTTCGAAGACTCATTGCTCTTCATCCAAAAGAGGCCGCGTTTCGAACACAGCTGATCAGGTTTTATGTGGCGCACGGCCGTTCTGATGATGCAGTGAAGGAATTGCGTGCCGAAATCGCGGCGGATCCGGCCGATAGCAACATTGAGATGGCTTTGATCAATCTCCTCGGTACCGCCAAGGGCGTTCCAGCTGCGCGTGCAGAGCTTGTGGCGCGTATCAATGCAGGAGGAAAGGTATTTCCGTATCAGATTGCGTTGGCTAAGCTCGATTACGCGCAAAACAACGCGCCAGACAGCATAGCGCTTCTCAAGAAGCTAATTGCCGGCCCCGGCTCGCCGGACGAAATCATAGCTGCACAGAGCGTTCTTGCGGAAATATATATGCGGACAAAGAATATTGCCGCAGCAGAACCCTTGGTCTCGGATATCCTCCATGTCGATAGCCGCAACATCAGCGGGTTGCGGCTGCGTGCCGCGATCCATCTGGAGCGAGACCAATTTGACGACGCGATTGGCGACTTGCGTCGTGCACTCAATGATCAACCAAGATCGGCGGATCTCCTCGCCAGTTTGGCAATTGCATACGAACGGAGCGGCTCGATAGAGCTTGCTGACAAAGCCTATCTTGACGCCACAAAAGCTTCGAATTTTTCACCGACCTTTGGCCTGAATTATGTTGCTTTTCTGCGGCGGCGAGGTCTGTCTGAACAGGCCGAGAGTGTGCTTGTCGACCTCGCTGGGCGGAATCCGAAGAATGTCGCCATATTGTCGGCTCTCGCAGAAGTAAAACTCGCACGTCAAGACTGGCTGGGTGCACACACCGTGGCGAATGCCATTCGTGAAATCGGAGACAAGAGCGATATTGCCGATCAGATAAATGGCGCTGCATTCAGTGGGGAAAAAAAGTTCGGTGAGAGCCTGACAGCACTGCAGAATGCTTATGACGCCAAGCCTGGTGCGATCCAGCCGATGGCGGCACTCGTCAAAGTATATCTGCAGGCAAAGCAACCAGAAAAGGCAGAGGCTTTTCTCAACGCCGCGCTGAAGGCAAATCCAGCTAACGCAGAGGCTTGGATTCTCCTTGGTTCGGTGCAGCTCTCAAAAAATGATACCGTTGACGCTGCAAAGAGCTTTGAAACTGCGGTGCAACAGCAGCCGAACAAGGATGTCGGCTATAAAGCGCTCGCTGATTTTTATACCCGTCAGAACAAGATTGACGACGCCATAAAGACAATTCAGGCGGGTCTCGCAAAACAGCCCAAGAGTTTCGCGCTTCAATTAACATTAGCAGGTCTGTTGGAAAATAAGAAAGAATACGAACCCGCAATCGCTCAGTACGAGTCGATCCTGAAGGAACAGCCTGGCTCGATGATTGTGGCTAACAATTTGGCGAGTTTGCTTGCGGACCACCGCACAGACAAAGCGAGTTTGGAGCGGGCAAATTCTTTGGCGGCGGTTCTCGCGAAGTCTGACGTTGCGCAGTTCAAGGATACGTTAGGCTGGCTCGATTATCGGCGCGGCGATTATACGAGCGCCGTTTCCCTGCTCGAAGAGGCTGCCACCAAGTTACCTAATGTTGCACTTGTTCACTACCATTTGGGCATGGCACTTCTGGGGGCAGGGGACAAAGCTAAAGCAGGAGACCAACTAAAGAGAGCGCGCGATTTGGCACCGAATGATGCTGAATTGACAACAAAGGTGGACGCCGCGCTTAAGGGACAGTCGAAAGGCTAACCTGTACAACCAACGTCATTGGTTTTTCGCAAAGGGAAGGACAACGTTGAGGTTAGCGATTGCGGAGACGCAGACCGGCAAATGCTTTCTGAACGTACAGCGTCCGATGTATTAGATCGTACGATGTTATGAAGGCGTTTCGATCAGGGCAGTACCGTAAAGTCACGCGTCAAGTAGACTGTCACGGTATTTGATTTTGCCAAGCCGCTGATGCTGTTCAACTGGGAATAGGTGTACGTGAAGCTTGTCCGAAGTTCTTTGGTCAAGCGATACTCGTACGTGGCCCAGGCGGAAAAGAGATCGGATGTGGTTGCGCCGGAAACATTCCCCGACCCAGACAATATTCCCGATACGGTGTTGCCTTGTGTAATATCGGCGAACTGGGCCGTAATCGAAAAATTAGAGAAATAATTGATGTCGTGTCTAAGGTTGAACGCGATTGATGAGCTTTGTTGGAGATTGCCCAAAACAGTTGGCGTGGTCGCTCGTACCGCGGTTAAAGAGACTTGGGTATGCTTTAACAGTTGATATGTCAGCCCAACATTTCCGAGCCAGCTTGATCCTGCACCAGGTTGAAGCTCGGGCGCTGGAATGCTGAATGGAAATCCAGGAGTTGGCGGGGGGGCAGGAGTATTCGCTTGCCCTCCGTTCTTTTGCCAAGCGTTAAGAAAATTGACTCCTACGGCGCCGTCAATGGTGAGGCGACTTGTAGGTTTTACCTGCAGCCCGCTCTTGACCGTCCAAAACAGGCGCCGATCCTGGGCGGGATCGTCTTGGGCGTCCCAGTTAACGCTCGCGGTATTGATTAGGGAGGTTGTTTGGCTCAGCCGGTGCGTCCACACGCCGGTTGACGTGACATCATCGTACGGCGTTTGGCCCGGTACCGAAAACGAGGCGGTTGTCGCTTGGGTCTGCCACGAGAGTGAATCCCTACGCGTAATGTCTCGTGTAACACCGGCCGTCGCGTTGTAAGTATCAACTGAGCCGTGCGCAGTGACAATTCCGTTCTGCAGCAATTGGGTAGAAGCGATATCTGAGCGTTGCCATGACGCCGCGAAGTTAAACTTAGTCAGCGGGTCGGCCCTGTGGTCAACGTTAAAGTTTACGCTGGCTGGCGTTCCGCTAGTCGGTGATGTGTCAACGGCGCCTGGACCAAAATATTTATAATAGCTGTAGTTGGTACGCAGGTCATAATCTGTCGTCGGCGTCCGCGCAAGAAAATCAAGATTGAGCGCACTCAATGATCGGGCGGTTGCCCCTGAAGGCGCTGTTGACAGAAAATAGTTATTACTGGCGTCGAAAGTCTGACTGGTACTTCCTTTGATAGACAGCTCCGCAGCAATCGCTCCGGATGCCAGAGCACCCAGACCCAAAGCAGCCGCAAAGACCGATCTGATCACAATACCGCGGTCCTGTTCGAGACGGCCCTGCCGCACGGATCATTCAAGCAGGCCTCTTTCAGGAACAATTACTACGTCACCTGATCGAAGATCGATGTTGTTTGTAATTTCGGTACCAGCTTCGTAAGCGCGGTAATCGAACAGCAGAATCGAATCGACCCCACGAATCTTCCGATGAATCTGAATTCGCTGGCCCGCTGCAAAAGGCCCCAAGCCGCCGGCGAGTGCAATTGCCTGCATTACGCTAGTCGCGACCGGGATCGGGTAGGGACCTGGCCTCAGAACCTCGCCTGTAACGTAGACCCGCGGTTTCGTTTCTTCCAGGGCTTCTTTGTTGACCGACGCCAAAGTAACAGTGACGTCAAGTTGGCCATTATAATTCTTTGCCAGCCGGTTTCGTAATTCGCCTTCGACTGCTCGTGCCGACAATCCGCCAGCCTTGACGTGCCCGGCTAGTGGAAAACCGAATGTGCCATCGGGCCCGATGACAACTGTCTGATCGAGCTTCGGATCTTGCCAAACTGTAATGCGAACGGAATCTCCGGCGCGTAAAGCTTGTGCGTGCGCAGCGCTCGTCAAAAACCCGCAGGCCAACAACAACGCTAATAGCAACCGCATTGACATTCTCCCCAGTACCAACCCGACGCTGGCCATAGTCGGTTAAGAACCCGGCCATTCAGTCGCGTCAAGCCATCCTGTTACTACTTTACCAAATGCCCACTCAATGGAAAGATGCCGAAGTTGCGTTTGTCTTCAATCACTTCGTGAACCAAACCACCGGTAATCCTACTCGATTCGGTCGAGAAGCCATAAACCAAGGCCATATCGCATAGAATGTTGATTACACGAGGAACGCCGCGGCTGGCATCGGCTATCATTGCGCATGCTTCCTCCGTAAAGAGCTGACTGCGGCACCCAACCGCGCTAAGACGAAAGTTGATATACTGGCCTACTTCAGGTTTTGCCAAAGGCTTAAGATGGTAATCTGACGACACCCGCTGAGCGAACTGCAACAATTGCGGTTTTCCAAGTATATCTTTCAGTTGCGGCTGGCCCACGAGTATGAGCTGGAGATATTGCTCTTTGTCCACATTTATATTGGACAGCATCCTGAGGCCTTCGAGGGCGTCGTCTCCCAGATTTTGCGCCTCATCCACGATCAATATGGTCCGGCGCCCGTGTAAATGCTGACCTCTGAGGAAGTCTTGAAAATTCTTCAGCATCGCCGGCGTCGGTCTGTCAAAGGGCTGATCAAACGACACCATAATCCATTGCAGCAACTCTTCTCTTCCCTGTGGCGTGTTCGATATCAGGCCAACGTTCACCGATCTTGGATCGAGCTTTCTCAAAAGGTGACGGAGAAGGGTCGTTTTTCCAGAACCCACTTCTCCGGTAATTACGGTGAACCCAGCGCTATTCATCACGCCAAATTCAAGCATCGCAAAGGCCATGCGGTGAATTCGGCCCCAATAGATCAGGTCCGGATCAGGCAGTATGGAAAAAGGCTTTTCCCGAAGGCCGTAGTATTTCTCGTACATCGAATATCCTCGATTTGCGGACCAGCACGGCAGCTAGGGACGGGTCCACTAGGCAGCCTAACTTGCAAAAAGGATGACTTGCGACAACCGCTGCATTGCGCTGCAGTCTGATTTCTTCCCTTACATTATAGCGACTCTCTGCCTCAGACTTTGTTAGTTCAGAGGCCACGGTCGGGTGCCTGCTTGCGGAGCAAAAAAGCGGAATGTACGCGGTGGTCTCGCGGGATTGTTCTGCCTGAACAGTCTGCCGCGTTCCAACGCTTTTGCGCTTTTAGGTTACCTGGGGCTGGCACCGGTTTGCCGCTCCAGCCCCTAGGAGCCGAGTATTGGGCAGGTGCGAACAATGTTAGCAGGCTAGGAAGCGCGCTGATTTAGTTCAAATTTTATGTTTTTCTTGTGTTGGGCCTGAATGACCTTCGGCGGCAAGCAATCAGTGGCGGCGGTCGCGGCGCTGTCGCTGCCTGTCCTAGCGGGATGCCTGAAAATCAATAAAAACGTGTTTAATAAGGCACAATCATGAGTTCTGAAAAACATATTAATTATTTCAGGGGCTTATGGCGACAAATTTTAATAGTCGGGCAACCCTGCGACGGCGGCAGGGAGGGCGGGACAAGGTTATCGGTTCGCTACTTTACACACTTAAAAAAGTGTGACTTAGTTAGCCCGTGGCTTAATACATGTAGGCGTACAGCCGTGGCGCAATCCGTAACGCCGGTGTCACAAACTGAGGTGTCTCTCCATGAAGAGCGTAGTAATTAAGGTCGCGCAGATTGCGCTTTGCGCAACTGCGCTGGCCGTTGTTGGTAATAGCGCCCAAGCCCAAGATGTGACCATCTCGGGAACCAATCTAAACGTTGCGCCGAACCCGCTTTACGGTTCGGCTGTGAGTTCAAACAACGTTGTCAATTCTGCTAGCGACCCGTCAACGGGCTCGGCCCTGTTCGATCCGACTGGACCGCTCCTCAACGCGGCGACGACCCCATGGCGGCAGGGGGGAGGGGTTTCAACTTCTCTGACCAGCTACAACGTTTCTTGGTTCTATGCTGGTTCTGAATCCGGCGACACGATTACACTGACGGCTCCGAGCAGCAGCGGACCGGCTGTTACCTTCACCGAACATGACCAGAACAATAACGTCGGCGGGGCGGCAATCCCAGGGGGATTCCAGTTCCTTGGCACGACCACCGGGAGTGGCGCAGGCCTGATCAATTTCACGCTCAACTGGCCTGATAATACCCCGACCGGATCCGCTATTAACTCAGGTACCCAGGCTAAACCGGGTGCTGGCGTGGCCAACTTGATCTTCTCCTATGCAACGCCGTTTACCAATCAAAACGGATCGACAACGTGGGATCTCACTACCACGCCAACCGACTGGTTTGTCTTCGCGCTGAACGACAATGGTGGCGGCGACGACAATCATGACGACTTCGTCGGCTTTGCGCTGGTTTCGTCCGGTCCGCCCAACGGCCCTGGCATCCCGACGCCAATTCCGGCAGCATTGCCCTTGTTTGGTAGTGTCCTTGGTGGCGGGTTCCTTTTCCGCAACTTGCGGAATCGCCGTAAGGGTGCAGCGCGGGCTACGTAAGCCTAGTTAACCTCAAACCTATTTTAAGAAAGAGGGGCCTGTCACGGGCCCCTCTTTTGCTTTAATTATCATGCATCTGTCTCGGCGTTGCGGGGTAGTGGATCGGATGCCGCACTATTGGCGGTGGTTTGGTGCGAGATATAAACGGCCTTCGCGAATAGCCTCTGCTTGTTGCGGCTGTGGATGAACATGCTCCAGAAACAGACATTCTCGGAACAACTGCAGGACGCGGATTCCGATCAATATCTTTCGTTGGACTTTCTCTACGACTTATTGAAGCGAAGGGCTCTTTATTTTGCGATCCCTTTCTTCATTATCATCGGAATTGGATCTCTAATTGCCATTGCTTGGCCAGCGAAATATCTCTCGCAGGGTAAGATCCTCGTATCATCACAGGAAATTCCCGCCGACCTTGTTAAGCCGACCGTTTCTGCTCTCGCCAATGAGCGCATTCAGGTCATTGAACAGCGAATTATGACGAGGGATAACCTCGTTACAATCGCAAACAAGTTTCATATTACCGCCGGCTGGCAAGGTCTTATATCCGGCACGGAAATTATCGATTTCATCCGAGACAGAACGCACATCAAGCCCCTGGAGCTCAACCTGCAGGGCGAACGAAAGGGAGCGATCGCCTTTACAGTGGGATTCGAATACGAGCAGCCCCAAGTTGCAACAAGGGTAGCCAACGAACTGATGACGATGATTCTCAATCAGGATGTCCGATCGAGAATTAACTTTGCGTCCGAGACAACGCGATTTCTGGAGCAAGAGGTCAAGCGGCTGGAAGGTGAAATCAATTCAACCGATGTCCAGGTCGCTGATCTGAAAAGTCGCGATGCAGGAGATGTTTCTGACGAACCCGACTCCGGTCACTCAAAGGAGCTTAGGGCCCTCAAGGCGGATCTGCTTCTCAAGAGCGCAATCTATTCGAACACACACCCTGATATTCTTGCGATTAAGAGGAAAATAGCAGCGATCCAAAAGGATAATAGGAATAATTCCTCGACGGAAGAAAATGTAAAATCTGAAAAGGAGGGAGCGCAGAAAGTATCTAGTCAGGTGGGTGATAAGCACGATGCGCTTCAGAAGATATCCTCAACGGGGAGCGACGCGCCAATAGCTGGCGCCGACGCCCTTTTGACAAAAAGGGTGAGCTTGAAGGCGGAGCTTACTGCAGCGCGCGAGAAACTTGCCGCTGCCCGTCTTGGTGAAAGCCTCGAAAGAGGACAGCACTCGGAACGTCTTGAGGTGATTGAGCAAGCGACGCTGCCTAACAAGCCAACAAGTCCGAACAGACCAAAGATTTTCGGGGCGTTCTTTGTTATCGCACTAATGGCCGGCGGAGGGTTAGTGTTCGCTGCAGAGACATTAAACCCAGCGATTCGGCGCACCGCAGATCTTGCGTCAGTCATTGATGCTTATCTGATTGTTTCGATTCCATATATTTCGACCGACAAAGAGGTGAAGCGGAAGAAACGCACATTCATATGGGCGGGAGGGGTTTTTGCGACTGCTATTGTTGCCGGCGCAATAGCGAGCATTTTCATATTGCCGCCACTTGATGTTTTGTTTGCAAAAACCATGGCTGCGATTTTTAGATAACTGACGTAGCTGGATGGAACAGATGGAACACATCAGAAATGCTGTTGAGCGGGCCAAGACGGTCCGATCTGACGTTTCACAGCAGCAAAGCCAAATTGATTCTGCTGCGGAGCAGTCACAATTCCTGCCGAATACAACTGTTGTGAATGCTGCGCGGCCGTGGGGTTCGGAACTGGTGCTCAACGGTGTCCATCTGGAATCCAACAGGATTATATCTCACGATATTGCCGATCCTCGCTCTAAATCTTTTGATATCCTACGAACACAAGTGCTTCAATCAATGGAAGCGAAGTCTTGGCAGCTTCTTGGAATAACATCTCCAACACCTGGTTGCGGAAAGTCTACCATCGCGGCGAATTTGGCACTCAGCATCGCTCGGTTGCCGGATAAAAAGGTGCTGCTTGTCGACTTGGATATGCAGAAACCCCAAGTTTCCAACGCTCTCGGACTGAAGTGCAAGCAAGGAGTGGTAAGCGTCCTCGAGGGAAAAGCGAAACTTTCTGGTGCGCTAGTTCGGGCCTACATTGGAAAGCAGAGCGTTCTGGTTTTGCCGTGTGAAAACTCAATACCAAACTCTTCCGAATGGATGGCGTCCCGATCGATGATTGCCCTCTTGCAAGAGATCAAGCGCGACTTCAGGGGTTGGACGGTGATACTTGACCTGCCACCCATGCTATTGAGCGACGATGTGATAACGATTCTTCCGCAAATTGATTGTGCGTTGTTTGTTGCAACGGTCGGCACCTCCACGGTGTCCGAGGTCAAGGAATGCGCTCGACATCTCGACTCAACGCCGATTGTTCGCGCTGTTCTTAATAAGTCAGCCGATTCCACGGCTTCATATTATTCGCGGTATGGCCATTATTGATGAAACGTGATCGTTAGCGTCGCCTAAGGGGACGGCCATGGGCGCACTAATGATCAGCGATTTGTTTGATCAAATGCGAGATTGAAACTTATAATTCGCGCTGAGGCGACCAATATCTGACGCAAAGTGGCCAGTATTGTTGGCGAAATTCGCTGAATCGCCAATTGCATCGGCGGTTCCGCTGCGCGCATTGATGCCGTCAAATCTCACGTAGGGGTACTCTGCTTTTACTGTCCAATTTCTAGCAAGCGCTTGCTCAATGCCGGCGCCGACTACGACAGCCACTGGGTGAAAGTTCAGGGGCAGGTCATTAGAGCACCTACGTCCATTGGGCCTGCTGCCCTAGTTATCCATTGGGAGAATCAAACTAAGTCCTAAATCAATGGATGTGATTCGACAAATTCGTCAATGAATTCAGAACTTTGTGGTGCATGAATAGAACTCAAGCTATTGACGCTTAGCGAGAATCTTTGTTTATAACTTCCAATGATTGGTGATGGGTTCAGCGGCTTTAATTTCCGGCCTGCTCGCGCTAATAGTAACCAATCGTCTAAAATGCGACACTAGCGCCAAAACTGGCGACCTACTAGGTTGGCCGTTGCAATGGTTCCGCCAAGCCCGGTAATGTGCTCGCGCGGCGGTCAGAAGTGCGGGGGGTCGATGAAAAAGCTAATTCTAGGCGTGGCAATTTTCATGGTGTGTGGCTCCGCGTTCGCGGGCGAGACGCCTATAAAGAATTGGGACGGCTTTTATTTGGGAGGCAACTTGGGCGCGGTTCATGAATCCGCCTCCGGAACCTCGGACTTCCTCGATACCGGACTTACTGCTTTCCACACCAACCCCCAGAACAACTCTTTTTCGAACACGCGTTTCATTGGGGGCGTTTCTGCCGGCTATAACTGGCAATTCGCTCCGCGCTGGGTCGCGGGTATTGAAGCGGACTGGGACTTTACACATTTAGGTTACAGCTTCTGCCGCCAGACCAACGCTGTTAGCGTTGCTTGCAGGGATAACGGCTTCGGCTTTGAAAGTGCCAGCAGCACAACCGACTGGGTCGCGACGGCACGCGCGCGGATAGGCTTTACCTTAGATAATTTTCTGTTGTACGGCACGGGCGGCGCCGCTTTAGGACGGGTCGAAACTACATTGACACAAAGCTGCTTGGTTGCCGGGTGTGGTGCGTCGAGCACCCAGCTCCTCGTGTCTTCTAGCAACAGCACAAACAAAGTCGGTTGGGTAGCGGGCTTGGGTGCTGAGGCAGCCCTTTTTGGCAACTGGTCAGGCAAATTTGAGTGGCTACACGTTGACCTTGGGACAATAAGCAACTCGCTCACAGCTGTGGGCAGTAGCGGGACGCAGACCACCACATGGTCGCGTACTGAAAGGTACGACGAATTCCGCCTCGGGCTGAATTATCGGTTTGCTGCATCTGACTTCAGGCCGTAGTTCAACGCGCCGCGCCAACCTTTTCACGCGTCAGTTGGTGCCCCGTTCGTTTCAATCAGACGAAGATTTCACGTATGGTCTTTTGTACCAATTCGTTGCGGTACAACGAATTGGCAGCTTTTAGAGATATAATCTTAGACCTCGAAACTGGAGCGTTTTTGGCTGGAGTTTTCCGAGCCGATCGGCTGGAAGAAGTGGAAGACTGTATGCCTCCAGAGTCTCGAACTCCCAAAGGCGTTCATTTTGAAGAAAGGCTCTGATGGAATGCCAATGGCGGATATCCGCCGCATGCTGGCTTCAGTATGGCTATCGACGAACGGTGGCCTTCTTGCATAACCAACTTGCTGCCGGTGACCTGCCCCTGAACTTTCATCCAGCGGCGATAAGAGTTTCGGCCGGCGTGCTCTGAGAGCGAACTTTGGATCGCTGGCGGGTAGAGTTTTCCGGCTCTTTCACCATGGCGGGCTGGCTGCGCCGTCGCGATTAAGCAACGTAACCGGCGGCTTGTTGCCGATCGCCCCATGGGGGCGTTCCTCATTGTAGTACTTGCGCCAATCCTCCAACTTTTTCTGGGCGTCCGCCAGGCTCAGGAACCAATGTGTGTTCAGACATTCAGCTCGGAAGCGGCCATTGAACGATTCGATGAAGGCGTTGTCGGTCGGCTTACCTGGCCTGGAGAAGTCGAGCGTGACACCGCGCTGATAAGCCCACAGATCCAGATCTCGCGACACGAATTCGGTGCCTTGATCGACCCGAATGCTTGCCGGGAATCCCACTTGCCGGCCGACTCTTTCCAACACTTCGACAACATCGGCGCCGCGGAACGTAAAGCGCGGCTCCAGCGCCGGCGAGAACCGTGAGAACGTATCGACGATCGTGAGCACGCGAAGCTTGCGGCCGGTGGCGAGTTGGTCATACACGAAATCCATCGCCCAGGTCTCGTTCGATCGCGTCGCTGGCCGACGGTCGTTGCGCAGCTTGGCTTTGACTCGGCGCTTCGGCGTTTTGTTACGCAATTGCAGGCCTAATTCGCGGTAGATACGTCGAGTCTTGTTCTGGCCGTGGCGGCAACCTTCGCGCCGGAGCAAAACATGAATCCGCCGGTAGCCGTAGCGCACGCGCGTCTGGCAAATCTCTCTGATCCGCTGTTCAAGATGGGCCTGTCCAGGGCGACGAGACTTGTAGTGGTAGGTGGACGTGTCGACCTCGAACACGCGACATGCCATGCGGATCGACACGTCCCACTCACCACGCATCTCATCAACCAGCTTGTGCTTCCGGACAGGCCTCAAAGTTTTCGGCGAATGGCGTCCTGCAGCATCTCCTTGTCCAGCGACAGATCAGCGACGATCCGCTTCAGCCTGCCATTCTCGTCCTCCAGCTGTTTCAGCCGGCGCATCTCGGTTGGCAGCAAGCCGTCATATTTTTTCTTCCAATTGAAATACGTCGCCTGACTGATGCCGGCCTTGCGGCAGACATCCGCCACCACCGGCATGCCGCCGGCGCTTTGTTTCAGAACAAAGGCCTTCTGGGCCTCCGAAAACAGCGATGCCTTCATGGCTCTGCGCTCCTCCCAACCGGGAAATCGGCGCCGAAGACTCTACCCAAAAACGATCCAGTTTGGCGGCTTCAGATCACCGGCCCCAAGCTCGCGTGCTCACTATCGTTGACACGTTTTCGCGGTTTTCGTCTGCGTCCGAGCCCCGGTTTATATTGCGCGGCGCCGATGTTGTGGGCGTGTTTGAAGGGCCGGCAAGTGTCGTGCTCGACTTGTCCGCCCTGGAAGCGCACCGACAACGCTTCATCGAGGTTTTATAATGAAATGAACTTCATCATCCGGGATGACTAGTA
>Ga0134125_10001605_pt1 | contig 27604 bp, 20 predicted proteins | sample KB31751_FD_96464 | JGI IMG/M metagenome (GOLD analysis project Ga0134125, IMG submission 96464) | Terrestrial soil microbial communities with excess Nitrogen fertilizer from Kellogg Biological Station, Michigan, USA - KB3-175-1 | ecosystem: Environmental > Terrestrial > Soil > Unclassified ... | reverse complement strand
TCTGCGTTTTCTCATCTGGGCCGAGTGTGGCAGCGCTGCCGCGCGGTGAGGTGAGTAGTCGGCTACTCACCTCACCGCGCGGCTGAGTACTAGCGAGGCTGCGCCTCTGACCGCCAAGTCTGTGGGCACGTCAAGTGGTCCCTGCGGCTTCCTGAGCGCAAGCTCCCGCAGGGACTCCCGGTCTGGGGTGGCCGACCGTCGCCATCCGCTGCGCCGAATCGGGCGACCTAAGCCTAAGTCGCCGTCGTTGTGCCACCCATCGTGGCTGGTCAGGCGGTCGAAACGCCTGTGTGGGAGCGGACGAGAAGAACACTACGCGCTCTTGAGAACTTGGCTCAAGTGTCAAAGTCTCAGGGTCCAAGGAGCCCTAGTCGCTGTGCAGCAGGCCCGCGAGTTCGGCCCGGTCGGTGATGCCGAGTTTGGTGCAGGCCCGGTAAAGGTGGTTCTCGACGGTGCGGACCGACACGACCAGCCGCTCAGCGATCTGCCGGTTGGACAGCCCACCGGCCGCCAGCGTGACGATCTCCCGTTCGCGGGTGGTCAGCGGAAGTGGTGCGGTGATCGCGGCCAACGCGGGCGTGCGGGCGCCTTCACAGGTCTGCGCGAGTTGATGGGCGCGGACAGCGGCGGCCTGGGCGGAGCCCCGCCGGCCCTGGCGAGTGTGGACGGCCGCTGCCTGCGCGGCGGCGTCAGCGGCCAGCAGCAGAGCACCCATCTTCTCGAGTTCCACCGAAGCGGCGTGCAGCGCGTCGCCGTCGTCGGCGGCCAGGGCGGCGGCATGCGCAGCTGCAAGTCCGGCACGAGGCCCGTCGACCTGGGTGGCCAACTCGGCGAGCCGGTCGGCCACGGTATGGTCCCCGAAGCAGACCGCGGTGTGCAGCGCGACCACCTCCATCGCGAGTTGGTCTTGCGATACGGCCACCTCGGCCGCCTTGCGGATCAGCGCCAGGGCCTCGCTGACACCACCCTCCGCGGCGGCCACCCAGGCCTTGGCCAGTTGCACGTCCGGTTCCAGGTAGGCGTGTGCGGGATGCCGCGCAGCCGTCATGTCCGCCATGGCTTGGCGCGCTGCTGCGGCGTCACCGGCCATCCCGAGCGCACCGGTGAGAAAGACCAAGCCGTGGAATGACCAGCCGCCGGGGTCTGCGCCCTGTAGCGCTGCAATGGCTTGCCGGAACCAGCGCTGCGCGGTCCGGACCTGCCCACTGGACATCGCCACCGCCGCGCACATGTAGCTGGTGGTTATCTCCGCAGCTCCGGGCGTGGCCTGGCAGCGCTCCCGGTAGCGCCGCGCGGCCTGCTCGGCCCGGTCCAGCAGGCCCGCCAGGAGCAGCCCGCGCAGCCACGCGAACACGATGACGAGCGCCTGATGTAGCCCGTAGGCGGGGGCGTCGACTCGCGCCAGGCTTTCATCCACCCGCTCCAGGCGTCCCAGCCCGCCACACGCTGTCGCGAAGCCCCACCCGGCCAGGTGCCCCGCTGTCGGCGAGCATCGCGGATGGGCCAGCACGCCGGCAGCCGTTCGGGCCGCCTGGGCAGTGCGCCCGAGGAAGGCCTCCAGCGCCGAGCGCATCCCGGTCAGCTCCAGGGCGGCCCCCTCATCCGAGATCGTGCTGGCAACAGTGTCGAGCACGGCCTCGGCCTCCGCGGGGCGCCCGAGCGGGAAGGCCAACTGGCCTGCCCGAGGTACCGCCGCTTGGGCTCGCTCGTCGTCGGTGCGAGCCAGGGCACCCAGCGCGGCCAGCTCGGACACGGCCTCGTTGCCCCGGCCAGCCCAGATCAGCGCGTGGCTCAACAGCCGCCGCGGCTCGAAACCACCGCCGGCGGCCGCCGCCGCTCGAGCGATCCGCTCGGTCAGCGCGGGATCTCCCAGCTCGGTAGCCCGACCCGCGGCGTTGGTCAGCAACACCGGATCCAGTTGCAGATCGGAATCCAGCATCAACACCGCCCGGCGCAGCATGTCATCGACCCGCCGCCCACCGGTGTCACCCAACGCAGACGCGATCCGGCCACACAGCCGCCGCGTATGCAGCCGGCCCATCTGAGCCCGCTGCACCTCACCGTAGAGCGGGTGCGCCAGCCGGGCCTGCAACCGCCGCCCGTCGGCATATACCTCGATCAGCCCCCGCGCCTCGACCTGTTCCACCGAGACCGCATCGGTCAGCGTCGCCAGCAGTGGTACTCCCAGCGGCTCTCCGTACGCCAGCACCTCCAGCACGTCGCGCTGCGCCTCGGGTAACCGGCCGATCCGAGCCGATATCAACTCCACCAAGCCCGGGGACAGCGCCAGCTCCCCCGACCATTGCCACACCCCGGCCACCTGATGCAACCGTCCCGCTTCCAGCTCGCCTTCGACCAGCTGCCGCAGGTACAGCGCATTGCCCTGGGTGATGGTCCACAGTCGCCGGGCAACGGCGCTGTCCACCAGTCCACCCAACCGAGCCTCCAGCAAGTTCCCGGTCTCGGTTGCCGACAGCGGCTGCAGCTCCAGCCGCGCCAGGTGCCCGTCCTTCCATAACGCCGTCACGGCATCCGGCGCGATTTCTCCGGTCCGCACGGTGAGCACCACACTCGCCGCCCGGCGCAGCACCAGTTGGTGCACCAGTACCGCGGACAGCTCATCGAGCAGGTGGGCATCGTCGACCGCGATCATCACTCCCGAGGGTCCGGCGCCGTCCAGTAACGCCTGGCTGGCCTGGCCCACCAGCCGGGCCGGATCCGGGTCGACAACCCGCAGCGTGGTGGCGAACGCGCCCAGTGGCAGTGCCCGCGCCGAGGCCGTGGCCACCACCCAGCGGGTCAGTGCGCCCCGCTGCTGCGCGGCTGCCAGCGCCTCGGTGGCCAGCCGGGTCTTGCCTACCCCGGCCGCGCCGGCCAGGACGACCCCAGACCCATCGCGGCGACGGGTCAGTTCACTGATCCGACTCAGATCCTCGGCTCGCCCAGTCAGCGGCCATCCCCGGGGCACACCAAAATGGTAAGTGGCTTATCGGTGTGCGGCCCCGACGGTGACCGATCTAGGCCGCGCCGACCTCGGCCGGACCGAAGCGTTGCGCTTGGGCGGCGCGGTGCTTGTCGAGGAACTCCAGCAAGCGCGGGAAGATGTCTTGGTCCACCCGGTAACCCATGAAGGGGTCCTGATGGCCATATCCCCGGAACACGTGCAGCTCATGGCGCCCCGGCACGATGCGCTGCAGCCGCTCATGGCAGACGATGTTGGAATCGCTGAAGACCTTGTTGTTGTCGCCGGTCGTGAACAGCACCGGCGTCTCGATCTCCTCGACGTGGGCGAGGTAGTCATCGGGTAAAGCGGCGTACTGCGGATCACCGGAGTACTTGACCGCCCGGCCTGCTTTGACCATCTTGCGGACGTGCCGGTAGTAGTTCAGGCTGGTCGCCCCGAACAGGTCACCGCTTCGCCGATGAGTGACATCCGCCATGTTCTCGTGATTGTACAGCGCCGGCCAGCCGGTGCCCCAGATAAAACTCAGCATGCCGCAGGCGGGGACGTCGCATTCGCGATGAAACAGGTCTACCAGCTTGGCGAACAGCTTTCCCCGAGTACTGCGGGGATCGTCGTCCCAAGCCGGATCCAGGTACGGCAGGCCGAGCACGTACTCCACCAGATTAGGCGCCAGGCTTAACTTCATATTCGACCATGCCGGCACTCGCGGCGTCAGGGCCACGCTGTTGGCGATCACGCTGGAGACGCCGTCGACGACCTTGGCGAACAGCGCCATCGTGAAGCTGTTCGCGCCCAGGCAATGGCTGATCACGTGAATAGGCTTGGCACCGATGTGCGCACGCATCAGGGCAAGCGTCGGCTCGTAGTCGTACAGTGCCACGTCGTCCAAGGTGAAGCGGTGGGTGAACAGATTGTACGAATGGCGGTTGCTCGTGCGGTTGTCGAGGCACCACACATCGCGGTAACCGTGGTCGAGCAGGTAACTGACCAGGTTGTAGTGCTCCGGCATGATGAACATGTCGCTCGAGGTGGTCAGACCGTGGATGATGAGGACGGCCTCGCCCGCCTCGCCACGCTGGAAACGGAGAGCGGAAAGGCAGAGTTTGTCCGCTGTGTAAATGTAGTGGGTGCTGACCTCGGCGTCCTTGACTCCGTCGAGGGTGTACAACGGGATTTCACGTCGCACGGCTAACCTCCTCGAGATTCCGTGATCGATGGCCGAATCAAACCCTCGACAACGTTTTGGGCGGTGTTCGCGGTACCGGAATCGGCGCGTAAGGGACTGTAGGCGGCTTTGATGGCCGGGTTCGGCCTGCGTCGGCGATGATCCGGGCCAGCGTTTTCGTCCTTTCGGTGACCAATTCTGCGGCGGCTGCCGAGAAGTCTCTCCACACCTTGTCCTCGGCCCGGATCAGGCCGGAAAGGCGCCGGTAGAAGGGGCCCTGCTCGGCAGGCAGGCCGTCGTCCAGGTGGACTCGGTAAGCCCCCGCGTCGCTGCTCTGGTTGTACAGCCGCACGCAGGCCACCTCGAGGTTCTCATCGATGAGCACCACGCTGGCCCCATGCAGCGGCTCGACGTTGAGGGTGTCGACCACCCAGCCGCCGGTGTTGAAGACCCGCACCGGATTGGCCAGCCCTGGAACAGCCCGGGTGCCGACGAAGGGCTTGTGGGTGTGTCCGAAAACGAACTTCAGCTGGTCCGGCAATCTGCCGTCGTGGTGTCGAGCCTCGATGGCGAGCTGTTTGATCAGCGGGCCCCTCAGGTACGTTGCCAGACCGATTTCGGCGTCCTCGCTCAGAGCCGCCTTAGGGGCCGTCCGTTCGCGGGCGGCAATCCGGGCGGCGACCACCTTGACCGCTATCGTGAGGCTACGACGAATCAACCAGCGCAACGGCGCCAGTTTACCGTTCTTGATCCACGCATTGGAGATGCCGGCAGCCAGGTTGCCGGCCAGTTTCTGGATGGCTTCATCGGACTGCAGCATGTCGTAGATAAGTCCGACGTCTTCCCCGACCTGACCGGAACGCCCGAGAGTCGACCAGAAAAAGTCGATCCAGGCGAAGTTCTCGGCTTCGATGTCCCACACCTCGATGGGCAGGGGACGTCCAGGAAAAATGAAGTCCTTCACAGTCGTCATGAGATGGTACAGCGGTTCCACGAAATGGCCGTGGTGGAACACGATTGACGTCCGCCCGTCGGCAGAGCAGATACCCATGTTGGGGTAGGACACCCGGACATTAATCCGGCCGCGGTGGGGCCGCCGCCGGGCCACTCGCTCGAGCAGCTCGGAATGCACGGGTCGGGTGTCGTCGCGGTAGTACAGCCTGGTGGTGTGCCACGGGATCGGCAGCGCGGCGCCCGGCGCGTACTCCCTGACAACGTTGGCGTACTGCAGTTCCCGCGCTGTTTCCCATAGATGATGGTCGTGGTTTCCCACCTGGTAGAGGATCGTGTGATCGAACAGGGCCTCCCCATCGGGTGGGAAGATCCGATCAAGGAACAGATCGAACACCATCAGCGCCACGTTGTCGCTGGCCAGAGCCAGTTCCATGATGTCGCCGTTGAGGATAAGGGTGGGCTTGCGGGTCTTGTTCTCGTTGGCCTCGATCAGGGTTGCCAGCGCCGCGACCAACCGGTCGAGCACCGGACTGGCCTTCGCCGGGTCGACGACGACGTCGTCTTTCACCAGGCAGCTGAGGATGCTGTTCTCGGCGCCGAAGTGAACGTCAGACAGGCAGACGAAGCGAATGTCAGGCATGCCTACTCCTCAGTGGTGAACCCGCCGGGGCAGCCGGGGTTGGAAGACCTCCCACAGCTGGCCCATGAACAAGCCGGCGAACGCGCACAAGGCACGCCATCGCCCGGAAAGATCGGGCCCCGTGACCCGGAAGGTGGTCAGCTGGTGGGCGAAGTCGAGCGGCTTGATATGGAGGATGCCGGCACTGATGACCGGAGCCTTATCGTCCTCCCCGACTTCGATATGGCCCGCCAAGATTGTGGTATACAGCGTCGTTGTCTCGCCCCAGATATCGCTGAACTGTGAATACGCGGCCTCGGGATGGCTGATGTCCTTGAAGCCGGTGAGTGTCAGGGGGTGACCGACGGCATCTGCGAACCACAGCCGATAGAGCATGTGGCGGCTCGGCTCGCCGTTGGCGACACCGGCATCGACGAAGAGATTGAATACCCCCTGCTCGACCGGAAGCCGGCCACCGAGGACGTCGCTATGGACATACCCGGTAGCCCGGGCAACGTGGTTCGAATCGGCGATGAACGCATCAGTGTCATCGGTTGCGATAGTCAGTTGGAACATCAATGCCGACCCGGATGCCCGGCCCCGATGGAAACCCCGCTGGTAGTCGGTTTCGTTGAAGGCGCAAAAGCCCTTCATTTTCTCGGTGAACTCCAGGTGGTAGCTGGATCTGACGGCGGTCATGGCGCCACCTCAGCGTTGGCGACGATGCCGTCTGCGACGTGGTCTGCGAAGGCGGCGATGGTGAGCGACGGGTTGGCGCCCACCGGGCCCGGCATCGCTGCTCCGTCGACGACGTACAGCCCGGGGTAGTGGAATACCTCGCCGTCCCGGTTGATCACTCCTTCCCGGTCGTTGGTCGCCATCGGGGCACCGCCGAGCGGATGCACGGTGATGACCCGCTTGAACAACTGCAGCAGCGGGTTGAGGAGTCGGCCTTCGAGGGCCGAGGCGATATCGCCGAGCGTCTGCTGCACTCGATCGAAGTACGCCTTGGAGCTCCGGGTGTTCCAGTTGACCTCGAGATCGCCGTTGCGTAGTCGCATCACGCCGTCGGGGATGTCTCGGCCCATGGCCAGCACGGGCATCGCGTTCGCGGACACCCGCCCGCCCCCCAGCAACTTGGCGACATCGCTGCTGATGTGGCTGCGTGGATCGCCCCGGTAATGAGCTACCGCCCGGCGGGCGAGGAAAGCCGCGGTCCGCCCGACCAGGCTCAGCGCCCCCGCCGACTCCGCCACCCAGTCGAGAAAGGCTGGGTTGCCGCCGTCCTCCACATAGAAGCCCCGTCCGGTGGCACCGGTGTTGTCGTGGCTGTCCGCCAGCCGGATGGCACTGGTGATGACCGGCCCGAAGCTCGGATCGAGGTACCGTGCGACGGGCTGGCCGCCGACCCAGTGACGGGCCTTGACGATGGCCGTCAGCAGATCTCCATTGCCCGAGAACCGGGTGCCCAGCGCCGCCGAGAGCCGCGGCAAGGCGCTGCGATTGCGAAGCAGCAGGTAGGTCGTCCCGAAGGTGCCGGCACCGAGCACGACACGGCGGACCTTGATGGTGGTGGTCTGCAATCGGCTCAGTGGCACGGGTGCCTGGTCGTCGCTGTGTTGGTGGGTCACATAGGTCACCCGGTACCCGGATGGGCCGCCGCCCGGGCCATCTACCGGCTCGAGGCTACGGACCTCGGAAAGGGTGCGGATGTCGGCTCCGCATTCCTTTGCCCGAGACAGGTAGGTGTAATCGAGGGTGTTCTTGGCGCCATAGTTGCACCCGGCGTCGCATTCGCCGCACAGGCGGCAGGTCTGCCGCGGCCGGCCGTGGAGGTTCGGCCGTTCCTCATGGAGTGGCACGCCGGGGGTGGGGGTTTCACCGGGGCTGCGGAAACTGACCGCAAGGTTCGGCAACTGCCAGTCAAGCCCCAGCATTTTTGCGGCGTCGCGCATGGCGATCGTTTTCGGCGTCTGGTCATACGGCGCGACGTCGAATGGATACGGCTGCGCGTCGAGCATCTTCTCGACAGCGTCGTAATGCGGTTCGAGCAGGTCCCGGTCGATGGGCCACCGTTCGTAGCCCCTACCGGGAAGGGCCTCGTCGACGAACCAGCGTTCGTCCTTGCGCAGGAGCACGTTGGCGTAGATCAGGGAGCCGCCCCCGAGGCCACTGGACACCACGCTCTCGATGCCGTTGAAGGCCCAGATGTCGAACAGCCCGTGCAGTCCAGCGGCTGGGTCCCAGAGGTTGGCGGCCAAGCTCCGGGGATCTCGGGGAAAAGAGCCAGGGGGATAGGGACGGCCGCGTTCGAGCACGCATACCCGTTGGCCCGCTTCGGCCAGTCGGTAGGCGATGACCGATGCGCCGAATCCTGAGCCGACCACGGCAACGTCGAAATCCTCGGTGTTATCGGGCACTGGACCTCCCCTCGGCCCGCTATGTCAATGTCGGTCGCAGGCGCGAGCCGGCAACCACAGGTAGAGAGCAGGAGCACTGCCGGTAAATACCTTCCGCAACCCGATCGAGCGAACTGGCTTTCGCCGGCAGATCGCCCGCTGGCGCGCCACCAGCCGCCGGAGCTGCCCCAGCTGCCGCTGTTGTGCGATGTCACTAGCGTCGACGCCGTGACCGAACCCGCACCGTGGATCGAGGATCGTTGGCCGATGGACCCGGCGCGGGTCCGGTCGATCGTGCTGGTCTTGCACGGGGGACAGGCCCGCAGCCCCAGCACGGTCCGGCGGCGGCCGCAGCTGAGCTACCTGCGGATGGTGCCGTTCGCTCGGTTCTTGCACCGGCGCGACGGCGGTCGCGGTATGTCCGTGCGCATCCTGCGGTACCGCTTCCGGGGATGGGATGAGCCCGAGCGATACCCGGTGCAGGACGCCCGATGGGCTTTGACGCAACTGCGCGACCAGCACCGGAATGCGCCGATAGCGCTGTTGGGCCATTCCATGGGTGGTCGGGCGGCGCTGCGGGTGGCTGACCACCCGGCGGTGACGGCAGTGTGTGCGTTGGCGCCGTGGACCACCGACGGTGAGCCGGTGCAGCAGCTTGCCGGGCGGTCGGTGCTCATCGCGCATGGCGACCGGGAACGCACCACCGATCCACGGCTGTCGTTTCGTTTTGCGGTGCGCGCCAAGCAGATCACCACCCGGGTGTGCCGTTTCGACGTGCTGGGTGATGGCCATGCGATGTTGCGCCGGGCTTACGACTGGGCGCTGCTGGCGGCCCGGTTCGTCGAGGGTGAACTCGGAGTGCAGCCACCCGACCCGCTCATCGAGGACGCCATGCGCCAACCGGTTCCGGATGGACTGCGAGTGCCGCTGCCGGTGCTGACCCAAGGCAGATCATTGCGGTGACGACGCCACTCATCGAGGTTCAATGAAGTGGTGAGTGTGCCGTTCCAGCCGTCGCTGTTCGGCTTCGGTGATCCGCTGGCTGACCCGTCGTTCAGCACGCTGCGCCGTTTCCAGCTCGACGATCAGTCGTGGGTTGATCTGGCGCCCGGATGGTTGCGCGGTCCGGACACCCTGTTCACCGCGCTGGCCGAATCGGCGCCCTGGCAGCAGCGTGCGCGCTGGATGTACGACCACCGAGTCGCCGAGCCTCGGCTGACCTGCGGGTGGACGGTGGCCGACGCGTCGCCACCGCTGGATGACCTGGGTCGCCTGCTGTCCCAGCGATACGGCGTCGATTTCGACTCGATCTGGGCCAATTACTACCGGGACGGCAACGATTCGGTGGCCTGGCACGGGGATCGAGTGCGCCTTGCGCTCGAGCGGCCGCGAGTGGCGATCCTGTCGCTGGGCAGCCCCCGGCGCTTCGGGCTGCGACCGCGCGGCGGGGGGGCTGGGCGGTGGTTCACCGTGCAGGGCGGCGACCTGCTGGTGATGGGCGGTCGCAGCCAGCACGATTGGCAACACACCGTGCCCAAGACAGCCCGCGGTGGACCGCGGATCAGTGTGACCTACCGGCACAGCCGGTAGGTCACCCTCTCCATGTCGGGGTGCGGGCGGTGTTTGCGGCTACGCCGCCAAGCGGGTGGGAGCGAGCGCGGCGGGGTCGACTGGAATGTCCGGCGGCGGCGAGTCGCCGAGGATGATCGCCGCGCCCAGTTCCGCCAGCGCAGGAGCCGACTCGATGCCCGAGCCTCCCTGGCCGGCGAAGAAGTGGAACCCGGGATGCTGCGGCCAGGCGCCGACAACCGGAGCCCGATCGGCGACGAACGAGCGCAGTCCTGACCAGCTGGACTGCACCGAACGCAGTCCCAGCCCGGTCAGCGCCTCGACGCGCTGCAATGCGGCGGCCACATCGATCGGGTCGGGCCGGACGTCCCCCGGTTCGACCGGAGTCTCGTCACCGGGTGACAGCAGCAGGTGTTCTCCCTCTGGTTTGAAGTAGCAACGCTCCCGGGCCTCGACCACCATCGGCACCGGGTCGGCGTTCGCGGTGCTCAAGTGCGCCGGATCGGGCACCCGCGCGATGACGATCGTGCGGCGCAGTGGGCGCAGGCCCAGCCGGCGCACCCCGGCCAGGCCGGCCACGACATCGGCCCACGCCCCTGCCGCGTCCACAATTTCGGCAGCGCTGATCACGTCACCCGATCCGCAGTGCACCCGCCAGCCGCCGGATTCCGCAGCTAATCCGGTGACCGGCGCGGCTCGCCGCACGCAGCCGCCGCGCCGGTGCAGCCCGCGGACGTAGGCCTGGTGCAACGCCATCGCGTCGAGGTCGCAGGCAGTCTCGATGACCGCCGCGGCGCGCAGCACATCCCGGCGCAGGAAGGGACACCGCCACAGCGCCTGCTCCGGTGACAACTCGACCGGGACATCCGGCTCACCGGCCCGGTCTGCCAGTTTCCTATATAGCGCCTGCGCGCCCTCGTCGTCGAAGGCGGCCCACAGCACGGGGCGGGGGCGTAGCAACGGCGACGCGTCGAGCTGCTCGGCCAGGGCGGCAAACCGCGCAGCGCTCGCCTTGATCAGCGCCCGCACCAGCGGGCCACCATGGCCGGGCACGTACATCGCGGCCGATCGCCCGGTGGAGTGGGTGGCCAAGCTGGTTTCCCTCTCCAGCAACGTGACCCGGCGGTGTGCGGCGAGCTCGTAGGCGATCGACACCCCGGCGATACCCCCGCCAATCACCACAACATCCGGCCGTTCATCCATCCCATCGACGCTAGCCGAGGGTTGGCCGCCGGAATCGGTTTTCCCGACCCGTTACTTCCAGGCTGGGGCGCGCGTTGAGGTTTCGGGGCCCTTTCGAGCAGTTGCGTAGCGCTGGCCTATGCCCGCGCGCCCCCGGGTATGTCGATGCGTGAGGGGGAGACGGTGCTCAGCTATCGAACCGCGTCCGGCGTTGCGCTGGTGATCCTGATCGCGTCGATCACAGCAGGTCTGGCACCGCCCGGAGCGGCGGAAACAGTGCCGCAAGGCCAGGCCAAGCGGGTTGCCGTCATCACGGGCGCGGATTCCATCAACGCCACTGAGGCGCGTTATCAGATCAAAGGCACTGACCTGGGCATCATGTGGGCCGATGATCGAGGGCAGATTCTGGCCGCCTTCGGTGACACGTTCGGGTCACGCTGGGCCGGTCCCGGCACTGGATTCGGCGATCCGGCCGAGGTCGATTGGCGTTCGAACACGCTGGCTCGCAGCAGCGATCGGAATCCGGCCGGCGGCATGTCCTTCACCGACTTCGTCACCGACCATGCGAATCACGCCAAGGAGTTACTGCCGTCGCTCAAGCGGGACGGCATCGAGATCAGCAAGATCCCGACTGGTGGCATCAATGTTGGTGGGCGAAACTATCTGGCCTACATGTCGGTTCGCCACTTCGGCCAACCCGGACACTGGACCACGAACTACAGCGGCATCGCCTACTCCGACGACGGAGGGCAAAGCTGGGTGGCTGCGCCCACGACATTGCGGCCCAACACGCCGGCCTCCGACGATAGATTTCAAATGATTGCCTTTGCGCGGCGGGACGGCTTCGTCTACGCATTCGGTACCCCGAATGGACGTTTCGGTAGCGCATATGTCGCTCGAGTGCCCGAACAGCAGCTGGTGAATCCCCTCGCATACGAATACTGGACGGGCACCGCGTGGCAGCTGGGCGCCAGCATGATCGCGGCTCCCATCGTGACCGGGCCGGTCGGTGAACTGTCGGTGCGCTACGACGAGATTCTGCACAGCTGGGAGATGATGTACCTCGATGAGCCGCGCGGGGCGATTGTCGTCCGGCTGGCCCCGCAGCCCACCGGGCCGTGGGGCGCACCGATTCCGGTCGCTACCTCCAGCCAGTATCCCCACCTGTACGGCGGCTTCCTGAACCCCGATTCACACGGCGCCGACATTTACTTCACGATGACCCAATATGACCGATACAACGTCTCGCTCATGCACGCGACGCTGCCTGCCACTGCGCTCATCGTGGCGAATCACTGATACAACACCATCGACAGCCGCTGGTATTTCACCGGTTCCGCGCACAGTTCTTCTGGGACGTAAGCCGGCACGTCGTGGAGCAGCGGCACGATCGTGACCGTGACGTCCTGCGCACCGGCCGCGGTGAGGCGGCGTACCGCGTCGGTCACCGTGACGTGCTTGGTGATCGGCGTGAGCGGGTGTTGCGGCCGCAGGTCGTTCGGTCGCCGTGTCTCGGGTACGTCGCAGTGGCCTTCATCACCGAAGCAGCCGCCATGCCCGAAGATGGAGAACAGGCCCACGAAGCCCGCCTCGTCGGTGGTGGGCGTGGACTCGTCGGCGTCCGGCGCATTGAAGAAGATCCGCACCTCAACCGACGGCCCGCCATGTTCAAGGCCGAAGAACACCAGATCAGCCCGGCTGAAGGGGGTGGTGTCGGGGGGAAGGCTCAGCCGGAGGCCCGTCAGGCGGGTCGCTGCGTTCATCGGTGACTCCTCCTACGTGATGGGAAGCTCAGTCAGGGCGTACCCGTACCCGAGCCTCGTGATGTCCAGGGTATCGGCCACCGTGAAGTCGGTGTCTGGTACGACTAACGGTCTGCTGAGCAGGGCAGGGTCGAAAACGGCGTTCGGGAACTGGATCTGCCACAGGTACCAGATCCGGTCCACCATGCAATGGTGCGACCAGAAGATCGGGTCGTAGGCGGACCACGGCGGCATGCTCATCTCGCCGCCGACCCAGTTGTGCAGATTGTCGTGATAACCGGCCAGACTCTCGGAGAAACCGGTGGGGTCGCGGTCGAAGAACGGTATCGCGAGCGTGCCCTGCTTCACGTCGACGTCATGACTCGTCGGCAGCAGCGGGGACGTGGGTCGTCGAGGAGATCGGTGAGTCTCGGTCGGCCAGCTGGGCTGCGGGTTCAGCAGGTGGATCGGTGCCTTCAGTAACGGATTCGGGCTGCCATCAGGGGTCGTAGCGTCCGCGAAGGCCTGCGGGATGCCGTTGGTGTGGGTCGCCGCCGAGGTCCAGTCCCACCACGGGATCGTGACTCCGGCTACCTGGTCTTGCAGGCGCTGCTCGAACAGGTACAAGTAAGCGCGGTGCCACGCCAGCCAATGCCATTGATGATGGACGCACAGCTGCTGCGGCACGCCGTGTACGCCGGCGAGGAAGTTATAGCCCTTGTTGTCGTTGCGCGCCATGAGCTTGGCAATGGCTTCCCGGTACGCGGCGAGCTCATCGGGCGTGAGCTGGTAGATGCTCTTGCGCAGGGCGACCCCGCCGGCCGCCATGCGATCAACATTCGTTTGCACGTCGTTTCCTTTCTGATGCGCCGCGCCCGGTCACGGCCGCTTGCCGTCATCAATCCATTTTTGGAATATGGCGATGCGATCGGCCGGCCAGGGCTTGTCGCACGGCATGTCACCGAGCTTCAACCGAGCTAAGATGCTGTCCGCGTGATCTCGCACGTCTTCGAATCGATGCAGATCGAAAGGTCCGAATTTCAGCATTGACTTGCGGTCCGGGTCCTCCCGGAACAGTCCCTTGATGTCCGCCGCGAAACTGAGTAAGGGTCCTTCGGTAGGTTCCGGTGTTGGCTGGCGTTCGCGCTGCAAGCCGACCTGGCCCGCGGGAGAGTTGTCCGGGCAGCCGGCTGAGATCCAATCCCGGATGAAGCCGATGCGTTCGGCGGGAATCGGCGGGCGGAACCGAGGCATCTGCTTCTGGCCGGGCGGTAGCCTGCCTTCGAGACGCTTGACGAGAGGTGATTCCTCGGGATCGAAATTAAAACCGCCCTGCGGATCCTTCGCTACGGGAGGCGCGGGAGAATTCAGCCCGAGAAATGCGTCACGGGTCTTGCCGCCCCAGAAGTTGTCATGCCGGACAGGGGTGATGTCGAATCCGCGGACTGCCTCCTCGAGGATCAGTACCGCTTTCTTGAAATCGGTCGGTAGGCTGGTCTGTGGCACGCCGGCCCCGCTGGCCAGGGATTCCATGATGGCGTGCGTTTCGTTGTCCAGGGACACGAGGTCATCGAGAAACCCGTCGGCCGTGTCGGTCGGGTCGGCCGGTTGGAGCTGCTGGTCGACGAGCCGCACCGAGGCGCGCGAGACGTCGAGATGCGCGCGCCAGCGATCCGCTTCGCGATCTGGCAGGTTGAGCGTGTAGGGAAGTTCGAACGGTGGCCCGGCGTGCGTGTCGCCGGGCGGGTCGTTCAGCGGCATCTGCACCAGCTTGCCGGCGATCTTCGCCAGCCGGCGCATCTCGTTGAACGTCCAGATCAGCAGCAGTCCACGGGCGGTGCGATCACCTCGCCGGGCGCCCTGATCGGGCACGTACAGCTCCTGGTTCAGCCGCAGGAAATGCGACAGGTATCCGAGTAGAAGGCGGTAGCGCAAGTTGAACAGGTGTGCCCACGCCTTGGTCCGGGGATGCGTGATCCGACCCTTGGCCGCTTGCGCTTCCAAGGCGAGCTCGACTTCTTGCGCCGGGTCGAGTAGCGCGGGCGCCGAGGTGGTGTTGGGATTCTCGGCCACCGGCCAAGTGATCGCAACGCCGGCATCGGATAGCGCGCCGAATTGTTTGTAAAGAGCGAAGAACCGCTCGAAGTGTGACTCTGACTCGGCGGGCCCCGCTGGCTGGAGGTCGAATCCCTCGCCCTGCGCGCTGATCTTACCGATGGCTTCGGTCGCCGCCGAGCGCAGCGCAGCCACCTGCGAGCCGACGAACGACTCAATGATCAGCGGCTCGCCGAGGGAGGGGCTTTTCGGCGTAAAGCCCCAGTCCTCGAATCGTGCCTGCAGCTGGCCGGCGTCGAGCCTGAAATCCTGATCCTGCAGACCCTTATCGCCGCCATCAAACAGCTCTTTGAGCCTGGCGAAGATCGAACCGACATGCTGCACCGGGTGACCGTCGTTGGCACGTTTCGCGTCTTCCTTGAGCTGGTCCAGTAACGGCTTGTCCTCGTCCGGAAAGGAATCAGGTAGCTGCGCAGGACTCTCGGCGATCACGTATTTGGCGAGCGAGTCCCGAGTCAGGGATTGGAGTGTGAAACGGAACGGGTAGATTTCGCTGGCGTAGGGACTGTGCTCCCGGTTGAAGTTGAGTGGTCCCCCGATCAGCTGGAGCAGGTTCTGAACCGTGGCTAGGTGCCCCATCTCCTCGCGGCTGATCTGGAACAGCAGATCCTGTATTTCCTTCAGTTCAGCCGGGCTGTCGCTGGTGACCCGTATCGAGTAGGCCGCGTAGAGATACTGCACCATTAGCGCGTGTTCGATCTCCGCTGCCGCGGTGAGCAGGAACACCGCCTCGTCGCGCGGCTCGAGCGCAGGGTCGTGCATCGACTCGCCGGTAGTGAGGCGCGCATCGTCGGCCTTTGCTTCCAGGGCAGCCGTGAGCCATGGCGGTTGGATCAGCGATCCTGGGGTAAAGAAACGTCGCCGCACGGCGATCAGCTCCTTCGTTCGCGCCAGGGCCGGGTGATCGCGACATCAACCGGCCTGATCATCCAGCGGCCCTGCTCAGGTGGCTGCGATTCCTTGCAGGCCGTCGAGACCGCTGAGGGTGACGATCTGGGTGAGAGTGCCGTCGCGATTGAGGTGGAGATACGGGAGAACGATGACCCGGAGCTGCCTGCGGTGGCTGTGCCCGCGGTGACAGCACCGCTGTCTTCTTCAGCACAGTCGGGACGATGCGGGGATCAACGAAGCAGGAATCCGCTGATCCGGTCCCAGCGTGGCCGGCCGAGCAGTGCATTGGCTGCCTGTAGCCCACTCACGGCGGCGGCCTCGATGCACCCTGCGTTGATCCCGCAGTCGGTCCAGTCGCCGGCCAGGGCGAGGTTCCGGTAGCCGCTGCCGTCTGGTCGCAGCCGGTACTGGTCAGTGCCCGGCAGGGACTGTACATACAGATCGGACGGGTCGGTATTGGCCGTCCAGTACTGGGTGTCGAAGCGATCTGGGCCGGCGATGTCGCTGTCCGCGCACAGCAGGTCCCACCGGAAATCCTGGGTGACCGGGTCGGTGGCGCAGGGCCAGAAATGCCGGCTGTGCTGCTGAAGGAACCGGATCGCCTGGTCTCGGGTGTAGGCAGCGGCATCGATGCGGCGCTGAGAATCCATCGGGATGGAACCGCAGAAATAACCGACTGTCCCTGGCACACCTACCTCGCTCCAGTCCTCGAAGTCGACCAGGTGCGACATGGACGCCCAGGTGTCGAAGGGCTTGACGAAGGCGCTCACCGTGGTACCCGGGTGTGGCCAGCCAAGTGAGCGCTCGTCGGGCTGCAGCCAGACCTGAAAGGCTTGGGTCGGCACTGTGCCGATCTTGTCGAGCATGGCCCGCCATTCGGGCCGCTGGGCTGCCAGCAGGCTGCAGACCGGGCGGGCCATACCCGGCGGGATCGCGAAGACGAGCACGTCGAAGTCTGCACCGCAGCACAGCTGGAGATGATCCTTGCGGACCTCACGATGATCTGGCTCCGTGGGAAAGCATGGTAGGTTTTTGATGCGGACTAAAGGCTCGTATTCCCGATCGGTGAATGCGGCGCGGGGGTTGATGACAACGTATTTAATCCCGGATCCGTCCGCCGACGGCACGAGTTTCTCAACCGAACTGAAGAATCGGAACTGTACGCCGCGCGCGACGAGCGCCTGGTAGAGTGGCGCGAAGACGATGTCGCCCATCCCGGCTCGCATCTTCCAGAAGATGGCGCCTTTGTAATCGAAGAAGAACCTGGATGACAGGAATACGCCCCACCCAGCCGCAAAGCGAGAACGGGAGGGATCGCCGTTTTCGCCGGAGAATACGAGATCGTAGCTGCCTCGCACGATCGCGGAGTCGAGTGTCGAGGCTGCCGCGCCGTGCCGCCTGAGCCAGTCGCGGAAATCGAGGTGATTGAGGGCATCGTATGCGTCGCGGTCGGTGCCTAGACCGTCGATGACGATCCCACTCAGGATGCTTCGGAGTAGGTCGACCTGATCATGGAGGCGGCGTGCACCCGGGTTTCTTCGCACGGACGGCGCCAAGCGGGCGAGCAGAGGGGCGAAGGTGGCATCGATCGCCGTGGCGGCGCGAGGACCGGCAAGCCGCCGGGCACCCTGGCCGGCCAGCAACATCAGCTGCCGACTCACCGCCAGCAAGGTCGACGCAAGAGCTTGAAATGAGACCCCGAATGCCGAGCCGTACGGCGGCGACGGGGACAGCGACATCGTGACAGCCGGCGCCTGTATCCCGCTGAGCCCGAGTGAGGAGTAGAAATCGCGGATAAGCAGTCCACTGCGGGCGATCAGTTCCGCGACCGAAGGCGCGTGCCCATCGCCCGCCGGCTCCCCAGGAAGTAGCGGGTTGCTTGAGAACGTCGCTACCCACGGCGTCAGGTCCCGGTCGAACAGCCCGAGCTGGCCGGCCGGAAAGAAAGCGTCGCGCCAAGTGCGGATCGGACATGGGGAATCGGTCCGTGCCCTGTCGAGTTCCGCATAGCACTCGCGCATGAGCCGGAAGGCGTTGTCGTAGTAACCCAGCCAGACATGCAGCCCGTGCTCCTCGACGCGACCGTGGACGCCCCGGCTCGACGCGCCTTTCCCGCCGAGGTGGTGGCCGCGTTCCAGCACGGTGATCGACGAAAAGCGCTCGCGCCAGCCGGGTTCGGACAGCCGCCATGCTGCGGTGAGCCCGGCCATGCCGCCTCCGAGGATCAGCACGCGCGGCGCACCTGCGTGGGGAATCAAGGTGCCCGCGCCAGTAAGGCCTGTGCCTCGCGCAGCTCGGTGCATACTGCGCCTGGTAGAAAGCGGCGCACGGTCGCATCCAATCGTTGCGCCCAGCCTGGATCAGCACCGAGCCGGGCGAGGTCGAGTGCGCTGCGTAGTTCGAACAACAACGCGCCTTGCCGATGCGCCAGCTCCCACGCTCGGTACAGGGTCGCTGCCGGCTTCTCACCGGACGGGGGTAGCACGCGGGCCAGTAGGCGCAGGCGCTCGGCTTCGTAGAAATACACGCCGGTCTCGTCGGCGAGCCGGCCGGCCGCCGCGAACCCGGCTAAGGCTTCGGCATGCTGGCCCATCGCCGCCCGGGTGTCTGCTGCCACTGTCAGGAAATATGGGAGAAAGACTCGTACTCCAATGAGCCCCCAGACGGAGGCGTGTTGCTCGACCGCGTCTGCAGCGTCGGCTCGTCCGCTGATCCGATATTGGGCGATGGCCAGGTGAGTTTTTCCGTTGCTTTCCCAGTGATGGAAGCCGTGCCGCTGTCCGATATCCCGAACGTCGCAGGCGAATTTGGCGGCGATTCTGTGGTTTCCTATGATGGCGTTTGCCCAACCCAAGTAGCTTTTGGCGTAGGCCATGCTGTACGGGCCCAGTGGGAAACCCAACGTCGACGCACGTGCGATTGCCCGCTCGCCCGCGTTTTGCGCCACGCGGTGTTGGCCGGCGAACCGGCATAAGGCGGCCTGGTGGGCTAGGGCGGCGACGGCAATGTCGTGCGGCAAAAACCAATTTTGTTCGGCGCGATCGTTGGTCGGACGCGAGCTGAACTCTTCCACCGCCAAGTCGAACAACTCGCCCGCTCCTTGATAGTCACCCTCGAAGAAGCTGAGCGCACCGAAGATGGCCGCACTTTCAGCGCGGTGGTAGGTATTGCCGGTATCGACCCAGCATCGAAGGTCCTCAGCGACCCGCCGCGCCGCAGCGAGCTCTCCGCGAGTCAGGTAGAACGAGAGCGGGCCAATTATTGCAGACAGGTGCTCAGGTCTAGAACCCAGCCGGCGGCACAGCGCTGCACAACGATTGAAGTCTTTGACCGCTTCCTCAGATGTGTACCCGCTGGCAATGGAGGCTGCGCCTCCTTTGAGAGGCAGGCAGCGCATCTCCAGGATATCCCTCGTGCCGGCGTCCTTGACGTCGGCGATGACATCGAGGGCGTCGCGGTAACCTTGGAGCGCTTCCTGAAATGCGCCGGTGCGACTTGCTTCGTTGGCCCCAGTAAGGATCGCCTCGAAGGCGTCCAGAGGGCGCCCCGCTAGTTTCAGGTGCTTGCCCACGACGCTCCAGTCAGTGGAATGACCCGGTGCGTGTGGTCGTGCCAGGGCTTCGGCGAGTCGGCTGTGCAGGCGGGACCGGTGCTCGCGGAGCAGCAGACCGTAGGCGGCCTCGGTGATCAGGCCGTGGCGGAAGCGGTAGCGGGAGCGGGGGCCGCCGGTGTCGATGACCAGGTCGCTGGCGAGCAGGCCGCTGAGCCGGGCGCGGAGTTGCTGCGGGTCTGCGCCGAGGACTGAGGCCAGGATCGATTCGTCGAGGTCGCGGTCGGCCACGGCGAGAGCGCCGGCTACTTCCCGGTCGATGCCCGGGGCGGCCAGCCGTGCTTGCAAGTGGCCGGTGAGGGTGATGGGCAGGCCGGGTCGGTGCAGGCCTTCCTGGGCGGATCTGGCGAGTTCCTCCAGGAACAGGGGTATTCCCTCGCCCTGGGCGAGTACCTGCTGGCGCAGCCGCTGTTCCAGCGGTGGCTTCGCGGTGACCGCGTACACCAGCGTTTCGCAGATCTGGCTGGGCAGCGGTGTGACCTCGATGATCTCGATGGTGTCAGCGGCCAGGAACGGGGGTGGGGCAACGTCTGAGCGGGCGGTGAGGACCAGCAGCAGCCGAGGTGGTGGGGCAGCGGCGAGTCGGGCGAGAACGCCGAGGCTGGAGGGGTCTGCATCGGTAACGTCATCGACCAGCAGCACGGTGGGCGTCGATGCCACCCGCCGCACCCATTCCACCAGGCACGCCGTGGTGAGTTCGGCGAGCTTGGACGGGGTGAGATCTGGCGTCGGACCCACTGTCTCGGGAGGAAGGCCGAGCACGGTAGCGAGCAGTGTCGCGGCCCGCTTGTCCATACCCAGCCCGTCGAGATGATCCTGGAGTAGCGCGGCGGTCACGGTGGGAGGGTCGTCAGGCTCGATGCCGGCGGCCTGGGTGAGCAGCGTGCGGCAGGCGTGGTAGGCGGTGGTGGTATCCAGATGATTGCAGGCACAGTCGAGCACTTTCGCCTCGGCGGTGCCAGCCCACGCGAGCACCGTCGAGGCCAGGCGCGTCTTTCCGATTCCCCGGCCACCTACCAGGCCTATGACGGCGCCGTCACCGGCCTGCACCGATGTCCATATTCCCTGCAGCCGGGCCCGCTCACGGTTGCGGTCGACCATGGGCGTGCGCCAGCTGCGTCCGACCCGCCCCTGCCGGTGTTTTTCCTTGACCACCTCGTGCACCGGGACCACAGACCCATCAGCCAGGATCGCAGGCGGGCCGGCTTGGACCTCGAAGCAGTCCGCGACCAGCCGCAGTACTTCATCGCTGATCACTAGCGTGCCGGGGCGCGCGGCGTGCTGAAGCTTCGCCGCCAGGTTGGGGGTGTGGCCGAACGCCAGCGGAGCGACCTCGCCTGCGACTGGGGCGACGAGCACTTCACCGGCATGGATGGCAATGCGTACCGCCAGCGGCTCGCCGATCTCTACTTCCAGACGGCTTGACAGACGCCGGAGCACCACCAGGAGATCGAGGGCAGCGCGCACAGCGCAGATGGCGTCGTCGTCCTTCGGCACCGGATAGCCGAACCACACATAGATCCCATCGCCTTGGTGCTGGGCAATACGCCCACCATGGCGCTCGACGACCGGCCTGCATTCGCCGTAGTAGGCGTGCAGTATGGAGAAGTACGTCTCGACGTCCCGTTCGCCTGATAAGTGTGTTGCGCCCACTACGTCACAGAACATCACGGTGAGATGCCGACGTTGGCTCGAGTCAGGAAGCTCCCGGTCCGCTGCCGGCCAGTCCGACATGCCGTCTCCTTAACATGTCTGTCGACAGTAACTCGCTTTGTGCTCTACCTTCAGCCCTAATTGACGGGGTGCGCTGGTGGTCGGGGGATCACTTGTGCGTCGCCGGTCAGGCACCCTCCGTTGCGGAGAAAGTGGTCGTGAACGCGTTTACCATCTCGCCACACCGGAGAAGCGGTTTCAAGGAGCCGTTATGGTTGAGCAGAACGGCCATGATCGATCAAGGAATCGCTCGTGGTGGGCGGACGCGCTGGATCCTGCTGAGAATCTCAGGGTCTTGACCGATGCGCGTGGGATAGGCCGGCTCGCCGCCGAGGATCTCGCGGCTCGGCTGCTCACCGGGGCCGGTGCATCCAACGGTAATCACAGCGGCACGCCGCCGTTGAATAAAGATGTCAACCAGGTACTCCGGCAGATCCGGGCCGATGCGACGGTGGCCGGCGACGTGGTGGCCAGTGTCATCGACAGTGCGTCGACCCTGCTAGGGATCCTGCTGAGTCGCCTGCCAGGGTTGGAGAAGCCGGCCGGTTTGAGTCCAGTCGTGTTGGATCCCGTCGCACCCGGCGCCGAGCAGACTGCGGTGTTCTGGGTCCACAACACCTCCGCGGCCGCCGTTGCCGCTGTTCGACCACACTGCGCCCCACTACGCTCCCACGCCGGGTCTGAGCTAGCCACCACCATCCAGTTCCACCCCCAAGTCCTCGACCCGCTTCCGCCGCGCAGCAGCTGCGGGATCGAGGTCCGTATGACCATCCCCCTGTCGGCCGATCCCGGCACCTACGTATCCGTGATCCTGGCCTCTAATGTGCCCGAGCTCTACCTGCCGCTGTGCGTGACGGTGCTCCCGAGGCAGGCGGCGGAATGACAGGCTCCGCGCGGGCCACCACCACGCTCGAGGACATGCTCAGTCACTACCGGCAGCAAGCTTTGGCGGAAATCGAGCGCCACCTTCCCAGCGGGGAGCCGCGCCAATGGCTATACGAACCGATGGCCGATTATCCGCGCCGTACCGGCAAGGGTTTGCGGGCCGCGCTGTGTCTCGCCACCTGCGGCGCCTACGGTGGTTCGGAGCGCGAGGCCGTCGCCGCCGCGGCGGCAATCGAACTGGCGCATAGTGCGTTTCTCATCCACGACGACATTCAGGACGGTAGTGCCTGGCGCCGCGGGCGCCCGACGCTGCACCAGAGTGAGGGCATGCCGCTGGCTCTCAATGCCGGGGACGCCCTGGCGATGTTGAGCTTCGAGGTCCTCCGCTCCGGAGGCGACCGGTTGGGCCGGCGGCTGGGTTCGCGGATAGTGGACGAGTTCTGTTCGGCGATGTGGCGCACGCTGGAGGGACAGGCACTGGAACTCGGCTGGCGCCGGGATGGCGTGACCTGCCTGTCCGCCCAGGACTACCTGGAGCTGGTGCTGGCCAAGACGTGCTGGTATACGACGATCGCGCCGCTGCGGATCGGGGCACTGATCGGTTCCTGGGGCAACGCCGACCTCGGTGCCCTGTCGCGGTTCGGCCTGTTTCTCGGTGCCGCCTTCCAGATCACCGACGACGTCCTGAATCTGACCGGCGGCCAGGCTGTCTACGGCAAGGAGATCGGGGGAGACCTCCGCGAGGGTAAGCGCACGCTGATGATCATCCACCTGCTGTCGGTGGCGGAGCCTGCCCTGCGAGACGCGGTGGTGTCCCTCATGGTGGGCTCGGAGGCTGACCGCACGGATGATCGGCTGGACTGGCTGGCCGGCCTGCTCGAGGAGCATGGCAGCATCACGTTCGCCAAAGGGTTTGCCCGCGGCGTCGCCGATGGCGCCGAGGCGGCCTTTCCGGAGGCATTCCGGTCGGCCATCCAGCCAGACAAAGCCGACGTTATCCGGCATTTAGTCGACTATGTGGTGGAGCGGACCCGCTGAGTTTCTGGCCGGCCGACCTGGGGTGATCCGCTCAGATGACGACTTTTATCTCCTGGTAAGTGAGATGCGCCGTGCGGTAACCTCGCCCTGAGATCCGTCCGCTAAGGAGCCTGACATGGCGCCTGACAATTCTTTGCGCTCAGACAATCGCAAGGCGTTACTAGGCGTGTACGCGGCGCTCGATCGCTCGGGCAAGCTGGCGGCGGCTTTCCGCGACCTCGGCGTGGAGTTCGACGGCCCCCTGGAGCCTTACTCTCAGTTACAGAAGGCCGCTGCGGACCTGCATCAGAAGGAGCTCCCGATCCACCGGATCCATTTGGCCGGCGCCGCGATGAAAGTGTTGCGCGACCGCAATTTCTCCCCGCCTGCAGGAGACGACTATGATCAACTGCAACCAGTGGTGGAGCAACTGGTCGACCCGTCCTACCGTGGCACCGGCAAAGTTCACGAAGTTTATTCGCAGATCCGGAGAGCCTCCGACGCTGATCGATTCCATGAGCGTTGGGCTCAGGTAAACCAGCAACCCGGGGAGGAATCCTCGCCCCTCCACTCGACGCTGTCCGTCATTGAGACTTCACGGATCAACACAAGCCTGGTGTCAGTCAAAGATGAAGTGGTGTCGCGGGTTGAGACGAGCATGGTCGTGAAGAGACCCGAGTTCGACCTTCAGGAGATCGCCCCCGCCGTCCTTCCGCAAAACTGGCGGAATTACAGTGACTTCTTCTGCTCGCTGAGCAGAGCTGTGGACCGGGATCGAGATGTGCCCGGCGCCACTAGGGGGGACTTATCGGTCGATAAGCGCCACTGGCGTGGGGTCTATCAGGAGAAGGTCGGCGGATGCCCCGGTGGTTGGTTTCCCGACACTTTTCTGATCTTCACCTGGGACTACTATCCGCCTGCGGGGCTGATTCTCCGCTACCAGCTGGCGCCGCGACGCGCGAATGACCGGACGGTCCTGAGGATCGATGAGGGTTACATCCAGGTGAATCGGTTGACCGACGGGTACGAGGTGTCGACCCTGAAATATCTGCTGTTCGATGACAAGTTCATTTCAGGCGGCGGCCAGGCGCTCGCGGCGATGGCCCCTCAAATCGGGTGGCTCGATCAGTCGATCCACCAGTTCGGCCTCGGCGCCCAGGCGCCTGACAACGACGAGCGGTCTGGCCAGTCGCCTGGCAGCTCTGGTGAAGGGCCCCGCTCAGAGCTCGGTGGGGGATTACAGGACGTGCTCCGCCGGGCTGAGGCCCATCTGCAGGAAACGGCGACCAGCGCAGACGCACAGTTCGGCAAGGTTATGAGCAAGGTACGTGCTGGGAATTACGGCCTGAATGACTTCGTCGGTGACTGGGGAGACGCAGTGCTGTGCGCGGTGAGAGACTACTCTCGAGCCTTGCAGAACCAGATCGACTTCGCGGTGGAATCTCTGGAGTTGGCTAATGAGCTCGTCCCAAGGAGAGGTGATCGATCATGACCGGTCAGGACCCTCCGGATAGAGAAGCGCAACAAACGTCCGCTCTCGCTGAGGCGGTGGAGCAAGCCGCCGGCGTGGTCACAAAGTGGTCTGGCGATATAACGAGATTACTCAAAGATGAAGCTAACAGGCTTTCCGCAGGTGACTATCGACTGAACGATCTCGCCACCGTGCCGATGAAGTTGATGCAGATCTGGGTTGCGAACTCCATCAATGCGGCGTTCGCGGTCTCGGACAATATTGCCCTCATATCCACTGCGCGATCCGGCGTGCCCCCGCCGGCCCGCACGATGAGGGTACCGGTCCGCATTCCGGCGAATACTGCTGTCAAGCTCGCGCCCTCGGAGCTGACGAGTCGGTCCGGTCACCGGATTCCTCCATCGTGCATTCAAGTGGAGCCGCCCGACAATTTCCCCGCGGAACCCGAGGCGAGGGATATCAACGTCGTTGTCACGGTGAGCTCCCCCCATGCTCCAAATGATGTATACAAGGGTTTTCTGCGTTCAGTGGAGCCCCCCATCGAGGTTCCCTTCGTGGTCGCGATCTATGAGCTGGGTGAGCCCTTGCTCTGATCGGCCGGTGGTGATTGGACTGGTTTATGGCTCTGGATGTGAGCAATACCGTGAGGCGGCGACTGCGCTATACCCAGTCCGTTGACTTGCTGGCGGGTGTGCCGTTGTTCCGGGTGCTAGGCAAAGAGGGCATCATAGCTGCGGCCCAAGCGGGTTCGTGCCGGATTTACTCGCCGGGGCAGCTCATCTGTCACCAGGGTGATCCCGGAGAGCATCTTTACGTGGTGCTCGAGGGGCTGGTGAAGGTCGTCTTCACGTCCGAGGGGGGAGACGAGATGGTGCTCAACATCATGGGACCGGCGGAAGTCTTCGGTGAGCTGGCGCTGCTCGATGGGTCTCCGCGCTCTGCGTCTGTGGTGACATTGCAGCCCAGCTCGATCTTCGTATTGCCGAGAGCGCAGCTGCTGGAACTGATAAGCCGCAATCCTGGGCTGGCCGACGGGTTTCTCAAGTTGATCGGCAAGCTGGTTCGCAAGCTTACCGAACAGGCCGGCGACTTAGCGTTTCTCGACCTCAAAGGGCGCCTGGCGAAGCTTCTCCTGCGGATTTCGGAAGAGGACGCCATGGTACGCAGCGTTGTCCTTGATGGCGGACTGACGCAGTCTGACCTTGCCGGGATGATCGGTGCTTCCCGTCCGGCGGTGAACCGCGCGCTGCGGTCCTTCGCGGCGCGTGGACTCATCACGATACAGGGCCGCACCATCGTGCTCCGTGACTTGGAGAGCCTGCGGCGACGGAGCCGGGTGCGGGCGCCCGTCAGGGGATTCAGCCTGCTCGTCGGGCCGGCGCAAGATCGCTGAGAGGTCTCCACAGCGATAACTGCGCCAGACCAAGGCGTATTGGGCCGCAGTTGAGGACTGGCCCTGTGCTCAGGAGAACAGCTGGACTGTGACTGCGGGCACAGCTGACACGGCCGTATGACGGCATCGTTTCCACTGACCTATCGACATAACGATTCCGCACATCGCCGCGCTGACGCTTAGTTAGGCAAGGTCATGAATAAGGTCAACGGTGCACCAGGCCCGCGCTGCGTCCGGTCCGTTGCGGATGTGCTGGCGGGTATTCCGCTGTTCCGGGTGCTGGGCGAAGAGGGCGTGACGGCCGCAGCCCGAGCCGGCTTATGCCGCACTTACGCTCCTGGGCAGCTCATCTGTTATCAGGGTGATCCCGGAGAGCATCTTTACGCTGTGCTCCTAGGGCTGGTGAAGGTCGTCTTCACTTCCGAGCGGGGCGACGAGATGGTGCTGAATATCATGGGGCCGGGGGAGACCTTCGGCGAGTTGGCGCTACTCGATGGATCACCACGCTCCGCGTCGGTGATCGCCCTGAGATCGACTTCGGTTTTCACGTTGCCGAGAGCCAAGCTGCTCAAGCTGATGAGCGATCACCCTGGGTTGGCCGACGAATTCCTCACGCTGATCGGCAAACTCGTACGAAAACTAACGGAACAGGCTGGCGACTTGGCGTTCCTCGATCTGGGTGGCCGGCTGGCGAAAATTCTCTTGCAACTCGCCGAGCGGCGCGATGATGTGCATGGCGTCATTCTCGATCGGGGACTGACCCAATCGGACCTCGCTGGCATGGTCGGCGCAACCCGGCCGGCAGTGAACCGTACGCTCAAGGCGTTCGTCGCCCGTGGCTTCATCTCGATCAAAGGGCGCACCATAGTACTCCACGATCTGGCGGCCTTGCGGAGACGGAGCAGAGTGTAACCGGGCACCCTTCTCAGGCCAGTGCCGTGAACTCGACGTCAGCGATAGTTCACGGCGGCACCCGGTTTTATGGTCAACCCGCACGCGGGAGCCGGACTGCGAGGAGAGCGATGTCGTCTCCGGTGCCCGGGGCATCGTGCAGCAGGCGGTCGCAGAAGTCCTTCAGCGGCAGGTCGGCGCTCGCGTCAGCCAGTGCGAGCAGCGCCGAGATACCTTCATCGAGGCTGATCCCAGGGCGTTCAACCAGGCCGTCGGTATACAGCACCAGCGTGGCAGCGGCGGGCAGTGTCACGGCGTCCTCGTGGCGGCGGAAATGGACCTGGCCGGTGCGTTGGTCATGGTGTAGCCGGCCGTACAGGACGCTGGTGAATCGGGTGATCTCCAGGGTGGTCGCCCGGTAATCGAGCCGTTTGAGCACCCGGGCGGGGGTACTCCGAGTGCCAGCGGAGAACGCCAGGGCGCGCAACATGCTACGCAGCTGGCCCATGGCGGTGGCGGCGGCGAGGTCGTGCCCGGCCACGTCGCCCACCGCGATCGCCAGCTCCCCGCCGGGGAGCATGAAGGCGTCATACCAGTCGCCACCGACCTCCAGCTCCGGAGCCGCCGCCGGCTGGTAGCGCACCTCGATCTCGAGCGGTGGCAGCGTCGGCGGATCGGTGAGCATCGCCATCTGGAGGGTGAGCGCCGCTTCCCGGGTTCGCTGGAAGGCCCGCCCGTGCTCCACCGCGGTCGACGCGCGGGCCGCCAGCTCGGTGACGAAGGCCAGGTCCTCGGGCGTGTAGTGGGGACGGTCCCGGCAGGCGGCGAAGGCCAGCGCGGCCACCACCCGCCGTTCGGAGAACACCGGTGCGATGAGGGTGGACTGCAGGCCGAATGTAACGTCAAAATCCTGACCCGTCACTGCCCGGAAGCTCGGGGAGTCCTCCACGGCGCGACCTTCGGCATCCCGCGTCCACACCGCGGCACTGGTCGCCGTGACGAGACTCTGGTAGCGGTCCAGCG
>Ga0134125_10001604_pt1 | contig 27611 bp, 27 predicted proteins | sample KB31751_FD_96464 | JGI IMG/M metagenome (GOLD analysis project Ga0134125, IMG submission 96464) | Terrestrial soil microbial communities with excess Nitrogen fertilizer from Kellogg Biological Station, Michigan, USA - KB3-175-1 | ecosystem: Environmental > Terrestrial > Soil > Unclassified ... | reverse complement strand
GCCGTCGGCTGGATCTTTGGATTGCTCTCAAGGTATTTGATCAGCAGTTCCTGCGCATACGCATGATTCGAAAAGTCAGTATTGATGGCGTCCAGCAGAATCACATTCAAAGCGCTGTTGCCGCTATACGCGGGCTTGTTGGAGAGAATGTTGGACGTGCTCCGGGCTGTTTCTAGAACGTCAGAAGGTTGATGAAAGCTGAAGTCAGCCAGCGTCTGCTCCTGGCCATTCTCTCTAATGCTAAAGTCTTGTGCTTTCAGACCTGTGACGGGCGTACCTTTTTCATCAGTAGCTACAACATCAAGTACGACCAGGCGAGTTGTGGTCCGATAGACGGGAGTCTGGCCCTGACTATTAGCAGTCTGGGGCAACAACCGTGGCGATATCAACGCCAGCAGAAGAAGATATATACAACGATTCAAGTGGCAGAACTTCATTTTTCAGCTCCGGAAGGCTGCCTACTATAGCAAAGCATTTCATTTGCAGTTCAAAATTTGCTTTCGATCCGGGCTGCCACACCCCGAAAGCCGCCGTTCATCATTTTTGCGGTGGGTCTAAAGTAGATGCAAACTTCACCAGCGCTTGATTGTAAACCCGCGTCACAGCAGGACTTACATCATTGTGGTCAGCGCCCTGGACGGCGACAAACTCCTTCGGCTGGTTAGCCAGCTCAAACAGCTTTCTGCCATGCCAAATGCCGATCACCGAGTCGGATGTTCCATGCATGATCAACACCGGGCAATGCACATGGTCAATGCGCTTGTAATTCGGAAAGCGGTCGAACGGGATAATCGGAGCTCGGGTGAGCACGCGAAAGGCAGACAGGAAAGGGCTCTGCAGGACGAGACCGGCGGCCGGGCGTCGCGTGGCCAGCCGAACCGCCGGCCCTGTTCCCACAGACCGTCCAAAGATGATGATCCGATCAGGTGGGGTAGCCAGGTTCAACGCTATAAAATCGTAGGCGGCGCTTTCATCATCGTAAGCAGCTTGTTCCGTCGGCTTGCCCTGGCTGGTCCCATACCCCTGGTAGTCATACGCGAAGACGCTGAAGCCGGACTGGCGCATATCGTCCAGCCAGTCGCGAATGTCACCGAGGTCCTCTGCGTTCCCATGGCTCACCAGCAGAGTGAACTTAGCCGACGGGTTCGGCAAATACACAGCAGAAATTTTTCTGCCGTTCCTGCTGGTGATCTTCAGGACTCCCGCGGTGTCCGTGTACGAAGAGCGATGCGGCTGGAAAATAACGCTGTCTGAAACCAGGAGAGCGTAGACACAGATGGCGATGTAGAAGAGTAGCAGCGCCAATAGGGTCCGGTACACCAGAGTAATCACGTGAGTTGTATGCAGAACGATGCGTTTTCAGATTCTTGCGGATCGGTCACCCTCTTAGAAGCCGAACTCATCCGCGAGCAGCGGAGTCTGCTCAACTGTCCTGCTAAGCTCCCATTGCTCCTTCCGAACCCAAAGGCAGGAAGTATTGCGTGCCACGGATGGGTTCGCTCACGCGCCGCAGCAACTCCTGCAGGTCGCTGTGGCGCTCCACAAAATCGATGTCGTTGGTGTTCACCACCAGCAGGTCTGACGAGGCATAATGGAAAAAGAAATGCTCGTACGCTTTGACCACTTCCTCAATGTAGTCATCGCTGACGGAAATTTCGCTGTGCGAGCCTTTCTTTCGCAAACGCTTTTTCAGGGTTTCCGGGGAGGCCTGGAGATAGATCACCAGATCGGGAACCGGCAACTGGTCGCGAAAATGCTGGTAGTACCGGTTGTAGATCTCCAGCTCCTGGTCATTGAGGTTGATGTAGGCAAAAATCTTGTCTTTTTCAAAAATGTAGTCCGCAACCACAAGCTTTTGAGAACTCCCACCGACCTCCAAGCGTTGCAGTTGCTCAAAGCGGCGGATCATGAAAGCGAATTGCGTCTGGAAAGAAGCGCCGCGCTCACCCTCGTAAAACGAAAAAAGGAACGGGTTGTCTTCCGGTTCGATCACGCGCTGAGCGTTGAGCCGGTCGGCAATAATGTTGGCCAGCGTGCTTTTGCCCACGCGGATTGGGCCTTCCACAGCAATATAGCGGGGCGGTTCGAAAAGCTTGGCCATGGGTCGTCAGGCTGACTCAGCGCAGGATATATCGCCAGAGGCGCTGTGGCAATCAGCAATCCCGGAATACCTGTGGAAACCTCGCGGTCATTTCAAACCCCAAATCTCAAAATTGAATTTAAAATCCAGAAACCATGCTGCTTGCTTTGAGCGCTTTAGCTGCAGCCGCCGCAAGCTATGCCGGGTATGCCACCATGGCGCCCGAGTCTCAGCTGTATGGGCGGACGCTGATCCACGGGAGCGATCCCGGGCAGATGGCGCTGACGTTTGATGATGGACCAAACGAGCCGCATACGCTGCAACTGCTCGAGATCCTTGCTGAATACGAGGCGAAGGCCACGTTTTTTCTGATCGGCAAATATGTGCGCCGACGGCCTGAAATTGTCCGCGCGCTTCTCTCCGCGGGTCATGCCATTGGCAACCATACGGAGAGCCATCCGAACCTCATCCTGGTATCTGCCCGACGGCTACGCGAGGAACTCGAAAGCTGCAAAAAAGCGCTGGAAGACGCGAGCGGCGAATCAAGCCGCTGGTTCCGGCCGCCGTTCGGCGGCAGAAGGCCCAATGTTTTGCGCACAGCCCAAGAGCTCGGCATGGAATCCGTGATGTGGTCCGTCAGCAGTTACGACTGGAACGCCACTTCTAGTCAGCAGATCGTGGAAAAGATAACGAGACAGGTGGAGGGGCGCAGCCGCCGGCAAAGCGAGATCATTCTGCTCCACGATGGCGGCCACGTTGAATTCGGTACCGATCGCCGTTACACGATTGAGGCCACGCGCATGCTTCTGGAACGGTATTCGCGCACGAAGAAATTCGTTTCCATTGCAGAACTCGCAAGAGCATAAGAGACACAACTTGTTGCCGCGAACGATACAATACGCGGAGCACTCTTTTAATCAGGAGTCCCTATGAGGCTTGGCTTGATAGCGCCGGGCATCTTGATCTGCATTGCAGCGGTTTTTGTCTGCTCTGGGAAGAATATCTCTTCTCTCATTCCTCCACCCGCAGGATCGAAGGTGGCTATCGTTGTATTTCAGGACCTTGAGTGGCCGGACTGCGCATCGGCGTATCCTGTGCTTCTTGAAGCCGCGAAGGCCCACAACGTTCCGCTTGTGATCCATGATTTTCCGCTGCCCCGGCACAATTGGTCCTTCCAGGCAGCCGTCAACGGTCGCTTTTTTGACCGGCGCTCTGAGCAACTTGGGAGCGACTTCAGGGGTTATATCCTCCAGAACCAGGGCCATATTGGAGATGAGACGGCTTTGCAGCGGTACACGCAGAAATTTGCGTCCGAGAGGCAGATGCCGTTACCTCCGGCTCTGGATCCGGATGGAAAGCTGGCTCAGCAAGTTATGGCCGACTTTCGCCTCGGCCAGCGACTTGGGGTCGAACATACTCCGACTGTCTTTGTGGTCAGCTTCAAGGCGCCGGCGCATCCTCTTGTTGAGTCGGTTAACAAGGGGCAGCTGGACCGCGTGATTGAAGAAGTGCAAAAGAACGTTTCGACGGTCAGGCCTTTGGTTCGGCGTTGAAAGGGAAGAATCGTACCTAGTTTTGTTATTCTTGTGATCGTTATTATTGTAGTTGTGGAGATGAAATGATTCGCTCTAGTAATGTTGTTGCCGCTTTTTTGGCGACGGTTTTGCTCGCGTCAGTCTGCTCCGCCGCGGACGGTTCGATCCTGAAAACACCTTCGGGCGCCAAGGTGGCGATTGAGGTCTTTGAAGATCTGGAGTGTCCGGATTGTGCGCGCTGGTATCCGTACTACTGGGAGGTCGCCAAGGAGCATAACGTTCCGGTTGTGCTGCATGACTTCCCCCTTCCCATGCACCCGTGGTCTTTTGAGGCGGCTGTCTATGCCCGTTTTTTTGATACTAAATCGCAGAAGATGGGTGAGGATTTCCGCGGCTACATCTATAAGAACCAGCCCAACATCAACAAAGGAAACCTCCAGCAGTGGGTGCAAAAGTTCGCGGATGACAACAAAGTCCCGCTACCGTTCGCGGTGGATCCCGATGGCAAACTGAAGAACCTGGTCCTCGCGGACCGGGAACTGGGCACTCGTGCCGGGCTCCAGCATACGCCCACAATTTTCGTTGTGGGCAATGGCGGGCCGCCGAGCCCCTATACCGAGATTCAGGAAGTCCAGGACATGAACCAGAACATTACCATGCTGAAGCAGGCCCTTCAGGACATGGAGAAGAAGGCGGCTCCGGTGGCGAAACCCAAAGCCACGCCGCATGTTCATGCGAAGAAGAAAGAGAAGGCGTCCTAGCTGCTGAGAATTCACTCGCGAATCACCAATGGAGCAGCGCAAGAGCTGCTCCATTGGTCTTTTTTGGGAGTTCATTTAAGTTTTTTGACTTCCGAAACCAGTTCCTCGTAATCCGGCTCCTGGCCAAGTTCATAAACCTTTGCGAAAGCGACCTTTCCGGCTTTATCGATAACGAAAACTGAGCGATCGTTGATTCCGGGCAGGGGCTCGCCAAGGCGCTGAATGCCAAACTTCTGCGCAACGTCCCCGTGAGGCCAGTAATCGCTGGCCAGCGGATAGTCCAGCCAGCCAATGGATTTTTCCTGCCACGCGAGGTGGCTGTAGATTGAATCCGGGCTGATGCCCACGACCTGGGCATCGTAGTCGGCGAACTGCTTCAGATATCTGCTGTACGCCGACATTTCATTGGTTCAAGTCGGACTCCAATCCAGGGGATAAAAAGCCAGTACGATGTTCTTCTTGCCCAGCAGTTCGCCGAGCCTGAATTTGTGCCGCTGCTTCCCGGTACACGCGGGCAATTCGAAGTCGGGGACAGTATCGCCTGCTTTTAGAGCCGGCATTCAAACCTCCGTTGGGTAAGTACGAAGCTCATCAAAACTACACGGAACGTTGCATCGTCGAAGCGAATCCATGATTGTAACGTCCTCAAGAACTTATGGGCAACGTTCCGAAGGCACTTGCTGAAATCCGCCGAAACTGCGTAATGTAAAAGCTGCGTCACCTGGTTCGCTCGCGACGGCTCGGGAGTTGTTTGTCAACGCGAGCGCGGTAATGCAAACGGCGGATGACTGATGGCATCCTATGGAGCGGACCCGCTCTCGCCGAGAGCACTTCAGCAGGAGCATTCATGCTGGGATTCAGTACGTATAACTACGAACGATTCACGCGAGACATTCTGCGGGACCATGCGGAAACCCCGTTTGCCGGGCCTGAGCCGGGGGACCGCGTTCCGGACTTTAAGGCAACCACGCTGGGTAGTGAAACCGTTCGATTGAGCGACTTTCAGGGCAGGAAAAATGTTCTTCTCGTATTTGGTTCTGCAACCTGCCCCATGACCGCGGCGTCGATCGGAGGAATTAACGACCTGTACGACCGCTTTCGCGGAGATGATATCGAGTTCCTCTTTGTTTACGTGCGCGAAGCGCATCCGGGCGAGCGCATTCCGGCGCACAGATCCATGCGGGCAAAAACCGGCGCAGCACGGCATCTCCGTGACGAAGACGAAATTCTGATGCCTATGGTCGTGGACGATGTCCATGGCTCGATCCACAAGAAATACTCACGGCTGCCGAATCCTGCGTTTCTCATTGACAAGTCAGGCCGCGTGGCGTTCCGCTGCAAGTGGGCCAAACCTGATGAACTGGCATCAGCCATCGAGGAACTGCTGGAAATCCAGCATGAACGCGGCGTGGACCACGCCGTGGTGAACGGCGGCCAGGACCTTTCCATGCCGCATTCGTATGCGGTGCTTTATTCCTATCGCGCGCTGGAGCGCGGCGGGAAAGAGTCGCTTCAGGATTTTCGGCAAACGCTGGGGCTTCCGGGACAGGTCGCCCTGGCCGCATCGAGAATTGCTGAACCTCTTCTGGGCAATCCGGGACGCATACTTGCTGTCTGCGCTCTAACTGCTGCGGTGCTCGCCGGAGGACTGTATGCAGGCTTTGAGCTGCGAAAGCGCCGCCTGGGAACGCGCCGCAATCCCTATCGCGCCTATGAGAGACAACGGATCCGCGACACCGAGACAGGAACAGATTATGGGGCCGTGGGAATCTAAGCGGATTGGTAATTGCGTAATTTGGTAATCGGGTAATTTGCAGGCTCTGTCGGCGCGCGGCTTGCAATTACTCAATTACCAAATCACTCAATTACCAAGTTGCTCCCCACATAAGGCGTTCCGTCGCCGCGAGACTGTTTGCTCAGCCGATCTCGTCGCCAGCGGAAAACGCGTGCCCTGCCGCCTCCACCGTCCTTGCGATATCTCCGTCCGTATGGGCGGCGCTAACGAACAAAGCCTCATATTGCGACGGCGGCAGATAGATGCCGCGGTCCAGCATGGCACGATGGAATGCGGCGAAGGCCTGCGTATCAGATTTTGAGGCGGTATCCCAGTCGTGCACCGGCACCGGCTGGAAGAACCAAGTCAGCATCGAGCCAACGCGGTTAAAACTAAGAGGAACGCGATGCTTTTTAGCCTTGACAAGCACACCTTCGGCAAGCGCGGCGGACTGTTTTTCGAGCTGCTCGTATACCTCCGGGTGCTGCCTGAGGTGTCGGACGGTAGCCAGGCCAGCGGCCATCGCGAGCGGATTGCCTGATAGCGTCCCCGCCTGATAGACGGGCCCGACAGGGGCAACCATGTCCATGATTTCTTTGCGGCCGCCGTAGGCGCCTACAGGAAGGCCTCCGCCGATGATTTTTCCCAGTGTCGTCAAGTCCGGCCTGATGCCATAGAGCTCCTGCGCGCCGCCATACGCCACGCGGAAACCAGTCATGACTTCGTCAAAAATCAGCAGCGCGCCGTTCTGTTCCGTGATCCTGCGGAGAAACTGCAGATAACCTTCACGCGCCGGGACGCAGCCCATGTTGCCCACCACTGGCTCCACGATCACGCAGGCAACTTGGCCTTTGAACTTTTGGAAAGCTTCTTCAACAGCCTGTTGGTTGTTGAAAGGCAGCGCGAGCGTGAACTGGGCCTGCTCCGGCAGAACACCGGCCGATCCGGGAATTCCCAGAGTGGCCACGCCGGACCCAGCTTTGACGAGCAGAGAATCCGCATGCCCGTGATAGCAGCCTTCAAACTTGATGATGTACTTGCGATCGGTGAAGGCGCGGGCCAGGCGGATGGCCGACATGGTTGCTTCTGTCCCCGAGCTGACAAAGCGAACTAGCTCAATCGAGGGGTATGCCTTGATGACCTCTTCGGCCAGCTCGGCTTCCAGCGGAGTGCAGGCGCCAAAACTGGACCCGTCACGATTGGCGCGCTCAATGGCTTCTACTACTGACGGGAAAGCATGGCCAAGAATAAGAGGCCCCCATGAACCAACAAAGTCCACATATTCATGGCCGTCCACGTCCCAAAGATGGCCGGCCTTGCCGTGAGTGATGTACGGCGGGTCGCAAGCCACGGACTTAAATGCTCGCACCGGCGAATTCACTCCGCCGGGAATCATGGTTGAGGCACGCTCGTGGAGCTGTTTGCTTTTCTCTCTGCTGATGGTCATGAGCAATCCAGCGACAAGATTTTACGCTAATGACAAACAACATGAATGTGACAGAGTTCAATCCTGGGTCATGCTGCTCGGATGAGGGCTAAGGCAAATCATCCGAACCCAACGATCCGCGTCCAAGCGGATTTGACTGGGCCTCAGACGGTACGCTAGCCTCAATAGCTGGCCTGCTGCCTCAACCTTCTGTAGTAAAGGGCGAGCCTTTTCGGGGCAGCCTGCGGGAGTGAGAAGACGATCTTCCGCGACAATCGCATGAAATTTCTTCGCAAATATCTCATTTTGCAGCTACTTGCCCTGTGCGCGGTGGCGGCGACACCGGTCTTCGCGGGTGGCCTGCGACCCACTCATGCACATCACGGGATGGTGGTCAGCGTTCATCCCGAAGCTTCCCGCGCCGGGTTGGAGGTTCTCCGCAAGGGCGGAAATGCGGTGGATGCCGCGGTGGCAACCGGGTTCGCGCTGGCGGTGGTTCATCCTTCAGCAGGAAACATTGGCGGTGGCGGATTCATGCTGATCCGCATGGCTGATGGCACAGTGCACTTTCTCGACTATCGGGAGAAGGCGCCCAAGGCGGCGACGCGAAACATGTACCTGGATGCGCAAGGCAATGTCATTCCGGATGCAAGTCTGATTGGCTATAGGGCCATCGGAGTGCCCGGATCGGTGGCGGGGCTGGTCTACGCGCAGCAGCACTTCGGTAAACTGCCGCTCCGGACCGATATGGAGGCTGCCATTCTCCTCGCGCGCCATGGCGTGCGGCTGACGTACGAAGAAGCGCGGTCCATGGGAGACAAGGAGCTCGGCTTATTCCCTGAAAGCAAGCACATCTTTCAGCGCGACGGGAACCTTTATCAGCCCGGTGAGCTTTTCCGCCAGCCGAAGCTGGCGCGCACTCTGGAACGCATCGCCGTGAAGCCGAATGATTTCTATAACGGCGCTATGGCGCAGGAGCTTGCGGCCGACATTAAGCGCGGTGGCGGGCTGATTACGGCTGAAGACCTGGCCGAGTATGAAGTCAAAGAGCGGCAGCCGATCCGGGGGACGTACCGAGGCTACGAGGTGATCAGCGCGCCACCGCCCAGTTCAGGGGGCATCACCATGGTGGAGGCCCTCAATATTCTGGAAGGATACGACTTGGGCCGCATGGGGGACCGCTCTGCGGATGCCATTCATGTGACAGTCGAGGCTTTTCGGAGGGCGTTTTATGACCGCGCGGAGTTCCTGGGCGACCCGGACTTTTCTCAGCTTCCCGTGGCGCAGTTGATCGACAAGAAATATGCGCAAGCATGGCGAGAATCGCTCGAGATGAGCAAGGCTAGTGACAGCAAAGAGCTGCGGCGACCTTCCGGATTCGGCGACCTGGACCGGCAGGCGGCAGGACATTCACCGTACATCGGCCCCGAGAAACGCAACACAACGCATTACTCCGTGGTGGATGCGAATGGAAATGCGGTGGCAGTGACAACGACGCTCAATGACGGCTTCGGCTCGCGCGTAACGGCAGGCAAGCTGGGCTTCCTGCTGAACGATGAAATGGATGATTTCACGTCGAAGCCGGGTGTGCCCAATCTGTATGGTTTGATCCAAAGTGAAGCTAATTCGATTGCGCCGGGCAAGCGTCCGCTAAGCGCTATGGCACCCACCATCGTGACCAAAGGCGGCAAGCTGTTCATGGTGCTGGGCTCGCCCGGTGGCCCCCGCATCATCACCACGGTTGCCAACATCCTGATGGGTGTAATCGATTACGGACTAGATATCCAGCAGGCGGTGAACGCGCCGCGTTTCCATCATCAATGGGAGCCGGACGCGATTTTTATGGAGAAGATCGGCTTTTCTCCAGACACGATCAAGCTGCTCGAAGCGCGCGGTCACCAGATACGGGAGGAAGGCTACTGGAGCGACGGAGAGTGCATTGAAGTGGATTCGAAGACAGGCGATCTGTTGGGCGCAGCCGATGGACGCAACGGCGGCAAAGCGGAGGGTTACTGATGCTGCGCGCGATGTCGAGCTACATCTACATCAAGAAGCGGCTGCATCCCGGCCTGCTGGACGCGATGAAGCGGGGCGGCGCGCAGGCGGTTGAAGTCTTCGCGGCGCGCGGACACTTCAACTATACGGATAAAGAACACATCAAAGAGCTCTCTGCCTGGTTCAAGAGTGAGGGAGTGGAGCTGCACTCCATGCATTCGCCAATCTACATGAGCAACGACTTCAGATCAGGCGGCGCACCGCTCAACATTGTGGACGGAGACAAGCCGCGACGCATTGATGCCATGGACGAGATCAAGCGTGCCGTGGAAGTGGCGGAGCAGATGCCGTTCCGCTTCCTCGTCCAGCATATTGGCAAGAGCGATGAATATGACGATCCTCGGAAATTTGAATGGGCCATGAGCGGCATTGAGCACCTGCGTGCCTTCTGCCGCCAGCTTGGAGTCACATTGCTGGTGGAGAACACGCCCAATGATCTGGCCACGCCGGAAAAACTCAAAGAGCTTCTGAAAACGCTGCACTATCCTGACTTGGGCGTCTGCTTTGATACAGGGCACGCGCATATGACGAGCTCCGTGCACCAGGCATTCAGCGTCCTGGAACCATACATTCGCTCGACTCACGTGCATGACAACAAGCGAGATAAGGACGCGCACCTGTGGCCAGGAGAAGGAAGCATTGAGTGGAATGAGACCATGCAGTCGCTGCGCAATGCGCCCCATTCGCCCGCGGTTTTGATGGAGATTGAAGGTGAAGAGGGGCTCGACGTTTCAGGAAAGATGGCGGAGGCATACAAGAAGCTAGAGACAGCGACTGTGGAAGTGAATTAGGTGCCGACCGAGAGCAGAATGTTGCGCTGACTTGACCGGCCCTCGAATAAGAGCCGCAGGGCTAAAGCCCGGTGCTTGTAGCTTTACCGCAGGCCTGAAGGCTTACTCCACCGTCTCCGTGGCGGAATTCAGGATTTGGACACAATGGAAACTACAACAACGCAGGTGCCAAGCACAACCATTGCCGAAATCGGCAGACATGACGGCGAGACTGTCACGCTTCGCGGATGGCTCTATAACAAGAGGGAAAGCGGGAAGCTGATCTTCCCCATTTTTCGCGATGGGACGGGCGTGATTCAGGGTGTGGTACCCAAGAACCAGGTCACGCCTGAGGTATTTGACACGCTGAAGAACCTCACGGATGAATCGAGCGTTATCGTTACCGGCAAAGTTCGGGCGGACAAGCGGGCTCCCGGCGGATACGAACTGGACGTGAGCGACGTGAAAGTGCTCCAGCGCGTTCCCGAGGACGATCCGTTTCCCATCGCGCGCAAGGAGCACGGCCCGGACTTCCTGATGGAAAATCGTCATCTCTGGGTGCGCACGCCCCGCCAGGCGGCCATCTTGAGAGTCCGCGCTGAGATTGTCCGCGTCGCCAGAAACTTTCTTGACGAGCACGGCTTTACGCTGACCGATCCGCCGATCCTTACTCCTGCGGCCTGCGAAGGCACTACCACCCTCTTCCCCGTAGACTACTTCGACGAGCAGGCGTTCTTGACGCAGTCCGGACAGCTCTACATTGAAGCCACGGCCATGGCGCTGGGCAAGGTGTACTCCTTCGGGCCAACATTTCGGGCCGAAAAATCTAAGACGCGCCGCCACCTCACGGAGTTCTGGATGGTTGAACCGGAAGTGGCCTACGCCGAGCTGAACGACATCATGGATTTGGCAGAGAACTTCATCGGTCACATTGTTCAGACCGTGATTTCGCGCCGCGCCGAAGATTTGAAGACCATAGGACGCGACGTTACCAAGCTGGAAAACATCAAGCCGCCCTTTCCGCGCATCACCTATGACGAAGCAGTGAAGATCCTGCAGGATGGACACGCGAAGGGACAGCTTGAGGCCAAATTTGAATGGGGCGGCGATTTCGGATCGCCGGACGAGACTTACATCTCCTCGCAGTTCGATAAGCCAGTGATGGTGCATCGTTATCCGGCCCAGGTGAAAGCGTTCTATATGGAGCCCGACCCACAGCGTCCTGAACTGGCCCTGTGCGTTGACGTGCTCGCTCCGGAAGGCTACGGTGAAATCATCGGCGGCTCACAGCGTATTGGCGATTACAACCTGTTGCGCAAGCGCATCCAGGAGCATGATCTGCCGGAAGAGGCATTCAAGTGGTATCTGGAGCTGAGAAAATTCGGCGGCGTACCGCACGCGGGTTTCGGCATGGGAATTGAGCGCGCCGTGGCCTGGATTTGCGGTCTGGAACATGTGCGGGAGACCATCCCGTTTGCGCGAACGCTGACGCGGATTTATCCATGAAAAGGAATTTATGACGCCGGAAACTACGGTCGCTCCGGCGACCAAGACAGAGCAATCGAATAAACCAGTGGTGGGAGACAACATTGTTCCCAAGCGGATCCGCATCCTTGGAGTACCGCTCGATCTGGGTCAGTCCCGCCGTGGCGTGGATATGGGGCCTTCTGCCGTACGTGTTGCCGGACTTGAGGCACGGCTCGAAGCGCTGGGGCACGTTGTGGAAGACGGAGGCAACGTTACTGTTGCTTTGGCCGAGCAGAAAAAAGAGGGCGATCCCCGGGCCAAATACCTGAAAGAGATCACGGCCACCTGCTCGAAGCACGCGGAGATGGTTTTTAAGACGCTGGAGGCGGGCAAGTTTCCTCTCGTGCTGGGTGGCGACCATTCGGTTGCGGCCGGAACTGTAGCAGGCGTGGCGGAATTCTTCCGCCAGCAACGCCGCATTCAGGAGCAAAAGATCGGCCTGATCTGGATTGATGCTCACGCCGATATCAATACTCCGGATACCTCGCCCAGCGGCAACGTGCACGGCATGCCCCTTGCGGCCATCCTGGGTTTGGGCCCGCCGGAGCTGGCCAACATCTATAACTTTTCACCCAAGGTACAGCCGGAAAACTGCGTTCTGGTGGGCGTCCGCGATATTGATGCCCGCGAGAAGGAGAACATCAAGGAGACAGGCATCGAAGCTTACACGATGCGCGACATTGACGAGCGCGGCATGCGGACAGTGATTGAAGAAGCCCTGCGGGTCGCCGGACGCAACACCGCCGGCTACCACGTGTCCCTTGATATGGATTGGATCGATCCTGAAGACGCGCCCGGGGTTGGTACACCAGTTCGGGGAGGTGCGAGCTATCGGGAAGCACACCTGGCCATGGAGATCATCGCCGACCACGGCCGCATGGTGAGCTTCGAGATTGTGGAAGTGAATCCTGTGATCGACGAGCACAATCGCACGGCGGACCTGGCGGTGGAACTGACGCTCTCAGCATTTGGAAAGAAGATTCTGTAATAAGGCAAAACTATTTAGAAAATTGACCATGTATCCTTCAAGAGCAGCATTGGGAAAAATGTTTTTGCTGGCCTGCGCCATCATGGCGCTGGCCGGAATGGCGCTGGGCCAGGACCAGGACCAGCACCAACGCGGCCCTTCCACTCCGGAAGAGAGAAAACGCTTCCTGGCCATTGCGCACAAAATGGAGCAGAACCCGCTCGACCCGAGCCTGCGCAAGGAGCGCGAGTGGGCGGTGCACTGGATCATCGATATCCCCGACATCAACGTGAACCCCTGCCCGGAGCTGCTGGGAAACTTCATGGAATCGCATTACCGCTATAAAGCGGAGATCAACGGCCAGGCCGCGTTTTCCATGGCAGCCTTTATGATCGAGCATCCGGACAAAACTGGCGATATTGTGGCCACGAATACAGCAGCTCTGGAAGGGGCTCTCAAGGCTTATCGTTCCATACTGAGAATCGAGCCGACAGCGCAATCTCAGTTTATGGAGGCTCTGGCCGATCAGGAAAGCGAAGGCAAGCTCACCCAGTATGTCCGCGAACTGGTCAAGCGCGGGTGCGATAACGGGGATGAGCGAGGGTGAAAAGAGCAATCAACACTCGGCCGCGAGACATTTCCAGCCTCGGACAAAACTTTTGAAACACAGAGGTGACGGAGTAAACGGAGTAATGAAGCCAACGCGGTAGGACGTGAGATCCCCCATTCTCCGCTACCTCGTGTTTCAAGGTGTTGCTGCAGGCTTCAAATTCTGTCTTGCGGCTGAATGCTGATTCCTGAGTGCTGAGTGCCAACCACTACTCGCTCTCTTCAAAATCTTCGTCTTGAAAGATGTATGGCGCGGTGCGTACCAGGCGGAAGCGAACGCGTTCGGCGCAGGTATCGCAGGGTGGGAATGCATCGCCGCTGAGCATCACTACTTCATGCGTGGTTCGATGCTCGCGATCATGAATCACTTCATAAATGCCGGTTTCCACCACCGGCTGTCCGGCGCTGTACAGCTTTCCGTCACCCTGCCCCCGCAATCCATGATGGCGCGATCTGCCCTGGCCCTTGAGGTGGAATTCGCTGTGGCGGCGCAATCTGTATCCCAGATCGAAAAGAGTCCTGTTGGAAGCCTGCATGGATTTCTGGCCAACGTTATACACCGTGGCTGCAAGAAGCTCGCAAGTCTTTTTTGCATTCGTGCATTTCACGTTCATTTGCCGCCGGTCTCCTGGCGGAAGTCGGCATCTTCCGCGATTCGTGTGGCCCGGCGCACAAGCACAAAGCGTACAGTATTACCGCAATGCGCGCAGGCAGGAAACCGCTCGCCTTTAAAGATGGTGGCGGTGTGATTTTCACGGTGAAGGCTGTGCCGGATACTATACACGCCGGATTCCGGGACCTCGTCGCCCGGTTGGAAAACTTCTTCGGCCTGCGATGTACCCTGCATGAATTCCGTCGCCCCGAAAGCGAACATAAGTGTACAGGAGCGGCAAAGAAATTCTAAGCTCCTCAGGTTTGGAGAAAGCTTATGGCGTGACGGCGATGTCGGAAGGCTGTCGGTGCTTGCGCTTACTTGGGCATTTCAGCCTGATCGATCAGCAAAATGGGGATGCCGTCACGCACCGGATACACGCGTCCACATCCGGTACATTTGAGGGAGTTCTCGTCGGAAGCAAGCGTGAAGGGCTTCCGGCATTCCGGTACCGGGCACACCAGAATATCGAGCAGCTTCTTGAGCATCATAAAAACATTGTACTGGCTGAGAGGTCAGCCGGTAACGCCGCAGGGGCAACGTTCCTAAATTGCGCCTTTGGCGCTGCGCGCGAGCAGAGGTAAAGGCGAATCGCCGCCGGAAGAACTGGAACTCAAGAAATGTTCGCAATCTTCCACAGACATGGGGCGGGAAAAGAGATACCCCTGAACCAAGTCGCAGCCTAGCTGGCGCAGGACTTCAAGCTCTTCCGGCGTTTCCACCCCTTCCGCAACCACCCGCAATCCGAGCTGCTGGGCCAAGGTAACAATCGCCTGCACAATGGCCCCATTCCCGGACAGGCCGGCCGTGGATGGATCGAGATCGCGGATGAACGATTGGTCAATCTTGATAGTGTCGATCGGCAGGTTCTGCAGGTATCGGAGAGAAGAATATCCGGTGCCGAAGTCATCAATGGCAGAGCTGACACCGAGTTTGCGCAGTTCCGTGAGACGAACGGCCGCGCGTTCGCAATTTTTCATAACCACGGTTTCGGTCAGCTCAAGCTCAAGGCAGGAGGCAGGCACGCCGTTTCTCTTGAGCGTGTCGGATATGGTTTCCATCCAGTCCTGGCGTTCGAACTGCAATGTGGAAACGTTCACCGCAATACGCAGCTTCGAGTGGCCGCTCCGGCGCCATGACGCCAGTTGACGGCAGGCCTGATCGAGCACCCAGTTACCGAGCGGCACAATGAAGCCGGTTTCTTCGGCGATGGGAATGAACTTGTCAGGTGGAATGATGCCGCGCTTTGAGTGGTTCCAGCGCAACAGCGCTTCAAATCCCACGAGCACACCGCTGGAAACAAACTGCGGCTGGTAAACCAGGTGGAGTTCCCCATTTTCGAGCGCATGCCGCAGGTCCGCCATCAATTCCAGCCGTTCGCGTAAATGCGCGTTGATCTCCGGCGTGAACACCTGCACGCCATTCTTGCCGTTGAACTTGGCATGGTACATCGCAGTGTCAGCGTTCTGTTGCAGCAGCTCAGGTTCAGCGCCATGCTCCGGATAGCAACTAACTCCGATACTGGCGCTGATGGAGTATTCACGCTCGGCAATCAGGAACGGCTTGCGCAATATTTCCAAACAGGTGTGCGCCACCTGGAATGAGTCTGCAGCCTTGTACAGATCGCTGAGCACCAGGCAGAACTCATCGCCACCGATGCGCGCCAGCGTATCGGTTTTGCGAGTGACCGAGCGGAGACGGCGAGCCACCTCAATCAGGAGCTGGTCGCCGCATTGATGACCCACGGTATCGTTGATGTACTTGAAGCCATCCAGATCGATAATCAAGACCGCCAACTGCGATTCATGCCGATTGGCATACGCGATGGCCTGTTGCAAGCGGTCTTCCAGCAGGAAGCGATTGGGTAGCCCCGTGAGAGCGTCGTGTTGCGCCTGATAGGAAAGCCGGTCCGTCAATTGACGATGCTTGACGGCGATGGAAGCCATGTCGCGCGCCATCTCCAGCCGGGCGCGGTCCCGGGCGCAGGACTCATGCTTCTCGCGAAAGAACACGAGGATGAGGCTGACCAGAGCCTCTGCGGGATCGAATACCGGAACCAGCCAGCAGCTTTTCACGTCCAGCAGTTCGGCCCAGTCCCGTACGCTGCTGTTGCGCTTGCCGCTCAGCAGCTCTTGAATGAAGATGATGTCACGCTCGCTGGCTTCCAGGCCAAATGCCTGGCCAATTTCTTCCAGCCGCAAAGCTTCAAAAGCGGCCACGGCTTCCTTGCTGAAACTGCTGGCCGCCACCTGGCAGAGCCTGCCGGGCTTGGCCAGCAGGATCAGGCAGAGCGAATCAGGAATCTGGTGTTCCAGCAGTTGAACCAGATGGCAAAGGCTCTCTTCAAGCGGCTGGTTCTGGGTAATGGTCTCCAGAAAATTGCGGCGTTCAAGCTCCAGCTGCTCGGCGCGCCTGCGTTCAGTAATGTCCGAGGCCAGCATCAGCGCAGCCGGACTGCCGGTCCAGTTGATCTTACGGAGTGAAAGCTCAACGTCAAAAATGCTGCCATCCTTGCGCCGGTGTTGCGCCTTGAACGGCGCTCCCGTGTCCGCCATTTCCATCCAGCGGCCGCTGTCCTGGGCCACGGCCAATGATGTCAATGCCAAACTTAGAAATTCTTCTTTGCGAAATCCGTAGGTGGTGACCGCAGCACGGTTCACTGCCAGGAAGGCCTGGGTATTCAGGTCAAAAACGAACGTAGGCTGTGGATTGCTTTCGAACAGCAGTTGGTAACGCTGCTCGCTCATGGCCAGTTCCCGGGCTTGAGCGGAAAAACGGCGGTCCACCAGCGAGGTCAGCAAAACCGTTCCCAGAATCACCAGCGTGGCCAGGATCACCGCGGAGTTTGCCAGCGCGGAAATGCTGAGCGCATGTGTCATGTCCGGCGGCTTGCCGGTATAAACAAAATGAACCGCGGCCATACCGGTGTAATGCATCACGGGTATGGCGAGCCCCATAATGATGGAGCTGACAATCTTCAGTACACGCTGCGGCTTGCCTTCGCGGAAATGGAATGTGATCCACAGGGCAGCCAGAGACACCATGACGGCCAGCGCTCCGGAGAGCGTCCATAAACCATGATGGTAGTGGTGCATGGCCGCCAGGCGCATCGCCGCCATGCCGGTGTAGTGCATGGTGGTAATGCCGGCGCCCATCAACAGACTGCCAACAATGACGCGGCGCGTGGTGAGTTCTTCGCGGCTGACCACCAGCAACGCGATACAGGAGGCAAAGATCGCGGCCAGCAGCGAGAGCGCGACCGTGGGAATGTGGTAATAAACGGGAATCGGAAGCTGGTAGGCAAGCATTCCGGTGTAATGCATGGACCAGATGCCTGTCCCCATGGCGCAAGCACCGCCTATCAGCCAGGCCAGTCTGGCGCGTCCCTTGGCTGCCGTCACGCGGCCGGCCAGTTCCAGCGCCGCATAAGACGCAAAGATGGCGATGAGCACGGAAAGTGCAACCAGCCGGTGATCGTAGGTGGCGTGGATAGCCACACCAGGGGTCATATGAGTAACCTGGGAAATAAGGGCAAAATTACGGTAATCGACAGAGGTATTCTGAGTGTCTTACCTGATACGGAGCAAGTTACTACCGTACCGTAAGGTCATGGACTGAAGAGTTGGCGTCGGGCCTCAGATCACGCGAATGGGCGGCGGGAAAAAGACCATCGCGACGGTTCTCTGGAAAAGCTTGCGGGGCCACAGGAAATCTAATTCATGTCCGCCGCTGTGTTCACCCTCACGGTTTTTCCATCCAGAAAAAAGGTGATCAGCCCCAGCGTGTCTGTGCGATATGTGCGTACGTGGTCGGTTTGCAATCTGTTGAGCACCTCTTCTCGAGGATGACCAAACGAATTATGCCAGCCTACGGATATCGCGGCAAAGCGCGGATGCACTGCTTTGAGGAAATCCTCTGTTGTTGACGTGGCGCTGCCATGATGCGCCACCTTGAGCACGTCGGCAGCGGGTGACTCGGCGGAGATGTACTTCTCCATTCGCTTCTCCACGTCGCCTGCCAGTAAAGCGCTGGTGTACCTGTAGGAAACCAGCATCGCGAGTGAATCGTCGTTCCTCGGTTGCGCCTTCGGCTGCCAGTCCGGCGGAGGCGAGAGCACCCGAATGGTTGTGCCATGCCATTGCAGCGCCTCACCAGCCGTGTGCTTCTTGATTGCTACCTGATTTGCTGCTGCCACCGCGAGCAGATGATCGAGTGCTGGGGTTTCGGGATCTATCCCCAACCACAGCTCGCGAGGATGAAAATTCTGGACGATCCGGGCCAGCCCTCCAATGTGGTCGCTGTGCGCGTGCGTCAGCACCACAACATCCAGGTGCTCCAGCCCGCGCCACCAGAGATAAGGCGAGACCACGTCTTCTCCGAAATCAAACTCGCTGCGCACCGGCCCCACGCTGCCTCCGCCATCAATCAGCATGGTGCTCCCGTCTGGCGAGACAACCAGGATCGAGTCGCCCTGGCCAACATCAATGACAGTGACCTCAAGCACGCCCTGCTCCATCACAGGAGTCGTCCGTGCAAACGCCGCGAACCCGGTACACACAAACAACACGCCCAGCCCCGCAAATGCGGCCGTCGATCTGCGCCTCGCCGCCAGGAGCGCAACGCCGATACCGGCAGCCGCAAGTAGCCAGATCGCCGCGTTCGGTTCGGGCATGCGCCATTGCGAGATGTGCAGATGAGAGAGCCAGCCGATCGAGAGCAGTGTCCAATGCAGGCAAAGTGAAGCCAGAAGCGCCGGAATACGCGCCGGAAGCGTGGAAACATAACTGATGGCAACTGCAGCCACGGCTGAGTTGAGCAGCACCCCGGCGAGCGGCAGGGCAAGAATGTTGGCCGGCATGCCGATCACAGCCGCGCGGTGAAAGTACACGCGCATGGGTACCACGAGCACCGCCTGCGTGATCGTGGAGACGAGCGTAATCTCATACAGGGCAAGCACGGCCCCAATGCTCCCAGCCCCCAGCCAGCGTGCAGGTCTGGCTCCGACAAAGAGCGCCAGCCGGCCCGCGATCAGGCGAAGATCCAGCCGAAGCTGCGCCAGCCGCGGCGAGAGATGCAGATCGTAGCCCGTAGAATCAAGATGTCGCAAAGCCCTCCGGCAGGGCTCCGATGTCCGCTCCAGCAGCGGCAGGCTGATGCCGAAGATGGCGAGCAGAGCCAGGAACGTGAGTTGAAATCCGGCTTCAAACAGGGCGTGCGGGGTAAGCACCAGCACCACCAGCGCTGCGAATCCGGCGGCATTGAAAGGCGCGCGTCCGCGATAGACCAGCCGAGCCACGAGAAACAGTGACAGCATGAGCACGGCGCGCTGGATGGGCACGCCCATGCCAGCGATCTCGGCGTAGAATGCCGACAGCGCGATGGTGATGACTGAGGCAGCCCAATCCGGCGCGCGAAGACGCCGCGCCATCCAGAATACGGCAAAGGCCAGCAGCCCAACGTTCATTCCCGAGACGACAAGAAGGTGGTAAACGCCGGTCTCCTGAAATTCGTCCCGCACACCGCGCAGCAGGAGCGAATCATGGCCGATCACCATGGCTGCGAGCAGGCCGCTCTCCTCCCGGTCCCATAGCCCACGGTTGGTAATGTGCTCAAGGATGCTGCGCCTGACCACGCTGCGCCACCGGCCGAGCCACGATCCGGTTCGGCCGGGCAGGACCTGAATTTTGGCCGCGTCGACGGAACCAAGTCCGGCCAGGCCGAGCCCGTGCAGATAACCTTTATAGTCGAAAGCGCCGGGATTGCGGAAATTCCTGGGCAGGCGCAGCTTGCCAGAGAAGGCGACGCGTTCGCCGTAGACGAGAGCGGGAAGCTGAACTTGTTTTTCGGCCTGCTCATGCCCGTCGTCTTCGTGCATTCGAGCGAAGCGCGAATACATGGTCACGCGGATTCCCACGGGCAGAAGGAAGGTGTGTTCGACCTGCTGATCATCTTTGAAACGCAGGCTTTCGGTTTCCACATCAAAGCGTTCGCGTGGATCGGCGCCTGCGAGAAGAGCACCGTCGTTCGTTACGTGGCCAACGACGTCCACGCTTCTATACAGGAACTCCAGGGGAGGAACAACGATGTGAGTCGGTGGCTCTTGAAGTCGCGCAAACGCGCCGGCAGCCACAAACGCCAGAAGCGCCGCAAGCTGCACCAGGCGAACATGGCTTTTTAATGCTGCTCCCAGAACGCAAGCCGCCAAAAGAAGTGCCGCCCAGCCCCAAAGCCACGCCGGTCGCTGTACGTAGTTGCAGAGCAGAATCCCGAAAGCGAATGCCGCCGCAGCAACGGCCAGAGGAGATCGAGCTGAAGAAGAAGGCGCGTTCATCGCAGCAGCGCAAACAGAGCGAATGATTGTAGCGTGAAACATCAGAGCTGTGCCGCTTGCGGCTAAGTCCTTTGTTTTCGGTGGATCCGAGCTAGTCCAGCCCCCAAACTTTCGCTCGCAATGCACCTTTGTGTGCGACTACAATACCGTTGCTCGCATCTCATGCGTTGACAGGCGGTATCGGGTCTATCCCGAACTGCACTGGAGGGAAAATGAGCATCACTTCGTTCAGCGGAGGGCAGCCGGGCGCCCGACCGAAAATCACCACCCATACAATCCAGGAAAAGAAGCGCAGGCACGAATTGATTACCTGCCTGACAGCTTACGACTACGCCACGTCGCGGCTGGTCGACGAAGCCGGGATTGACATGATCCTGGTTGGCGATTCGCTCGCCCAGGTCGTGCTTGGCTATGACAGCACCCTGCCCGTTACGGTGGAAGAAATGCTGCACCACACGCGCGCCGTACGGCGGGCCGTGAAGTCTGCGCTGGTGATTGCCGACATGCCTTTCGGCGCCTATCAAGGCGATGAGGCTGAGGGCGTGCGCAACGCGGTCCGCTTTGTGAAAGACGGTGGCGCCGAGGCAGTGAAGATTGAAGGCGGAGAAAAGCGTGCAGACCTTGTCAGCCGCATTCTCGATGCCGAAGTTCCCGTCATGGGCCACATCGGCCTCACGCCGCAATCGCTGCATAAGATGGGCGGCTATAAAGTCCAGGGCAAGGACCTGGCGGGCGTTGAGCAACTGGTCAAAGACGCCGTTGCGCTGGACCGCGCTGGAGTGTTCTCCATTGTGTTGGAAGGCGTGCCGCGTGAAGTGGCGGCGATGATCACCCGGGAAGTTGCCGCGCCGACCATCGGCATCGGTGCGGGTCCGGATTGCGATGGCCAGGTGCTGGTGTTCCATGATCTGGTCAACCTGAGCTTTGCGCCGCCGGCAAAATTCGTACGCCGCTATGGCGATGCCGCCGGGCTCATCAGCTCTGCTGTGCAGCAGTTCAAGGCCGACGTGGAGACGGGCAGTTATCCTTCGGATGAAGAGTCCTACCATCTCCCGCGGAACACAAAGCTTGAGCTGGAGGCGATTCTCAACCGCAAGCAGTTGAAGGCGTATCGGTAAACCAAGCCATTAGTACTTAGCACTTAGCCTTAGACGCGAAAGTAGATGCCACGCGATTTTGGCTAAGTGCTAATGGCTAAGTACTAAGAGCTATGGAAATCATTTCTTTCTCCCCACAAATGACTGCCACCAGCCGAGATGTTCAGCGCGAAGGTAAGCGCGTCGGCTTCGTTCCTACCATGGGCGCGCTGCATGAAGGCCACCTCTCGCTGGTGCGGGCTGCGCGCGCGCAGTGTGAAGTGGTGGTGGTTTCCATCTTCGTCAATCCGACGCAGTTCGGCCCCAATGAGGACTTGGCTAAATATCCGCGCACTTTTGATCAGGACAAAGCCATGCTGGAGCGCGAGGGCGTGGACTGCATCTTCTATCCGTCCGTGGAAGAGATGTATCCGCCGGGCGCTACCACATGGGTCACCGTGGAAGGGCTGAGCGAAAAGCTCGATGGGCGCTCGCGTCCGGGACATTTTCGCGGTGTAACCACCGTAGTTTCCAAGCTTTTCAACATCGTGCAGCCGCAGGCGGCGTTTTTCGGACAAAAAGATGCCGCCCAGGTGGCGATCATCCGCAAAATGGTGCGCGATTTGAATTTTTCGGTGCAGATTGTGGTCTGCCCGATTGTGCGCGAGAGCGACGGCCTGGCTATGAGTTCCCGCAACGCCTACCTCAATCCACAGGAGCGCAAACAGGCGCTTGTGTTGAGCCGCTCGCTCAGACATGTGCAATCACTGATTGAGCGCGGCGAACGCAGCGCCGACAAGCTGATCGCCGCCGGCAGACAGGCCATCGCGGAAGAACCCGGGGTCAGGCCGGACTACTTTGAAGTGGTCGATCCTGATACGCTCGACCCTGTGAAAGAGGTTGCGAACGGCGCACTAGTGGCAGTAGCGGGATATGTAGGAAAGACGAGGCTAATTGATAACCTGCTGCTGCCGGCCATGTAGATCACTTCCTCGAAATGAATGCGCTATCTCCAACCAGGTACCGCAGCGGCATCTCGGCTGATTTGGTGATCCCGATGCGCGGAGTGACAACAATTGTGTCGGGTTTAAACCCGTCATCACGCACCTGCAGGTCAGATCGCGGCGAGAGCAGGTCCTTTCCGTTGTCGTTTGGGCGTGTGATGCTCAGTGCTTCGCAAAGCTTGCCCGGGCCGCTCAACAACTTTCGTAGGTCACGATTAGAAGCCGGATCGATGTCTTCAAGGCCACGGGCTGCTGCCATCTCAGCCATTCCTGCAAGCGGCTCCAAGGCGCGAATGAGCACGCATCCGGCTTCGCCTTCCGGCATGCAGGAGATATTCAGGCAATAATGCACGCCGTAAATGAAATACACATAAGCGTGCCCGGGAGGACCGAACAGCACGCTGTTGCGCGACGTGCGTCCTGAGGCGGCATGGGCGGCGGCATCATCGGCGCCGAGGTAGGCCTCAACCTCGACGATTCGGCCGGCCAGGATTTTGCGTCCGGATTTGCGGACGATCAGCTTACCCAGCAATTCGCCCGCAACCTCGCGCGGATCACGATTAAAGAATGCGCGCGGCAGCAGAGTCGCGTTCAAAACCTCAGTTTCCGGTGCGACTCTCCGGTTCTCGCTTCTGTTCCGCGATCCAGTCATTCACGTTGCGTTCAAGAATATCAAGTGGCAGTGGGCCGGATCCGAGCACCACATCATGAAAAGCCTTGAGATCGAACTTCGCTCCCAGTTGCCGATGCGCTCGCGCGCGGAGTTCCTGGATCTTCAACTCGCCGATTTTGTACGCCAGCGCCTGTCCCGGCCAGGCGATGTAGCGGTCGATTTCGTTCACAATGTCCAGTTCCGCCTTGGGAGCGTTGTCCATGAAGTACTTGATGGCCTGATCACGGGTCCAGTGCTTGGCGTGAATTCCGGTGTCCACCACCAGGCGGACAGCGCGCCACATCTGGTAGGTCAGCTCGCCGAATTTGGTATACGGGTCGGTGTAAAGGCCCATGTCATCGCCCAGCGACTCGGCGTAAAGACCCCAGCCTTCGATAAATGCCGTGTAACCGGCAAAGCGGCGAAATTTGGGCATTTCTCCCAGTTCATGCGCTCTGGCGATCTGCAAATGGTGTCCGGGGACCGATTCATGCAGCGTAAGCACCAGCATTTCCCACTTGGGGCGGGTGTCAGGTTTATAAAGATTGACAAAGTAGGTTCCCGCGCGCGAGCCGTCTGCGGCACCTGGCCGATAGTACGCAGCGGTTGTGTCCGGCGCCGCAACATCAGGAATGGCTTCCACACCGTAAGGTTCGCGCGGCAGAGTGCGAAAGATTTTTACCAGGTTCGGGTCAATGGTTTTCGCAGTCGCCTTGTAGGCTTCGAACAGGTCATCGGACGATTTGTAAAAGAATTGCGGATCGGTGCGCAGGAACTTGAAGAAGTCGTCGCGCGATCCCTTGAAGGCGGTCTGCTTCATGATGCCGTCCATTTCGGCGCGAATGCGCGCAACTTCCTTCAGCCCGATCTCGTGTACCTGGTCCGGCGTGAGCTCGGTTGTGGTGTAGCGGCGAACGTCATAGGCGTAAAGTTCGTCGCCGTGTGGCACCTGCCAGATTCCCACCTGGTCAAAGCACGCGGGCAGATATTCCTTGACGAAAAACTCTTTGAAGTTCTTGAAGGCCGGAACCACCTGTTGCTCTACGGCCTGCCGCGCTTCCTGCTTGAGCCGTTCCTGATCGGCGGAGGAAATTTGCGTGGAAAAATGCTGAAAGGGTTTGTAGAAGCCGCTCTGCGTGGGATCGGAGACTATTTGTTTGTCAATCTGCGCTGGAAGCCGCTCCATGATCACCTTGGGGTGGACCATGCGCTCTTTTATGCCTTCGCGCATCAACGCGATGGTCTGGTCCATCAGCACGGGGAACGCGCGCAGCCGCGCGATCCAATCTTCATAATCTTTCAAAGTCTGGAAGCGGAGCGAGTCGGCGAGTTCGTCCTGTGTCTGAATTCCGCCCCTCTGATTCAGCGGAATCAGAAACTGGTGGAACTTGTAGCCTTCAACCGCCTGCTGATGACTTTTTTCAAACAGATCGTAATTGAGCTGATCGGCTGCAGTCAGGCGCGCGCGGTGAATCTTGCCTAGCTTTACCAATACTTCCTTGTCATGTTCGTGACGCCGCGCATAAGCCTCAAGGCTCTCGTCAGACCAGCGGTCATTCCAGCGGCGATCCCCGAGTTCAGACGCATACTCCGGCGACTGCTGCATCCGGTAATCCCATTCGGCGTCGAACAGGGCGTGCAGGTTTTTGGCTTCCGCGCTTTGCGGCGCTTTACGGTTCTCTCCTGCGGCAAAAACACTCATAAATATAAGACTCAGAATGCACCAACGCACAATCACCTCCGTGCAGAAACAGGAATCAATCCATCGCCGGACGCAAGCTAAAATCGCTCCTGATTGAGAGCTAAAGCTGATCTCCGGACAAGACCGATATTGTAGATTCAGCTCGCACGAAGGAGCTAAACAGAATATGACATTTCGCAAATTTTCTGTTCTCTCGCTGGTCCTGCTATTTTCCCTCTTCGCCAGCGCCGAACGCTTTCCCAACGGCACCCATGCTACCGTTCGCGTCAACCGGAGTTTAAGTTCAGGCACGGCGCACAAGGGCGAAGCGTGGCAGGGCGTTTTGACCAGAGACGTTATTGTGCATGGCAAGCGTGTTGCCCGCGCGGGCGATCGCGTCCATGGAACGGTTAGTTACGTGAAGCGCAGTGGACGCTTGCATGATCCGGGCGAGATTTCCATCCGCCTGAGCTCGATCAATGGCGATCCCGTGTACAGCACGCGCGTAAGCAGAAAAGGCAACAGCCACGCCAGGAGCAATACCGCCAAAATAGGTGGGGGCGCAGGAGCGGGCGCGCTGATCGGCGCTCTGGCCGGCGGAGGCAAAGGCGCTGCCATTGGCGTCGTCGCGGGCGCTGGCGCTGGTACAGGCGTGGCTGCGGCGACAGGCAAGCAGGAAGCTGTGATCCCGGCTGAAAGCGTGTTTACCTTCACGCTCACCGGCTCCAAACGCTAGCCGCAGTTTGAATTCGCGGCGATCAGGACTTACTTCGCACTCTTGATCGCCGCCAGCACTGCCTCAGCGTGCTCGTCCGGCTTGATGCCGGTGACCACCGCCGCAATTTTCCCTTCGGGGTTAATCACGAACGTGGTGCGCTCGATTCCCATGTATTTGCGCCCGTAAAGACTCTTTTCTTTGAGCACGCCAAACTTGTTTGCCACGCCCTTGTCCTCATCCGCCAGCAGGGAATAGGGGAGATCGAATTTCTCCTTGAACTTCTTCTGCGCCGAAGGTTTATCGCCGGAGATACCCAGCACCACCGCGCCGGTTCGCTGGATTTTTTGGAATGCGTCGCGGAACCCGCACGCTTCAAGCGTTCAACCGGGCGTGTTCGCTTTGGGATAGAAGAACAACACCAGGTTCTTGCCGCGAAAATCCTTGAGAGAGACTTTCTCACCATCTTCATTGGCAAGGGCGAAGTCAGGCGCTTTATCATTAACTTGCATAGAGTTTTCGTATTTAAGATTCCAATGAATTTATATCGCAGAAGAACTTTCCCGGCCAGCCTTGTTGTGCTGCTGGCATTTGCCTTCCTCACGATCTCCGCGTTCGCGCAGAGGCGCAAGCCGCACAAGCTCCGCGCCACCGGCCTGCTGACGCTCACAACAGATGCCGGTGGCACGACCACAGCGCGGCTCACCCCAATCACCATTCTGGACCAGGGTCGCTTTGAAGATGCCAGCATCTACAAAGCAAGCCCGGAACCTATGGCGCTCGATAAAGGAGTCGTATATGAGGCGGAGAAATCCGGCGTTCCGGCTGGCTACGTGACGATCCTCAGCTCCTCCAACCAGGGCATCTGGACAGCACTGGGCAAATGGCAGCCGGTCACCGAGGAAGCTAAAAAAACAGAGCAGCCCGCGCCTCCTCCTAACAGCAGCAATTCAGGCGATGACCGGCCTATACTGCACCGCGGCGGAGACGAGTCTGCACAACCGACCAGCACACCTGCTCCCGCGCCGGCCCAAGCCACACCGGCTCCCACCCCGCAGGAAGAAGAACCCGAAGATCCAGACCGTCCCGTGCTTCGGCGGAGATCGCCTTCAAGCAGCCCCAGCCCGCAACCTGCTCCGGCTGCGAGCACGCCAACACCTGCTCCGCAAGGAGCTGTTCCGACTGCGGCGGTATCCCTGCCAAAATCGGCAACACAAACGTTCGTTGCCGTGTCTGACGCCGATCCGTCTGACACTCGTTCCTATGCATGGCAATGGAAGCCTGGCGATCAGGAAAAGGCGGAGGCCAAGATGCGCAAACTTGCGGTGGCGCAGCTTCCGCACGAAAACGCCCAGCTCACTGAAAGCTCGATGCAGAACGTTGTGATCCGTGCCTTTGATCTTGACCTGAGCAATGACGCTATTCTCGTACTCACAGCTGAAGTTCCCGGCAGCTATGTAACGCCAGGACATAAGGGGACGCCCGGAAAATTTGTGTCACGCTATATCACCCTGATTGCCAGGATGAACTTTGAAGGTGATCTCGAGCGCATGTCGGCCAGTGTGACGGACTCTTCACGCCTCGATGTTGCGCCGCGCCTGGAGCTGATCGATGCCGTGGACGTGGATGGAGACGGATTGGCCGAACTCCTCTTCCGCGAGTACAGTTTCGATCAGAAAGGATTCATCATCTATGGCGCCGGCCGCGGCGCTGTGACGAAGGTGTTTGAAGGAGCTACGTCGCCTCTCAAGTAATCCCGCACGTAAATTCTTCCTTTGGAGAATGAATGGACGGCCTCTCAGGCCGTCCATCTTGGCGAAAACTCACTTCTGCGCCAGTATCTGCTTGGCCTCGGCTGCGTGCATCCCATTTGGCTGCATTTGCAGGTATTTATTGAGCGCCTCAGCGGCTGCAGGCGCTTTGCCGGCTTTGGTCAGCGCCGCTCCCTTGAAGAACCATGCATCTGCACGGCTCGGATCTGCGGTAACGGACTTAT
>Ga0134125_10001603_pt1 | contig 27639 bp, 45 predicted proteins | sample KB31751_FD_96464 | JGI IMG/M metagenome (GOLD analysis project Ga0134125, IMG submission 96464) | Terrestrial soil microbial communities with excess Nitrogen fertilizer from Kellogg Biological Station, Michigan, USA - KB3-175-1 | ecosystem: Environmental > Terrestrial > Soil > Unclassified ... | reverse complement strand
TCGAGCAGTTTGCCAGCGAAGCCGGCGATGTCTTTGCCACTTTTCTTCCAGCCTCCGTCTTCTTTGTAGATACCGGCTTTGCGAAGCAACTTACGCAGAGCGCCACGGGCATTCTTATCGCGAGGCAGTCCGAGTGTGGAAGCGATTGATCCCATCTTGCGGTCTTGCTGATACGCCATTACCGCTTTGTCTCGATTCTCAGGCTTCTTGAGAATGGAGTTGATCTTCGCAAGTGGCATCTCACCAGCAGGCTTCTTTTCTTTCTCTCCCTCTGGCTTGTTCTTTTTCTCGAAGTGCTCCTTCAGCTCTTTCTCGACGTGTGGCTTCAGCCCAGCAGCCAAGCGATTGATTGTCCAATCGGGATGCTCTTGTCGAAGCTGAGCTTCCATCTTCATCAGGCGCTGTCGGAGCGTGTTCGGCTTTTTGTTCTCACCTCGGAAGCGAGCGGCTGCGCTCTCAATGCGCTTCTGTGCCTCAGCTTTCGCTCCGCCTCCGCTCGCATTGCCGCCACCGCCTTGCCCTTTGGGAGTGAACTGCCCTCCCTTGTACTTCCCCGATGCACCTTTACCAGCGCGTGAGTGCTTAGTCTCTTCAAATCGTCCCGCGTCTTGCGCGAAGGAGAAAGGGAGGGCGTCATTTGTCGCACCTTCGCTTTCTTCAGATTCAGGCTCAGAGCCTTCTTCCTCTTCTGGCCCCATCAGCATCTCGGTAGCTGACTGGGGGTCTTCCGCTCCCATCTCACCCATGCTCACTGGCTCATCGTCAGCTTCTTCAATCTGCTGATCAGTGATGTTAGACCAGAGTCCCGTAACATCGGACTGTTGCTTCAATTCCTTGAGTGCGGTCTTGCGACCAACAATGCCACTCTGAAATGTTGCATTCACAGAATCGTTGTAAGCCTTCGCCAAGTTGGATCGCTCTTCATCGGTGAGAGCACGTACTGGATTGTAATGCCAACTGAAGTCATCGGGAACTTCGCCCCATACGCTCATTGCCACAACAGGCAAAAGCTTCTTCATCTGAGGGTCGAGTTGCTGCTTCTGGAGCTGTGAGATGTGATCGTAATAGGAGTGCTCATCTCCTTCATTCTGCTGTCCGAGTCCCGAGACAGTTCGACCGAAGAGCCGAGACATCGTGTATTCAGTGGCTCCACAGATGTCGAGCATAAACTGTTGATAAACGTCAGAGATGCCGCTGAATCCGTACTGATGTGTTTCAATACCTCCCTCTTCAGGGAGTACAAACATACCTTGATTACTCATCAATGAAGACTGAGCTTGAATGGTATTCCAGAATCGCTGAGCGACATCGGCATTCACGGTGATGCCACTGAGCATCTGCGCCAGCTCTTTCTGTCTCAGCCCGAAGATGTTGGCGCGGAAGATGAGCGAAGCGATGTTCCAGCTGGTGTTGTCCCGCTTGCGCAGTTCGTCATACATCAATTCTACTTCGCTGAGTCCCCAATACATCTCGGCTTGCCGTTCCCACAGGGGGAGTGTGCGTCCCGTAAACTTGAGGATACGCGAGCAGTGGACACGTATGCGCTTAGCGGTTGCGGTTGTAATCTCATAGAACTCAGGTTCACCGAAGTTGACTGTGTCCTCAATGTCGGTTACGAGAGTAGCACCCGGTGTAATGCCGCTCCATCGATCAAATACCAGCAAGCCTTTGAAGCTTTCGAGATCAACGTCCTCGATATCAAGAGGAGCTTCGAGATTACGTTGTCCCTTCAGCACCATCAATGCCGCTGAACCGCCATACAAGCGGGCCCACTTCAATGCCTCTGTGAGCTTTGCTGGGAGTTGCGTATCGTCGCAAGCTTTCTCCAGATCACTCAGCATCGATGGAGTAGTTTCAGTATCAAATGACCAGCCGTTCTTGACCATGTCCTCAGCTTTTGCATCAACCACTTTACGCACGATCCAGTTGGACCGGTAGAGAGACACCATCAAGATGTAATTGCGGGTAAGACGAGTAAGAGGATATTGTGTAGCTTCCAGCATGTTACTGGTGCCGAAGCCAAGACGTGCAGCTGGGTTAGAGAAAGAGTCTACTGCAACATTCTTCAAAGCGGAGAGCACATCTCTTTGCTCAGCCGCCACTTCATCCTGCATCTTGCGGAATGCTGCAAGCGGGACTTTAGGTTTCATGAGGAGCTTAGATGCCGCCATTAGTAACCAATCCCTTTCTCAAGTTACGCTTCCGCTCCAGTCTTCATCAATGTTGCCAGATTCGTGCTGCCTAACAACTGACCCCACTGATTGCTCAGCCAGATACCAGCCTGTCCCGTAGCGAGATATCGATCTCCCGTAATTACTCCCTGACCAGCCACAGTAATAGAGTCAGGTGGCATTGTGGTTAGAGCATGACGCAACTGAGCTACAGCGATCTCGTACTCAGTCGGCATTTCGCCAAAGTCATCGATCTCTCTAGGCGCAGTCTGCATCTTTGGACCTTTCTCGCTTCAAACGCTCAGCGGCACGTCGAACACTGTCTGGAGTAACAGTGATAATTGAGCCGTCAATCAGCGTGACCCGAACTGAGGCAATACCGCCTCCCCTAGACTGACGCTTGATATCAAGCACTTCAAAGCGCTTCGCTCGCTTGCCATACTCGATATCGAGCCACGAGCAGAAGTCCAGGAACTCAGACACACTCATGCGCTCTGACAACTCACGGGCGTTCATTCAAACCACCCGGCATAGCGCTTATGTCGGGACTCTTGAACTGGCTCGGGCACAAACAATAGCCAGAACATTCGAAAGAGGTCTCTCAGAAACTCGGTCATACCAGCGCTAACCTCCAAGCTGGGATATCAGTCTTAATCTTGTAACGCACGTTATCTGGGCCGTCGTCTTTCTGTTTCAAAGGCTCTTCGAGTCCTCGCTCTTTTGCCTTGGGGTCCCAGATGTAGGTCTGACACTGCTTCACGGTCTCTTCGCAATGCTCATGATACGGATTACCGCCGTCATATGAGTAAGTACCCTTGGGCGCAAGACGAAACATGCAGCGCTTTGTCGCCATCATGGTGGTCATTGCTTTGATGCCATTATCAACTTCATTATCAGCATCAATGTGCCAGAGACCGGCTTGAGTAAGAGCCTCATCAAAGCTGGCTACTTCAGGAGGAATGATGATCTTCACTCCCTCACATTTTCCCCGCTTCATGAACTCTTTCATGTCCTCGATGTACTGAGCTTCCGTCTTCTGACGCTGGGTGATATTAGAATCCCACCAGTACTCACGATGAAACCAAAGAGTACGCCCGTCATCGAGACAGTCTGTATAGACCTGAACGTGATTCCCCCCACAGACAACTGTGATGGTGCGCTCAGCAATCATACTCCTGTCTTTCAAATGCACGGGAGTAACCATGCCAGGTCGCCCATCGCTCATAAGCCAAGGCTCATCCCGATAGAAGTTGCGCTCATCGAGACAGTCCTTAAGAATCGCACCTTCACCGGTGACCCACAGACCTTTAACGAAGCGCTGATGATAGAGAGAGCCAACAGGATAGATCGTATTGAGATAGGCGGGATAGTCAGCAGGTAGATTGGGATTGTCGCTGAGATCGAAATGGATGACCTCAATGTCACCCTTTCGCTTCAGCGCTTCGTTATTCATCAGGTCGGTATACACGTAATGAAATGGAGTGTCAGGATTGGTCGTCGCATAGAAGCGAGCGCCTTCAACGGACATGCGATTAAGAACCATTTTCACAAAGCTGGGTGCTTGTTGCGTCAGCTCATCTCCGATGAAGATGCCAATCGTACTACCGCGAATGATCTTTTCTGAGCCTTCATCTTTAGCGCCAACGACCAGCCAAGGCACACCAAAGAGATCGACTTCTCCGGACTGCGCATTGTACGAGTAGTTGCCTTTGCCGCACAGTTCGAAGAGATCATTGAGGACATTGTTCTTGATGGTCGACTTAGTAACGCCACCCAAGACACGGAGTCCTTTGACCGGATAGCGATTGAGCCAGATGAGTACCTTGGGATGAAAGCTCCAAGTCTTAGCGCTGCGAACGGCACCCTCAAGCAGAGTAATACGGCGATCAAGGCGAGGATCACGAAAAGCGAAGTTATAAGCTTTCTCGCCGAACGGCTTGAGGAATTCATCATTGGATGGGTCAGTCAATCGATAACCAGAAACGTTACGACAATCCAGAATGCGATAAGCAAAGCTGCCATGAGCCAATGACCTGTGTCCACGAAGTCACTGGTTATCGGTACCATCGCCACCCACGCTATGATCATCAGTACTGTTCGGCTCAGTGGGGTTCTCATGTTTTACCTCTTGTCCTTCAATCACAGTGGGATTCGGCTTCACCGGCCCGGCATGAAATGCTTTGATAAGCTCATCCAGCCGATCTCGATTCTGTGCTCCCGAGCCATCGAGTAACTTCAGGTGCTTCATGCTCAGCGCTTTAATCTGCGCTTTCGCTGGGAACTTGTAACTGATGAGCTGCCCTATATAGCGTCGGTCTTCGCCTCGTCCCTCATACATATCCTCAACTTGAATCGACTCGATGCAGTAGCGAACATGGATAGGGAGCTGATTAACTGGGACGGGACTACCATCTGGCCCAAACAGCAAAGCTGGATCGAAGTGTTCCAAGTATGCAAGGTTGCGGAGTACGCTCTCGCTGTCGAGTCGAAACTTCTGGCTGCGCTCTGCAAGCTCACGGGCAATAACTTTCTGCACCGTTTCATTCTCAAGGATTTTGCTTCCAGGTCTTTCGCCTGCTGCCAGAAGAGCTTTGCGCTTGCTGTGATATGCAAGATAGTTCTCAACGGCAATACGCTCTTGAGTGGTAAGCCCGTCTTCATCGAGGAACACCGAATCTTGTAACTTCTCCGTTCCTTCTTTGTCGCCAGGGCCCTGTCCCTTACTGAGCTTTCTTCGAGCTTTCTCAACACGCGACCGCTTCTCTCGCTCCCGTTTACGCGCCAGCTTTGCTTCATTGCTTCGAGAGTCAACACCCTCGGGCCACAAGCGAGGACGTCCCGGACCGGGCTTACGCTTCTTCTTTGGCTTCTCATCCCCGATATCGAGCTTCCCATCCACAACTTAGTTAATGGCCCTCATGAATTGTTTGGTCTCACTGTCTTGTACGCCAGCAAGAGGAGTCAGCTCTGTAATGTCTTGCGAGCTGAGCGTATAGAGCCGGCGTGTGCGCAGTCTCCCGCGGCTATCACGAAATTCCTGATTACCGCACACCGCTACAGCAATTCCCATGGTGCGCAGTCGAATGGGAGCATTGTAACTCTGAATGGCACTGGGAACTTGACCCGGATGCATAATGCACGCGATCTCATAAGCGGTAGCGCCGTCGGGCTTCTCCTGAAACAGCTTCAAAAGCGATTCAAGCCAAGTCTTACGAGTCCAGTATGAGGAACGAGCGTACTTCCGGCTCTGTTCTCGACTCTTGGCAAATTCCCTCGTGCCTCCAACTCGGAGAGGCGAGGAAGATTGGAATCTATCGCGTTCCTCTCGGAGAGAGCGAGCAATCAATTCCATCTCAGCGGCTTCTTCTCTCATGAAGTTCAAACGCTTCGGATCATGCTCGCATCGTGAACACACAATAGGAGCACGCTTCCCAGCCCCACGCTGCAAGTTGATGTAGTCGCCGGGAAACCTCGCTTCGTCTTTATCGCAGACGAATTGAATTCGGCACCACTCACAATATTTCAGTGTAACGCGGGGAGCTGTCTTAACATCCAGCGTAGACTGATGAAAGCGATGATCAATGATCGGTGTTGCCATGTTGGACCTTCTTCGGCTGAGTAACGCCGTAATGCGATCTCACAGAGCCATATGTCTCCATGCTATCGAGCATAAGCAATGAGCTGCCGGTGAGTGATTGCTGAGCCTGTTGGTCCCGCAAGTGATTCGCGCATAATCCGGCACTCACAATAGGAAATGAGCACGCCCGGTCACCCTTACAGTGTTTAGGCATTGCGAAAGAGCCAGAAGATCGGCTCATCATCGGGAAAGTGATGCCAATTCGCATTCGCAACTCGCTCTTGCTTGCACTGCGAGCAGTCAGCAGGACACGACTGATTTCTCATCCATACTTCTTTCTGTAAGAGATCGCCGTTCGACTCCATCCAACGCACCGGATAAGAGAGGTTCAGATTCGGCTCGATCTTATGCGGAGGACGTAGCTTCGGGATCACAATAGGACGAGAGCGTTCAATCGATGTAGAGCGATAGCGCTCTTTCAGTTCCTTTATCGTGAGGTGCGCCACAATGAGAATGATGCAATCACTCACAGTTTGAGCGACTGGTCGCCCGTTCATGCGATCTCGCAGAGCGAGTGTGCGCAGCGTCTTCGACACATAATGACGCGGCGCATCGCCGGGCTGTTGATTCTCAACGGAAAGTAGAACGCCAATCCTAGCCACAATGATCCTTGAGTCAGAGCCGGGCCCTCGTTGTCTCCCCCGAAACTAACAAGGGCCCCCGCTCAGCGCATCCACCCGATAGAACCCCAACGCACTGAAGAGGCTCATTCGAGGATTGGAATTTTGAAGTGCACCACCAACGTACTCACAAGGGGCTATGGGAACAAAGCGCATCCACTGGACTTTTGGCTCAACTTTTCGCCAGTAGAGACAAATGCAGGTGCTGGTTTCAGGGCTGGATGACGAAGTCCGCTGGAATCAAGAGTACTGTTGACCTACTTTCCATAGGTCTGAGGAGTAGAAGTGCCAAACTCCCAGACTCTTCCGCAAGAGTCAGCATCCTTTCGAGTTTAAGATGCATCAGAAATATCCCCTCACTGAGTAGATACACCACTACTAATAATATATAGTAATTATCTATATATTCTATATATTTACTGGAACTTGGACTCATACTACTTTTCGAGAGACGGAACATGAGGTACTGGGGTCTCTTGCATTTTCTAGGGTTTCTACCTAGTTTCATGTATTTCTGATGCACGTAAGAATGACTGGAAGATGCCTCTTGATCCAACACACAAAGAGCGTATGCTGCTACTCACACAACAAAAAAATCACTCGATCTCAAACGGAATAAACACGAAAAAATGACCGACACAAAAAAGCGCATTCAGCCAAACCGCATCGCTAAACGCCTAGAACAAGCCATGCGAATTCTGTACTCGATCTTCGAGCCTTACAGCAAGATTCCATATCAGAATCGTGCTCGACATCAGATGTACATGCCGGCAAAAGAAACGTTTGAGAAGTTCTGGAAGCTCTGTGAAGAGCAACAGATCGACATTGCCTATGGCACATTTCGTCGGGCAAAGAAAGCGCTCGGGATTAAAAGCAAGCGAATCGGCGCTCCTCCTCGTAAGAAAGGACAGAGCTGGACTTATATCTGGATGCTTCCGACAAAGACTCCCGATCAGATCATCAACATCATTCGAGCTAATAAAGAGCGGGCAATCGATAAACGCAAAGAGGAAGAGCAACTTGCTCACCTCGAATCTCGTAAGCCCGAGAATCACTGGTCCTGTGTCGAGTTACGCGACTTTATGATTGCATCCTCATTCATGTGTCGGGCACCGGAAGTCTGGGAGTATTGGAGACAAGCCCACGGAAAAGGAAAAGGCACACTGAATCATGCGAAGAAAGTACTCGGAGTAATCAGCATCAAGAAAGAAGACATCTGGTATTGGGTGTATCCCGCGCCGGTAGTGTGCGATTGGCTGATCAAGCGCTTAGAGCGTGGTCCTGTACCTGTAGACGTATTGACAGCTGAAGCTGAGGACGCCGGCTGGGTCTATGACGTACTGCATCAAGCAAAGATCAAGACTGGTATGCGTGATCTATTCGTCCAGCAAGGCGATGAGCGTGTGCGTCTGTGGTTTGATGCGTCCGTGAATCCTGACTTGGTAGCAACGATAGGAGAAGGAGAGGACAATGCCGAAGAAAGCCGAGAATAATACTCAACTAGTAGTTCAGCTTCTTCCTGAAGGCTTGATGCCTCGTGTGCGGAAGTATTGCAATGACAATGGCATTTACATCCGGCGCTTCGTCGCGGAGGCACTCGAACTCGGATTACAGGGAAAGCTGGGAAAGCCGAGAATCAAAAGAAAAAACGTTGATTCAAAGATTGGAGATGTTTGAAATGAAATTCACCCAAGCTGAATGGGATTCGGTAGTCAGTGAGATGGACGCCGTTCATCGGCAGAATTCGGGAGTAAGCGGAGAAGATCACATTCGTATCTGCGAGCTGTGCTCATTCATTCTTACGCTGCAAGCCGATGACGAGCTTCGGCTTACACTGGAGCATTATACTGACCGCGTGCTGGCTACTATGTTCGTCAGTCCTGCACATGGGATTGGCGCATTACTGCTTATGGGTTACAAGATCGGAAAGAAGCATGGCTTCGAGGAAGCTATTGCTGCACGTCTGATAGGGGAATAAGGAATTATCTGCTTGACTCCTCTCTTTTAAGAGCACAAGCTATAACAATTCGGCGACAGCCGATATCCAAACGGAGAATGAAATGAATCGAGCGACTTTTGCATCTCTCGTCGGCTTAGCCATAAGCTTGCTTTGTCTGTCTCTCTCAATACACATCATGAATGAGCACATCAAAGAGCTGGACACTCGTGTCAGTGCTCTTGAATCCAAGCATCCCTCGGGGGTGGTTAATGTTTACTAAGGAACAAATTCTTGAGGTGGCAGCTGCTCATCATACGATGCAGTCCTCTGACATGGTGTGGCTTGCCGAGCTTTGTAAGTCAGACTTCTTTTTGGGGAGAGCCAGAATTGCTCTTATTGAGATGGCAAGTTCCCCACAGCCTCTTCAGATGCTCGCTCTCGATCTCGGGACAGCTATGAATCTGGGCTATATGATTGCCAAGCGGGAAATGGAGAAAAAGTCCAAATGAATAAGATCGTCCTGTCTCCGCAGACTAATCAGGGTATCATGCGTATTGTCAAAGAGCGGATGCGTCAGGTGCTTGAAGAGAAATTCACGGCTCAGCACGATGACGAGCACGATCACGGAGAACTGGCGAAAGCCGCAGTATGCTACGCTTCCCCTCTCCCTATCTACGTTGCCAGTGAGCTTACAAAAGGTTTTCAGTTCTCAGACCCATGGCCGTGGTCATCACGCTGGGACAAGAGAATGCAGTACGGAGAGAACAGAGTTAAGCGCAGTTTTCGACCTACTCACCCGTGCAGTTGCTCACTGGATGAGCGTATTGACTTACTGACTAAAGCCGGGGCACTGATCGCAGCTGAGATCGACCGGCTACTGCGCATCAGAGAGAGAACGGAAAGGGAGTGAGCGATGAGCCGACGCACTTTGGCAAATTCTCTGGTTTTAGCAGGCCCAGAAAGAAACCATCACGGCGATGGACTTCCGTAAGGCTCCGGGGGACGTGCTGTTACAGGCGCAGATGGGCAAGACGTTTACGATCACAAAGAATGGCGTTGCTATTGCACAGCTTTCTCCCATTGAAGCCGACGCCCTTGAACTCGGAGCAGAAATTCGCAGACTTAAACTGACTGGAGGCGGACGATGAGCGGTCAAGCAGGGGAACGGGAAGCGTTCGAGAAGTGGGCCGAATCGTGTCACCTACACACACGCAGGGACGGTGACACCTACTTCGACAAAGGCACGAAAGCGCGATGGGTAACGTGGCGAGCCGCCCGCGCTGCCGAAGCTCCTGACATTAGCAAACTAGCCTCAAGCATTGTTCACTATGTCTTGAGTGAGATTAGACCGCGGCCAGATGACCCAAGCTGTCACGTATGCGGAGCGATCATGGTCCCGAGCAAATTCAGGTGCTTATCGTGTGGGGGGGAAACTGGCGCTAATGGACAAGCATCTCCCGCACCTGCACCGTGCGAAGCATGTGAATTGGAGAATAAAACTGGCGACGAACATACCAACCATGCTTGCCGAACCACACCGACGGGAGCGCGAGAGATTGACGCCGAAGCGCGTGCCATTGCCCATTGCTATTCCGCTTCCACTCACAGCTTCCGCTCCGTTTCAGCGCACTTGTCGAGAGCAGAGGCCGAGGTCGAGTCCCTTCGCAAGGAACTGGCGGAAGCTCGTGCGTGGAAGGAGAGAATGATCGCCGTATGCCCGCCTTTGCAGGAAATAGGCCGCGAGTTAAACGTTGGACTTGGAGATTCAATTCACGACAAGATTTTGCCCGGCATTGTTGCCCTCAAGCGTTCCCTCGGCGAGATGTGTAAGGCGCTGAGGCTGGCAAAGACGCGTTTAGAAATATGCCTCGGTAGAATGAGAGCTTGCAATCTTGAAGGCTCTGAATTATCCCATGAGGTTTCGCTTCAAGAAATACCAGCGTGGATCGAGGACATGGAGACGCTGCTCTCCCGCAAGGAGAAGTCCAGTGGTGACGATGGAACTAAGTGATGGCAAAGGACTCAAAGCGAGCATCGAGATTCCTGCCAAAGTTTTCGAGCCTCCGCCCGTACCTAAGTCGCGTATAACGCTTGAATTTTGTATGTGGTTACAGCGGGAATTTGATGAGATTTTGAAGGGAGAAAAATATGAATTTGGCGGAAGCAATTGCCCAGAGTCTAAAGAAATCATTCTGGGTAACTCTTCACGGCGTCTCTCAGAGTGAGCTTCAAATGATCATCGAAGATACTATGAAGCGAGAGCTAGAACTTTCGGACCCAATGTATAAAACGACTTTCGGTTTAATTGCAGGGGGACGAAGAGATGGCATTTGATTTGAAATTTCGAGTGGAGTGTTTCCTACGCGAATGGGATATGCGCTCTATCTTCCTAGAGGGAGAAGAGCATCGAAAGGACATCCTGCATATGTATCAAATCACGGAGCAGAATGTAGAACAGTATGAGAACGAAATTCGACAAAGCTGGAAGGAGTCTTAATGTATACCGACGTCCTCGATCTCGTTGCCCCATCTCCCAGTTTCCGTAGTACCTCTTATCTTGCCCCGAAAGTCCCGGGCGCAACTAATCCCAACATCACATATGTAAGCCCGTATGATGATGACGGGAATCTTCAACTGGTTTACTGTAAGGGGTTTGTCACTAAAAGCGGGAAGATTCTAGGCGACCCTACACAAACGACCAGCTCTGATCCTGTGATAGGTCTTGGTCCTTGGGACTGGATGACAGTCACTCAAGAGTGGATCAGACAGCGTATGACTGAGCGTATCTGGACGAATCTTGCTACGGGTAAGCTGGAGTGCGTTTCGGGTCTGGGAATTCGACGACTCCCGAGACGTGCCTCTTATTCAGCAGGTTCATCCTCATTCTTTAGCTTCTCTTGGGTGATGACTCGACCTGAGACTGACTACCTCATTTTCGATCCTCCTACTAATCCGACAATCTCGACATTTCCGACTATCACAAAAAATACTGATTCGATTGTGCGCTGCACTTTCAGCGGCCCATACTCGGGAGCTGCTATCGACGATCTCCCAGCGGGTGAGGATTGGAGAGAAGACTACGAATGGGGAGGCTCTATCATTGCGAGTGGCTTTACATTCTTGACCAAAGAGGTCGTATGGCATCGTCGCGGCTATGGTCGATACATGTGGCAGGCGTATGCTGGGGACGGGAAGGGAGGCTATGCTAGCTCTCCCAGTTCACAAAGTCAGCAGACGATCATTAAGAGTCTGCCACCGGGTCTGATGCCGATACAGAATGTGTTCTGATCGCGTCAGAATCGCTTATAGCGCATCGCTGCCCGCCTCGTGCTGTTCTGCACCGGCGATGCGCTTGAAGCGCTTAAAAACGCAGTATTCAAGCTGTTGATTTTATTTGGACTTAGCCCTTGACAAGCCTCTCAAATGTGCTATTCTGGACATGCTTCCAGACGGGAGCAAGCAAGTCAGCTCTTTCACTTCTAAGCTTCAGACGCAAAAAGCAGAGCTTCTCTGCCGCCGCGATCTCGAATCCCGTTGCTCAATATTTCAAAGCAAGACTTCAATCACTTGAGACTCCCAGCGAGGCTGACAGATCAAAGCGAAAGAGATTCTACGCTGTGAGTCGAGACGTGAGACTCTCCTGAAGCGCCCGCGAGCTAGTGAGTTTGAGTGTGAACTGATCCCTACCGAGCCTGCTTGTACAGCCGCTCTGAGCTGATATCGCACGATCTCAGACACGATGCCCGCAAGAATATGAATTCTCTCTCAACAGAAACTCCAGCGCGAGAAACAGACAGAGCGAGTGAGATCAACAGGTGATCTCGAAACTTGGTGACTTGATAAAGCGCTTCGCAGCACGAATTCACGAGAGACAGCGTGATACGCAAAGCCAGCGCAATACGAGAGCTACAACCGAGACAATAAACCTATGAGAGGGGAGAGCAGAATATCGCTCTCTAATCAATCGGCGGCTCATCCCAAATTGAGCGCACAAGGAGAACACAATGGCAAAAAAAGAGCAAGTGATTCAGAAGAAAATCAGAGTTACTTTCGAGGTGATGGTCGAGCATGAGCCGGGTGCTGTGCTCAATCAGGATGATTTGATCGATACGTTCATCGATCTTTTCGATACCAGCACAATGCGAGAAAATATTCTTTATAGTCAGGAAGACTTTGCTGGCGAAGTTACTTCTATAGAGCTGAAGAATCTTTCAATCTTACAGGTGAGAAAATGACCCAACTCGAAAGCATTCAACAGAAGTTCATTCCGAAGCCGCTTGTGCCCCGTAAACTTTACGGCTGGTATCAAGTGAGAGAGATGATTCAGTGCATAGCGTGTGGCGTAGTTCATGCAAAAGACGATTACCCAACACAATGCATCTGCGGCGGAGAGAAGTTCAAAGTATTCAAGCAGAGGGCGCGGCGATAAGTTCAAAGTATTCAAGCAGAGGGCGCGGCGATAAGCCGCGTAATGCGTTCACGCATCGCGTGAGTCCGTCCCAAATCGGACAGCATTGAGGAGAACGTCATGCAATACAATCCACATCGTGTAACTCGTATCGAGCGTCAGGCTTTTCAAATGATCGGCGATAAAGTCGAAACGAAACTGCGCAAGCATCAAGAGATGACTCAGCAAGAGCGGGACATCTACTGGCAATCGGCGATGCGCAAGGCAATGGAGGTGAGATCATGCTAACCGAGCAAGAAAAAGCCAATCGAATCGAGCAATTGAAACGGGAAATTGAAAGTGCCGTTACAGAGCTAACGACACTCGTGAATGCTACTCCGGATGAAACCGAGCAAGTTTGGGATGATGCTTGGGAGCTTTCTGGGGACAGGAACTATAGCATTGAAATGCTGGATGAGTCTTTACGGGTTTTGAATTTTCGAGAAGTTGTCAAAGAACGAAACAAAGCAGAGGGCGGCTCGTAAGAGCCGTAATGCACAAGCGAAGTCCCAAGTCTTCGCACAAAGGAGAAAAGTGATGTCAACCGAATTCATTCGCTCGACAGCCAAGCATCATCTGTTTAAGCTCGACTGCCACTGTCACTACATCGGTGAAGTGGGAGTCCCCGTCAATCACAAACTACTCGTTCAGTGTCCTGACTGTGGCTCTTTGTACTTCATGACCAAGCCGACTGGGCTTTTCACTCAGCCCCAGCTGATTTCCGTTTGCAGTGTCGGCGCACAAGGCAGAGTTGCCCGCACTACACCCACTGCACCAGCAAACGTTAGTTTCGGGACATAGAAAAGGGGGCAATCAGTGACGAGAATTACCAGCATCGAATGGAGCACCAAGGGCATAGGGAAAGAATGCACGATAAAGTGCAATGATGGCTGGACGCATGTGGGCTGGGGCTATGACTCGAAAGAGGCCAGCACCAAGGCCATCAATGAAATGCTGGCCCGCGTTCAGGCAGACCCCGCTGAACTAGATTCCAAGATGCGGGCGGCGGGCGAGGGGCAGCCATAAGCCCCGCGCCGCCCCTTCCAAGACCGCATTCGGGAGTTTACCAGCCCTGTTAACAGCAAGCGGCACGCTTAGCGCTTGAGAATACAGTGTTTCTTGTAAGCTGGAAAATAGAACACTGTAGCCCTTGCCTGTTCGAAGAGGTTCGTAGTACAGTTTCAATGTCCGCCAAACTAAAAAATTTGAGGAGAATGAAAATGACGCAAATGATCAAGCTGAATGGCAAAGTGAACGTGGAAGAGCTGGGTGGAACGAAGTCGAAGATTGTCACCGCTCTCACGAAGCTCGGAGCGAACAAGAAAGAAGTCGAGCTGGGCGATGTTAAGAAGGCTTGCAAGAGCCTCGATGCGAAAGTGCTTCGCCAGCACATCCGTGACCTGAAGGAAGACAAGGTTCTCACGGTGAAGAAAGTCGCAACCGAAAAAGCTGCTTAAGCAGTCAGTTTGCAGAGGGAATCAGCCGCTCAGAAATGGGCGGCTTTTTTAATGCACAAGAGACAGGCTTGATGTAACCCCTGAGTCATGCGCCTACTAGCTGGGCGCATTTCTGAGCGGTTCACTGGAGGAGATTATGGAACACAAGTTCGTGACCATCCATTACAACAAAGCTACTGGACATGAGATTAAGCGCTGCACAGAATGCCAGCAGTTCAAGGGCGACCCCAACATTAAACCATGCGGATCACAACTTACGCCTGAATGGCAAAACTGGTTTAGCCGTATCAATCGTGACAGAACCAATTTCGAGCCTCTGCTGGCTGAGTGTCTTCGCATTATTCTCAATGCCGAGTTTGGCACATCCACAGTGGATTTCATTGTAAACAAAGCTCAGGCTCGTGGTACTTATTGGGAAGATGCTGCACGAACTCTGGATGAGTACTACAAACAGGAGAACAAAAAATCATGACACTCTTCGATATGGCAAAAGAGCTAGATGCGAAAGAACTTGACCAGCATCGTCCTGAGTATGCAGAAGAGATGATGCGCGGGCAGCTTACAACGGCAGAAGCGGCTCTCGCTTACATTCTTGCAGGCAATGCTTATTTCACTGTGAGATCGAAGAAGACGGGGACTCGTTTCACGTTTCGGGTGGCAATTCCCAAGTGGGCCCGAAAAGAAGATAAGGATGTATTCTACGTCAGTCTTCTCAGCGGCCCAGACAATGAACATAATTACAGCTATATGGGATTGATTCGAGATGGTCGATTCTCATTAGCCAAAAAGTCACTCATCACAGTAGATGCTCCGAGCTACAAAGCATTCGAGTTTACGATGATGGCGCTCGGGCGTAAACATCTACCAACTACACTTGAAATTTGGCATGAGGGCAGATGCGGGCGCTGCGGGCGTAAGCTCACAGTACCGTCATCAGTTGAGCGCGGTATCGGTCCTGAGTGTGCCGGGAGAATGGAGAAAGCAGCGTAGCAGAGGGCACGGCAGAGCATCGCCGTGTAATGCACACGCTCAGTCCCAAGTCTGAGCAGAAGGGAAAAAAATGGCACACGATATTGAACTGCAAGAACGACAGCTACCGAACGGCGAATGGGAACGCCTGATGCTGGGATTCAAGGGTGATCAGCTTCCTCTCGTGATGATCTATGCTGAATACCGCAAGAATCGGCGCAGTCGTCAAGTAATCTGGGCAGATTGCAAATTTACGACTGGGATGTTTCGCCCAAGTCGAGTCTGGTCAAGAGTGAAGGGATGGGTACGCTCATGACTCCAACAACTGCGAAAGCACCTACCTGCGGGTGCGGTAAGCCCGTGAAATTTCTGTCTTCATTGCTCGGAACAGGTTTCTGCTCGGATGACTGTTTTGAGCAAGCACAGATGGCAAATAAGTCAGCTGAAGATGCTCACATCATTCGTACCCGCACAGGAGCATTCTTTCGTCAGGGTGATCTCAGATTCTCTGTGGATGCAAAAGACTTGAACAATGTAGTCGGCGCTAACGGCGGCGATAACGTGATTGACAAGCTTATGGATTCGCAGATTGTTGCTCTGGCAGGTGCGAACGCCCTACCGCATGATCCGTATGTGCGCGAGCTTTTACGTCCCGTACTTACGGGTCTTGTACAGATGGTTTGGTATCGTGACTTGCAGAATCATGACAGTGATCATCTGCGCACCAATCAATCCCGCAGAGTGGTGCTCTATCACCAGAAACTTAGAGACTACGAGAATCCCCCAGAACGAACCCGACCCATGAGCGGTAAAGAGCTTGCTGCTACTTTCCCGCCTAAAGGACGTAATCATGTACGCTCTACAGCCGGCAAGACTTCAATGCTCAATAAGAGCTATAGAGTCAAGCCGGGCAAGCATGATAGCGTAGCAAGCGGACGCGAGGAAGCGCTTCTGGGCGTCCTCAAGACTCTGAAGACTGCGAGCTTCAGTCAGATTGTGGAGGCTGCTCAGGGCAAAGTACAAACGAAACAGGACTTCGAGACGATCATTGCTCGATTTCTGAAAGAACTGATCGCACACGGTGCGGTGGAGGAAGTATGAATACAGTAGTTCGATGGACTGGCGAGTCTAACGACCCGTATGCCAGCTTGATAGAGTCTTTCATTGGTCGAGAGTTTCCGGGACTGAGAACAGGAAATTGCGAGACCGTAATGGAAGCTCTCGTTGAACTCTTCTTGGGTACGAAGCAGACGCGAATCGGCCCTAAACCCAACCCTGAGTCTGTTGTGAAGATGCGCGATGTCGTACGGCGTGCTGTGCATGAACAACGACCTATCCCAGTGCTTATTGCAGTAGCTTCAGTGAAAGTCCCATTCGGTCATGGCATCGATCTCGCAGAACTGTCGGCAATGAGAGTACTCAGTCGCTTACAGTTTTGCGCTCAGCAGTACTATTCGCCTGGATTTCAGTTTCGTCTTCGTATTGAAGATTTGACGGAGCTGATGCTGAGCGGTACAGCAGATGATGTCAGGCAATCGATCTCCTCCTATCGGGAAAACTTCATGAGACTTATTCGAGTACTGGGGTACGATTTTATTGTTCCTGTACCTGAGTCTTCGATGGTCGAAGAAGCTCAACTTCTCGATGTAGCAAGAGTTTACGCCCGGCAATTCTTCAATGATCTGGTGATTGCCGATGCCGTAAACGATGACGGGAAAAATGTCGCTTTGAATATCGGTTGGGAAGGGGGAATTCCCAAGCATGTTCGGGAGTACTACTGTAGTCGTTACTCAGCCCTATATCCCGACCGAGATCACAGTGACCACTTGAGAATGATGGCTGATTATTTCGGAACGATTCTCGCTCGTCATAAGCTCGGAGTGATTGGGAATGACAAGAGCTTTCAAGGACGTCTTGAGATTGGCTTCAATGAGCCGCCTCCAAACGCTCCGGCAATTAGTACGAGAGTCTTCTATCGTTCAGTGCCAGCAAACCAGTCGAGTAATAATCGACCGTACTGGTATGCTAAAGGCTATCTGAAAATCGACAATAATAACCATAGCCGAATCTGTTTCGGGAGATGGGAAGAGCTGGATTATCATCAAGGCCGTTTGAGTCTTTCAAATGGCAATGAGGAAATCACGCTCGATGCTGATTACATTCTGGAGTGAACATGATCACAAAGATTCTTCATGCTGTATTCGGCTGTGGCCCTCACCTCAATGTGATTGCCTGGAGTATTATGGGAAATCCCATTGAACAATGCTCATACTGTCATCAGCTGTATGTCACTTATGGCAGTGTGAATCCTACTCGTAGAGCGATCTCAGCGGAAGAAGCCCATGAGATCGCAGACTTTCACGATGACTCAGCGCTGGTAGAAGTAGATTGCCAGCCCATGTGAGTCTCCGGTAGCCTTGTGCTTCCGCGTCCGTTATTCAAAGCCCGCTAGGCCCGAGGCTGATATGACACGAAAACAGTACCTGAATACCGAATGTCGGCTCTGATCTTTAACTTCTCGGAGTTGAAGACATCTTGACGTATAGGGAACGTTGCATCGGTCATGAACGATGTTCAACGCAACTAGGGGCGTCACAGGCATGTGGCGAATCGGGCAGTGAGACATGGTCAACGGATAACGGACACGGAAGTACAACCACTTCACAAGGGAGAGCCGTAGAATGCCAACAAAGAAAGCTGATGAAGTAAAGAAGCCAGCGACTCTTGGAAGCAAAGAGGTCGCCGCGATGTTCAATCTCGATCCTAAGTATCTTCGTCAGATTCTCAGGGGCTCGGGGAGACTCGGGCATGACAAGCACACTCGTTATGAGTGGGAGAAAGATGACCCATTCCTAAAAAAGACTTTGCCCGAAATCATTGCAAAATACAAAGATGAACACGAACGCGGACGCGAGAAAGCAAAGCTTCCGCCGAAGAAAGCGAAGAAAGCCAAAGGCGCCCCACCGTCAACAGAAAATCCAAAACCGGCAAAGGAAAAGAAAGCGAAAGCGAAGAAGACTCCCAAGCCCCAACCTGACACTACTGCGCCAGATGTGCCAGACGCGGTTGAGGAAATCCCTGTAATTTAACGCAGAGGGGCGGCGCTAGTTTGATGCGCCGCTAATGCGGGTAAGACACGTCCCAACCCGTGCAAGAAAGGAGAATACATGATAACCAGAATACGCATCGGCATTAACATCGTAAGCTTCACCGCGATTCTACTGAGTGCTATCTGGATTGTTATTCGAGTACGATAGCACCGGCTCTGATCGGGGCTGTCAGAGCGAGGGACTGGAGTTAATGGATTCAGAATTGGCTAAGCAGCGCCTTCTTTCGCGCTCTCCTTGAGTGTAAGTGATGACATCACTTCACTCGCCGTCTGGGTCTCATTTGGGAGCTTCAGTCTCTCGCTGTGACAGCTCAACTGTCACTCTTTGAAAGGAAAATTACCATGTACAAAGGACGCTCTCTGACTGATCTCGCAGCAGAAGTGACGCGGCAGGCAAAGTCGAAAAAGGACTTCAAAGCTCCCACGACACTTCTGGAGATGTCAGTTCGTCAACTATCAACCAAAGATGATCCCAGCTCTCTAAAGGGATCACCTCTACTTGTACCTGATCTACGGTTTCGAGTCGGCGATAAATTCGAAGGCTCATTGACCGAACTTATGCACGATCAACTTTCTCAAGAGGTTGGAATTCCCTCGAAGTACTATGATCGAATGCGAGAAAGCGCTCCAGCTCTCGCTGCCGCCAATGTCAATCACTGGTTGCGTCACACAAAAAAGACGGTACTGGTGAGAACGATTGACGGCAAAGCGCGTGCTCTGCTGAGCAATCGCTACCGTTCAATCGACAACTATGATGTTATGGAAGCCGCTCTTCCAGTGCTCTTGAATGAGTCCAAGAAACTCGGCAATATTGAAGTGGTCAGTTCCGATGTTACGGAGAAAAAGCTGTACATCAAAGTCGTTTCTAAGCGGTTGCAGTACGAAGTTAAGAAGGGAGATATCGTCCAAGCTGGTATTGCAATCTCAAACAGCGAGGTCGGTCTTGGTTCAGTGCGAGTTGAGCCTTTCCTTCTTCGTCTGATCTGTGAAAATGGCGCGGTGATCGAAGACTCAGCTGTGAGAAAGTTTCACATCGGTCGAGTCAGTGCCGAACTCGAAGCCGCTGAGGAAGTCTTTCGAGATGAGACCCGAGCACAGGATGACAAAACATTCATCATGAAGCTTCAGGATGTAGTGCGAGCTGCCTTTGCTGAAGAGAACTTTGCTCGACTCAAGGGAATGACCATCGATGCCACCACTCGAAAGATCAGTGCTCCAATCCAAGATGTTGTGGAAGAGATTGCTGATCGCTGGTCCCTGAGCGAAAAGCATCGGAACAGTTTCATGCAGAATTTGATTGAAGGTCACGATACAACTCAGTGGGGATTTGCAAATGCTATCACGGCAATTGCTAATCGCGCTGACAGCTACGAAGAAGCCACGGAGCTAGAGAAGATCGGCGGAACGCTGATGCTGCTTGATAGCTCACAGTGGCAGCAGATTGCCGCTTAGAAATTTCGCGCTTCGCAGTTCAAGCGCAAACGGGATAGAGAGCTGGGGGAATAACTCTATCCCGAATTTTTTTACCAAAAAATAAAACCAAAGGAGAGTTGATGAATGCCAGAAAGAGCACTATTCCGACCGAAATTGTTATCTATGCCTTCGCACGTACCCAACAGTGGCTCGCAGATTTCGCCGAAAGTCATGCGCTCGCTTCGCATGAACTTACCGAGCGGGTTTCTGCATTACTTCTCAGTGCGGGGGAGGGGTTTAAGTCGAATTTGCCCGCACTGCGAAACGCCCGTTCCACGCCATATAAAGGAGTGGGCAAAGTGGCGCTGGCTAGCAGCTCACATCGCCAGTCACCGGGGAAGAGTGCTCAACGTCCAGTAAAGCGAGTCATTAGCGCAGCTGGTCGAAGAGCTATGCAGAAAGCTCAGAGAGCGAGATGGAAACGCTTTCATGAGCAACGGAAGATCGAGCTACACAAAGTAGCGGCATAATCGGTAGCGCGGGCGTGACTCCCGCGTGAGCATTTGGCAATAGCTGTCAGATGCTCACGGGAGGGTTACTTAATGATCGAAAAACCAATGCCGGAAACAAAGTATGATGCTTTCCTGTTTCTGCTTCGAGCACATGACAGAATCTGGGAGGACAAGAAAACATGGCCGTTCAATGTAAGGATGGAAAGTTCAGGTATTCTGTGGAGAGCTTCGATTCGAGTTGTCACCGAGTGCGACAGTGCGTTAACTGCGAAGGCATAGGAATATTCACAAATCACACATGTTCTTTTTGCCTCAGCAGTGTACTTACGTCTTTTATTATCATTGGCGATGTCTCAAAGGAACTTACTCCCCCTTCTCTGCCTTGACTCAAAAGCGCTCAGACTCTATCGTTTGCACTATGAGCAGACGCTATAGAAAGATTCTGGAAATGCGCAAGCAAGGAAAGACGTTCGAAGAGATCGGTCAAGCTCTGGGCGTCAGTCGGCAGAGGGCTTTTCAGATGTATGAGAGGGCAGCTAGTCGGATGCAGAAGGTAACTTCCAAAACCACTTCTGCCCTTTTCTTCTCAGCACCACTCCAATCTCACTCTTCACCCGCGTAAGCTGTCCCTTCGGGATTCCCGCTTTTCTGGCTTCAGCGAATATCTCATCGGCGGGAAGTTCTCCATCAACCAGAAGTTGTCGTAAGAATCCTTCGGCTTCATTTTCTGCCTGACTCTCGGTCATGAAAGTTTGTTGGTTAGGATCGAAGTCTACCTCAGCTCTCCATCGAATCGTACTGCTTTCAACTACGTCCTCACCTTTCCACTCCCGCTTTGTCTCTTGTTTTGTGACTCTCTTGCTGCGAGTCTCGTATGAGATCGCTTTGCCCATTCGGTCCAGATTTGATTTTGCATGAAAGAGCACACTTGTACCGTCTTTCGGTGTCTTGGCGACGCCCAGGACCGAGCGAGCAGCCCCTACAAGCCCGATAGACGCCCCAACTCGATATAGCATTGAAGCATCTTCCCTCTTATTGAAGTGAGCAACAATCAGCACAGCTACCTTTGTCTTCTCAGCCATTGCTTCGAGAGGAGCAAGTACTGAGCGAATGTCTTGGTCCTTGTGACTGTCTGTGCCACGTTCTAAGAATGCGCTCAACGGGTCAATGATCAGCAGACGCGCTCCATAGTGAGTTACAAAATCCTGTAGCCGATTGACATCTCGGGGTAGAGTCAGGAAATGTTCTTCCTCGGCAATGATGACTTTGCGAATGATATGGACTTTCTCAAGCTTCGCTTCAGCCGCTATAAGACGCGGAGTGATGGTATCATTCGCAGCATCCTCAGCTGAAGCAATCGCACAAACACCCGATACAGTGCGTAAGCCAAACGGCATGTAAGTCCCGCGAGTAATCCGAGAGATAAGATCATTCACAATCGTTGACTTACCCATTCCGGGATCACCAGCAAGTACAGTAATCTTCCCTTGTGGTATATAGGGCTTCCAAAGCCAATGAGTCTTCTCGACAACTACATCACTCGCTTTAACAGAGACAATGCCATCTTCTTTCCCCTCAGCGCTCTCTGTGGTCTCCCCTCCGCTGAAATCTATCTTTACTCGATCAGGAGCAGTGGACTTGTCTTCTGTCTTGAGGAAAGAAATGGCTTTTCGAATGGTGCGTTCTACGTAGTCTTCTACGTGTCCAGCTTTGCGTTCGATGCAGTCTTTCCCCCGCAATGAAGCCATGAACGTCATATAGGCATCCGCAGGAGTATAGCCGGCAGCTAGTATAGCAGTAATAATTGCGGAGTCTTGTCTGGAGAAGTCTCCGTTATAATCAGAGCCGCCTACCGTAGAGAGACGTTTGCGCAGCTTCGGAGAAAGAAGCTCAGCAATGTTGTGCCCGCCTTGCATTTCGAATTCTACTTCTTCGGCAGGCTTCGGTTCAAAATAACCGTTATCAATGAAGTAATCAAGCGTATACATTTCAGATGGCAAATGCTCTCACTAGCTTAAGCTTCTCATGTTTCATGTTGAGGAAACCTGGGACACGCAAAATCCTGCTAACATCACAGCAGTTATCATCCCCATTGAACTGATGAGCAAGCCAGCGATTTGATCCTTCGATCTTAATCTGATTGTCATCATTCCCGCGTACTAAGTAGGGAGTTTTTAGCACCCAGTAGGCGTGAACTCCATTACCTGAGTTAACAATAAAGTCTGGTAGAAGATCACCGAAGTCGCAATCCTCTACTCTACAGTCGTCGATGTCGGCCCATAGGGTTCGCACGCGGTAGCAGTCTCTTTTCTTACCGCTTCGACCGAAGCGAGTAGCTACGCCAAAATACACGTCGCAGCCTTCGGCTTTTGAAGCTCTTTCTAGTAGGGATTTGGCAGAAGTGAAGAATTCTCTGTGGATGGTATTTTCTGATCGATTGATGAGTCTCAGCTCAAGGGTCTCATTTGATAATAGCTTTTGCGGCCAAATAGATTCCAAGAATTTCGAGGGTGTAAGTGGTGTCATTTATGCCCCTTGCGAGATTGAAAGAGTGAAAACGCGAGAGACTCACATTAGTTATTTAGCGTCTTCATGTCAAGACTTAATGATCCAGAGGACTGCTACTCACAAGCCGTTGGAACAAATTATCAGGCTGACCTTGACACCTGCTGTGCTCACAATTATTGTGCAGTGACGCAAAGCGATGAAAAGCAATTGCACAGTGGTTACGAATACGCGCCTCGTAACCCGTGAGCGGGGCACATACGAAAGACTCATCACGTGTAATCGAACCGGAAGATTATTTGTACTGATCAACCGAAAGACCAGAGTGATGACAGTTGATCGTATGTGCCTCAAGCACGCTAAGCTAGTTGGGGACTCATGCTTAATCTTTACATGGGAATACTGGAACTCACGTGCCGCGCTCACTGAGAACTCGGTTGACGCTGCGGCGACAAAAAATCCAGCGAGAAATTAAAGAGCTGCAAGAGCAGCTTCGCCTCAAGGAGGAAGAACTTGAGGACGTAGAAGAAATCATTCGCATAAAAGGGCCGTATGTTAGGGGCAACAAAAGAGAATTCGATTTTTACTAGAGGGGACTCTTGTCATATCCATACAAGATAACTCCTCGACCTTATCAGCGAAGGGGCTGCATAGACGCCTACAAACGTAAGCGTTATTACTTCGCACTGGACATGGGTCTGGGTAAGACGAAGATCGCATTGGACTTTGTAGGCGTCTTGCATTACTTTCACAAAGTGGCTCGCTCGCTGATTCTCTGCCCTCTCAATGTTATTCCCGTTTGGGAAGATGAGATTGAAAAAAACTGGCCGGATAAACTCATCGACATGGGTTATACAGTTCTCCGCCCTGGCTCTCACAAAGATAGATGGAAACGCTCTTCCGTAGTCATCACGAACTATGACTATGCTAAAAGAGTGATTCAAGAGTTGATGGAATGGGCGCCTGATGTAGTCATACTCGATGAGTCCCACAAAATTAAAAACCCACATGCTCGACAATCGAAGATCGCTCATCGACTTGGAGCTATCTGTCGATATGCTATCTGTCTCAGCGGAACTCCCATAGGAAATCGCCCGTTTGATCTCTGGAGTCAATTCAAATTTCTTGTTCCCGACCTATGTGTAGAGAATAAGCTGGAACAGAACTTTACGGACTTCAAGAATCGTTACGGGTGTGCCAAAGGATTCGGCGGATTCGAGTTTAAGAAGTTTCGTGATCTGCCTAAAGTCGCTCGACTTATTAAGCCCTATGTCAAGAGCGCAAAGAGCGGGGACTATTTGACACTTCCGAAAACTAATTTCATTGAGGTTCCTGTAGAGATGGGAGAGAAGGCTCGCAAACTCTATGCCCAGATGGAAAAAGAGTTTGTGGCTGAGGTCAATGAAATGACTACGATCTCTGCTCCCATTGTTCTAGCGAAACTGACGAAGCTCTCTCAGATTTCTGGCGGCTTTATTCGAGACACAGAAACAGAGATTGATCACCCAGTGCATCGCGCAAAGCTTGAAGTATTGAAAGGCATCTGCGAAGACTTGGTGGATCAGGGGACAAAGCGAGTTGTAATCTTCGCTCGATTTCTGTGGGAAATTGAACAGATTCGAAAGACACTGACAGAGTGCGCCCCGGATTGGACAATCTACGAAGTCAGCGGCAGAATTAAAACTGAGGGAGAACGTAAACTGGCCCAGTCAATGTTCACTCAGGATGGCGGAGCAATGATATGCCAGATCGCCACAGGCTCAGTCGGATTGAATTTGCAGGCTGCTAATTACTGCATCTTCTATAGCCTAGACTACTCCTTTATTAACTTCGCTCAGGCGATTAAGCGTATCCATCGTCCAGGACAGACTCTACCTTGCTTTTTTTATCTGTTGCTGTGCAAAGCTACGCTGGATAGACGTATTTACAGCATCCTTAAAGGGAAGCGCAGTATCGCAGATGAAGTTATGAACATGGTTAAGGAGATGAAGGGATGAAGGTACTTGATGATGAGCATAGCCGGTATGTGCTTCAGAGCTACGATGCCGGCCCTGATCAAGACGTAGTTTTTACTCGTTGGGGAAAAGGTGGCAGAGTAGTTCACCCTGCTACTATCCCAGAGGAGATGATTCGGGTTCTAATCGATCACATCAAACACAAAAACGACAAACAGGCTGATGAAGTTTATCAGCGGACCCTGGATTTTCTGCGCATGTCTCTTATGGGACTAGAAATCAGAGCGGCAGAGAAAACGGGAAGACGACTAGTAACTGTCGATTTCCACAATATCGAGAGCATCACTGTCTGTCCCATCTGCGGACACATTGCTTGTGAGCATAAAGAGCAGATAGCAAAGGAGGCGATCAGTGCCTAGCGTACTTCAGCCATGGGTGGAAAAGCTTCCACTCCGATTTCAGGGAACGTTGTTAACAGCTGTGAGAGGCTGCGATGAAGAGCCGAAATCTTGGACGAAGATGGGAGTAGCTTACTCACCAGGACGTCGCATTACCGCTTACATTCGCTGGTGTTTTATGAACCCGGCTGACCCGAGAGAGGTAGATGCAGAAGAAGGTGCATTCTTCATGAGCACTCCTCCACAGCCTTTCAAACCGTCTAACTTCGGGCATCTCCCGCAGCACTGGTACTCTCATGTAATGCATGCCCTTGAGATCATCGGCTACTATCATCCCAGTGAAGAAGTTAGCTTGACGGCTCAACGTCTCTACGCCGAGATGGTTTGGTCAATGCATCTCAACATTGAAACCAACGAACAGCAATGGAGGCGACTCACAGAAGATCGCATTGCTCAAGGCACGGTCGTCTCATGAGTCACTTACCTGGACAGTACTCAATAGGCTCTTCCAAGTGGAATGGGCTGTCAAAGCTCATCGAAGAGTGCGGTGAAGTCTCTCAAGTTGCTGGGAAGATCATTGGCAATGATGGCGCTCTTCAACACTGGGACGGGAGCAACTTAAGAAGGCGGATGAGGCAAGAGTTAGCAGACTTACTTGCTGCTATCGATTTCTTCATGGTCACAAACGGTCTTGCCTATGATGTTCAAATACAATCCCGCCGTAAACGGAAACTGAAACGCTTCATCAAATGGAATAAGGAGAACTAAATGATTACACTCACTCAGCGGGCGGTTCGCTTTCGGCAGTTACTAGGCGAACTGCTTAAACTATCCAACGAAACACCTCTGCAAAGAGCGGCTCGAAAGCTGTCTATTCTTGAAGCTCAGAGTGATCAGACCCATCACCTTTTTAACAGTGTGGTTTTAGACATCGCCCATTGTTGTGTACTCATTGTCTCGTCACGTAAGGGAGTTGCCTACGAAGCCTGTTTGAATCAGATGTTCGACATACAGGATAAGAAAGGTCGAGACTACGGCGAAGAGACAGACGGCCTCAAAAATCTTCGTCGTCGCGGAGTTTATGGAGTCATCGCACGTATGGGCGACAAGCTCACTCGTATGGAGACTCTCACTCAGCCGGGACGCGAAGCAAAAGTACAAGACGAATCAGTGGAAGATACGGCTCTCGACTTCGCTAACTATTGTCTTCTGCTGATCATTCTTGTGGAAGATGGGAAAGGGATGTATGAAGGGCATAGCAATGCCTCGTCTGAAGTTTCGCACGCCGTTCAAGAAAAGCGGTAATTGTAAGAATTGCACTACAGCAAAGAAGTCTAAGCGGCATCGGGTATGTTTCAATATCCATTGTACTTGTGAGTGGCATCTTCGTGAATTGGAAGGAAAGCTATGAGCGTAAGCAGTGACCGTGATAAAGAAATTCATTACCGTATGCGGTTCTGGGAAAATCTCGTAGAGATCATCGAAGCCGCTAAACCACTAATCATCACAGCCATAGAGGAGAAGATGAACGATGAACGTGAACGACTTCAACATCGAAATCCCAGAGGGCGATAAGCTCACGATCATCTTTGATCATCAGCGCTCGCTCATGAATAAGTACCACAGCATTGAAACCAAGAATGTGGGCTATCTCGTTCCCAGTCGTCCTGGCAAACTCGGCGATCACGATGGCGCCCTCGATATCAACGACCGCTCCTGTCAGTTACAGCTTAAGAGTTTCGCTTGGCGCATCACAGAAGAGCTGACAGAAGCCACGGTCTGCTTGATGCGGAATATGACGGAGAATGATGAGACTCACTTTCTGGAGGAAATCATCGATGCCCTCCACTTCTCTGTGGAATTTTGCATTATGAGTGGAGTCCATGAGAGTGTTGGAACTGATGAACCTGTCACTTTGGAACATCACTTCACGGTCTCAGACAACAATCCGCTCAATCTCTACGATGTCGAATCACAAGAGCTGATGCGGTCGATTGTCTATCGCTCAGTTGAAAAACTTGGCGAAGCCTGCAATCGCTTGAAGTTGAAGCCGTGGAAGAGTACTGCAATCATGACGGACGTAGCGGCATATCAGGAGAACGTCCGAGAGTATTTTCAGACGTTCGTCGATGTGTGCAAGGCTTCTGGCTTTACTGCCGAATCAGCGACAGCGATGTATCTCAACAAAAATGCTGTCAACCAGTTCAGGATAAGGACTAACTACTGATGAGAGAAAATCTATCGGTGGTGGTTGATAAAGAGAGCGTATGGCTTCGCTTTTGCGCTTCAAACGGCAAGGAAGCATTGATCAATGTCATAGCTCTTGCCAATAGCGTACATGGTCCGATTACAAGTGAGGCTCTTCGGCAGTGGTGCGAAGATCGCAGGAGAGAGCAATGCTAATTCAACGGCGCTTTCCAGATATTCTAACGGCTTGGCATGGACTCATCGAAGAGCTTGCGTATCGAGCCGAGTCTGTGAGAGCTGTTAAAGGCGGAATCACAGTC
>Ga0134125_10001602_pt1 | contig 27641 bp, 22 predicted proteins | sample KB31751_FD_96464 | JGI IMG/M metagenome (GOLD analysis project Ga0134125, IMG submission 96464) | Terrestrial soil microbial communities with excess Nitrogen fertilizer from Kellogg Biological Station, Michigan, USA - KB3-175-1 | ecosystem: Environmental > Terrestrial > Soil > Unclassified ... | reverse complement strand
TATTCCTGGATGAGCTCCCCGAGTTTCCCCGCAACGTTCTTGAAGTGATGCGCCAGCCCCTGGAGGACGGAACGGTTACGATCTCACGGGCTTCCATGTCCTTGACCTTTCCTTCGAGATTCATGCTTGCGGCCGCCATGAATCCCTGCCCGTGCGGATATTTCAATGACCGCTCGCGGGAGTGCCATTGCACTCCGGTTATGATCCAGCGCTACATCGCGAAAATCTCCGGCCCGCTGCTCGACCGCATTGACATTCACATTGATGTACCGGCGGTGAACTACAAAGAAATGCGTTCTGGCTCTGAGCCGGAAACGTCAGCCCAGATTCTGGAACGGGTGATGCGTGCGCGGGAGACGCAATTGAACCGCTTTGCCTCGATGAAGCGCGAAAAGTTGTACTGCAACGCGCAAATGTCTCCCCGTCATATGCGGACCTACTGTGAGTTGTCGGCGGATTGCGAGAGCCTGCTGGAACGCGCCATGACGCAGCAGGGGCTGAGCGCGCGTGCCCATGATCGTATTCTGAAGGTCGCCCGCACCATCGCGGACCTCGACAGTGTCTCGGCAATTATGCCGAAGCACATCGCTGAGGCCATTCAATACCGAACGCTTGACCGGACGTTCTGGGCTTAGATATTGCTGTTAGAGTTTATTGGGGAACAACGGTGCTAGAGACTCCTGCAGGTCAGAGACTGCACGAAACAATTCTTTCAAGCCACCGGTTTCGAGGCCCACTTCCAATGATTGGAGATCAATTGCCAGCTCTTTATTGATCTCTGTGGCGCGGCGGACGCGTTCCGCAGAGAGTATGTTCATTACTGAGTAGGGATCGCGAGATTGCTGCTGGAGTCCGATCCATTGCTGGACGGCCCACGAGGTTTGGCGGACGTTGTCCACCGCGCTGCGAAATTCGCTGAGAACCCGCGGGGAAAAGCTGCCCGACAGCACCAATTTTTCCAGTTCGTATAATTCAGAGGTGGCGGTTTTCAGCCGTTCGGAGATGGATTGCTCGTCAACTTTGGTTTGAGTCCCGCTCTGTGCCATATGCGACTGTCCTTTACACGAACCTCTTCGCATATTTTATCGGCAATACGTGGGAAAAACTTCAGCGCTCCAAAAACATAGACAATACCGCCGTTTTCAGCCTTTCATTGACACGCGGAAATCAGAGAACGTATTCTACGGGCCAGTTTGCTTCCCAGGGATGAACTCTCAGTTCCGATGAGTCAGCGCGATTTAGCGGCCAATTTCTTCAGCCTCTTCAAATCGCGGCCAGACCTTTTTCATGCTCCTGGACGCGTTAACCTTATCGGAGAACATACCGACTACAACGAAGGGTTCGTTCTTCCGTGCGCCATTGGATTCCAGACCTGGGTAGCAATTGCTTCTCGCGATGACCACAAGCTGGTGATCCAGTCTGAGAATTTTCCCGACAAATTTGAATTTGACGTTCGCAGCCTGCCCGAAAAGCGCCTGCAGAATTGGTGCGATTACATTTTAGGAGTGGCATCGTCGTTGCAAAAAGCCGGCCAGCCAATCCAAGGCGCGAGTCTCCTCGTGAAAGGCGAGGTGCCAATCGGTTCCGGCTTGAGTTCTTCGGCATCTGTTGAAGTCGCCAGCGCGCTGGCTTTTCTGAAGGTGAACAACCGCTCGCTACCCACGCCTGAGATTGCCAAAATTTGCCGAGAAGCAGAGAACAATTTCGTGGGCGCACGCGTGGGAATCATGGATCAATTCGTTTCCTGCTTGGGAGAATCTGGGCGAGCGCTTTTGCTGGACTGCCGCTCTCTCGAATACAAGATGATTCCGTTTCCAGATAGTGAACGCTTAGTGATTTGCAACACCATGGTCAAGCATGCACTGGCCAGCGGAGAATACAACACGCGCCGCGAAGAATGTGATGAGGCGGTTCGAATGCTTTCCAGGCATTACAGCGGAATTCGCGCGCTGCGCGATGTCTCAGTGGAACAACTTCAATCCCAGTGCAATGATCTTCCCAAAACGATTTATCAACGCGCGTTGCACATTGTTTCTGAAAATCAGCGGGTGACCGATACGGCGGAAGCGCTCTCGCGCGGAAATATTGACGAGGTTGGCCGGCTCATGCGCGAATCGCATCGCAGCCTTCGCGATCTTTTTCATGTCAGCAGCGTGGAACTCGACTTGATGGTCGAAGCCGCCGAAGGATTGCCCGGCTATCGCGGCGGGCGGATGACCGGAGGGGGCTTTGGCGGATGCACGGTCAATCTGGTGGACGCTGCGCAGGCGGACTCTTTCGCCAAACAGATAGCCGCCCGTTATCAGCAGAAAACGGGAATCCGGCCCGATGTATATATCTGTTTCCCTGCCGACGGCGCGGCAGCGGCACAGGGCTCCCATTCCACAACGCTATAAATTCCTACCGCACACTCCCTATATAAACCGCGAACGGATCCAGTTGCATATGGTCGAGCGTGACCTGCTGTGGCGCTTGCTGCATCGTGGTGAGCAGAGTGGTCGCAGTTTTTCCCGAACGGTCTTTTCTTGGGAGCTCCGTCCGCGTTAAATCCAGGCGCAATCTCTGCGGGGCGCTCGACATGTTCAGAACAACCACCACCGTTTGGTCCTCACTTTGACGCAGATAGCACAACACATTTGGATCACTCTCATCGAGCGGAACATACTTTCCTTCAACAAAGGCCTGATTGGTATGTCGCAAGGCCAGCAGGTGCCGGTAAAATTCGAGAATCGAGTTGGGGTCTTTCGATTCCGTGGCCACGTTGTGTGTCTTGTAAGTGGGTGGAACCGGCAGCCACGGAGTGCCGGTGGTGAAGCTTGCGTTCACACCATCGCTCCATTGCATCGGCGTGCGCTCGCCATCGCGCCCCTTATTCACCGGCCATCCCAGCTTCCCGATAGGATCTTTTACGTCTTCCTTGCGTTTGGGGTCGTTGTTTTGCATCCCAATTTCTTCGCCGTAATACAAGATGGGCGTGCCGCGAAGCGTGAGGTAAAGACCTGCCATTAACTTGGCGATCGCGTCATTGTGTTTGCCGTCACCGTAGCGGTCGTAGGAGCGCTCAATGTCATGATTGTTCATTACATAAACCGGCCAGCCGCCCGAAGCCTCCGCCAGGGCAATCTGGTGACGAAATGCTGGCGCGGAAATCTTATTCACCAGGCCCAGCATCATGTCCATCGGCATCTGCAGTTCTTCGTTGTTGCCGTAATATTGCTTCAATTGTTGAAGATTGTCGGTATAGGTCTCACCGATCAGCACTGCGTGGTTTTCATCCGCGACTTTGCGCAGGGCGCGCAGCACTTCATGGACTTGCGGCAGTTTCTGGTCGTATTCATTCTTCTCATTGGGATCGCCAAACTGGTTTTTGCCGGGCAGAACTGGATTGTCATGCAGTTGCGGATCTTCGAACAGAGTGTCCACGGCGTCCAGGCGAAATCCAGCGACGCCGCGTTTGTACCACCAGCGAGTCACGTCAAACATGGCCTTTTCCACTGCGGGGTTTCGCCAGTTCAGGTCCGGCTGCTGCGGATAAAAAAAGTGATAGTAGTATTGACCGGTTTTTGCGTCCCACTGCCATGCCGGGCCGCCAAAGAGAGAGTTCCAATTGTTAGGCGGCTGGTGCGGCCCTTTGCCATCGCGCCATATGTACCAATCGCGAAACGGAGACGTGCGCGAGGAGCGCGAAGAAATGAACCACGGGTGCTGATCGGAGGTATGGTTCAGGACGAAATCCATGATGATGCGAATGCCGCGCTTCTGGCCTTCCTTTTCCATGGAATCGAAATCCTGCAGGGTGCCATATTTGGGATCAATATTTTCGTAGTCTGAAATGTCGTAGCCGAAGTCAATCTGCGGCGACGGATAGCAGGGCGTGAGCCATATCGCGTCCACGCCGAGCTGCTTTAAGTAATCCATTTTGGAAGTAATGCCGCGAAGGTCGCCAAAGCCGTCGTTATTGCTGTCGGCAAAACTGCGAGGGTAGAGTTCATAGAAAACCGCATGCTTCCACCAGTCATTGTCCTGCGACTGGTTGGGCGTGGACTGTGCGAATGAACACGTGATCAAGACCGCAAACGCAGCTGGCAGGATGAGCATCTGAAGCATGATCTGTTTGCGCATGGCGTCTCCCAGTGGCGATTCGTTAATGGAGTGAGGTATATACTGTAAAGTTTTTGTAGGATGTTTAGAAGCGCTGGCTGGTTTTTCTACCGTTAGGTTCGACATGAAGATTCTTGTCTGCATTAAGCAAGTCCCGCAAAAAGATGCTCCCCTCAAATTGAATGAAAGCGGCTCGTGGATCCGCGAAGACGTCAGTTACGAGGCCAATGAGCCCGATGCCTACGCGCTGGAGGAAGCGCTGCGGCAGAAGGAGAAAAATGGCGGGGAAGTCGTCGTATTGACAGCGGGGCCTGCCCGCGCCCAACAGGCGCTGCGGGAAGCGTTGGCGAAAGGAGCGGACCGGGCCATCCATCTTGAAGGAGATGAATTCGTAAGACTGGATCCAGCTTCAACCGCGAAAGCGATTGCCGCGGCGGTGAAGAGCGAAAATTTTGATCTAGTCTTTACTGGGTTGCAGTCCGACGACTTTGGCTACGCGCAGACCGGCGTCCTGCTCGCTGAGGTCCTGGGATGGCCCCACTCCACTATCATCCTCCACATCGCAAAAGAAGGCGATGGACTCAAATTAAAGCGTGAGCTGGAAGCAGGTTATTTTCAAGACCTGGAAATGCCGCTGCCCGCCGTGCTCACGATTCAATCCGGTGGAAACAAGCTTCGCTATGCGACTCTGATGGGAATCAAACAGGCAAAGAATAAGCCGATAACAAAGCTCGGATGGGCGGATGTCGCGGCGGCGGTCGGAAAAAATGGACTAAAAATCGAGCGGCTGTACATTCCCGGGAAGCAAAAACAAACCGAGAAGATAGATGGCCCTCCCGCGGAAATCGCGCGCAAACTAGTTGATAAATTGCGCAACGAGATGCGGGTTCTGTGAGCAGGCAAATTATGAAGGAGATCGATTGAGCGCGCCCGGCGCAATTCTGGTTATCACGGAACAGCGTGATGGGAAGCTGAACCGCGTCTCTTATGAGACGATTGCCGCCGCGCAGAAAATCGCCGCGCATACGGGCTGCAGTGTGGAAGCGGTCGTCATGGGCGCGGACGTTTCCTCTGCCGCCAATGAAATTGCGGCAAAAAAGCTGGCGAAGGTGTATCAAATTCAATCTCCGTCGCTGGAGCAATATACGGCGGACGGTTACGTCGCCGCATTGAAGCCGTTTCTGCTGGAAAAATCACCGTCGTTGGTGCTGTTTCCCCATACTTACCAGGTGCGTGATTTTGCTCCCAAGCTAGCTTTGGCTTTGGACCGGCCAGTAATCTCGGACGTAGTCGGCTACAAATATGAGTCAGGCAAGCTGATCTTCACGCGGCAGATGTTTCAAGGGAAATTTGCCGCTGATGTGTCTTTTACGGGCGAACCACCGTACTTTGCGACGGTGCAGGCTGGATCATTCCGCGCGGACCAGGCCGAAAACGGGCCTGCGCCAGTTCCAATCGAAACCGTGAATGCGGCTGTCGAGAATACTTCCATCCGAGTGAAGTCGCACGAAATTTATAAAGAAGCCAAACAGGCGGTTGATTTAACCCAGGCTGAGATTATTGTTTCCGTCGGGCGAGGCATTAAGGAACAAAAAAACGTTGACATCGCTGCGAAGCTGGCTGAGGCCCTCGGCGGGGAACTGGCGGCTTCACGTCCTATTTGCGACGCTGGATGGCTTCCCATCGAACGCCAAATTGGTTCCTCCGGTCAAACAGTCTCACCTAGGCTGTATATTGCGCTGGGCATAAGCGGCGCCATTCAACATCTAGTCGGGATGAAAGGCTCGCGCTCGATCATTGCCGTGAACAAGGATCCGGAGGCGCCCATTTTCGACATTGCGGATGTCGCGGTGATCGGCAATCTGCTGGAAATTGTTCCTGCCCTGACTGAAGAAGTGAAGAAAGCAAAAGCGGAAGCCTGATGCAAAGCTTCCGCAAGCCGCTGTCCGGTGTAGAGCATCCGCAAATGGATGCGGATGTGGTCATCGTCGGCGGCGGCCCTGCTGGACTGGCCTGCGCATTAAGACTCTCGCAGCTCATTGATGAGCACAACGCGAAGAATCCCGAATCACCACTAACTAAAGAAAACATTTCCGTGCTGGAAAAGGCTCGGGAAGCGGGCCAGCATTGCCTCTCCGGAGCCCTGCTTGATCCCCGTGCCATGCGCGAACTTCTTCCCGGTTTCGAAAGAGAAGCGCCCCTTGACGCTGAGGTGAAGAAAGAGGGCGTTTACTTCCTTACCCAAAAAGGCAAATGGAAGTTGCCCATCACGCCTCCGCCACTCCAGGATCATGGGAACTACGTCATCTCCATCAACCGCTTTGCTAAATGGTTGGCTAAAAAAGTGGAGGATGCCGGAATCACAATTTTCAATGGATTCGCTGGGTCCGAGTTGCTGCTGGAGGGACAGGCCGTCACCGGTGTTCGCACCGAGGACAAAGGCGTGGACAAAAACAACCAGCCGAAATCAAATTTTGAGCCCGGCTACGACGTGCGTTCCAAGATCACCATTTTTGCCGAAGGCGCGCGCGGGTCATTGACCAAGCAATTGATAAATCGCTTCAATCTCCAGGCCAATCGTAATCCCCAGACCTACGGCGTGGGGGTAAAGGAACTATGGGAGATTCCCGAAGGCCGTGTCGCGAAAGGCGAGGTCATCTACACGCTAGGGTGGCCTCTTACTCGCGCGGAATATGGAGGAGCGTGGATTTACGGAATTGATGGCCGCCAGATTTCTTTGGGCCTCGTATTCGGCCTTGGCTATAACGACCCGCGTACTGATGCGCAGCACGCCTTACAGTCATTCAAAACACATCCATTTGTCGCCGCACTGCTCGAGGGCGGCAAGATGGAGCGCTATGGCGCGAAGTCTTTCCCCTACGGAGGCTGGTTTTCGATCCCGGCGCTGGCGGGCGATGGCTGGATGATCATTGGTGACAGCGCGAGCTTCCTGAATTCTCAGCGGCTGAAAGGGATTCATTTAGCGATCAAAAGCGGCATGCTGGCTGCAGAGGCTGCGTATCATGCGCTCGCAGCGCAGAAGTTCGGAGTTACGCAACTGAGCGAATATCCGAGGGCGGTGGAAAATTCCTGGATTAAAAAAGAATTGTGGCCGGTACGCAATTTTCATCAGGGATTTGAAAAAGGTTTTGTGCGTGGTTTGTTTCATGCCGGTTTGCAACAACTCACCGGAGGCCGCGGGCTGTACAAGAAGTATCCTTCGCACCCTGATTACGCACAAATGAAGCGCCTCGAGAAGTTGCCCGCCGAGGACCCATCGCGAGCGGCCATCCTCGGCCCGGCCCGCCGTGAGGGCAATCTGACTTTCGACAAAATCACGGACGTTTATTATTCCGGCACGAAGCACGAAGAGGACCAGCCGTCGCATTTAGTCATCCACGACACCAATATCTGCAATCAGCGTTGCGTAAAGGAATTCGGGAACCCGTGCCAGAATTTCTGCCCTGCGAATGTCTACGAAATGGTCGAAAATCCGGAATTGCCGGGCGCCAAGCAGATTCATCTGAATCCTTCCAACTGTGTGCACTGCAAGACCTGCGACATTGTGGATCCATACGAGATAGTTACCTGGGTGCCGCCGGAGGGCGGTGGCGGGCCGAATTACGATGGTATGTGAATTGAAGGGTTCGCGGCGGGGGTGCATCTGTAAGCGCGAATTCTTCCCTAAAAATTAACAGGCGTCCGGACTCTTTCGAGTCATCGGACGCCCGGGCAGCCCTCCCCCAGAACTGCTCGATTGCTAAGTTATATTGCTGGGTGATTTCTTGGAATGGCACTTACGTGCCAGCGTCACCCTACCGAGGTGCCATCCGCTTTTTCCGACGGAATTTCGGCTTACGCCGACCCCGCGCGAGCTGCGAACAAAGAGGTTGCCACCTCCACCCGGTTCCGCCCATTGGCCTTCGCGCGATACAGGGCCGCGTCGGCCGCATGCAGCACCGACTCATAGTCAAAAATGCTGTTTGCCTGCATGGAAACCACGCCCAAAGAAAGCGTAATGGAAAGCTGCCCTGCGTCGGTGTCAATAGCATGCATGGCAATGGACGCCCGAATCCTCTCCGCGCTGGCCATCAGGTCTGCGGCATCGCAACCGGGTACAACTGCAAGGAATTCCTCTCCCCCGTAACGGCCCACGAAATCATAGCGGCGCATCGATTTGATAATCCTGGCGACAACCTCCAGCAATACGGTGTCTCCCGCCGGATGTCCATAGGTGTCATTGATCCGCTTGAAATGGTCCACATCCGCCATGACAATTCCCAAAGGCTCGCCGTTGCGATGGTGGCGTTCCACTTCCTTCTTCAACAGGTCGAGTATGGCGCGGCGATTCCATATCCCGGTCAATCCGTCGTGGGCCGCTTCAAACTGCAACTTCTCGTGTGCCTGCAGTAGCGCGTCCTGAAGTTGAAGAATTCGCGACCCCGCGCGCACCCGCGCGCGTAGTTCGTCCACGTCAAAAGGTTTCGTGAGATAGTCATCCGCGCCAGCTTCGAGCCCAGCAACAATGTCCTGGATGTTGTCCTTGGCGGTGACCAGCACAACGTACCGGTAAGCCCCTTCCTTCCGATGACGCAGCTTGCGGCAGAGTTCCAGACCATCGAGGCCCGGCATCATCCAATCTAAAATCGCCAAATGAGGAGCGTCGGGTTGCTCCAAAATTTTCCAGGCTTCCGCCCCATTTTCAACCGCGACGACCCGGTAATTCCATTTCTCCAGACAACTTTGCAGGACGTGGCGGAAGATCGGATCATCATCTGCGACAAGCACGGTGTCGGTGAGAGAGGGTTTTTCAAACAGCACCGGATGTTCACCCTCCGATTTTGGAATGGGCTTCATGGTTTTAATGGACACCCGTAGATTTATCGAGGGCCAATCGCAGAAGCGCCAGAGATTGCTCCAGCGCGTTTAGGGAGCTAACCGCGCAGGACAAGTCCCCCGCACGCCCCATATCTTCCATTGAGCGTGCAATGTTGGTTGCCTGCATCGCGCTTAAATAACTTAGTTCGCCCTTCAGGCTGTGCGCGGCTTGCTGCACACCCAGTGAATTGCCAACCATGACCGCTTCACGAAGCTTTTCCATTACTCCTGGGTAACTGGACAGGAAGATCTGGCAAAGTTCCTCGAGCAGGTTTTCATCTCCACCTACGCGGTCAAGCGCCTCATCACGCCTCCATACCTCGACCAAGTCGTTGGCTGTCATACGGTTTGGAGTTTCGTTTTGCAATCAATCTCAACCCGTGGAAGGCGGTGGAAGCAAACACCTAATCTTTCGGCATCGCTTCATCTCCGCTTTAACGCCAGCCATGTCTCTTGGTACATGTCCTTTTGACACGGTTCTCCCCGCTATATAGGCGCAGAACATCCACTATCAGTCGAATTTCCCACAGTGAAACGTCTAAAGCCGCTTTCGCCCACGCCGATGACCTAGATGCATGAGGAGTAGTCCGACATCCCGTCCTGCACCGTTTGTCCCGCTCGTGCGCCCGTCGAAGAACGACTTGTGGACAGGCATAGCTTCCGCCGGGCTTTCCCCGAACCCATCCGCAGGAACCAAACAAGCCCTGCTGATGCAGACGAAGTTGCTGCAAACGGTACTGGACAGCCTGGGGGATGGACTGATCGTCGTGGACAAGGCCGGCAAACTTCTGATCTGGAATGCGGCGGCGGAAAAGCTCATTGGCGCCCCACCCGCGACACTTGCCCTCAAAGAATGGCCGGAGGCCCTGGGTCTCTACGAACCGGTCGAATGCAAGCCGTATCCGGCGGAGCAGTTGCCCATGGCGCGTGCTTTACGAGGTGACTCGTTCGAGTGTGAAATTTTGGTGCGCACTCCGCTTACCGCGAAGTCAATATGGATTGAAGTTACCGCTCACCCCTTGAAAGACAACAACGCCAAGGTGGTTGGCGCGGTGACCGCATTGCGTGACATCACGCAAAGGAAAATCGCAGAACACGAAATCCAGAGACTGCATGATGAGCTGGAGTCTCGCGTTCGCCAACGTACAGTCGAACTGGAAGAGGCCAACAAAGAGTTAGAGTCCTTCACTTACTCCGTTGCCCACGATCTGCGGGCCCCATTGCGGCATATCGTCGGCTTTGCCCAGATATTGGAAGAAGATTTCAAGCCCAGGCTCGAGCCCCAGGCGCAGCAATACCTGACACGAATCCACCAGGGAACGCGACGCATGGGATTGCTGGTGGATGAACTGCTCAACCTTGCCAAGGTCGGGCGGCAGTCGCTGAATCTTCAGCTCGTGGGCCTGACGCCGCTCGCCGAGCAGGTGATTCACGAACTCCCTCAGATGCCACGAATTACTGCGTCACGTCGAATGTCCCGTGCAAGCCTTCCGTCGAGCTTGGCCCAATCCACACATCGTACGTTCCCGGAGGGACAATCCACTTCATGGTTGGGTCATATGATCCCAGGTCGTCTCCATGGACCGTGAAGGAGACAGTCTTGCTTGCGCCCGGCGCAAGTGTTACTCGCGAAAATCCTTTCAATTCCTTCACCGGACGCGAAGTCGGCGCCACTCGATCATGAATGTAGAGTTGCACCACCTCGGTGGCCTCGCGCGTGCCGGCGTTTTGAATGTCAGCGGTCACATGAAGATCGCCTTTGGCGCTGATGTTCGAATTCTCCACATGAAGATTGCCGTATTTAAACGTGGTATAAGTCAGGCCATAGCCGAACGGAAACAACGGTTGCGAACTCTCATCCAGATACCCTGTATGCCAGCGGTCTGGCGAAGTGGGCCGTCCAGTGTTCTTGTGGTTGTAATAGATAGGAATCTGGCCCACCGATAACGGCCAGCTAAGCGGCAACTTCGCGCTGGGCGAAACATCTCCAAAGAGCACGTCGGCGATGGCATTGCCCGCCTGCACGCCCAAATACCAACCCTGCATGATGCCGGAAACGTGATCATTGGCCCAGCGGATATCAAGCGGGCGTCCGCTCTCCAGCACCAGCACCACCGGCTTGCCGGTGGCGGCGACAGCTTCCAATAATTCCTTCTGCTTTCCCGGCAGATTCAGCGTGGCGCGAGAGCTGGCCTCGCCCGTCATTCCCGCAAGTTCCCCTAAAAACATTACAACTACATCCGCCTTGTTCGCTGCTTCCACAGCATCTGGAATACTCGCGCTTCCGGTGCCGTGCGCCCCGCTGGCACCGGTTGCAGTTGCTGGAGCAGGAGCTGCACCGCTGAGATTGTAGTTATGAGGAAAGTCCTCCAAATCCACGCCTTTGGCATAAATCACCGTCGCATTAGGCACCTTCGCCTTGATGCCTTGCAGGGGAGTGATGGCATCTTGCGCCTTGCCCTGCCCGGCCCAGGGCCCAAGTTGATCTGCCTGGTCATCGGCCAGCGGCCCAATTACTGCAATTGTCCCAGCATTTTTATTTAAGGGAAGAATGTTGTTCTGGTTTTTCAGCAGCACAATGGATTCATCAGCCATCTTGCGTGCGACCTGTAGATTTTCGGGAGTAAGGATTTCCGTTTTTTCCCGCGCGGGATCGGTGTAGGGATGATCAAAAATCCCGGCGGCAAATTTGATCCGGAGCACGCGGCGCACAGCTTCGTCTAGAACAGAAACTGGCAATCTTCCCGACTGCACCAGGGATGCGAGCGTCCGACTATAGGCGCCATCGGCCATATCCATATCCACGCCAGCGGAAAGCGCTTTGAGCGAAGCGGTGGCCTCATCCCCGGCCACGCCGTGCATCATTAGTTCGTCCACCGCGCCGTAGTCGCTTACGACCATTCCCTGAAAATTCCATTCCCCCCGCAAAATATCTCCAAGAGTGTGATGATTTGCCGTCGCCGGTACTCCGTTGAGGTCTTCGAACGACGCCATGATGGTTCCCACGCCCGCCTTTACCGCCGCGTGAAACGGGGGCAGATAGACCTCACGCAGAAGCTGTTCCGAAATGTCCACGGTGTTGTAGTCGCGGCCGCCTTCCGCCGCTCCATAAGCGACGTAGTGTTTCGCCGAAGCAACAACACTTTCAGGATCGGCCATGTTCTGTCCTTGAAAACCTCGGATCCTGGCCGCCGCGATCACAGACGCCAAATACGGGTCCTGCCCCGGCCCTTCCACCATGCGTCCCCATCGCGGGTCGCGGGCGATGTCGAGCATGGGAGCGAAGACCCATTTCACTCCTGCCGCGGATGCTTCCTTTGCAGCGACACGTTCCGACTCTTCAATCAACTCCGGATCAAAACTTCCCGCGCTGGCGATGGGAACGGGGAAAGTGGTGCGATAGCCGTGGATGACGTCGTAGCCAAACAGAATAGGAATTTTGAGGCGCGACTTTTCAAGCGCAATTTTCTGCAGGGAATTCGTGGTCTCGGCGCCCAGCACATTGAACAGCGAACCGATTTTTCCCTGGCGGACCAAGTCTCCCGTTTGATCATTGGCGCTGCTGTACTGCCCCAATTGGCCAACCTTTTCCTCCAGCGTCATTTGTTGGATTAACGCATTGATGCGCTGTTCAGTCGCAGCATTGCTCAGGGATTGGGACCATGCAGCAGGAATGGCAAGAAGAATCAGAACGCAGACAATCATCGCGCCGCGAATGCGAAACATGTCACCTCCGAAGAGAACTCCCCATTTGGCATGATGAGGATTGATTCCGTCAAGGCGATGGGAGTTGCGCGTAGCCAACGAAAGAGGCAGGAAAAACCGTAGGAACTCTCTCGAGTCCCTACGAGTCGAGAATCAATGACGATTCAAAATGCGCGTGAAAGAATTGCGCCGATGGAGACAGCCATTTTTCTGGCCAGCTCGCGTTCCTGGCCCAGAGTCACAGGTCTCCAAAAACCAAATATAAACCCGAGGCCGATGATTGACGTCGCCAGGGCAGTCAGTTCTTCGCTGGAAAAGCTAGCCGACTCTTTGTAGTTGCGCAGGCGTTCCGCAATTTTTGTGGCGCGGCGGTCGGGAATCTGGGAGATCTGGCGCCCCAGCGACTGATCCAGCAACATCTCCGGAATCACCGTTTTCAAAAACTCGCGGTCGTCCCACAAATGCTGCACTTCTTCCTCCACCAGACGCCGGACTTCTTCCTGTATGGTGGCCGGGAAGGGCGCAGGCACGGAGGGTTTTTGTGCAATCTGGGAATCAACAATGGTTCGTAACAGGCCTGATTTGCCCTGAAAATAACGGCTGATTAATCCTTCCGCGCATCCTGCCTTGGCTGCAATTTCGCGCGTGGTTGTGTGTTCATACCCCTGGTCCGCAAAAAGCTTGGCGGCTGCCTCAATTAGAGCACGCTCGCGTGCCCCACGGTTTCGTACTCTCAGCGTCCGGTTTTTCTTATTTTTGGCGCTCCGCTGCTGAGAGATCCGCGAATGCCCCCCTAAAAGGTTCATGGTCTCTCCGAAACATTTTTGTCTTGTTAATTGACGTCTCTACAAGACTGTTGCGGATGATACCACCGATTGCCGCCCGGAGCGCGGCTTTTAGGACAAGGATACTCGGATATAAACTCGACACGATATATTTCGTGTCTTATAAGCGGCAAATCAGCAATTCGCGTTCATAAATCATCTCTGGTGGTAAGTGCGCGTGCAGTTCAATGAAAAGTTCTTCGTGGTTAATGACTTCCCTGCGCCATGCTGTTTTATCAATTGCCTGAAGCTGTTCGAATTTCTCTTCGCTAAAATTCAGACCCTCCCAGCGAATGTCCTTGTAATAGGGTGTCCACCCGATCGGAGATTCTTTTCCCTGGGCGCGTCCGTGCACGCGGTCCACAATCCACTTAAGCACGCGCATGTTCTCGCGGTATCCGGGCCAAATAAATTTTCCGTCCTCTCCTTTGCGGAACCAGTTCACGTGGAAAATTCGCGGCGTCATGCTTAGAGCGCGCTGCATCTTGATCCAATTCCGAAAATAGTCCCCCATGTGATAACCACAGAAGGGAAGCATAGCCATGGGATCGCGCCGAACATTTCCCACAGCCCCCGCAGCCGCAGCCGTAGTCTCCGAACCCATGGTCGCGCCTACATAAACTCCAGAAACCCAGTTGAAAGCCTGGTAAATCAGCGGGATGGTGTGCGAACGCCTTCCCCCAAAAATAATTGCGCTGATCGGAACGCCATTCGGGTCCTCCCACGCTGAATCAATCGTGGGGCATTGCGAAGCCGGCGCGGTGAAACGCGCGTTGGGATGCGCGGCCTTCGCCCCCGTTTCCTTAGCGATCTGTGGCGTCCACTTCCTGCCCTGCCAATCCGTACATTCTGCAGGCGGTTTCTCCGTCATGCCCTCCCACCACACTCCGCCATCGGAGGTGAGCGCGACATTGGTGAAAATTGTATTTTTCGCCAGCGAGCCCATGGCATTCGGATTGGTCTTGACTGAGGTGCCGGGGGCCACGCCAAAAAATCCTGCTTCAGGATTGATGGCCCGCAAGCGGCCGCTTTCATCCGGCCAAATCCAGGCAATGTCATCGCCTACTGTCCACACCTTCCAGCCTTCAAAGCCCTTCGGAGGCACCATCATGGCGAAATTGGTCTTTCCGCAGGAACTCGGAAAAGCAGCGGCCACATAAGTTTTTTCCCCGCTCGGATCTTCAACTCCTACGATCAGCATGTGTTCCGCCATCCAGCCTTCATCGCGAGCGATGTTGGAGGCGATCCGTAGCGCCAGGCATTTCTTCCCCAGCAACGCGTTTCCACCGTAACCCGAGCCGTAGGACCAGATTTCGCGGGCTTCGGGAAAATGCACAATGTATTTCTCGCGGTTACAGGGCCAAGGCACATCTTTTTGTCCCGGAGCAAGCGGCGCGCCCACACTGTGCAGGCAGGGAACCACGCGCTTCACGTCCTTATCAATTTCCTTGAAAACAGGTAGGCCAATGCGGGCCATGATCCGCATGCTCACAACAACATACGGCGAATCCGTCAGCTGCACGCCAATCTGCGCCATCGGAGAATCCAGTGGTCCCATGCAGAAGGGAAGCACATACATCGTCCGGCCGCGCATCGAGCCTTCGAACAGGCCGCGCAATTTGCGCCGCATCACATAAGGGTTTTCCCAATTGTTTGTCGGCCCGGCGCTGTCTTTCGAGTAAGAACAGATGAATGTGCGGTCTTCCACTCGCGCTACATCGCTTGCATCAGACCGTGCCAGATAACAATTGGGCCAAAGCTCCTCGTTGAGTCTGATCAGCGTGCCGCTCGCAACCATCTGCGCGCACAACCGGTCGTTTTCTTCCTGCGAGCCATCTACCCAGTGAATGGAAGCTGGCTGGGTCATCTCGGCCATCTTGTTGACCCAACGGATAAGGTGCTGATTTTCTGTTGGAGGGCGATGCGCTTTCGAGGCTTTCATGCGGACTCCTCACTTACAAAATACACCCAACCGCAGGGCTTTTGCTCCGTAACGAATGGCGCACTGTTAGATGAGGAAAAACTTATGCAGGGTTGAGGCGGTGCGAAAGTTGGTCGATTGCACAGACTAGTTATTAACGGACTTAGTGGTTGAAGGATCGCCGGTCAAGATTGCCCTTACCACCATGTCATCCCGAACCGTTTTTCGGTGAGGGATCTTATGTCAGCGTGGCAGTTCTCATGCCGCATGCGGGACCATCACACCTGTTCGCAGCATAGATGAGAGCCCTCCGCTCAACGTCGGGATGACATTAATTTTGAAACGAAAAGAAAATAATCAGTTCGCGGAGATCGTGAAGTTCACGGTAATCCGGGCAACGGTTTCCACCGCCTCGCCCGATTGATAGTAGGGTTTGAACCGCCACTGCTGCACGGCTTCCCGCGCTGCACTCGACAAAATCGTGGGCCCGCTGACGGTGCGAAGGTCTTGTATTTTTCCATCCTTGCCAATCAAGGCCTGCAGCACAACCGAGCCTTGCACCTTCATCTCTTTTGCAAGCATTGGATAGTTCGGCTCGACGGGATGTGTTACCACTTGAGCAGTGTCCGTTGAAAGGCGCACGCGCTCTGAACTCTGTGAAGCGTTGCTGACCACATCTCCGGCGGTGGTGGCCAGGGCGGTTGTCTGGCGGGCTCCAGCGCTCATGTCCAAGCCTACGGAATTGTTGCGCGGCTGAGCTTGCTGTGCTTCATTGCCTGAGACAACTTCAATTTCAAGCGGAGGAAGCACCGCGCGGTTCGTCACTACGGCTGCGGCTGGAGCGGTCGCGTCTGGCTGAACAGACGCAATCGTCACAGGGACTCTTACCTTACGCGTCGGCGCGTGATGATGTCTTTCCACTGCCGGGGCTGGCACTGCGGCCACAGGCGCCGTTGCCGCTGGCTGGGATGTTGTCGTCTCAACCTGCGCGACCTGCGAAGGCGGGAACCAAAAGTCTTTGTTCTTGAAGATCACCAATGCCAGCGCCATGACCAGCAGGCCGAGCGCGGTCAACATTTGCCTGCGTTGTTTTTGTTCAGGGGTGACCGGAACCGGAGAGAGAGACCGTCGCATGCCCAGGGCGCGATTTTGCTCGTGCTCGTACAACGGCATAAAACCCAACCTTAGCCCGTGAATACGCTGGGCGTGCCTTAGTATGGCCTGAAATTCAGGTAAAAATCCAGCAAGAACCACAGTAATTCCCAGAAAAAGGGTCGTAACTAACCTAAATGTGCAAGGTTCTGCATAGACAGGGCTTTTCGGGCAGATCCGGGCGCGAAATATCGCGCCAATTCCAAAAGGCGGGTTGAATGATCTGGGGTTAGATGACTCTGAAAGTGATCAGTGCATCAGCACGCCAGCTGCTCGCGCCGCAGTTTGAATCCATCCAGGTTCCCGAGCACCGTGACGGCAATGGAATCGGGATGAAAGAACTCTTCCGCCAGATGTTTCAACTGCTCAGCCGTCACGCCTTCGATTTTTTCAATCAACTCATCCATCCCGAAGAAGCGATCGAAGTACATTTCCTGGCGGGCCAGGTTCGACATGCGCGCGGTGGATGACTCCAGTGAAAGCATCAGGCTACCTTTCAACTGATCCTTGGCCCGTCGTAACTCTTCCTCAGGAACCAGTTCATTTTTCAATCTGTGGAATTCAGAAACGACCGACTGCACAACCTTGTCGGCTGACTCGCGCGACGTTCCCGCATAAACCGACATGCATCCGGTGTCGCGGTATGGATTCAGGTCGCTGTAAATCGCATACGCCAGGCCCTGCCGCTCGCGGATATTTTGAAACAGGCGCGAACTCATGCCTCCACCCAGAACGGTGTTCAGAATGTAAGAAGCGTAGCGGTTCTCATGCGCAATCGGATGCGAAGGCACGCCCATGCAGATCTGCACCTGCTCCAGCGACTTTTTGTTGCGCAGAACGATGCGCGGGACAATTTCCGGGCGTGTGCTGTGAAAGCCATTCGTGCCCGGCTGCATGCTTTGGAAATGCTTGTTCACCACCTCCACAAAATGCTCATGCTTCAGGCTGCCGGCGGCGCATATGATGATATTGCTGGGAACAAACCTCTGCCGGTAAACCTGGGAAACCGGCTCCTGCTCGAATCTTTTGACTGTATCCTTAGTGCCAAGAATCGGCTTGCCTAGCGGATGATCTTTCCAGAAATTTTGCGTGAAAATTTCGTGGACAAGGTAATCCGGACTGTCCTCGTCCATCTTGATCTCTTCAAGAATTACACCGCGCTCGCGTGCAATATCGTTGACCGCGAATGTGGGATTCAGCACCAGATCGCTGAGCACGTCCATAGCTATCGGAAGGTGGTCGTCGAGCACCTTCATGTTGAAGCAAATGCACTCCTTCGCCGTGAACGCGTCCATGTTCCCGCCAATGGAATCCACCTGGCGGGCAATGTCTTCCGCACTGCGGTGCTTGGTGCCTTTGAACACCATGTGTTCCAGAAAATGCGAAATGCCATTCCATGCCAGATCTTCGTCGCGCGATCCGGTCTTGATCCAAATGCCAATGCATACTGACCGGATATGCTTCATCTCCTCGGAAATGACAGTCAGGCCGTTGGGAAGCACCTCGCGGCGGATATTGCGTAGTTCTTCAGTCATATATTTTTGCAGAACTATTGTGACACAGCAGCGGCACGAGCGGTTGTTTGGCCCGATCTCTAATTTTATTAAGTACTTACGGTGCTGTCCGGCCTTACTGGCCGGGACTGCTATATGATGCAAATAGTCCGCCGCAATCAAACCAGCCAGCGTTTCCTCTCTGTGCGCAGGCCTTTTGGATGCAAATGGATGTTTTAGATGCAGATTGCAAAAGACAAACAATCGGCTCTCCTGGGCCTTACGTTGCAAGAACTTACGGATCTTGCCGAAAGCGCCCGCCAGCCTGCTTATCGCGGAAAACAGCTTTTTCACTCGCTGTATTCGGAACGCGTGGTTGACCTCAAGCAAATATCGACTCTGCCGCAGGATTTCCGCTGCGACATCGATCAGCAGGGTTTTGAGGTCGGTCTTCCTGCAATTGAAAAGAAATTCGTCTCCACTGACGGCACGGTGCGTTATCTGTTGAGTTTTTCCGACGGTCAAAGCGTTGAAGCCGTTTGGATGCCCGAGGGCGATGACGGAGAAAGCGGCGACGGCACCGAGGCCGGCGAGCAAACGGAAGTCTCCCGAAAAGACGCGGCGCGAAAATGGGATCGCGCAACCATTTGCCTCTCCAGCCAGGTTGGCTGCGCGGTGGATTGCCAGTTCTGCCTGACGGCTTTGCTGGGAGTAAAGCGGAACCTGACCGCTGGAGAAATCGTCGGGCAGGTTTGCGCCATCCTGAATGACCAGCAGGTTTCCCCGCCGAACGATCGTGTGAACTTGGTATTCATGGGGATGGGCGAGCCGCTGCTGAACTATCCGAATTTCATCAAAGCTGTTGGTCTTTTTGTGGAAGGGGTCGGCATTCCCGAGTCGCGTATGACGGTTTCGACTGCGGGAATTGTTCCGCGCATTTACGATCTCTCCGCGGAGACGCTTCGCCCCAAATTGGCGATCTCGCTGAATGCCTCGAATGACGCACTGCGCACGCAACTGATGCCCATCAATAAGAAATGGAACCTGGAAAAATTGTTGCTGGCGGCGCGTGAATTTCAACTTCGTCCGCGCGAAAAGCTGACCTTCGAGTACGTTTTGCTCGACGAAGTGAATGATTCACCGGGAAACGCGCGCGAAGTAGTGGAGTTGCTTCGCGGTCTGCGGACCAAGGTAAATCTGATTGCCTTGAATCCCGGGCCCGGAATCGCTTTCCAGACCCCCTCGCAGCCGAGAGTTTTGGAATTTCAGCGGATTTTGATGGATGCCGGAGTTCCAGCCTTCATTCGCCGACCACGTGGGCGCGATATTTTCGCGGCATGCGGACAATTGAAGAGAACAGCCGAACTGACAAGTAATACTTAAAATCGGATGGGAGCGGAAACGCGGGAGTGCAGATGAAGGAACAAAACGCAGCACCGGAGAAATTGAAAATCAAGGCAGTGGTCTTCGACTATGGAATGGTGCTCACCGTCCAACAGCCTGCCTCCGCTCTCGAAGAAATGGCCGCCATCTGCAACCTTCCGGTTGATATTTTCCGCAAAGCGTATTGGGAGTACCGGCTGGCTTATGATCGCGATTTGAATGCCGACCAATACTGGAAAAAGACGATGAAGCTCGCCGGTGTGGAACTCAATGCCGCGCAGATCGCCAAACTGGTCTTGGTGGATAGCGCAGGGTGGTCGCATCTGAATCCACTCAGCGTGAGTTGGGTGCGTCAGTTACATTCCGCGGGTTTGCAATTGGCAGTGCTCTCGAATATGCCGCCGGAGGTGAAAGAGTATCTGGTGGGGCACCTGGAAATATTTTCGTATTTCCAGCACCTGATTTTCTCTTGCGACGTTCATCAGGTGAAGCCCGAGCCCGGAATTTACCAGCATTGCATCGATGTCTTGCAGCGTTCGCCCCATGAGGTTCTTTTTCTGGATGACAAGCTGGAGAACGTTGAAGCAGCTACGGACTTTGGCATTCACGCGGTGGTTGTGGATTCCATCGAAAACACCATCGTGCGGGTCCGCGATCAGTTTGATTTGCCGGTGCCTGCTGCGTTTGAACTTTCAACCAGCGGCCTCACGAAATAATTTCGCCCCGTGTTTTCATAACGTGACTGAGCTTTCATGAAAGCGCGCTCTGATGGTGCCCGCCGCGTTGGCCTCGCGCGGGCCATTTCCAAGCTGGGCTATGGCTCCCGTTCTCTTGCCGCTGAATTGATCCGCGCCGGGCGCGTGCGCCTGAATGGAAACATCTGCCGGAATCCTGAAGCCCCTACCCGCATTGGCAAAGATCGAATAGAGATTGACGGCCATCAGCTCGAAGAATCCAAAAAAATCTACCTCATGCTGAACAAGCCACGCGGAATTGTGGTCACCGCTTCAGACGAAAAAGGCCGCGAGACCATCTATAGCCTGCTGTCGCCAGATATTCCCTGGACCGCGCCCGTGGGCCGCTTGGATAAAGCCAGCGAAGGTTTGCTCCTGCTCACCAATGATTCCGAATGGGGCGCAAACGTACTTAATCCCTCAAATCATTTGCCGAAGACGTACCACGTGCAGGTTGCAACCGTCGCCAGTCCTCAATTGCTTGAATCTCTGGAAACCGGCGTGCGCGATGAAACAGGAGAATTGCTGCGCGCGAAACATGCCGCAATTCTTCGCGGCGGGGCAAAGAACACGTGGCTTGAGATCGTTCTGGAAGAGGGCAAGAACCGGCAGATCCGCCGCATGTTTGCCGCGCTGGAGATTGAAGTCCTGCGCCTGGTGCGCGTTTCTATTGGACCGGTGGTTTTGGGAGACCTCGCGAAAGGAAAATCACGCGAGCTGACGCCTCAAGAGAAAAAATCGTTAAGCGCCACAAGCAGCGCCCGAAGCGCCACGAACAAGCCCGATCAAAAATGAATTAGTGAATAGTCGCTTCGCGCATGAACTCAGCGCGCGAAAGAACGCGGGCAGCATGTTCCAGATGCTGTAAATCGTCGAGCGTGAAATCTGGACCAGCTGATGTCACATCGAATGCCTTGCGGGAAATCTGCAATACGCCAAGCACCTCGCCTTTTCCATCCACTACAGGCGAAGTCATTAATTTCTGAATTGGAGCGCGGCTAGCGGGATCAGAATCATTCGTGGAGAGCTTTACCATCTCGAAGATGCGTGCGTGCTTCACCTTCGCGAATCCATTAAAAAGCTCAATCTGGCGGCTGCTCGCGGTATGCGCGGCAATGGAGCCTTCGCTGGAAATTGGAATCGTACCAACGATCGCCAGTTCCGCCGGAAAAATGAACTTCAGCAGACTTTCCTGCAACTTCAATAACGCAACTTCAGTGCTTCGTACCTGAAACACTTTGGCCAATTCCGCGCAAAACCGCTCTGGCGAGCCGTCCTGCTTCAACACTTGTTCAAGCTCCCGCGGGTCGGGCGCGATCTGCACCGCCTGAGCGGACTGTCCAACAGCGTTTTGGCCCTTGTTAGGCATAGAAATTACGCTTTCCCCCGAACGATAACTCAGGGTACTTACTGCCTCTATGCTCGGCCCAGTGGGCGTTTCCAGCAAGTTACCGTGGTTATCGGCCCCTGGAAAGGGTAACCTTACTAATCTTTGACAAACGGATAACCCTTTTCTCTCCAATCTCTTACGCCGCCATCCATGGAGAGTACGTGGGTATAGCCCATTTTCTGTAGGTTGTCGGCTGCGAGAGCCGACCGGAAGCCTCCGCCGCAGTACAAAACCATAGGTGCGCTGTGGTCCGGCACGCGTTCCTCAATATCCCGCTCAATCACACCTTTGCCCAGGTGGATCGCGCCTGGCAGGTGGTCCTTTGCGTATTCGCTCTCTTCGCGGACATCCACCAACAGGAATTTTTCGCCTCGATCGAGCCGCGATTTGACCTCGTTTACGGTTGTTTCCTTGATTCGCGTTTTCGCGTCATTTACGACTTTAAGAAATCCAGAAGAATGTTGATGGGCCATGAATCACTCCAGCAGTTTTATTTCTTATTGTCCCATTCTTGCGGATGCAACGCGAATGGCCGAAAGCTTGCCCTAATGAGATACATGAGATTTGCCGGGAGGGTGGAGCATTCACCGTATGCCGAAAGGCGGCGAGTGCGGCCAAAATAGAAACAGCAATCATATTGGAGGCAATCATGGCGTCAGACAGATTGGATGGCAGCTTGCAGGGCAGCCTGCAGGGAATGAGAGTTGCAATTCTGGCAACCGATGGCGTGGAACAATCAGAGCTGGCCGTGCCAAGACATGCGTTGGAGGAGGCAGGCGCGAAAACCACGTTGCTGGCCCCCAAGTCCGGCAAAATTCAGGCGATGAAGCACGATGAGAAAGTGGAACAGTTCACAGTGGACGCGCCGCTGGATTGGGCCAAGCCCGACGATTTCGACGCCGTGCTTCTTCCCGGGGGTGCGTTGAATGCGGACGCTCTTCGCATGGAGCCCGCGGCGCGCGAATTTATAACGAAGATTGACCGCGCAGGTAAGCCGATCGCCGTGATCTGCCACGCGCCATGGCTGCTGATTTCGGCGAAGCTGGTCAAAGGACGCAAATTAACCAGCTATCACACCATTCAAGATGATTTGCGCAACGCAGGCGCTGACTGGGCAGACCAATCGGTGGTGCGTGAAGGAAACTGGGTGAGCAGCCGCCAGCCCAGCGATATTCCGGCCTTCAATCGCGAAGTGATTCGACTATTCAGCGAAGCGGAGAAAATCAAAAAAGCCGCCTAACGATAACAGCCGCCTAACGATATTGAAATTGCGAGGATGACGCGTTCCCGCCGTGAACTCTCAAATCGTGTCATCCCGAGCTGCTTTTGCGAGGGATCTTACGTCAGAAACAAATTGTTGGTGCTGCTATCGGGGGTAATATTCCCGCTGATCGTTCAGAAGTTGCAAGCTGACGTAAGGTCCCTCCGTCTTCGCTATGCTCAACGTCGGGATGACATGACATTTGGTAGCAGTGGAGTTTTGATCCAAACTGACCTTCCGGCAAACCCGGCGGTCACGCGCCATTCTGCTAAACTCGCCCATCAGCCATGCCGGACCTGACGTTTCTTCCTGCCACTGTTCTCGCCCAGAAAATTCGCGATAAATTACTCTCGCCGGTGGAGGTGTTGGAGGCGCATCTCGCCCGCATCGATCGGCTGAATCCCATCCTGAATGCTTTCGTGCAAGTGGATCGCGAAGGGGCGCACCGCGCGGCACGGAAAGCGGAAGAAATGGTCAGCCGCGGCGAAAAAGTTGGCCCGTTACACGGAGTTCCCATCAGCATTAAGAGCGCGATAGACGTAAAAGGAATGCGCTGCGAGGCGGGAACCAGATTGCGGAAGGGCATTGTCGCCGAGCGCGATGCACCGCTGGTTGAGCGATTGCGCTCCGCGGGCGCGATCATTCTCGGTACTACAAATACGCCTGAACTTCTCATGGCGTGGGAAACCGACAATCTTCTCTACGGCGCGACCAACAATCCCTGGGACGTCAGCAGGACCGCTGGCGGCTCAAGCGGCGGCGAAGCGGCAGCAATTGCCTCGGGTTGTTCTGCGGGAGGAGTTGGCAGCGACGGCGGTGGTTCCATCCGCGTGCCCGCGCACTTTACCGGTATTTGTGGACTCAAGCCCACTCCTGGCCGCATTCCAGCCACCGGACACTTTCCCGGTTCCGTGGGGCCGTTCGCCTTGACCGGCGTCGTGGGACCAATGACACGCACGGTGTCGGACCTGAAAGTCTTTTTTGAATTGATGCAGGGGCCGGATGATGGCGATCCCTCCGCAGCGCCAGTTCCCGTACTCTGGCGGGATGCGCAAGAGTTAAGAGATATCCGCATTGGCTATTTCGAAGATGACGGCTGCACTCCGGTAACGGCTGAAACGCGTCAAGCCGTTCGCAATGCCGCGAATCTCCTGCAAGGCGCCGGATTTCAAGTTGAGCTATTTCGTCCCGAAGGCCTGGAACAGGCCCGCCAACTCTGGTGGAAGTTCTTCGGCATTACAGGAGGCATGCTGCTTGGCCCAATGGTCGAGGGACAAGAAGAAATTCTCAGTCCTATATTGAAAGAGTTTTTGGGATGGGTCGCGGAAGGCCCGGCGCATACCGCTCAATCCCTGCTCGACATGTGGATTGAGCGCGACCAGATTCGCATAAAAATCTTCGAGCAAATGAGGCAATTTCCAATATTGCTCTGCCCCGCTGCCGCGATCCCTGCCTTTCATCATGGCGAACGCAGTTGGCGTGTTGAGAATCAAACCGTTAAATATCTGGACGCATGGAGCTATACGGAGTGGTTCAATCTATTGGGTATGCCTGCGGTGGTTGTGCCTATGGGGAATTCGCCGGAGGGGCTTCCGATCGGAGTGCAGATTGCCGGAAAGCCCTGGCAGGAAGAGTTGGCTCTGTCCGTTGCCGAAGCGCTTGAAGCGCGGCGCGGAGAATGGCAAGCTCCGCCGGAAATTTAGCAACGCAAGATCAGGCCGTAAAAAACCGCAACTCTATAAAGCCATTTCATCCCGACGTTGAGCGAAGCGAAGACGGAGGGATCTTACGACGGCTGGCTCTCTTCCATGCTTCCAACAGGTGTGGCACTCCCACATGCAGCACAAGAAGCGCGATCTGACGTAAGGTCCCTCACAGCTAAAGCTGTTCGGGATGACATGATTTTTTTAGGGATTGTGACGAAGATCACAGACAAGTTCCCCGAGCACACCTCCAAATGTCTGTATGAGGAGCTATTACGTCTACATCATGAGCAGCCAGCGCCGTGTTCTTTATATCGGCGTAACAGGCAATCTTGAGCAGCGTGTCTTTCAGCATAAAACGCATGCTCTTGAGGGTTTTACGGCCAAGTACAACGCAGCCTTGCTTGTTTACTTCGAGCGCTATGCAACGATTCATGCAGCCATCGCAAGAGAAAAGGAAATCAAAGCGTGGCGGCGGGAGAAAAAGATAGATCTTGTTAAACTGATCAACCCAAATTGGAATGATCTAAGTTTCGGCTGGTTTCAAAGACACCGGTTCGTACCTGAAAGGAAGATTTCTTAAACCAATATATGTGTCCACATATATTTTCCCCTTTGCGCTCATCCTAAAAGCCATGTCATCCCGACGTTGAGCGAAGCGAAGACGGAGGGACCTTACGAGGGCTGGCTCTCTTCCATACTTCCAACAGGTGTGGCATTCCCGCATGCAGCACAAAGAAGCGCGATCTGACGTAAGGTCCCTCACCACAAAACGGTTCGGGATGACATGGTTTGGGGTATCGGTCAGCGCGAGAACAAAATCAAATCTCGACATCGCCCCGCGTGATCACGCGGCAAGTTATGAGGTAAGCTAGCTGGATCATTTCCCATGAAGACGCACATCGTTCTCGTTTGTGCTTTGCTGCTGGCCGGGCTGGGGATTTTTGCCGCCGTTCCTGGCGCTGACTCCGCTGTTGAAGCCGCGCGCCATAACAATCTCGGCGTCGCTTACATGAACCAGCAGTCTTTTGACAAAGCGCTTAAAGAATTTCAGCAAGCGTCCACGCTTGATCCCAAGCTGCGCATCGCAAAACTTAATCAGGGCATCGCGTTGCTGGGGCTTGCCAAACTCGATCAGGCGGCAACTTTGCTTCAGGAGGCCACGAAACAAGCTCCTCAGGATCCGCACGCGTGGTTCAATCTTGGCCTGCTCTATAAGAGTTCCTCGAACATTGAAGGCGCGCTTGACGCATTCCGCCATGTAGTGGCCGTTGACGCCGATGATGCGAACACATGGTATTTTCTCGGCGCGGTCTATTCGCAGAACAAGCAGTTTTCCGAGGCGATGGACGCTTTTCAGCACGCGCTGAAGCTCGACCCGCACCACGCCTCTGCAGAATTCGGCCTCGCGCGCGCGTATCAGCAATCCGGGGACGCAACCCATGCTCGCGAGCACCTCGTAAAGTTCCAGCACATTACGCAAGCCAAGTTGGGATCGGCCATGGGCTTGGCCTATGGCGATCAGGGGAAGTATTCGCTGGCGGAGGAATCTCCTGCGGCGGTGGAGAAAGCGCTGCCGCAGATCCCGGTGAAATTTGTGGATGTGACGGAGAAAGCGGGATTGACGTCGCAACCATCCAGCGGCGGTAATGGCGACGATCCGAATGCTGTCACAGGTCCCGGAGCCTGTTTCCTTGATTACGACAATGACGGATTGCAGGACATTTTCCTTGCAGATAACGGCCCGCGAGGAGGAATGACTCTTTATCACAACCTAGGCAACGGAAAATTTGAGGATGTCACAAAGAAGGCTGGACTTGATCCAACAGTTCATGCGGTCAGCTGTACAACCGGCGATTACGACAATGATGGTTATACCGATGTGGCGATCAGCACAGAGCATGGACTGATGCTCTTGCACAATCAAAAGGACGGTACTTTTAAAGATGCTGCAGAAGATGCCGGAATAAAGAAGTACGTAGGGATTACAGGGCTAACTTTCATTGATTACGACCATGACGGAGATTTAGACCTTTATAGCTCAGGGGGCATCGTGGTTTTTACAGGCAATGCCGGTAGCGGCTCGAGCGGGATGTGGCGCAACAATGGAAACGGCACTTTCACAAATGTAACCGGTGATATTGGCGTTTCAATCCCAGCTTCGGCTAACAACGCAATCGGTACTGACTACAACAATGATCGCGCGATTGATATCGTTGCAGCGGACTCGGCGGGGGGAACTATCTACCAAAATCCTCGCGAGGGCCGGTTCACAGTTCTCCATCCTTTCTTTGCCAAGAAGAACATTGACGGCATTCAGACGGTTGGAGTCGCCGCCCTTGATTTCAATCATGACGGTTGGATGGACATAGCATTGACGGAGTTAGCGCCTCCGGGAATTACTCTGTGGAGAAATAATCAAGGAAAAAGTTTCGAGCAGGTTTCGCTTCCAGTCATCAATTGGAAACGTGCAATTGGCGTTGCCGCCATTGATTACGACAACGATGGCTGGGTTGATCTGGTTGCAGTCGGTGAGACCAAAGACGGCAGAGGCGAAATAAAACTCTTCCGCAATCTTGGTCTCGACGGATTCAAAGACGTCACTGCCGACGTCGGCCTCGACAAAATTCAACTCAAAGCTCCTCGCGCAATCATCACCGGAGATTTTGACAACGACGGCGCGACCGATCTGCTGATCACACAAAATCATGGCCCCGCAGTGCTGCTACGCAATGAAGGCGGGAACAAGAACAACTGGCTCAAACTCGATCTCAAGGGACTTGCTGATAACAAGAGCGCCATTGGAACAAAAGTCGAAGTCTTCTCCGGGATGAATCGGCAGAAGTTTGAAATCTATGGTTCGAATGGCTATCTGGGACAGAACTCGACAGTCTTGAACATCGGCCTGGGGCAAGCGAAAGAGGCTGACGTCGTCCGCATGTTGTGGCCTTCGGGCGTTGTGCAGGATGAAATCGAGGTTGCGGCAAATAAACTTCAGACCTTTACGGAGATGGACCGGCGTGGCAGCTCCTGCCCCACGCTCTTTGTCTGGGATGGTCATCACTACGAGCTTGTTGCCGACATGATTGGCGCTGG
>Ga0134125_10001601_pt1 | contig 27641 bp, 24 predicted proteins | sample KB31751_FD_96464 | JGI IMG/M metagenome (GOLD analysis project Ga0134125, IMG submission 96464) | Terrestrial soil microbial communities with excess Nitrogen fertilizer from Kellogg Biological Station, Michigan, USA - KB3-175-1 | ecosystem: Environmental > Terrestrial > Soil > Unclassified ... | reverse complement strand
GTCTGAAATCTTGGTAATAGTAGATATGTTCTTATTCTCATGTAGATTGAAGGAAGACACACTGCTTTTATAAATATCAACAATGAGCTATAATTCTATCGAATTTTGGGATAGGCTCTTAGTGTTATTGAGGTGCAAAGTGTTGGGACAATGGTAATTCCACTTATAACAAGGACCATAGTACTTATGGTTATGATGTAGATTATTTATTTTATCATATTTGTTTTATTGTTCTTTAAATCTTTTTGGGAATAAACAAGATTATGGTATGGATGAGACAAGGCTAGATCTGCATAATTAGCAACATTAAAATAATTTCTATAAACAAAATCCTTAATCAGATGACTTTAGCACTAATGTTTGTACGTCTTTCAAAACTCATTAGTAATTTGCATAATTTTTATAATTAGATAATTATGATGATCTGATATATATTTATTCTAATTCGTAATTTCTATGAAACGATATAGACTTTGGTAAACGTTGAATTATTTAGATAACTTCACTATAAAAATAGGTGTTTCTTATCCTTTTTTATTTTTATCTTTCGAAATTTTATTTAATTTGTATGTTCTTTAATGTCGTATTATTCATCTCATTATAAATTGAAAATGAATCGGATTTCTAGATTATACTTCTAAAATTGGAGCAAACGAAGGTGACGACTTGCATGACAGAACAATATTATATCTGGAAAAATTCTTCGACAAAATATTGCAGATTCAATACTCTCTTTATTCCCTCCGGAATGTAATTTTATCACACAATTTTTTATGTTGAAGATGAGGAGTTATAGTCTGGCAATGTAATGAGAAACGGCAGGCGATCATGTAGACTTTTGTTCAAATGGTTCTAATGTTTCCAAAATTTTATTACGTAGCTTTTCGTCTATTGGAAACTTCTGTTTTTCATTGGTTGGGTGATTTACAGTTGATCCTGGCCTAACTATTAAATCCTGAACTGAATCGCTCTTATATCCTGCCCTTCCGATATTTCCATAACGTATACGATATTCGCCTTCAGGAAGTTTAACCTCAGGGTCATCAGAGGCATTTAACATAATTCCATAAGCAGCAACAAAAGTGTCATAAGTCCCTGGCTCTATTGGCATCTCAATACTCTCCCTCATAGGACTATTCTCTGTCACAGTCAAGCTAAACGAAGGAGATTCATAGTAGTAGACATGTTTATTTAAATCAATTTCTTCATGTCGTTTTTTCTGCAAAGTACAATAATGAGAGACGCCTTCGTTGATGTCTCGCCTACAAACAAATTGACAGTCTGCTATGCTTTGAAGAACACCTCCGCCGTAATAATGACTTTCGCCTACACTATAAAAAGAACAATTGACTGGCACAAAAATGGCTGTGTCTTGATAAACAATTAATCCTCGGAATGTTCCATCTCTATTCCTAGCCTTATTCTGGAATTCCTCAGATTGCTTCCTCTTACCAGTATCTTTATCATATACGAAGCTATAGTTCCCACTAAGGTAGCAAATCTCTCTTGGATATCCTCTGTAAAACGGAGAGTCGGAATGGAGCATCTTTAGCCATTCGGATAGATAATGACCGTATGTAAGTCCGCGATATATTCCATTAGGTTTGAGTATCCCTTCCTCTACTTGATGATACGGATCTGATTGATGGTCGTTAGTCAAATAAAGTAACAATAGTAACGATGTACTTAAATATTGCTATTTTTACCATATTACTATATACAATAGTCTGATCTTTAGGTAATACTTTCAGTTTATTTGTTTTATACAACTAACATACTAAAAGTAAGAGGCGAATTAACCAGCGAATATTTAAGAGTGGTAATGAATGAAAAAAGGTTATGACCGAGCAGACGGAAGAACCAATTGAAACAATAATAATGCATTCCATAAATATCAATCCTTACGGCCTATCTTGGCCAAGTTGGGTAGTACTATGGTGGAAATGGTGTTTTTCTAAAGCAGACGTAAGTCCCGCTTCTGACAGTTCTTGGGAACCTTTCACAGGTCTTCAAAGACATAAAGAAGTATGGTTTTTGGGAGGCACATTCGGAGGTAAGGCAAATAGAAAATGTGAAATACCTAGGCGCAGATCAATATTTTTTCCTATTGTAAATGATCTAATATCTTTCGCAACTGATCCACAACTGAAGAATGAGTCGGAATTAAGTGCATACGCAAAAGCGGACTTGGACGAAACACGGATACCTCCTACTCATCTCAATATAGACGGCTTTGAAATACCCGATATAAAAAAGTACCGCGTACAATCTCCTGTATTTGATATAGTATTGCCACCAATAAAGCCAAATTCAAATGAATTCGGTTCATGTTTCTCGTCGCAACTTCCGGTTACAACACGTGCTGTTTCCGACGGTTACTGGGCTTTCCTTAAACCACTTCAAAGAGGGGAACACCGAATTGAATTTATTGGCGAGAAACTGGAGTATGATACGAAGGTTAAGAATGGTGTTGAGGAACAAATGACTATTCCTAAATTTCGAGTTGATGTAACTTATCAAATTTATGTTGACTAATAATACATCTTAATTACGTCCTTATCTACTCCGTCAAGGATGACGATTTCTGTATGTTAATATTTGCTTTAATACTATAATATATCAAGACGGATATAAACTAAAAATCAACTTAATATAATCACAAATGATCAAAGCATGCTATTCTTATATCTTAGAATATATTCTGCTTCTGAAGACCCAATCTTGTCACACAGAATAGATTACTCAAATACTAGACCAAAGCAATTACACAAGTCTATGCGATCAAACTATTCTTATTCACTTAGTTGGTCCACTTCACTAGCTTCTAATTGTGCCCACCCATGGGAACCGATGATGTGCGACAAATCGATACATTTCCAGTTGCTATTTCAAAAAGCAATCTTAGTACTTTAAATGACATACATATATAATTAATCTACTAGTTAATAAATTGTAATACCAAGGTTATCTGTTGTTAATTGCCCTTGCTCATTGGTTTAAGAATTGGATTAAACCTAAATCGCAAAATGTAAGTGATCGTTATGTCGTTATACATGCTTTAATTAAATTATGGCTATTAGCACTATGATGAATACTGCTACTATTAACCTTCCTTAGAATGGCTAAAAATATGTGCAATGATAGCAACAGCACTCTGTTGATCAATCGTTAAAAGCCTTTAGCACACAAAGGATCCATATTAAGTGATGCCATGTCCAATATATCCATACATTATAATGAAAACTTTTATTACAACTAAAAGATTTTCGCTGCCAAGCTCATAGTATGAGATGTATTATCCTTAGCCTTCATTATAACCCATGGTACAATTTATATTCTTTTACGATAGGGCTAAATATTTGTATAAGAATAGATATTCTGGAGAATTACGATGAGATGAAGTCGTTACCAATTTCGATATTTCCAATTGAGTCAAATCCATACGGCTTAAGTTATGGAGACTGGAGTGTAAGATGGTGGAAATGGTTGCTGTCTATCCCAAAGTCCGATAATCCAGCTTTAGATAACACTGGAAACAAAGCCACTTTAAATCAGCATGATCCTAATGTTTTCTTTTTGTGTCAGACAATAGACACTAACAAATCCGCTAGTCGGATTATTCCAGCAAGAAAAGTCACTGTTAAATCTGACACATCGATTTTAATGCCAATTATTAATTGGATTTCGGTATTGCACGAGGATGGGGAAACCGATGAAATTTTATCTTCTGTTGCTGTTGCAAAGATGGATGTTGTGTCAAGATTAGAAGTCACAATAAATGGAGTCAGATTAAACAGGGGATTAGATCGTTATAGGGTGAAATCTCCATTTTTTGACATGATGCTACCAGAAGATAACGTTCTTAATTTACCAAGCGGTTCTAGACGCTTTGTTTCTGATGGCTACTGGCTTTTTCTTACATCTTTAGAAGAAAATACTAAGATATCTACTTTTGGCTCATGCTCTTCTGGTGCAAACAAATTTCTTGTTGACTACTATATAACCATACAATGGGACAAGTCCAAGTGAACTGTTTTGATCTTGGCATAGGCTCTGGTAAGACGATCGTCGAATCTATCATCAGCCGAGTTATAATTTGACTTCAAAAGTCTATTTGACAGATCGGTCAATGCTATCTCATGACAGTAAAGAATATTCGTAGAGAAAAATACCGAAAACACATTCTAGATATGTCTTTTTATCCATTGCATATATCTTAAGTACCTGACATATCATTCATATGATGTGAATGGTACTAGATCTACATATCTTAATGCAGCTACACGTAAAAAGTTGGAAGATCGATACATAAAAGAAAAAGTTAGACAGCGCGGAATTGAATTTCCTTCACCTACTAAGCAAGAGCATTTGTTTATTGTCAGGTTTAATATTTCTGATTCCTTATCCCCACATAGGGATACGGATAAAGTACTTGTTCGAAATGGTCTAGGTGATCTTTGTAGGCTGTTTGATAGGATCGATAGTGGTGAAAAGAAAATCAACAACTTGTACGAAGATGGCGATATTGACTCTGTGCCGTTATCAAAATTTAATTTTTCCTTTACGATTGGTTTCGGTCTAGGATTCTTTGAAAAGTTAAACATTGTCCAAAAAAATCGTCCTAGGAATCTTAAGGAGATGCCAAATTATTCTAAACTTGGAGACATAGCTCCATACACTTTACAACAGACAGATTTTATTATTCAACTTGGAGCTAGTGACGACTATATCAATAGGTGGGTGTTTCATAATCAAACCGGAATTGTCAAAAAGAAGAAAAAAAATCAAGATGATCCTTATCACAAACAATTAGGGCATAGCACATTAGAGCCTGATGATGAAGATTCTCCAGATATTTACACTGCAATCAACCGCTGGGCTACTATTACTGATATCCATACCGGATTTCAACGAATTGATGGTAGGAATTTGTTAGGATTTAATGACGGAATTTCTAATCCAATTAGATTTTCTAATGATGTAATTTGGACTACAAAACAAGATGAAAGTGAAAAGTTTCAGAACGGGACATATATGGTATTTCAGAAAATTGAACATGACCTTGAAAGATGGCAAAAGATGGATGAAGAAATACAAGAGCTTTGGATAGGTCGTAGCAAAGGAACTGGACTGTTACTTGGAACATTATCTAAAAATGAAGACCGCAAGCTTGCAGCTGACCTTTATTCTGATAAGTTAGTGCAACAAGCAGCAAAGAAAAAATGGAAGAAGTTATATAATCAACAGAAAGACCCTGAAAGGAAGTTCTTTGATCCCCGCCAAACTCAGTTTAAAGGTATTCAGCTAGAATGTCCTGTGTGGTCTCATGTACGTAAGGCAAATCCGAGGCAAGCAGACGGTACTGCCAAAAGCCTGATTTTTAGACGAGGCTATCTATTCACTGATGGAGGTATAGGCGGTATATTCAATTCAGGATTGCTCTTTATATGCTTCCAAAGAAATATCGAAAACGCATTTGAAAATATTAAAAAGAACTTTCTCAATAATGAGAACTTTCCTGTACCACAACAAAGGAAGAATTTCAATTCCACGGAGATAAAACAAAGGCTTCAAGCTTCGTCTGATGCACCCCCATCTCATAAGATTAAGAATGTTGTTTATGGATCATTGCCGAATAATCCTGATACCCAGAATACTGGCAGGGAGGGACTCTCTGGGCCATCTATGCTTGGTGTCTTTCCCGATGGACTGCCACCTATCACTTTTACTCTTGGTGGAGGTTATTACTTTATCCCCCCTATACCGAAAAAAAGAATCTCTGATATAACTGAACAATTCTTTGATTAATTTTAGTTTGTATAGCGTACAAGATGCTGGAATTAGTGATCTTTTCTCACTTATAGAGTGTATTTAGCCTTTGTATAGAATTATTTGTAGATTAGTGCTGGCCCGATTGATGAAAAATAAAATCTGTGTGCGGTTAGATCATAACAAGTAAGATGATAGTAACATCTGTTTACACAGATAGTTGATGCAGTTGTATGAACTATCTCCCATTGCAACCTGATGAACTCACTTTACTATGAGGCGGTACGTTACGTCTTGTATATAAGCGGCATTATTCCCTTGTCCGGGCGGTATAGTTGGATCATTACTTGTACTCCTGTATCCCGTGGTATAATGTAGCACATGTACACCCGGAGAAAGTGGTTTGAGAAACAAGTACCACCCTTGTCCTATTCCCTTATCAGGGCCAGCAGGTTCATCCCACAGATTATTTGGTGGTAAAGTAAAATTAAAGAGGTCTGATTGAACTTTGAAAGCTTCATCATTAGTTAAAGATAGGGGATGACCATCCAAGGTAATGTCAAAAGGATTTGGATAAACATTAGATTTTGATACTTGGTTGACAAGCGTGTCCAGAGTTTTTGGTTGTACCGTAGGATCACTATAATCAGCTAGACCCCCATCTATCTGTATAAATATGGCCTTGCTGTGAGGGATGTTGCAGCTGGCGGTTGTTAATGTACCCCTTTCTTTGCCTACATATGGTAGGAACATTACAGGGCTAGATTGATTTTGCAAGTATGAGCATTCTACTGCTTTGTATCCAGGAGCATCTTGATAATTCGGCGTATTTAATTTTGGAACAGATACCCTCCATTCCCAATACTTGGCTGACCAATCTTTATAGGGAATCCCATAGGGTGACGAATTAACTGGAAAGGAGTAGGGATCCCAGTTAGCGCCTCTAACAAAATTGACGGTTGTTGTAATTACTAGAGAGGCTACCAAGGCCATACAAACGCTTGTCATGAGGACATTTAATTTCAATAGTTATCTTACATCAATCCCTCGTTACGCCAAAATTTAAACTTGCCTACATCTTGTTAAGAGTCAGATTCAAGGAAATTGATTTGGAACATAATGGATATTAGTTTGGTATACAAGTACATATCTATTGTCTATGCCATCAAAGGAAGATAAAGCAGAAAAATGAGACAACGACTTATTCATGTAGTTTCAAATCCTTCTGGCTGGGCATTAGTCACTGGATTTGTAGTAATCTTTCTAGTAATTGATGGAGTTATAACCAATCTTCCTTTCTATGATTCTCAAAGCCAACAGTCATTGAATGTTGCTCTCTTCTTTGCCGCCGAAGCATTATTTTGTTCTGTATCACAGATCATGTATTTGAGAATAATTAAAAAGAAATATAGTATCAACTCAGCCGTTAGTCGTTTTAAAAGGTCTACTGACATCATATATTCTGTAGTTTCCATAATACAATATTTAATTATCGCATTATTAGTAGTAACAGTTTTGCAAATTGAAATTCTAAAACAGTATAATACTATCATAGTCTTGGCTTTAGTTCTGCTGAGTCTCTTCCTTTCTGTAGGTCTTTCCGCCCTTCTTGCTTTTCGTTTCTTGTTGTGGATAAAATACAAGCGATATTATGTTACAGTGGCATATACAGTTGTTGCTATTCTCTTAACCATTAATTCTTTATTCGTTGTATTGTTCATGTTTTTAGAAATGCAGGGAAAGCCTTACATTATTGATTCCTCAAGACAATCTATAACTAATACCTCAGTTCGTAGTTATGATATCCGCCAGTTTCAAGCAAATTTATCATTCGCATCATTTGTTTCACTTTGGATAGCTTCAATTTTTCTTTTAAGACAGTATAGAAAAAAGTGGGGTATTATCAAATTCTATGCTATTATTATTATTCCTATGGTTTATTATTTAGGTATATTGCAGTTGGCTTTCTCAAATTTGTTTATCCACTACCATCAAATGGATATCCTTCAGATTTATACATTCAATACTGTAAATTCAATTTTAACAAAGCCAGTTGGGGGGATACTATTCGGGATGGCCTTTTGGCTCATGGGAAGTAGGATTAATGTCAAGAATATAAGTGATTATATAAAGATCTCTGCCATCGGGATAATACTACTCTCTATCTCAAATCAAGATGCTAGTCTGTATCTTTTGCCTTATCCTCCATTTGGCCTACCTACCATTACATTTGTGGGGATCTCATCTTACATGTTATTTGTAGGGTTATACTACTCCGCTATTTCAATTTCCCTAAATGCTGAACTCAGAAAGTTCATCGAGAAATCTGTTGAGCAGGAATTTAGTTTTATCTCTAAAATAGGAGTATCTCAAATGGAGCATGATATGCAGACCAAAGTTAAGACGATAATGAAACGATCAGCTAAAACTTTGGAAGAAGAGAGCGGAGTTCAAGTATCCATGGAAAGCGAGGAAATAGATGAATACATAACGCTTGTGATAAAAGAAAAGCAAAAAATGTTAAGCAGAGGAAGTCGTAACAATGATAATGCTCAATAACAATTCATCTATATTCAAGAATGTGATAGAATAAACTCATATCCTATGTAAAAGATTGTATTCTAAGACTGTCCTTGGCCAGATGATGAATTCACTTTACTACAAAATGGTATGTCACATCTTGTATATACCCCTTAGGATTGCCTTGTCCAGGCGGAATATTTGCTGGGTTGCTCTTTGAATTCCCATAACCTGTATTGTAATGCACAGTGTGTTCCCCTGCAGAAAGGGGCTTGAGCATCAGCCACCAACCTTGCGTAATAGCTTTATCAGGCCCTTCAGGCTCTCCCCATACATTGTCTTTAGGTAAAGTTAGATTGAAAAGGTCTGAGGTAACTTTGTGGGCCTCATCATTGATCAAATCAAGTGGATGACCGTCTAAAGTAGCCTTAAACTCATTCGGATAAGCGTTGCTCTCAGTCACTAAGCGTTTAAGCTCAGAAGGCGTTTTCAATTTAACACTCGGATCGCTGTAGTCTGCTGTGCCAGCATCTACTGATATAAGTATGGCCTTGTTATGAGGAACAATGCACGTCACAGTTGCATATGTACCTAGTTCCTTTCCAACCCAGGGGAGGAAAAACACATGGCTAGATGGGTCTTGCATGAACGAACAATCTTTGGGTACATAATTAACACCCGGCGTATTTTTAAAATTCCAATTGTTAGTTGTTTGTCAATACTAATGTAACCACTTGTGCCAAAATGTTTTATTAAAGCAGCGGTTACGTCTTTGATATTGTTAGATTGCAAAACAGAAAATGGCACCAAAAAGTTTCTTTAACAAAGGATCTGTTGCTATTTGGTTTGTAGATATCAGTCAAGTGTGATTTTTATCCAATGTTTGAGCAGCGTACTATAATGGAAAGGATATAACTTGATAATAATACAATACTTTTACAGGATTCTGAGCTAGCATGCACATAAGAATAATATTCTTTGCTTTGATTGAATTATCAATTGCAACTTTTGGAGCATAAAGTTTGCCTTCGCTATGACCAATTATAGCTATTCTCTAAGGATCTACTTTAGGTTGTTGTATTAGAACGTTCAAGGCTTTCTTGCTGCCTTGAATTAGATCATTGACTGTAACATTTCTCCATACATATGTATCCAAAATAGTATGATTTGCACCAACATCTCTCTTAACATACCAAAGTACTTCAAAACCTCTTTCTGATTAATATTGGGATATTTGCCAAAGTGGAGTTGGGAATTTGAGGATTTGGACCCATAATTGTGAACAAATCCAACTGTTTCTTTCTTATATGTTATACCAGAGCCAGGAATAAGAAGAATGCCCGAAAAAGGTCCATTACCTCTTGCTGGATAAGATATCTGATTGTTTGTTTTTATTCCATTACCAAGATCCAAAGTTAGATTTTTGTATTTAATGACGAACATCTGATTGGGCAAATGTCATTATGAAAAAAATGGAATGGAAAAGAAATCTATATGATTAAAGCCAACATCCAACTTGGCTTGCTCATGAAATAATTTTTTTCAAAGTAATAATCGACAAAATCATTTTTAATACTCATAGATTGAGTGACTCCGAGTTACTCATAATTACTATAATTTTATATGTTGTTGTGATGGTTAAAGTTAATTGATATATATGCTCTAGTTTGATAACCAATTTGCCAATTGCATTATCAAACAGTCGATATGTTTGTCTGCATTTGTTTATACCGCAAAATCTATTTTTTCATTATGTCCTCTCAATGTACACACAAATGTATGAATGAATTGTTAAACTTTTATAACTTTTCTTATGCAGGTTATGTTTAAATTCAATATAAACATAAACGTTAAATATTGTTTATGTTTAAACGTAACATATGTTTAAAACAATTACAATTAAAGAAAGTGTTTTCAATAGATTATCTTCTCGCAAGGGAAAAGATGAAAGTTTCAGTGATCTTTTCCAAAGGTTGATGGATAACCAATTCAGTGGAATTGAGATCCTCAAAAAATTAAGAGGTTCTATAGACATTAAAATAGATAGAAAAAGTGGAGATGACCGTAGTTGATTTTCATACACGCTGATGCTCTATTACAAATTTTAGAGAAGAAATCAAATAAAGGACAAGAAATATTGGAAAAGTTAGAAAAAAGCAAAGATGACTTTGCAATTACTTCTATAACACTTTATGATGTGCAATCTTTTTTATTTAAAAGGGCGATAGATATTCCTCATCCTGTAGATTTGCTACAAGTTTATGGGTTTGCAAAAGAAGATGCTAAAAAAGCAATTGAACTGGAATGCGCGTTAAAAAAGAAGAGTATTGAAATCTATTCATCTGATTTACAGGTATCTTCTATAGTTATGAATAAAGGAGGAACTTTATGTACGATGGATAATCGTCTTAAGATATTGGAAGAATGGGGTTTAAAGTTATTTTTTGTTTAGCTGATAAATCAATATCTTTTATATAGTTATCTACTACTGACTTTTTGGACTGATAAATTATCTAGATGCCTGGATTTTGCTGAAATTTATTTTTTGAGTATGGTGCAGATAAAACAAGTCCTTTTAAAGTTTCTCTTGCTTGCTTTGGTTCAATATTGTAATAATGTGATATCAAAGATATTGACTTTTTCATTGCTATCAGGGAGTGTAAAAAGTTTATTTGTTCTTTTATAAACTTGATAGGATTTGAAGTTGTTAATGAAGTAGTTAATATAGATGACAAAATTTTAATTCTATCGTTGTTGTCTGAATATCTTGATAATAATAGAGAATCAAGTGTGTCTATATATGGTGCCATTTTACCAATAATTTTAAAAACTAATTGATCATCTTTACTTTCGCTATTATCAAGATATTGATCATCTTTACTTTCGCTATTATCAAGATATTGATCATCTTTATACAAATCTTTTAAATTGTTATTGTATGTTTGCTTTGGAATGAGATTATCAATATTTTTATCTGGTTTTAATGATGAATGTGATAATGATGTTGATTTTATTATACGATCTATTGTATTAGATGATTTTAAAGGTGATTTTTTTATATTTGATTTCCAATCATTTTCTTTGTTATAAACCATGGCCATTTCTTCATGTACTACTTTGTTATGGCGTTCTGCATTGAATTTACGACTAAATGTTTTTTTACATGATGTACAGGCGTATATATTTTTCCTAACCATTTATAATATATTATTATTGATAAATATAAAACAGTGACTCTGAGTGACTCCGATAATAAAGTTATTATACATAGATAATGAATAATTATGTTTTTGTCTCTTTGTCGAACATATCTAAAGATCAACCTTTATTTGGTGATGGTCAAAAACGGTCTTTGGTTGACCGATTATTCGGTCAAGAAGGTCAATTATTCGGTCAACTTTTTGATTAAATTATTGAATGTCATATAAATACGAGTTAAACGATAGATTGGCTCAGTTCATTTAAGATATAAGTTTTCTTTTATCTAATACTCTATAGAAAAAGACTAACAAGAAAATAATATAATTTTGTAAATTTTAAGGGATTTAGTCAAGAATAAATTCTAAAAATTAAAAATTCAAAATATTGAGATAAAATGTACTGATAAAATCCTCAAGTGAACAGAGCCGATAGATTAGTAATTCCTTTTAAATACAATTGAGTATTTTGTTAATTTATAATTTTATTATTAAGCAGACACAAAGTAGATTTGTATCATTATGCATGTATGTATATAAAACCGACTTTATATTGGCATTTTATTAAACGATTTTTTCCTTGGTTTGTCCTAATAATTCTTTTAATTTTGATATGTGTATCTCCTTTATATCTGACACTTTTACTTTATGTTTTATAAGCTTCAGAGCTTCGCTAAAGCCCATATCGTAATATTTGACAAGTACACCTAGAGCAATAGCATTACTACGAGATATGCCATAACTACAACAAATGGCAACTTTGCCATGCTCTTTAATAGCTTTAAAAGATAAATCGATGTACTTTTGATAATCTTCCAAAGTGTTAGAATCATCATCACGTAAGCGTCTGACGTCTACTACTTTCCAGCTATCACGAGATTTTTGATCAGGTTGATAGTTTCCTTCTAACAAATATCTATAATTATATTCAATTCCATCTGTTGCCATTATATCGTTAAGGATAATTGAAAGAGCCATCATATTCTAGTAATGCTTATTGGTATTAGGCTCTTTTGATATTTTAAATTAACATATTTGGCTGATGGTACTATTACAATAAATCGAGTACAGATTTTCAATAAGTTCCTATCGAATATTGCTTGGTGAATTGAAAATGGCATTTATACCGTTAGATGTGATGTATGGGTTGATAAAAATGCAGAGCAAAGCATACAAGATCCTACAATACAGAATTGGCAATTGATGAATGCATTTATAGATAAAGGAGATAAATTTTCACCCAAAGAGCGCTGTGATGAATTGGTTACACAATGTGACTGTCTATCTGAAACTCAAATCTTTGCCTGAGGTGGTTATTTATTGATATCATCTGCAAATTATGCCACATAAAGAAGTCATTGAGCTAAAACGTCTGAAAGGTGGTAGTTAAAGTTTGGTTTAGCCGTGTCGTTTATTGAATAAACAGATTCATTCTAAAACAATAGAAATTACAATACTTGGTGTCATTTATAAAATCTTATTTATAATAATTATAACTTCTGAATATATTAGGTATTGACGAAAATAATTATTAATTATTAAAATAAAATTTTGATTTGTTAACAAAAAATAAGAATTTTAAAATAATTATAGAGAAAGGTTAACAAATTACTTGGTATAGAAAAAAGAATCCGAATAAAAATCCGCGTATTTGTAAACAATTGAAAGTTTTTGCTAACAGGCAAATTTTGAATGTTAACCAGTACTTAAATCACATTTGCTATTCTATTGAAATAATAGATAAATCAATAAAAAAATTATTTTTCAATTGTTTTAGTAATATGATGAATTGAACTTATATGGTTCATAGTTCTAAATAGAATTTTCTAAAATATTCTACCATATTTCTTCCTTTATTATCTTTTCTCCGTCTTTGCAATACAATTTGCCAATCTTGAGTATAAGAAGAAGTAACATCTTCTAAAGAATTGTGAGAAAAAGCCAAAATGTATTTGTATTTTTTTGACCAATTCTTCTCATAGTAATGAGGATGATTTATAGAAATAGGATATTCTAATGTAGAATCTATATTAATCCATTTGCCATCAATTAACGATTCATTCCAACAATGATCAAGATAATCTTGTACAATTCTTGTTTCTATGGATAAAGAATTTAGAATTGCACCAAATAGCATGGACCATTCACTACATCTTCCAATTCTACTATCTGCAATCTTTGTTATTTCACCATATCTTGGAAATACTATTTTTAAATTACAATTAAAGCATTCATAAACTTCAATCATCCTTAGCCTCCATGAATTACCTTTGAATACATTAAGATGCATTATAGACATATTGCAATTTTGACACTTTTTTTTGATGTCCATCCATTTCATATAGTCATTTTTAAACCAATCTAAAAGTGGTTTTAATGATTGTATCTTATTATTTTCTTTGATTCTTATCTCTTCTTTAATTTCAGATGGGACAATACGATTAACAAAAGCAAGAATATCTTTATCTTTATATTGTCTTGCTATTTGTTTATACAAAGTAAAAGAATCCTTTGTATATGGAAAATTAAATGCATTATTTTGACTTTTAAAGATATTTAGCATAATGATGACTAATGATTATTAATTATCATTTTATTAAAACAAGTACACATTGTGCTGCATTCTAATTACATTATTATAATGTATAATAGTTATATTAAAACAAAAAAGTATCATAACTAAATGTGATAGATACGTATTCTTTTCTTTATTCCTTAAAAAACCAATAATCTACCCACAGATGAACTAATAAAATTATCTATAATTTAAAGACATATAACAATTATTTTATATTTATATGACAAATCTAAAAAAATAATATATATGCTATATCCAGAGGTTGTCTTTTATATTGTGAAACAGATCTATCTTTTTTTCCTATTAATGTAATTATAAATGATTATTGGTAATATGTTTATACTAACATATTTTATTTCGCATTTTTCTTTATTTGATATGGGAAATAATCATCAAAGTACTCTTTGGTTCTATCCTTTTGATGTATAGTAAATTTCTATTTATATAATGTTTTTTCATAATGGGGATGGATATGGTGCTCAAGTTTTGAAATCTGACAAGCCTGCAGTGGATACCATCATGTGCCTCTATCGGTAAAACCTATTGAATGTTTGCTAGTTATTTAAATTGTTTTATAAAATTTTCTTATGTATTGTATTTTTTATGTCCTGAATTTATACTGTTAATAGTATAATAAGATTCATGGAACGAAGCACTTAATAATATTAGACAACAAAAAGATAGAAATAATAAAACTTTTGTATAAAATCGAAAAAATCTATCATGTTGTAAAAATGAACAAGGCAATCGATATTCTAAGTTTACTAGATGAGATGGGAAAAAAGCAATTCATGCCATCTATAGGCCCTATTAAAGGAAAAATTATTTCAGATATTATCCGAGATTACAAGCCAAAAAAGATATTGGAAATTGGTTCTTTATATGGATATTCAGCCATTTTAATTGCAAATGTTATGTCTGGTTATGATGATGACGATGATATCAAAGTTGTAACCATTGAAATAGATAAAAGTAATGGAGATATTGCAAAAGGAAATATCAAAGATGCAGAGTTATTGAATAGAATAGAATTAATAACTGGTGATGCTCTTGAAGTAATACCTAAACTAGGTTACAAATTTGATTTATTATTTTTAGACGCAGCAAAAGATCAATATCTACAATATCTCAAGTTATCTGAAGAGGCAAATATAATTAAAAATGATGCTATAATAATTGCAGACAACGTTGGTATATCTAAAAATGAAATGATAGATTATCTTGAACATGTACGTAATTCTGGAAAGTACAAAAGCAAGACTATTGAAACTACATTGGAATATTCTAAAGATGTTAGAGATGCCATAGAAGTTAGCATCAGGGTTGCTTAACAGTTGCGGCGTTTGTTATAATTTGGTGGATTCAATTAAAAATGCCTGCTTTGATGATTAACCATGTGGTTAACTATTATGGTATTTTTAATATAAAAATAGAATTTTGATGGTCAACTATTTCATAAAATTATGTGTAAAAGCACATTAGTTTTCTATTGAATACAATTCGATGAACTGAGTGGGATTTAAATCCTTATGGTAAATGGGTTCAACCATCTCAAATTAACCTGTTTAGCAATTCTTTATCATTAAAGGACAAGAAGTTCAATTACTCAGATAATGATAATAAAAAACAAGTTAAAATCATATTAGATAAAAAACCAGAAATTAATGCTTTAAATAAAATAATTTTATCTATACAAAATTAGATACAAATTACAATGTAACTTTTTAACACAATGAGTTTTTACAAGATAAGGTAACTATGCATTGTAATCATATACATTAATAATTTGATCTTTGAAAATTAATAATTACAAAGGGCAAAATCAATAGTTAGTTATCATTAGGTTTTTTAAGATAGAGAATATCTTTTCTTCCATATTTAGTATACATGTATTCGAACCTAGACAAGTTTTCCTTTAACAATTCATTATTCTGATTATACATTTTCATAAAGTTGATTCGTAATATCAAAGCATCTTTGGAATTGAAGAATCTAATGCTATAGCTGTTACGTCCATTAGCCATGGTTTCTATGATAAATTTAGCTTTCTTGGTTTCTTCTACGTTAATATGTAAATGCCATGGCCCATTCTCATCACCTAATGTTGCCCATTGTTCTCTTATTCTAAATGGTAATCCTTTTTCTAATTTTACCTCTGCTACTGCACCATCACTTTTTACAGATATCATTGTGTTATTTAACAACAAGGCATCATTAATTATGGATTCAAAAGTTGCATTATTTGCGGTAATGTTGTTATCCATGACTTTTCTTAATTGTCTAAGGTAATAATTTTTCTGCAAATATAAAAACCAAAATCAAATGTTGATTTTAAATAATAATATATTTATTTTTAATCTCTATCTACCTTGTAAACTATATTATTTCTCAAAAGACTGTTAGATTGCAATAATTTATCTTTCTTTATTTTCTCTTTTTCTGCTTAACTGCTTCATTCCAATCAAATTCTAATGTCTATTTTAACAGCTGTAAGAGTCTTAGAAGAAATCAAAAACTAGTCACCTTTTATGCTCAGTTTTTCTCTAACTTTCTTTGGTATTATGACCTTTCTCCTTTCAATATTCTAGAGTTGCCTAAAATTTTCTCTCTATGCATACTAACAGATATGTGTCTGATAGATGTAGAAAAATGTTAAGTTAACCGGGCCAATTTGAATCATTATTTCTATATGTACCTATATTATCTTATAATATGATTAGATGTAGTTTTTCTTAAGTTGACAACAACATATTATTGAATTTTCTTTTTTATACCAAAGGTTATAAAATTATCTTTTGTATAGATGTATATCTAATAAATTGGTAAAGATAATTATTAAAACAGGCCCTTGATTGCTTGAATAAACCAATCTGGCAACATATTTTTATTTTTCTTTATAAAATAACTAAATGCTGAATCTAAAATGTATGTCTTTGCCCAATCTTCTTTAGATCTTATGGATCTTCCATAAGCCTGTATTAATCTTAATGCAGTCTGCCAATAGTACCATTCCTCATCTAATTCTCTTTTTGCATTAGTCCATCTATCTCCTTTGCTTGGATATGGCACTTTAGTTATTATTTGAAATCGTGATAAGTCATCCTTAAGGTCTAGGCCTGTATGAAGTGATGGTGAAATAAGTACAGTTGGTTTTGTAGTTGATGTATGTTGGAAAATTACTTCATCTCTTTGCATTTCTGGGTCAGTTATCAATAGCCTTCTTGCATTTTCTTTTGATATGTTTTCTTTAATAAAAGTCAGCTGATCATATGACGTTGTATGAATTATTCCTTTATAATTTTTATACATAGACATCAGATTATCAACAGCCTTTGAAATTTTGGATTTGATTTCAATAGATTGTAAGTTGCTATAGTTAAGATATGCAATATTAAGAGGATAGATGGTTCTGTGCTCTACCGGAAAATCCGATTTAACTTGAATAAATCTTACATTCTCTAGATCAAGTCCAATACTTTTACAAAATGCTTTATTGTTTAATATGGTTGCACTCATTATCAACACTTTAGATCCTTTTTCAAATATGGGTTTACAGTAAGATGCAATATCTAGTGGTTTTAATTCTACTTTTTCCACTCTGTAATTATCATCTTTCCTTATATCTGATATTATCCAATTTTTTGGATTTGAAAGTATGCTGTTTATTGTTCTTGTTAACCTTTCTGTATCTTTAATGGCATCTACAGCAAGCTCTTCTCCTAGATTTTTTGATGGATTTTTTGATATATTATTTTCATCAAAAGCATATTTTTTTTCAATTTCATAATCACTAACAAATATTTCAGATGCAGAAATTATTTTCTTTTTATTCTCTCTATTTGTTCTTGATATCTTTTTAACGTCATCATTGCAATAATTATATTTGATTTTCCTTTCTAAAGCCAGTAATTGTACTACAGAACTATTATCCGTTGCAACTAGCATTTTGCTTTCAAGATCGATTAGAAAATCAATCCATCTTTCTATATCATCGTAGCCATAATCAATGATCTCTAAATTAGCGATATATCTTTTCCATCTTCTTTTTGATATTGATAATCCTCTAAACTTTACAATTTCTGTTTCTAATAGATGTCCTTCATCCAACACCAAGAGTTCTCTTTCGGAGATAAGACATTTATTATAAGGCAAAAATGCAAGGAAAATAGAATAGTTGAATATAGAATGACTTGAAGTTAATGCAATATTCAATTGGTTAAAATATTCGCATGGTTTCCATTCTCTTTGTATCTTTAAATCTTTTATAGCCGACCAATCAGAGAATTGTTTTTTATAGTTTTGTTTGGCATCTTTATCAATGTATATCTCTTCTTCTTTTGTTCTTTCGTTGATTAACTTATAATCTTTTAAGAACGTTCTATACTTACAGCCATTTCCTTTAAAAAACTCATTAGTCATACAATGGCCGTAGTCCACAGTTGTGTGAAAACATTCGTTTGGATTATCTGAAACACAAATTCCACATCGATATGTACCATTATCTATAAAATCTTGTTTTAGTAAACATGGAAAGTTATTCTTTCCTTTTGCTGTTTTGATATATGGAAAATCTTTTGAATATTGAGTTTGCAAATCCTTTGTAGAAGTACATATATAACTTGAGCCCAAGCTCAAAGCAAGGGTTATAGCTACTGCACTTTTTCCAAAACCTGTTGGAGCTTCTAATACAATATATTTGTAGCCTGAGTTAAATGCATTACATATTTCGTCTAAAACCATCTTCTGATTTTCTCGCTGATTTTCTAAAGGAAAATTTCTTACAAGCTCAGATTTGCTGATTGTTGTTGATGTTGATGTTGATGATGTTGATGATGGTTTTGGTATATAATCCAGTTGTAGTCATTTTATAATATCATATCAAGTTTTATAAACTTCAACCAATTTTACAAAAAACATTAGAGAATTAGAAAAAATTTGAATTTAATCTAGTTACATTATTTGATTATTCACTTTTTAAGAAATTATTTTCTTTTTTTAAAATTAATTTATGTTTTTCTTTGAGGAAATTATTTCTATCTTTATTATCTTTTTCATTTTCATTATATGTATTTATTCTATATATGACAGGGAAAGGGAAGATGACATGAAAAAAGATTCTAAAGTATTATCCTAAAGACTAATATGGTTTGGCTATCAATCCTTTAAAATAACCAATTTTTTTATTTAATAGAAATACTAAAATATTGCCTTGTAATGACAACAACACTCTAATGCAAAATTAAATTTTTGTTATATATATATAGAAATTCTAATATGTTTGTTATAATCATTAATAAATCATTTAAGCAAAACCAAAAATTAACAATACAAATTGAAGTATAAGGCGTCAATAAGTGAAGAAAGCTCACCAAAAGAATATTGTACATGGGCAGAAATAGAAATTCTTGTAGAAAAGCTTGCATATATAATTCGAGCATCAGGCAAGAAATATGATGTGATCTTGGCAATTGCAACAGGAGGTATTATTCCAGCTAGACTAATAGCAAGGGAGCTAGAAATTAACTATATACAACTTATACCAATTAGAAACAAAGAATTGCATATAGAGGAGATGCTTCCATTAGTTAAAGCCAAGAAATATCTTATTGTTGATGACATCTATGATACAGGTGGTACATATGCCAAAGTCTTTGCTAAAGTAAAAAATTTTGACTGTGACTTTGCATTTCTTATGACCCGATATAAAGATGGCAATGCTAGTCTAGTTGCAAAAATATTAAATCATGAAAAATGGATTGTTTTTCCATGGGAAAAAAAGCGTTATTAATTATGGTTTGTATTTTGTAAGTTCTTTTTAATAAATAAATTAAAAGGTTATAGTAATTTTTAATCATTATCTAATATCTACAATAATAAGAATACTTATAATCTTGGAGTTTTGACTTGATATTGCATTTATTCAATGGAGCAAGAAGCTGCAAACGTTAAACAAAAAACAAATACTAATAAAAATAGTTCATTAAGTCATCTTAATTTTTCAATAAAAGATTTGAAAAAAAGAATTGATTTGGCAAATGGCCAGAAAAAGGCTGATTTAATTATAAAAAATGCAAATATTGTAAATGTTTTTTCAGGCGAAATTTATAAGGGTAACGTTGTTATTGCCGATGGAATATATGCCGGTATTACACAAACTGGAGAGGAAAAAGAAGAATACAAAGAGAGTGATGCACAAAATGTTATTGATGTCCAAGGAAAATTTATGTGTCCTGGTTTAATAGACGGGCATATTCATATTGAATCTACTTTTCTATCTCCTCGAGAATTTTGTAATATTGCTGCATCGCATGGAACCTCATCTATAATATGTGATCCTCATGAAATAGCAAATGTACTTGGTCTACCAGGTATTGATTATTTTCTTCGCTCACGTATTGAATTACCTGTCAAGATTTACATTATGATGCCTTCATGTGTTCCTGCCACACATATGGAAACATCTGGTGCAGAAATACTTGCTAAAGATATACATAATTATATTGATAATAATCCTGGTTCTGTTATTGGATTAGCTGAAATGATGGATTATCCTGGAGTAATATCTAAAGACGATCATACACTAGCTAAATTAATAGCAGCAGGAGCAAGACCCAAAGACGGACATGCTCCACTGCTTTCAGGGAAATCATTGGATGCATATATTATTGCTGGTTTGGGTAGTGATCATGAATGTACAAATCTCAAAGAAGCACAAGAAAAGCTTCGAAAGGGAATGCATATAATGATTAGACAAGGAACTCATGAAAAAAATCTGCAGGATTTGATTCCTCTGATCAATGATTATAATAGTTCTAACATAAGCCTTGTTTCCGATGATCGTGACGTAATTGATTTGAAAGAAAATGGACATATGGATTATTTGGTTCGTACAGCTATTTCATTTGGAATACCTCCAATAAGAGCAATTCAGATGGCAACTATTAATACTGCCAGATATTTTGGATTAAAGGATATAGGTGCAATTGCTCCTGGATTTAAAGCAGATTTTGTTTTGTTGGATGATTTTGAATTTTTTAAAATCTCAGAAGTTTTTCTTGATGGGAAGAGAATTAACAAAAGCAAAAGTAATATTAATAGCAGTAGTAATAACAATGGTAAGGATACAACAATAGATAGAAATAAAAAGATATTTGACAATCCAGCTAATGATTTTTCTTCACAATCATCTTATATTCTACAAAACTCTATTCACATCAAAGCACTTGATGATTCAAATATGTTTGTAATTCCTGCAAAGTCAAATGAATCCTTCTTATCATCATGCTCATTATTGCAAGTAATTGGTATTACGCCCGGACAGATTATTACACAAAAGATATTTGTTAAACCTAAATTAAATGAATATCATCAGGCTATAGCAGATCCCAAGAGAGATATATCAAAACTTGCAGTTATTGAACGTCATCATAAAACAGGAAACTTGGGATTAGGATTTGTTCAGGGTTTAGGTATAAAAAGAGGTGCTATAGCAAGTAGTGTAGCACATGATTCACACAATCTTGTTATCGCAGGCATGGATGATGTGGATATGTTAATAGCTGCCAAACACCTTTCATCAATAGGTGGAGGTCTAGCTGTAGTAGATAATCAAAAGGTTATGGCCAGTCTGCCTCTTCCCATTGCCGGATTAATATCTGATCAAAGTATTGAATCAGTAATTTCAAATCTCACAGCAGTTAACAAAGCTTGCAGAGAATTAGGGGATAGCGTAATAGAAAATCCATTTATGTTACTTTCTTTTATGTCGTTGTCTGTTATACCCTCATTGAAGTTAACAGATAAAGGCCTAATAGATGTCGATAAATTTGGATTTACCAATCTATGGATAGATTAATTGATTAATTATCTTATTTTTGATATTATCATTTTAACATCCTGGAAATCTTGTATTATAAAATACTTAAGATATACAATTCGGCTCTGTTAACTTAAGCATTTTACCATGAGCAAATTTGAATCAATCTCATATTAGATGAATCGATTACAACAAGATTTCTTGTATTTTGAGCATAATTTATGAATTAATGTTACAAAATTGATTAACTGTTTTGAAAATCAATATTGAAAAATATTTGAAAAGTTTCGTTAAGTTAACAGAGCCTACAATTCATCGTTATTCTTTATATATCGCTTTTTACTTGTGAATATTTTTAAATTTATATTCATTATTTTAGAAGCGGTTTAGAGCCAGATATTTTATTTTATTTATCTTATGAACTTCTAAAACTGAAATATCATATTCGTTTTCGTTTAGAAAAATGAGAAAAGTTAGAAAAAAAATCTCGATATATTTAATTTAATTATTACACTTACATTATATCTTTTAATGAGTCTGTGGTATAGCAAAAAAGCACCAACGTTCAATGCCAAGAAAAGCAAATCATTGCTTCATCCCTTTACTGTAAGAGGATATAAAGGGTATACTTTGAATGTGTATCAAGGATGTCAACATAGATGTGGTTATTGTTATGCTACATATGAATGGTCTCCAGAATTCTATGACAAAATTTATGCAAAAAGCAATTCACCAGAAATACTTGAAAGTCAATTAAAAGATAGCAAATCAAAAGTCTTAGAACCAGTAATGATTTCATCAGCCACAGATGCCTATCAACCAGCTGAATTAAAGTTTGAATTAACAAGAAAATGCATTAAAATTCTACAGAAATACCATATCCCTTACTATGTATTTACAAAATCAACATTAATATCGAGAGACATAAAACTTCATCAGCAATACAAAGATAATTGCTTTTTAGTATGGTCGATTACGACTTGTAATGAATATATAAGACGTCTAGTAGAACCTGGAACTCCACCTGCAACTGCAATGTTTAAAGTAATAAAGAGATGTAGTGATGCTGGAATTCGTTGTGCTGTAAATATCGATCCTATTATTCCACTAATTACCGATTCTATAAATGATATTGATTTAATACTTGACAATTGTCACAAGTCAGGGGTTAGTTACATTTTTGGAGCAACTTTGAGACTTAGAACAGACATATGGGGAAGAATGAAGATAATTTTAAAAATGCTAAATAAAGAAGAAGAAGGAATTAAAGCATACAAAAGACTTTTTCATTTCAATGAGCCTCTCAACCAAGGCTACAATCTTGTTGTAGACAAAGGTTATTCAAATACCATTTTGAAAAATTTAAAGGATGCAGTAATAAGAAGGAACATGTATTTTGATTTTCCTCACTTAATTGGAAGAAAATGTATTGAAATAAGCAAATCAAATACTAATTCAAAACAACTCTCATTAATGAATTATATTTAGACAATGAATTTATTTTTAAATTTTTCAATTATTATCTTTTTTCTTAATTGTTTTAATAGTTTTGCTTTCTCTAGAAGTAATATTATTTTATTGTTAAAAATTTCTTTATCTATATCAAGGATACCTAGAAAATTTATCTAAAAAGACTAGAATATATATTTATAAATAAGGTATAAAAAAATAGTTATTTTTACTGATATTACTTATGATATTATAAAAATAATTTTGTATTTATTGTTCACAACCCAAATATCTTTTTTATGGTATTAAAAAACTTTTAAAATTTTAAAAAATAAATCAATTCCTTGTCGTGTTTATGGAACTTGTCTTTGGTGTCTCCATGTTTCCGATACTTTAATTTTTATGCTTATTCTATTCATTATTGTTCAGAGACAAATTCAATAATTTGGATATGAAATAGTCTACAGGTTCAAATTTTATGTCATGGCATAGAAAGAAGAGGACTAAAATTGTCATTTGTTCTTACAAAGGATTTATCGAGTGGTAATGGACTCGTATTTCTCAAAACCAATTAATAAAATCAAGGAAATCCTCTGGCCTTTTTGAATGCGGTCTTTTTTTTCCGGAGACTTTAAAGCAAATAAAAAAAATTACCGCAAGATTAACATTAACATCATTATGCAAATTCAGAGGTTTTCATTCCATATTACTATTCTCCTGGGTTTAAATAAAGAGACATATATGACATGGGCCGGGTCGGACGGCATTCAAAAGCGAATGAAATCCAAAAATACAATAAAATTAATCTTAAGAGAAAATTAAAAGATAGAGGTTGATAGATTTATTCTATCTTTATTTCTTTGCCCTTTGGTTTTTGCTCTTTCTTTTTATCAAAGGTTACTTCCAATATTCCATTGTTGTAAGTAGACCTTGCTGTTTTCAAGTCAGCTTGCTTTTGTAAATCTAGTAACTTTTGATATTTTCTTTGTGTTTTCAGAAGTTTTAATCTCTACTTTTTCACCTTTATTTTGTTTCAAGTCCTATTAACGTAGTAAAATTACAACGAGACCGGGGGCTTGGATTTGGACTTGTGTAAAGGAACTGTCAATTATCTATAAAGACTTTCTTACGGACAACTCGTCTTTCGAGTAATTCTTCAATTTTAATAATTTGTTAAGTACCAAATTAATCTTGTTTTTTAACGTATTTCATTTTATTTTTAAAATCTAAAGTCGTGCTAGATATGTTGGAGAACGCATTTCTCAGGTGCACAAATGCATCTTTTGTTTTTGTTTTAATATCGCTCTTTTTATCTAATGTTACTTCTAATATTCCATTGATATATGTGAATCTAGCAGTTTCAGTATTCGCTTCTTTTGGAAGTTGTACGACTTTATAGTGTTTCCTTGGAGAATTATTTGCTGTTTTAATTTCTACTTTTCCGTCATCATATGCATTTATTTTTACATCTTTTTCCATAACACCAGGCATATCAAGTACTACTTTAACTTCTTTTTCTGTTGTTGTAATATCAGATAGTGGTTCTCTTTCAGCAGAGATTTGTGGTTTTTGAATACCTAAATATTGCCCTGCAATGTCTTTACCTACCTTTATATTTCCAAATTCCTTTACATGGGGTTTCTCATCAGGACCTATAGTCATTGAATATCCGTATACGATTGGACCAGCCTCTCTGACTTTGACTTCATCAGAGGTTTGATATTCTCTTACTAGATCTTTTGGTGCTTTACTAGAAACGTCATTGAACGTTCTATCCATTTCCTTGTGCATATCATCAAAGCCTCTGAATATATCTCTCGTATCAAACAATCCTCCTCTTCTTCCTGATCCAAAAAATCGGTTAAACAAGTCTATAGGTAATATGTCATCATTATTATTGTTATTATTAACATTATTTTCCATTACTATATGTAATAGTAATTACAATATATAAAGATTCCTTACAATTATGTAATAAATTATTATATGATTGATATGAAGAGGCCATTGAAAATCATATACTAATTTCCATTTCATTTTGTATATTGCTATGACCTTAAGAGAAAAATAAATTTGAGATTTTACATACAGGAACGCTTGGTGATTTTCAAGAATGAGTCCTCAAGAATTTATATCAAACAAAATCATAGTCGGGTAAGATTATTGGGCAAATTCTCAGAGCCCAAAAAATCTAAAGGAGTTGTTATCGATTACAGCAGTAGGTGTTCTATCATCATTACTATTGCATATACCAAGTAAATCGGAATTGGAAGGAAGTATGCATATGCACAACAACAACAACAACAACAACAAACTGGTGTAGATTCAGATCCTCTATCTAGATCTTTGCAAATAGCACAATCCAAAGTTCATGCTGCAACATCTCCTGGTGCTTGGGGACATGGAGTGCCCTCTTTGTAGAATCTATGAAGCCAAGACCTTTTGATGATATTGGGAATCACCAGCATAGGCCGTGTAATTGTATATTTGATAGTAATAAGCATGCTCAACCATGTAAAAACAAAAGAAGAACAGAAAAGGATTGTTATGTGCCAATAACCCTAATTTATCCGACACATCGACCAATTCAATTTACAAATACAGAGATAAAGTTTACATCAATGGATAGGCGTTCATACCATTTCCCTGAATATCATTTTAATACAATTTTTTATTGTTTAGATTTATTTAATGATAACAAAGAACTATTCTAAAACAATCATAACTATGTAAATTTATTAAAAGATATCGTCATGACACTTGCAATCAAACTCAAATCTCTAAAGGACTCGGCAGAAAATTCAGATGGATTGAGAATTCTGATAGCTCGCTATAGACCTCGCTATCTGCCTAAAGATAAAGAGAATTGGGATCAGTGGTGGAAGGAGATTGCTCCAAGCAGAGATTTGTGGAAATCATATATTAAAGATAAAAAAATAGGATGGCCTGAATATGAAAGACAGTACATTGATGAAATCAAAAACAATCCAGAATCTGTGAACTTACTTCAAATTGTGTCCTCTTTTGTTAATGGCAATGGAGATGGAACCAAATATGTTCAGCAAGAACAAGAACAACAAAAAAGGTATGATCTAATCCAAAAATGTGATACGCTTACTTTACTCTGTCATTGCAAAGATGAAAAGTATTGTCACAGGTCAATTGTTAAAGAAATGATTTTAAAATCATCTTGGAACATATGAAGAAATAATCTTTTGTTAATTCCTTTATGTATTAATCCATAAATCTGTTACAATCTGCTACTGTTTGGAATTGAACCAAAAAGCCCATTCTTATAATCCGTAAAAGCCTCATCTATTTGCTCTTTTGTATTCATTACAAAAGGCCCATATGCAACCACCGGTTGATGCAATGGCTCTCCTGTCCAAAGTAAAAATCGCAGCAGTGATGATGGCGATTTTTCATCTGCAATCACTGTCAAGTTTGTTGGATCTCCATTTTTATTAGTTTTAGAAAGATGACCTATTTGCCCTGCTTTTATTGATGTTTTATCCTTTCCAAACTTTCCTTGTCCAGAGAGAACAAGAACAAATCCTTCTTGGTCTACAGGTATTTCTTGTGTAAATCGTGCTCCTTCTTTATTCATAATAACATCCAGCATAGTTATTGGCACATGGTTTGCTACTGCTTCGGGTCCTTTAACACGTGCAGATTTACCTGAAAATACTCTTACTTTTAATCCATTCTCTTCTTCTATTCTAATTGGGACTTGATCTCCCCGAAGATCTTGATATCGAGGCTCAATCATCTTTTCATCTGCATGAAGATTAATCCATAGTTGAAGGGTATGAACTGGCTTTTTATTATAAGCCATCTCTCTATGCAAAAGACCTCTTCCAGCTGTCATCCATTGTACGTCGCCTGCTTTTAATATTCCATGGCCTCCTCTATTATCATGATGTTCAAGCTCTCCTTCTAAAACAACCGTTATTGTTTCAATTCCTCGATGTGGATGCCAGTCAAATCCGTTACTACTAAACCAGTCTTCTGCCATTCAAAAATGGATCAAATTCAGTCCACTAACCTGGTGGTAATAAAATAGCTTTATTGTCAGCCTGCTCATCTTTGCCAATAAAATGACGCTCAGATGCCTTGGAAATGCTTCTTTGGTTTTTGTTATTTTGCATTGCTGACTGCTTATCAACTATAAAACCTTCATTTATATCATATAATGTCATAATACTATTTCGCAACTAACATTATTAAGCGTGGTAGTAATAATTTACTTAGTTTGTAATTATTATCTGACTTCAAATATTGAAGCATCAGATAAAGATGTTCTTCAGACTAT
>Ga0134125_10001600_pt1 | contig 27641 bp, 21 predicted proteins | sample KB31751_FD_96464 | JGI IMG/M metagenome (GOLD analysis project Ga0134125, IMG submission 96464) | Terrestrial soil microbial communities with excess Nitrogen fertilizer from Kellogg Biological Station, Michigan, USA - KB3-175-1 | ecosystem: Environmental > Terrestrial > Soil > Unclassified ... | reverse complement strand
TCCCGGAGGGATAACCCGTTTGTAGAAAAAACAAAGTTAGCGTTATTGCCTCGTAGAGGCTACCCTAACCGGATGGCTTTTCACAACAAAAAGACATTTAGATACGTAAATTAAAAGATTTTATTATTTGAATGGATTTTTAATGACTTAACCTGTGGACAAGGGGTAGCCTCTACGAGGCAATAGATAACAATGCGGATGTTTTTACAAACGAGTTGACCCTTTGGGTCATAAAATTCAGTTACCCACACAAAACATCATAGAACCGGTTTTTTATAAGCCCGCCGGGATAACCAAAATTAAAATGGCACAGACCGAGGTTTGTGCCATTTTAATATACCATCGATTTATGCGTTGTCATTACTTTATAAACAGCAGTTCCCTGAATTTTGGAAGCGGCCATAACGAATCGTCCACCAATTGTTCCAGCTTGTCGACATTGTAACGTATCGGCTGAAAGAACGGCTTTACCTTTTCGTCGTATTCTATGGCTTTGTCGCGGATATCTTCGATGGTGTTTGCTTTTTTACGCGCGTTGATCATCTCTTCTATATTCGAGTGGATAAAATTTACGTGTTCGGATATTTTGTTAATGATCGTTAATTGTGCATTATAACTCTCTTTGCTTAGGCCAAGGTCTTTCAAACCCTTTACATTTTCTATCAGCTTGCTTTGATACGCCACTGCTGCCGGCAAAATGATGTTTATTCCGAGCTCGCCAATTACGCGGGCTTCTATCTGCAATTTTTTATAAAAGCTCTCAAGTAAAATCTCATGCCGGGCATGTGCTTCGCGCCTGGAGAACACGCCGGTTTCGGACAGCAGGAGGTCGGTTTTTTCGCTAAGCAACGCGTCAAGTGCTTTCGGTGTGGTTTTTATATTAGCCAAGCCGCGCGCCTCTGCTTCTTTTTCCCATTCCTCGCTGTAACCGTTCCCCTCGAAACGAATATTTTTGGATTCCTTAATATACCGCTTAATGATCATCAGCAGGGCGACATCTTTCTTTTCACCCTTTTTTATCAGCTTATCAACATCATATTTAAATTTTTTAAGCTGGTCGGCAACGATGAGATTCAATATGGTCATGGGGCTGGCCGAATTGGCTGAGGAACCCACCGCGCGCAGTTCGAATTTATTGCCGGTAAAGGCAAACGGCGAAGTACGGTTGCGGTCGGTATTGTCCTTCAAAATTTGAGGGATCTTAGGGATACCCTGCCACAGCGAAGCTTCATCTTTTATTTTTTTGCTGATCCGGGAGGTTTCTATCTCGTCGAGAACATCGCTTAGCTGGCTTCCCAAAAAGATAGAGATGATAGCCGGCGGCGCTTCGTTTGCGCCCAAGCGGTGATCATTATTAACCGATGCGATGGACGCCCTTAACAGATCGGCATGCTCATAAACAGCTTTGATCGTATTTACGAAAAAGGCCAGGAACATGAGGTTATTTTTGGGCGTTTTACCAGGCGATAATAAATTTTTGCCGGTATCGGTTATCATCGACCAGTTGTTGTGCTTGCCCGAGCCGTTAATGCCGGCATAGGGTTTTTCGTGCAACAGCACCTTGAAGTTATGGCGGCGGGCCACCCGGTCCATCAGGTCCATCAATAGCTGATTATGATCGATAGCCAGGTTTATTTCCTCGTATATCGGCGCACATTCAAACTGTGAAGGCGCTACCTCGTTATGACGGGTCTTTAAGGGGATGCCTAATAATAGGGCCTCGGTTTCCATATCCTGCATAAACGCGTATACCCGTTCGGGGATAGAGCCGAAATAATGATCCTCAAGCTGCTGATTTTTTGCAGACATGTGCCCGAATAACGTTCGCCCGGTTAAATACAGGTCGGGGCGGGCATTAAATAAGGCCAGGTCGACCAGGAAATATTCCTGTTCGATACCTAACGACGCATTAACCTTTTCGATCCCTTTGTCAAAATAATGGCATACGTCTACCGCGGCCTTATCCAGTGCGCTGAGCGCCTTTAATAAAGGCACTTTATAATCAAGCGCTTCCCCGGTATAGGAAACGAAAACGGTGGGGATGCATAGTGTTCGTCCCATAATAAAAGCAGGCGACGACGGATCCCATGCCGTGTATCCCCTCGCTTCGAAGGTATTACGGATGCCGCCGCTTGGGAAGCTCGAGGCATCCGGCTCCTGCTGGGCCAGCGCATCGCCCGAGAACCTTTCGATCGCACCGCCATCCGCGGTTGGTTCAAAAAAGGCATCGTGCTTTTCGGCCGTTGAGCCGGTTAGCGGCTGAAACCAATGGGTATAATGCGTTGCGCCTTTGCCCATGGCCCACGACCGCATGGCCGATGCCACCTGTTCGGCCAAATCGCGCGGTATGGGCTCGCCCTTTTCAATGGAATTAACGATCCCTTGGTTAGCTTCGGAGGAAAGATACTCCTTCATTTTCCTTTTATCGAAAACGTTGGCGCCAAAAAAGTCGGAAATTTTTGGCGAGGGAATTTTTACTTCCGGAACCGGCCTGGTAAGCACGGCCTGGAGCGCTTTAAATCGAATATTGGACATGGGGGTGGTTCTTTAAGGTTCAAAATCAAAAATAGAATTATCCTTTATAATAATGCAGACATTTTAAGGAAATGTGAAAACAGGCTAACAATTTTGGATTTATTTATAAAAACCAAGGATGATTTTTCATTTGGTCCTGTTTTTTTAATGAAAACCCCAATATTTGGTTAATTTTTCGGAATATTTCTTGAAAAACACAAATAAACGCGAATTTTTTGGCCTAAATTCATTTCAAATTGTTTTTGTGCCAGCTATAGCGTGTAATATTTTTACTTTATTGCGAAATGTTTAAAAAACACATGTTTTTTTTGGTTAAATTTATATAATTAATAAAAATGATAAATTTAACGTTAATTAATTGCGAAAAAATTTGTTTTCATTAAAATTAGTGTCTAATTTCAGAGAAAAATTTATAAAAAATGTATAATCATTGAATTATTTATAATATAATCGAGAAAAAATCAAACTTAAGTTGGAATTCGTCGCATAATTTAACTCTGTGCGTAAATAAATAACAATTAAACTGAAAATTAAACTAAAAACCAACAAACAATGAAAGCAATTTCCACAAAGTTCAAACCGTTCAGTGCCTTCCGGCAACTGACGCCCGAGAAATGGGGCTTGGGCGCCACCATTTTAGCGGGAAAAATGATTGGCCTGATGGTGGTCCTTACAGCAATCGTGTCTATTCCTGGGCTGTTCTCATCAGCCCATGCTGCGGCAGCTCCTGCGAAACCTACCGAAGTTGAAACTTCGATGATGAATTCGATCGACACGGTTTGGACCCTGGTGGCTGCATTTTTGGTATTTGCGATGCAGGCCGGTTTCGTAATGCTCGAAGTTGGCTTTGCCCGTAAGCGTGAAACGGTGAACGTTTTGATGGAATGTATATTTGATACCTGTCTTTGCGGAATTTTATTTTACGCTATCGGCTATGCCTTTATGTTCAGTACCGGTAATGGCTTTATAGGCTATCACTGGTTCTTTTTACAAGGTACGCCCGCGTTGTATCCAGGCACCGGCGTTCCGGTAATTGCGCACTGGATATTTCAGTATGCATTTGCCGATACCTGCTCAACCATTGTGTCGGGCGCGATGATCGGCCGTACCGGGTTCCGGGGCGATATCCTTTACAGCATCGGTATCACAGGCTTTATTTACCCGATAATAGGACACTGGGCATGGGGACCTGATGGCTGGCTTGCCACCATGGGAACTGCCGGAAATTTCTTTACGAGCTTGGGCCAGGGTTTCCGCGATTTTGCGGGATCCACGGTAGTACATACCATAGGCGGTATGGCATCGCTGGCGGGCGCGATAGCTTTAGGGCCACGGATCGGGCGTATTTTTGCGCGTGACGGCGGCGGCATGCCGGCAGGGCACAACCTACCCATGGCGGCCGTCGGCGGGTTTATCCTGTGGTTTGGCTGGTACGGCTTTAACCCCGGCAGCACATTATCGGCCATGGATATGCAAGGTATTGGCCGCGTAGCTACCAATACGACACTTGCAGCTTGCGGGGGCGGTTTTACCGCTATGGTGGCCGCTTTATGGTGGGGATCGACCAGGGGTAAATTCGATTTAGGGTTTACAGTAAACGGTTTTCTTGCAGGCCTGGTGGCCATTACCTGCCCGTGCTACTGGGTTAGCCCGCTGGGTGCAACCATATTGGGCGGCGTAGCCGGGTTTGTGGTGTTTGCGGGCGTTAAATTATTAGAGTACTTACGTATCGACGACCCCATCGGCGCGGTGCCGGTGCACGGCATGGCGGGGATATGGGGAACGCTTTCGTTAGGCTTATTCGCTACCGGGCAGTTTGGCATAACCGGTCCATATGGCGCCGACAACAGCGCTCCAAACCTGGTAACAGGATTGTTTTATGGAGGCGGAACAAGCGTGCTGAAAGCGCAGGCTATAGGTACGTTTACCATTGCCATAGCGGTATTTGTGGTGACTTTTGTGATGATGAAAGCTATTATGCTGTTGCCACACCCATGGAAGCTGCGTGTTGAGGCGCACGGCGAAACCGGTCCGGGCGGCCTGGATATGTTCGACCACGGCGCCGAAGCTTATGCTTTGGAAGACGAGGATATTAACCTGGCCGGCCTTTTTGAAAACACCAGGCCCTCGAAGGTAACTGCCTGACATAACTGCAATACACCCCGTGCGGCCGGCTGTTTTAAAACTACCATCCGCTTTAGCCGGCCGCACGGGGTTTTCTGATAAACAACGCTACCACTAATGGATTGCCCGTCAATAAAATTGCCGGGACGGAGATCCCCATATTTAATTTGTACAAATCAAATCAATCAAACACTTATCAACCCCCATTCATTGTCATGAAAAAATTGCTATTTTCCCTTTGTTTATTTGCAATAACATTGTCTTTTGCCTTTGCGCAAACGACCACTAAGGATACAGTAAAACCCGCGCCTGCGCCGGTCTCGCCATTGTCCACGCCTGGAATGGCCGGGCCCCTTACTATTAATCCTGAACCGCTAAAGGTGGGCAGCATTTATATCTCGGGTGTCGCAAGCGGTTTAGCCCAATTTCAAAATAGTGTTTACCCGGGCGATAAGCCAGCTCAATCCGATGTGAGTAATGGCCAGGTTTTTATCCAAAAAGTCGATGGCGTTTTCCAGTTCTTTCTCCAGGTTGGCACTTATTCGCTTCCGGACTTAGGCGCCCCTTATTTCCGTTCGACTATTGCGCCAGCCGGCTTTTTTGGCACATTTCCACAAGGATTTATAAAACTTGCCCCGACAAAAAACTTCTCGATCGAGGTTGGTAAGCTCCCAACTTTAATTGGAGCAGAGTATACCTTTTCCTTCGAAAATATGAATATTCAGCGCGGTTTATTGTGGAACCAGGAAAATGCGGTTAACCGGGGCGTACAGCTGAATTATACCGCCGGGCCAGTGACTTTGGCCGTTTCCTATAACGATGGACTCTATTCTAATAATTATAACTGGCTTTGGGGATCCCTTGCCTGGACGATCAATGGCGCAAATACACTTGCTGTGATCGGTGGCGGCAGCACAAGCAGAACCTCCATTTCCACGTTTGTGACGCCCCTATACCTTAACAACGAACAAATCTATAACTTAATTTATACACATACGGCGGGTCAATGGACCATACAGCCTTATTTGCAATATACATCCGTTCCGGCAAGCCCTGTATATAATACAACCCAGGAAGCAACAACCTTCGGAGCTGCTTTATTGGCAAGTTACGCCGTTCCGAATTCAGGATTTAGCATACCATTTCGCTTAGAGTATATTAACTCTACCGGAAGCGCTGCAGGCGGTGCGCCAAGTTTGATTTACGGACCCGGCAGCAATGCATGGTCGGCTACGGTCACCCCTACCTATCAATACAAACGATTTTTTGCACGGGCAGAACTTTCTTACGTTAAAGCAAACAACATAACCAACGGGTTTGGGCTTGGGCCAAACGGCACTGATGATACCCAAAGCCGGGCACTGCTCGAAGTGGGATTTTTATTCTAAATAATCGAATGTGCTAAGGCACAATCTTTACCCGTTGACAGGTTGAAGGTTGTGCCTTTATTTTTTAACGCATTCCATGGAAAAAACCGCAACCGAAAACAAAACCGTCAGCGATAATTGGCAATATAAAATACACAATGTTGCATTAAATTATTAATTTATTAATACTGACCCATCTAAGTTATTCGATTTTTAATTTTCCACGTGATTGATTGAAATTTTGCTAAATGTTACAATGTTGCAATTAAATGGCAATATATAATATTGGTGTTTCGTTATATAAGAAATTTAATTTCAATCAACATGCTTATCTCAAAATTTGATTTGTACAAGCACGAGTGGCTCGAGCTTGTATTCGAAAACAGGAACAAGAGTTACGGCGCTTACGAATTAAGGCAGCACTATGCCGGTAATATGGTAAGGGCGATGGGATTTACTTTTTTGGGGCTGTCGTTGCTTTGCGCCGCCAGTATTGTTTTTAAACCTCAACCGCCCGACACACATATCACAAGGGTGGATGAAACGCCGCATGTAATTTCACTTCCACCTGTCAGTCCGCCAAAAAAAGCGGAGCCGCCTGCAGCAAAACCGTTGAAAGCGCAGCCGCCCGCAGCGGCCGCAACTATTCAGCACATCCCGCCGATCGTGGTACCGGATGACCAGGCGAAAGGGCAAATGAAAAAAAATGAAGCGCTCACTGTAGACATAGGCCCGGCAGATACCAAAGGCAAACCAGGCGGCACCACCATTCCTGTTGAAACGACCAGCAATGGACCCGCAACGGCACCAGCGGACAATACTGTGCATATACTGGCTGGTTTGGACGTGATGCCTGAACCCAACGGTGGCGAAGCTGCATGGAACAAGTTTTTAAGTAAAAATTTGAGGTTTCCGGATCAGGCGCAGGATGCGCATGTAAGCGGAAGGGTGCTTTTAAGCTTTGTAATTGAAAAGAACGGCCAGTTGTCGAACATCGTTGTAGAGCGGTCGGCCGGTTACGGCTTTGACGAGGAAGCGGTGCGTGTGCTAAAAATGGCGAAGCCGTGGAAACCCGGCATGCAAAATGGCCAGGCCGTTCGCGTCAGGTATCTGATACCGATAAATTTCCAGCTATCCGAATAAGAGGTAAAAGGTGAAAGGCGAAGGGTGAAAGGTAGGCAAAGGACGGTGCCTTTCACCTTTTGCCTTTTACCCTTCGCCTTTCCCCCCTTTTTTCCTAATTTTGTGCTTCCTCTAAACAAACGAAATACATTGGAGCACCAGGAATTAACCACCGTTGAAACCGCCAAAGATTTAGGCTTACTACCCGAAGAATTTGAACGTATAAAAGAGATACTGGGCCGGGCGCCCAACTTTACCGAGCTTTCTATTTTTGCGGTGATGTGGAGCGAGCACTGCTCGTATAAAAATTCTATTACCTGGTTAAAAACCCTGCCGAAGGATAGTCCGCGCATGCTGGCAAAAGCCGGCGAGGAAAATGCGGGCCTTGTTGATTTGGGCGGCGGTTTTGGGTGCGCGTTTAAGATAGAATCGCATAACCATCCCTCGGCGCTGGAGCCATACCAGGGCGCAGCGACAGGCGTTGGCGGTATTAACCGCGATATTTTTACCATGGGGGCGAGGCCCATCGCCCAACTCAACTCACTTCGCTTTGGCGACTTAGCGCTTGACCGTACCAAATGGCTGGTAAAAGGCGTGGTAAAAGGCATCAGTCATTATGGCAATGCATTCGGCATTCCGACTGTTGGCGGTGAATTGTTTTTTGACGATTGTTATAATGTGAACCCGCTGGTCAACGCCATGTCGGCAGGTATTGTTAAGGCCGGCGAAACGGTATCGGCGACGTCATATGGCGTTGGCAACCCGGTTTATATCGTTGGATCGGCTACCGGCAAAGACGGGATACATGGAGCGGCCTTCGCATCCAAAGATATCACAGAAGATTCCGTTAACGATTTGCCCGCTGTGCAGGTAGGCGACCCGTTCCAGGAAAAATTATTGTTAGAAGCTACTTTAGAGGTGATAAAAACCGGCGCGGTCATAGGTATGCAGGATATGGGCGCCGCTGGGATTATCTGTTCCAATTCGGAAATGTCGGCAAAAGGAGAGCACGGGATGAAAATATATCTCGACCGGGTGCCTACGCGCCAGGAACATATGAAGCCGTACGAGATATTATTGTCCGAATCGCAGGAGCGGATGCTGATCGTGGTTTTAAAAGGGCGCGAAAAAGAAGTTGAGTCGATATTTGATAAGTGGGATCTGAACTGCGCCATTATTGGCGAGGTGACCGACACCAAACGCCTGGAATATTATATGAACGGCGAGCTGGTAGCCGATGTTCCGGCCGATGACCTGGTTTTAGGCGGCGGCGCCCCGGTTTACGAACGCGCGTATAAGGAGCCTTCCTACTACAGGCTGAACCAGGCATTTAAAATTGACAATGTACAGGAGCCCGCCGATCTGGTGGCTGTTGCCGAACATTTGATATCACACCCGAATATTGCTTCCAAACGGTGGGTAACCGACCAGTATGATTCCATGATCGGCACATCCACCATGACCACTAACCGGCCGAGTGACGCGGCGGTGGTAGCGGTAAAAGAAACAGATAAGGCGATTGTGCTAACCGTAGACTGCAATTCAAGATATGTATATGCCGATCCGCAAAAAGGCTGCGCGATCGCGGTAGCCGAGGCGGCGCGGAATATCACGTGTGCCGGCGGCGAGCCTGTTGCGATAACCAACTGTTTGAATTTTGGCAATCCTTACAAGCCCGAAGTTTACTGGCAGTTTGTAGGCGCTATCAAAGGAATGGGCGAGGCTTGCAGGAAGTTTGAAACGCCGGTAACCGGCGGGAACGTCAGCTTTTATAATCAATCATCAGATGAAGGTCCCGTATTTCCAACCCCGACCATCGGTATGCTGGGCGTGATGGACGACCTGGATAACCTGATGACCCTGGACTTTAAACAACCCGGCGACCTGGTCTATTTGATAGGCGAATCCGTGAATGATATCGCTTCGTCGCAATACCTTGCTTCGTGGCATAAAATACTTTCGGCGCCGGCACCATATTTCGATCTGGATAAAGAATACGCCATGCACCAGGTTATCAAACAGCTGATACAGCACAAACTGATCCGATCGGCGCACGACGTATCGGACGGCGGGCTTTATATTACGCTTGTCGAGTCGGCGCTCGTCAACGGCTTAGGTTTTGAGATCGAAAGCGATAATGCAATACGTAAGGATGCTTTTCTTTTTGGGGAAGCGCAGGGCCGGGTAGTGGTGAGCATATCGCCCGATGGGCAGGAGCGGTTTATCGAGATGATGGCCACCAGTGAAGTCGAATTCAGCTTATTGGGAACAGTTTCGAATGGCTTTTTACATGTTGACGGCGAGCTATTTGGCCATATTACCGATCTGAAGATGGTGTATGATAACGTGCTGCACGAGGTTTTGGGTGCGTAGGTAAATGATCAGGTGAGAGAAATGGTTTTTAGAAAGTCTGGTAAAGTAAGGATTCGGGTTGGGCCGATGTTTTTTAACACCAGCAAATCCATATCACCGGTAACAAGATAATCTGCGTTCGCATCAAAAGATAAAGAAAGGAGAAAATTATCATTTGGATCCCTGCTGCCTTCTAAATCTGCTTTTACTTCTACCTTTTTTATTTTGGATATTACCAAATCCATAAACCTGGCAACTTGTTCGATGCGGATAATTTTTTTGAATTTCTCCCGGGTAATTACTTTTCTATATTCTTCCAGGAGTTCATTGCTATATAAAACTGTTATCGTTTCATTTGTCAACAACTCATAGAGTAATTTTCTTGAGTTTTTATTTATAGTAGCACTGATATACCAATTGGTATCAAGAATAAGTCTAATTTTTTTTACTGCCATATCTCACAGCGCGAACCTCTTCCATGATATCATCGTCAGAAAGTCCTGAATCGGGCATTTTGTTATTTGTCATTTGCCATCTTTCTGCAAAGGTTTGTTTGTTGATCCGGTCAGTAATTTCCAATTGTTCAGATTTCGATAGCAGGTTGAATAGTTTTAGAACCTTGCTGACACTAACTGTTTCCATATATTCCAATTCTCTTACCCAAATTTACTAAATTTGAACGAATCAAAAAAGCAATTATTGATCTTCCACCCATAAAAACCCGGCTGAAAGGTCTTTATCTAATTCTTCCCGGCGAATCCAGCGTCTGCCACTTTCAGTTCCTGGCTGGCGTTAAATTGTTACGGCGCATTGTAATTCAATTATATTTATATTAGAAGGGTTATCAATTGTTAATATAAACCCGAAATAATTAACCGTGAAATCTGCAAAAATCAAAGTCATGCTATGCTGCGCATTATTTTTGCTCAACTCCAGCATATATGCACAGGAAAAGTACCAGGCTACGTGGGAATCCTTATCGAAATATAAAACACCCGAATGGTTCCGCGATGCCAAGTTTGGGATATTTATACATTGGGGCGTTTATTCGGTTCCGGCTTTCGGATCTGAGTGGTACCCGCGGCAAATGTACCTGGCCGGTTCAGAAGAATACAAGCACCATATCGCCACTTATGGCTCTCAAAAAAAATTCGGGTATAAGGATTTTATCCCGATGTTCAAAGCTGAAAAGTTTGATCCTGCCGCCTGGGTCGCCTTGTTTAAAAAAGCCGGCGCAAAGTATGTGGTGCCTGTCGCCGAGCATCACGACGGTTTTGCTATGTATAAAACTTCGCTTTCAAAATGGAACGCTTATGACATGGGCCCGCACCGCGATGTGGTGGGCGAGCTTGCCGCCGAAGTAAAAAAGCAAGGGCTGATATTCGGCCTGTCGTCGCATAGAATTGAGCACTGGTGGTTTTTTAACGGTGGAAAAACATTCGGCTCGGATGTGCTCGATCCCGCGTACGAAGACTACTATGGCCCTGCCCACCTGGAAAATGAAACCATGTCGCCTGAATATATGAATGACTGGCTGATGCGCGATATGGAACTTGTAAATAATTACCAGCCTCAATTGGTTTGGTTCGACTGGTGGATCGAGCAGCCGGCGCTTGCGTCCTACAAAAAGTCATTCGCCCAATTTTACTACAATAAAGGGCTGGATTGGAACAAGGGCGTGGTGATCAATTATAAAAACAGGTCGTACCCGGATGGTGTTGCCGTACTGGATATAGAGCGCGGCAAACAAGGCGAAATAAGGTCGTTACCCTGGCAAACGGATGACGCCATAGGCAACCAGTCGTGGGGGTATACGACCACTAATACGTTTAAAGATGCCCGTTATGTAGTGACGAACCTCATTGACATCGTCAGTAAAAATGGCAACCTGTTATTAAATATCGGGCCAAAATCTGACGGCACCATCACCGACCAGGAGACACAGGTTTTGCTTGGCACAGGTAAATGGCTGGATGTAAACGGCGATGCGATATACGGCACCAGGCCCTGGAAAATTTATGGTGAAGGGCCTACAAAATCTGCCAGCGGCTCGTTTGCGGATCAAAAGGAACCATTTACATGGCGCGATGTACGCTTCACCAGCAAAGGAGATGCCTTATATATTACGACCTTAGGTTTGCCCGAGGGACAATTGACCATAAAAGCTTTATCCCTGAAATCCGGCAACGGTAAAATAACCGGGGTAAAAATGCTTGGCAGCGATCAAAAAGTAAACTGGAAACAAAAAGACGAAGCGTTAATTATTGAACCATCAAAAAGTTATCCTTCTGAATACGCGGTTAGCTATGTTGTGTCATTGAGTCATTAGGTCATCGCATCATTTGTATTACTTGTAAATGGAAAATCCTTTTCAAAAAAGCAAATCGTAACTCGTAAATCTAAAATCGTAAATCAAAAGATGTTCCGGTTTAAGCAATTCAGTGTCGGCCAGGCTGGCTGCGCTATGAAGATCAATACGGACGGCGTTTTGCTTGGCGCGATGGCTGCTGCGGAAGATGCTAAAACTATCCTGGATATCGGTACCGGTACCGGCGTTCTCGCCCTGATGCTTGCCCAGCGATATACCGAGGCTCAAATCGATGCCGTAGAGATCGATGAAGCTGCTGCTCAAACCGCCGGGCTGAATTTTAAAACATCGCCGTTTTCGGAAAGGCTGGCTGTTTATGCAATGGATTTCGAAAGCTACTTTGACCGCTTCCCCGAAAGGAAATACGACCTGGTCGTTTCGAACCCGCCGTTTTACATCGATTCATTAAAATCACCCGGTGAAAAGAAAACTTTGGCCAAACATACCGATACGGCTTTTTTTGAAAAGCTTGTCAGGGGCGTGTCGAATCATTTAACGCCAGGAGGAAGTTGTTGGTTGATATTGCCGGGGCATATTGCCGATATAGTGGCCGGCTTTGGGAAAAAATTAAATCTCATTCCTCAGAAAATTATCCGGGTACAATCATACGAATCCTCACAGGCGCACCGGGTTATTTTGTCCTTGGGCTTTAATAAGGTTCAGACCTCAATGAGTAATTTTGTGATCTATGAAGCCGAAGGGATCTATTCGATAGAATACCGAAACTTGCTTCAGCCATATTTTCTTGCTTTTTAAATTCAATGGTCAAAATAGGCTTACTTTCCGATACCCATAGCTACTTGGACGATGCTGTCTTCAAACATTTTGAAAATTGCGACGAGATATGGCATGCCGGCGATTTTGGTAATATCGAAGTAGCCGATAAACTGGCGGACTTCAAACCATTGAAAGGTGTTTATGGAAATATCGACGGGGCGGACGTCAGACTTGTTTACCCGGAAAATTTAAGATTTCAATGCGAAAACGTAGATGTATGGATGACGCACATAGGCGGCTATCCAAGAAAATACAGTCCGCAGGTAAAGCGTGAAATATACACTAAGCCGCCGCAGTTGTTCATCTGCGGCCATTCGCATATTTTAAAGATCATTTTTGATAAAACCATCAATTGTTTACATATAAACCCCGGTGCAGCCGGGAAACAGGGCTGGCAAAAGGTACGAACATTGGTTAAATTTTGTATTTCTGACGAAAAAATTCATACATTGCAAGTCATCGAAATGAAAAACAAAACCGTATAAAATACACTAAGCCTATGAAAATAATTAAAACCCTTGGACAATTTATTATTGAAAAGCAAGGTGACTTTCCTTACGCCAAGGGCGAGTTATCGCGGTTGCTGCGGGATATTGGTATTGCCGCTAAAATCGTAAACCGCGAGGTGAATAAAGCGGGGCTGGCCGATATATTGGGCGAAGCCGGTACAACCAATGTGCAGGGCGAGGGACAGAAAAAGCTGGACGTTTATGCCAATGAGCAATTTATATCCGCGTTAAAGCACGGCGGCGAGTGCTGTATCGTCGTTTCTGAAGAGAACGATGAGTGTGTACATATCGAGTCGGAAGTATCAAAGAATGCCAAGTATATTGTTGCTATGGATCCGCTTGACGGATCGTCTAATATCGATGTAAACGTTGCCGTGGGCACGATATTTTCTATCTACCGCCGCAAATCGACCGAAGGCAAAGCGACGATGGCGGATGTTTTGCAGCGTGGTACCGAACAGGTAGCGGCCGGATATGTGATCTATGGTTCGTCCACGATGCTGGTTTACACCACAGGCAAGGGTGTTAACGGTTTTACGCTCGATCCGTCTATAGGCGAGTTTTGTTTATCGCATGCCGACATGCAAATCCCTAAAGATGGCATCATCTATTCCATCAACGAAGGCTACTACACTCATTTCCCGGACGGGGTAAAAAAATATATCAAATATTGCCAGGTGGAGGATGCAAAAACGAACCGGCCCTACACCTCAAGGTATATCGGCTCGATGGTGGCCGACATTCATCGCAACTTGATAAAAGGCGGCATATTTATTTACCCGGTAACCGCAGGCGCGCCCAACGGTAAGCTGCGCTTGGTTTACGAATGCAACCCGATGGCGTTCATTATCGAGCAGGCCGGCGGGAAAGCCACGAATGGTTATCAGCGCATCCTTGAGATCGAGGTAAAAGAATTGCATCAGCGCTCGGCCATTTTCATTGGTTCCGAAAATATGGTCAATAAAGCCGAAGAGATGATGGCTTGCTTTTCGCCGCAAGGAACCAAGAAGAATTTTGAAGGGGTGGTGCAGTTGCAGTGATTGGTGAGTAGTTGCTTGGGTTGATTAGGTGAATGGTGTATAAGCCTCACCTAAATCCTCTCCAAAGGAGAGGACTTTAAGCCTTCCCCGAAAAAAATCAACACATTAAAACAAATTTTCTTTAGCCGCTTCCATTTCAAAAACCGAATCGGTGCCCAGATTGGGTTGTTTATAGGCAGCAACGGCAAGCTCGTCGCAGCGTTCGTTTTCTTTATGCCCCGCGTGACCGCGCACCCAAATGAATTTGATGTTATGCAATTTGCTGATATCTAAATAACGGAGCCACAAGTCCTTATTCTTTTTATCCTTAAATCCTTTTTGCAGCCAGCCGTATACCCATTTTTTATCGATGGCATCTATCACATATTTTGAATCAGAATAAATGACGACGGTTTGCCCCGGGCTTTTTAACGCTTCGAGCGCCTTGATCACAGCCAGCAACTCCATGCGGTTATTGGTGGTTTTGCGAAAACCCTCCGAAAGCTCTTTATAATGTTTGCCTGAACGAAGGATAACCCCGTAACCGCCTGGTCCCGGGTTGCCGCTCGACGCACCGTCTGTATAGATTTCGATCATGTTTTAGTCCATGGTCAATGGTCCATAGCCCATAGCCGGTGCCAAAAATAGGAAATAACACCCATGATTGTTAACTTATAAGGAAATGCAGGAAGTCGCTTTAAAAAGGAGGCTCCGCTGGAGCCTAAAAAAAGGCGATAAAATTTTCTACAAACAGGTAGCTCCTACGGAGCTAAAGCAAAAAAGATAGTTGACTCAATAGAAGTCGCCGGTTTATAGCGTGTGAAAAACAAAGCATTTAGCCTCCAGCGGAGCCTCGTTCAGGTGATAGTTTTAAAGCAGTATCCCTATCTGGAAATGCTTTTATGCTTCAACCTTAATGAGTTCCCGATAACCACCACATCCGAAAACGCCATGGCGAACGCGCCCACCATCGGGTTTAAAAAGCCAAGAGCCGCAATGGGTATGGCCACAATATTATAGGCAAACGCCCAAAAAAGATTTTGTTTTATCGTGATCAGCGTGTGCTTACTGATCTGCAGGAATTTGACGACCGACTGCAGGTCGGTATTCAGCAAAATCACCCTTGCCGATTGAATGGCGATCTGGCTGGCATCATTCATCGAAACGCCGACATCGGCTTTGGTGAGCGCGGGGGCGTCATTAATGCCATCGCCGATCATGATGGTTTTTCCCTTTTGTTTGTAAATATCGATAACCGCCAGCTTTTCGTCGGGCAACTTTTCGGAGTGCACCTCGTCGATGCCGATCTGTTTTGCTACTTCGAGGCACCGGTTATTTTTATCGCCGCTCAATAAAACGGGTATGATATCCATTTTTTTAAGCTCGGCGATCAGCAGAGCTGCCTCCGGCTTGATCGCATCTTCGATGGCGACACGGGCCAATAGCTCCTGGTTTTTATAAAGCGAAACGTTAAAGTCATTTTCACTGCGTGATTTCCCGGACCCAAGGAAATAATGATTTCCGTCCACATCTTCGGCGCGCATGCCAAGGCCTTTTTCTTCGGCGGCCGATCTTAAGATCAGCCGGGTATATGGCAGGGATTTTAATTCATTGACCAATGACCGGGCAATCGGGTGGTTTGATCGTTCTTCAATCGCTAAAATAATACCGCGAATGCCTTCAAGGTCGGCGCCATCCTCTATCTTGATATCATTTATGCGGAATTTTCCTGTTGTCAATGTCCCGGTTTTATCAAACACCACGTATTTGGTATGGGCAACGGCCTCGATCGTATCACCGCCTTTTATGAGGATCCCGTTTTTTGCTGCCCTCCCCAAACCAACCATCACCGCCGTTGGCGTAGCCAACCCCATGGCACAGGGGCAGGAGATCACCAATACAGCGATGGCATTCATCAAAGCTATCTGCAGGCTGGTATGGCCAAAAGACCAGGTAAGGCCAAACGTAACAAGCGCGATGATGATGACTGCCGGAACAAAGACCGCAGCCACTTTGTCGCCCAGTTTTTGGACGGGAGGCTTAGCGGCCTGGGCTTTTTTCATTAACTCGATGATCTGCGACAGCACCGTATTGGAGCCCACTTTGGTGGCGATCATCCGGATATTGCCATGCTGTATGATGGTACCGCCGATCACCTTGTCGTATTTTTCTTTCTCTACAGGGATGCTTTCGCCGGTGAGCATCGCCTCATCGACAGAGGCATTGCCCGAAAGCACTTCGCCGTCGACAGGAATTTTATCACCCTGGTTCACGATCAGCGTATCGCCGGGGCGAACCTCCTTTGCACTGATCACTTCAACCGCGCCGTCGACGATCCTGTTTGCTGTTACCTGCTGAAATTTTACCAGGTCTTTTACCGCCGAGGTGGTTTGCGTAACCGACCGCTTTTCGAAAACATTACCCAGCAGCACCAGCGTAATAATGGTGGCGCAGGTTTCGTAAAACTGGTAATGTTCGCCCAGGTTTTCGATGGTGCCGATCAGACTATAAGTAAAAGCGGCCGACGAGCCGACAAATATCAGCACATCCATATTGGGCACACCACCGCGGATGGAATTGATGGCGCTTTTGCCAAAATGCAGGCATCCCACCAAAAAAACCGGCAGGCATAGCAGCAACTGAACGATGGGCTCGTGCAAAAAATGCCAGCGCAGCACCATGTGGAGCAGGAGCGGGGCGGTTAAAATGGCGCAGAATAAAAACTTGTTCTCCAACTTTTCATAAAACGGAGTGACCTCAAGCGCCGGGTCGTCAACCACCTTATAACCCAGGCCCTCGATGTCTTTGATGATCTCGGGAAGGCTGGCGGGGTTGCTGTTTGAAAATTTAACTTCTTCACCGGCGAAATCGACCAGGATGTTTTGCAAACCTCTTTTTTCGAGAAGTTTATGAACGGACATGGCGCAGTTATTACAATGCATCCCCTGTACGTTTAACTCGGTCAGTTGCTCGGTCATGTACAAATGTACCTATCCATAAGGTACAGCGGGTAAGCATATTGTAATTTTAGTTGTAGAGGTTGTAAGGGTTGTAAAGGATGTAGTAGTTGTAATGGTTGTAAAAGTTGTAAGGGTTGTAAAAGTTGTAGTGGATGGTGATTCCTAACCTTTTTAACCTTTACAACCCTTACAACCTTTTAAACTAAACCCAAAAAAGACTTTGCAAATCGGGCAGAGATTTCTATTTTTGCAATCTCCAAACGGTAGATGTAGCTCAGTTGGTTAGAGCATCGGTTTGTGGTACCGAGGGTCGTGGGTTCGAGCCCCATCATTTACCCGATTTTTTTTCGCCTCTCAAGCAATTGAGGGGCGTTTTTTTCGTTTTGACAGATTAGCCGTATATTTATTAAAAATTAGTTTATGATAACCGCTGAAATTAAATTGCCGGAAAAGGATGCCGAAATGATCTTGAAAGTGATTTCAAAACTCGGTGGAAAGGTTAAACTGATCGATCCCGCTTCGTCCAAACTTTCGCCTGCCGCCAAAAAAATGAGAAAGGATCTGGAGCAGGCATTTAAAGAGGTTAAGCTTCACCAGGAGGGCAAACTACAATTAAAAACTTTATCTGAGCTTTTAGATGAGCTTTAAGATAGTTCCTATTCAATCCTTTTTAAAAGAAGTAAAATATTTTTCGAAAAAAACACGCTTCTTTAAAAAACGACCTTCGCAGCTTGGGTATTGAGTTAGCGGCAAATCCTCAGTTAGGTCAGCCTATAGGCAGGAATTGCTATAAAGTACGGCTACAAATTACAAGTAAAGGGAAAGGTAAGAGCGGCGGCGCAAGAGTCATCACCCATTTAATTGTCAGCGTAGAAAATGAAACACTTTACCTGTTAAAGATATATGACAAAAGTGATATGGATAATATCTCGGAGGCCGAACTTAAGAATCTATTAGCTTCGATAGATGTTTGAATAGATATTTCGGGTTCGAGCCCCATCATTTACCCGATTTTTTTTCGCCTCTCGAGCAATTGAGGGGCGTTTTTTTGTTATGCGGTGCTTTTTAGAATTAATGCTTATTTTTAACCAACCAATTCTTCCACACCATGAAAAGAAAGATACTGATAACAGTGGTTTTGCTTATTTCCTTTAGCGCCGCATTTGCCTGGTTTGCCGGCATAGACGGCAAGTGGTCTGCTATGCTAAAAGGGCCGGATGGCAATGAATTCCCGATAACCTATACTTTTAAAACCGCAGGCACGACGCTTACGGGTACGGTGACCTCCTCGATTGGCAGCTTCGGTATCTCGGATGGCATAGTGAAAGGCGACAGCTTATGGTTTACGGCCAACATCAATACCATGCGGATCAAAAACAAAGGCAGGTATTACGCCGACGGCGATTCCATAAGTTTGCGGGTCGGTACGCGGTCGACGCATACGACGTTGAAAAGGGCTATGGATAAATAGAATTCATTTTGTCCCACAGCCCTGCGAAGACGAGAAAAAATCAACCCTCTATGTTGCTTAAAAACAAAAACGCAATCATCTACGGCGCCGGCGGATCGATCGGCAGCACGGTTGCCAAAGCATTTGCCGAAGCGGGCGCGCGGGTGTTCCTGGCCGGACGCGATTTAAATAAGGTTCAAATGGTTGCGGATGAGATTGCGGCGATGGGCGGCAAAGGCGAAGCAGCCAGCGTGGACGCGATGGATGAACAGGCGGTTAACGCTTATGTTGAAAAGATTGTGAAGCAGGTCGGCACGATAGATATTTCCTTTAACCTGATCGATCTGCAGGTGGTACAAAATATGCCGTTAACGGAAATGACCCTGCCCGATTTTACGCGCCCCGCTGCCATTGCTATGCAAAGTCATTTTTTGACGGATACGGCCGCGGCGAAAGTGATGATGAAACAGGGTTCGGGTGTTATTTTATCGCTGACCGCTACGCCGGGCGGGATCGCCTACCCGGGTGTCGCCGGATTTGGCCCGGCATGCTTGGCCATGGAGGCTTTTTCAAGAAACCTGGCTTCAGAAGTTGGGGCTTACGGCGTACGCGTTGTTAATATACGGTCGGCAGGCTCGCCGGATTCGCTTGTGTTTAAGGACGCGATTGAAAAATACCCCGAGGTGATGAAAGGCGTACTGGCCGGGATGGAAGGCGATACCATGCTGAAAAAACTCCCGTTAATGGCAGATATCGCCAATACGGCTGTATTCCTGGCGTCGGACATGGCCGCTTCCATAACCGGCGTTACCATCGACGTGACATGCGGCACCACGGCCGGGTTATGCTACCGGGCGGCAAGCCCGGCAACTGACGAATTCAGGACATTGGCAACTTAAGCGTAAACCACTTCTGTATCTTCCTTTATCGCTTTCATGCACCTGGTCCGGCGCACCAATTGTGAAAGCATAGTGCTGGCTGATCTTCATATACTAGAAGATGAGACTGGTTTTACAAATAGATATGAATAGCAGAGTTGGGTGACACAGTGAGAGGTGAGCGGTGAGTGGTGAATAGACGAGCGAAGAACAAAGAGGGACTGCAACGCTTTGCTTGCAGTAAAATAATTTAACTTTTAGTTGCGTTCGCCCCCCTGTTCGTACCTGTTCGCCCCGATCCAAACGCGAACGGTATGTGTATCGCCCTGAAAAAAGTTGACACTTTTAATAATTAATCTGTGGTGAGTTTACACTTTATTTATCCCTGAAATAGCTTTACACTTTTTTAAAGATAAAGAAAAAACGATTGTTGTTTGTTTGTCGTGTCAGAATGTGTCAACCTATCTCAGGGCAAGACACTATCGGAGTTTTATTGCCGAAGTATTAGCCAGGCGCTTTGCCCTGCCGCAGGCAGGGAGCAAGACGCCTGGCGGACTGGCGGGGGTGTTCACCTGTGCCGCTCGACACAGCTTAACTAATCGCCTCCCGCAAACCCTGCATTTTCGCCGGTCTTGCTGTGGGCGGTATCAACGTTCCAGCTTTCCACCAAAATAAAAGGTGTGCCTTTGCCGGCATCCTTATTTTCGTAGGTGCAATCGATCGTCCTGGTTTCGCCGGGGGCGAGCAGGAGGTAATTATCGCTGAAAATAACCGGCAGCACATCGTCTCCGCCTTTCTCTTTTAACGCCCGCAGGTGCACAAAAAATGCCACCGATTTGCCGGTATTGGTCACCGTGATCTTGTGGGTGGTGCTGTTTCCGGCTTTGGCTGTGGTGTGGTGTACGTCGAGCGTCGTTTTTGGAAGATCGTTCAGCGCGGTAAAATCGGCAAAGGACGACTGGGGGGTATAATACCATTTTGATTTTGCCCAGTTCAGCTCATCCTTTTTGGCGGACAGCCAGTACCAGTTAATGCTTTCCACTTTCCCGGCAGCGTTTGTTAATTCCAGCCGTAAAAAATAAACGGGACTAAGGCCGGCGATAGCTGGCAATACAAAACACTCTTTTACGCCATCGCCCGCAACAGTTGCGGTTGCGGTTTTTGAATATTTTAGCGCTCCGTCGAGGTTGTATACCTGAGCAGTAACTTTTAACCCTGAAAATTTCTCCAGCAGCGAGTTGACGAGGTTTATGCTGTTTGACTTGTAGGAATACATCACATGCAACGGCTCCATGGATTTTTTCATCCCGAAATAGGTGCCGGCCGGGTATAGGTAATAATCGTAGGTATGCCATATCAGCCCGGGCCAGGGATTGCTCAGCATCCACTGCACCACGCCGGTAGCCGTATGATATTTTTTTAGTCCGTAAGCTTCCATCATGGCGCGGTGACCCTCGTAGTTCATCACCTGCGCTTTGGCTACATATTCTTTAATATTTGCCGACTTGCCGTACCTGTTATTTAAAGCATCATCAAAAATATGGGTATTGCCAAACTGGGTGGTACCGCAATGGTACAGCCAGTCGGGGCTGTTGACGAATAACGAATCTTTGGGTATAAACTTGATCAGGCTTTCATACGGCGGGATGGAAGGCCCGGGCGATATTTCGGTCGCAAAGCTCCACGTACCGCCGTATTTACTGGTGTCGGCTTCCCAGTAGGATGGGGGCACCCAGTCGTAAGGCCCGGCCATTTTTACGCCGGTGCTGCCCGAAACTTTCGAGATATTTTCGGCCGCGCTGCCAATGGTAGGGTTGGGCCATTTGAGGTACGACTCGATCGACAGCCAATCCTCCTCGACGGTTTTATCCCTCGGTACCATATCGCTGCCGTTGAGCCAGGTGAGCATTGAGGGCCTGTCGCGCAGCCAATACATTACGCTGCTGTCTGACGCCATGGCGACGCTGCGTTTGGCGGCGTCCCATTTTTCGGGATATTGCCAGGCGCCGCAGCACATCCAGCCGCTCATTACTACCAGGCCGTATTTATCGCATAAGGCATAAAAATTATCGTCTTCCATTTTTCCTTCCGAGCGGACAATGTTCATGTGCATATCGCGCACCAATTTAATTTCCTGCTCCTGCCGCTCCTTTGACCGGCGCTGAAAAATATCCGGCGACCAGGCCGCGCCCCGCAGCATGATCGGTTTGCCATTGATCACAAACTCCCGCGATTTGTTGTTGTTAAACAAAAAGGAAGTGATCTGGCGTATGCCAAAGTCTTCGGCTATTTGGTTGCTAACCTCATTGCCCGTAACAATTGAAAGGTGCACCCGGTTCATCTCGGGCTTGCCATATTCCCATGGCCACCAAATGCGCGGGTTTTTAACATTAAGCTTGGGATATGCCGATGGCATAAAGGTAACCTGCTTTTTCTCCCAGGGCTTTAAATTCACTTTTTGCTCGAAGGCTATGTCGGTGTTTATTTTGCCTTTGACAACGGCTTCCTGCGGTTTTCCGGTATAATTAACCACCATGGCGTCCACCTGTAAATGGGCGATGGCAAGTGAAGGGAGGTCGAACTTTGTGGTAACGAGCGGGTACTCGATCCCTACTTTACGATAGGTTTTAATTTCTACATCGTTCACGATCCCGCCGTTAAAATCGGGCGGGTAATGGATCCAGTCGGCATAATCGATAGCCAGGTCGCCGCCGCGCTTTTGCGGGTTAAACGGTCGCCTTACTTCTATCGCCAGTACATTCGGCCCGGCGTATTTTATCTGTTTGGTAACATCCAGCTCGATGATCCGGAACGGCCCGACGATCTGGGCCGAATCGGCGATCAATATCCCGTTGAGCCAAACATTGGCCTTATAATTAATGCCATGCAACTTGAGCACGACATTTTTGCCATTTTCGGACGCGGGCAATTCAAACTCCCTGCGGAACCACCAGGGCTTATCTAATTTTGGATCGGCCAGTTTTTCAAAATTCCGGCCATAAAACGGGTCGAAGTTGTAAACGTGGTTTGCCAGCAGACCCGCGATGATGGTTGTGGGTACGCTTACCTTGTACCAGCCGGCCGTATGGGCGCCCGGTTTCGATAGCTGGCCCCCGGGCGTGGCATCGGTAACGGCCGACTGCATCTGCCAGTTGTCTCTTAATATAACCTGGTAATTTTCTGTTTCCTCGTTTTGACTGAATGCACACTGGAAAATTAAAGCCAGTAATGCGCAGAGGCTGATCTTCTTCATAAGAATAGTTTTATATTGGTGTTAATGTTGTGCATCATAATATAAGGCGGCCGCTCCAAAAATGCCGCTGTTCTCCAAAGCCGATATGTCGATCTTTAACTTGTCGATGCTTTTGGTAAAGGCAAATGTTTTGATGCGCTGCCACATCGTCTCCTGGAAATATTCATAAGCGAGGTGAACCGAGCCGCCGAGGATGATCAGCTCCGGGTCGCAGGTATACATGATCATCTTGATGGCGTTGCCCAGGTGGATGCCCATTTCGCGGTATAGCTTTAAGGCATGTGCATCGCCTTTTTGCGCATCCTTAAAAACATCTTCGCCGTTAACGCCATAAACATTTTTAAAAAACGAGCCCGAGCAATAATATTCATAATCGCGGTCGAGATAATCGACCATGCCGAATTCGCCCGCCCCGCAATTGGCGCCTGCATATAACTGGTTATTCACGATGATGCCTGCGCCAACGCCCGTGCCGATGGTGAGTCCGATCATATTATCGATGCCCTTGCCCTTTCCAAAATGGTGCTCGCCTAAAGCAAAGCAATTGGCGTCATTATTTACAAAAACCGGAATATGGTAGCGATTTTCCAGCAATTCTTTTAAATGAACTTCCTTCCACGACGGGATATGCACCACATCGTAAACAATGCCCAGCTTTACATCAACCACGCTGGGTACACCGATGCCGACGGCTTTAACATCTTTATCGATCAGCGCATCGGTCAGCGAATACACATCTTCAAGTACCTGCTGCTCCGTCCCTTTGGTATGTATGCGTCGGGAAGTGATGGTTGATATTTCCCCTTGCTGTACGATTGCGCCGCGGATGTTTGTGGCGCCCAGGTCGATCCCTATAATTTTTACCTTATCCATTTAACGGCTAATCCTTTTTGTCAAAAATAGTGGCATTGGTTACCAATGGCTTTGCCCAAAAACCGATGCTTAATATATAGCCCATCGTGATATACAGGAAAAACATACCGGCTCTTAACCCGAACAGGTTCCCCAGCCCACCGATCAGCAGCTGCACTACCGCTCCCCCAATGATCCCGGTAACTAAAATGCCCGCAAATGATCCATGGTGCTCGTCGACCGAGCTCAGCGCCAGCGAAAATACAATAGGATACATGACCGACATGAAGAACCCAACGATAGGGAATGCATATAATGAAATATGGGCGCTGCCAAACAACCCGCAGGTTAAGGCAATAAGCGCAGGTATGGTAAATAAGACCAGCAATTTACGACTGTCCATCAGCTTTAACAGGAACAGGCCAAGGATGCCGCCGGCGGTCATTAATCCCCAAAAATAAGCCACGGCTTTTGCACCTGTTGTCTGTGGATCGAACTGGTGGTATTGGTAAAGAAATTGCGACATCCAATACGATACGCCCTGCTCGGTCCCTACATAACAAAATAAGGCGATAAAGAAGAGAATAACGACCGGTTTTTTAAACAGCATAACGTGCGTAGCCCAGGGGCCGGCTTTTTCGTCCTGGTTCAGCTCAACTTTTGGAAACCTTGAAACCAGCATGATGATGAACATGAAAAAGCAAATGACCGCGAAGAGCCAATAAAGAGATATCCAATGCAGGTTGCCGGGTACCAATCGTTGTAAAACCGAAAAAATGCCGGAGTGGTCGTTACTATCCAAATGCTTAACCATATAGGTATAAACCAGCGGGCTTAAAAAGGAAGCCCCGCCAAATATAAGCTGGGCCAAAACCGACGTGAACGCATAATTCTTCTCACCACCCGCAGTGCGTAACAAAGGGTTGATCACTACCTGCAGCATAGCCATGCCGCAGCCTATCAGGAATAAAGATAAAAGGGCGGTGAGATAGTTAGGTGCGGCCGCCAAAAGCAGCGAACCTAAAAATGCCACGACAAAAGCGATCACCATGATAACCTTCTCGTTATATTTTTGCACCAGCATGCTCGACGGGATCGACATCACGCCGTACGCGATAAAAAAAGCGAATGGCAACACCCCTGCTAACAGGTCGCTCAGCTTAAAATCTTTTATAAACTCCGGCGACAGCGGCCCGATAATATTCGTAATAAACGAGATCACGAAAAACGTAAGCATAATAAGCGTTACGATGTAGTAGTTGCGTTTCATAAAATTGGTTTAAAGGCTGCTAATGATGGATGTACATATTTAAAGCAAATCTTTAGGATTAACAAGTTTTAGTACTAAATAGGCAGGCAGACGCATTAAAATTATTGTGATCATGGCTGCTTCAAAACCAACCTGAATTGAGGGGCTCCGCTGGAGCCCGGCTCAATTGTTATTTTTTCTATAAACAGGTAGCTTCGCTGGAGCCTGTTCACCGTATTGTTTCAAAAAGTTTCGACTCCATTGGGAGTCGCGTGTTTATAGAAAACATAATCCTGCGCATTTTGGCTCCATCGGAGCCTCCTCTCACCAACTATCTAATCCAAACCATCCCTAAACTGTTTTAATGCGCCTGCCCTGACTAAATAGCTCCTGCGGCTCGATTTAAACGGCGAAATTTTTTGGAAAATCGCGCAATTTTTTTTCAAAAAAAAATAAAAAATGTCTATTTCGGGCGTTTTTACGACCGGCAAAATGATCTATTCCGCCAGTTTTTGTGAATAACTATCCTGTTAGAAACCCTACAAAATGCAGCGATTATTAGGGGAAGTATCTATGAATCAACATTGGCAGCATGGTATAAAATTGTTAACAACCTGTTAATAAAAAATAAAAAAAATACTTGACAAATGTTCTTCCAGCCCCTACATTAGAATCATCAAGAACGACGTACTTTGACAGCCTTACAGGAATACAGAAAGTGAATCGGGCGACCCCTCGGGGAAGCTAAAGATCAACGGAAGTCCCTGAGTTACCGGAAAACAGAAACGGCGCAAGCAACGGAAACCACGGGTGATTAAGATAAGGCATCAGAAAGGACTGCAATTTTTTACGGAGAAACGCAGCACCGCTAATGAACTGAAAGGAATCAATGTCCGCAAGGGCAACAGAATAGCAGATCGGTCATGTACACAAAACTTGGTGCTCACTGCGCGACCACGGTTACGCAAGGAGTCAGGAAACGGAAGTTGAATCGCAAGAGGAGGCTTCCGTTTTCGCTTTTATAACGTTTTTTTTCTGCGTGGCTGCGATGATTTCGTTTCCCGCTACCCTTAAAATAGCTAATTTAGCGGCACATGAATAAGGAAGGCAAAAGTAAACCGAACGGGAGGGGAAAGATATTCGTTTTAGATACTTCGGTGATCTTATACGACCATAATGCCTTCGAAAATTTCCAGGAGCACGACGTAGCCCTCCCCATCCAGGTGCTGGAAGAGTTGGATAACATGAAAAGCGGCAATGATACCCGCAACTTTGAAGCCCGCAGCTTTATCCGCCTTATCGACGACATATCACACAACCGTTTGATCAATAAGTGGCATCCGCTCAACGGCCAAAGCAAAGGCAGTTTTAAGGTGATCATGGACACTGCTTCGATAGCTGTCGATGCGGAAACTGTGTTTGGCTCAGACAAGACAGATCACCGTATTTTAAATGCCGCTTTAGCACTGCAGGACGAAAACCCGGAAAAAAAGATCGTGCTGGTAAGTAAGGACATTTGTCTTCGTTTGAAGGCGAAGGCGCTTAACCTTCACGCCGAAGATTATGAAACGGGTAAGATCAAAAACCTGGACGAGCTTTATACCGGCGAAACTACGCTGAACAATGTGCCCGAAAAATTGGTCGCGCTGTTAAATAAGCAGGATACCATCGCCACTGATAGCCTGGGGGCGAAGCCGTACACCAGCAATCATTTTTACATATTAAACAGCAAAAAGGGATCGATCCCCGGTTTTTATAACTCGCAAACCGGGCGGCTTGAAAAGATCACCGAGCAGCCGGTGTTTAACATTTTTCCGAAAAATATCGAACAGGCTTTTGCCATCCACGCCCTGCTGCACCCGGATATTAAATTAGTGACCATCCAGGGTAACGCAGGTACAGGCAAAACGTTATTGGCGCTTGCGGGCGCCTTAGAGCAGCGCAAGTATTTCCGGCAGATCTATGTAACCCGGCCCATTGTCCCGCTGAGTAATAAAGACATCGGTTTTTTGCCGGGCGATATCAAATCAAAGGTCGACCCCTATATGGCGCCGATTTGGGATAACCTGAAATTTATCAAGGACCAGTTTGCCGACGATGAAAAAATGCAGGCAAAAATCGACGAGTTGGTTACCAACGAAAAAATATCCATTGCTCCACTGGCTTTTATACGCGGCCGAACACTGAGCAAAATATTTTTCATCGTCGACGAGGCGCAGAACCTTACGCCGCACGAAGTAAAAACGATCATATCCCGTGCAGGCGAAAATAGCAAGTTTGTATTTACCGGCGACATTTACCAGATCGATACGCCATACCTTGATGCTGAAAGCAACGGCTTGAGCTATTTGATCGATAAAGCAAAGGGCCACCCGCTTTATGCGCATATCACCCTGCAAAAAGGAGAGCGAAGCGAGCTGGCGAACCTGGCGACGGAATTGTTGTAAGCCCCCTCTAAATCTCCCCCGGTAGGGGAGACTTCGGTTAACAGTTAACAGTGCTTTTTATCGGTATTACCGGTTCTATGATGTTTTGTGTGGGTAACTGAATTTTATGACCCAGAGGGTCAACCCGTTTGTAGAAACATCCGCATTGTTATCTATTGCCTCGCAGAGGCTACCCCTTGTCCACAGGTTAAGTCATTAAAAATCCTATTCAAATAGTAAAATCTTTTAATTTACGTATCTAAATGTCTTTTTGTTATGAAAAGCCATCCGGTTAGGGTAGCCTCTACGAGGCAATAACGCTAACTTTGTTTTTTCTACAAACGGGTTATCCCTCCGGGATATTTTCTGCGCAATTCAATAATCACTGATTTATTTTATT
>Ga0134125_10001599_pt1 | contig 27652 bp, 27 predicted proteins | sample KB31751_FD_96464 | JGI IMG/M metagenome (GOLD analysis project Ga0134125, IMG submission 96464) | Terrestrial soil microbial communities with excess Nitrogen fertilizer from Kellogg Biological Station, Michigan, USA - KB3-175-1 | ecosystem: Environmental > Terrestrial > Soil > Unclassified ... | reverse complement strand
TGGAACGATGAACGTCGAAACCATCGTGGATGAGGCGGTCGATCACCCGCTGGATCTGCTCGGGTGACGCGTTTTCCTGCATGACGACTAGCATGGGAAAACCCTCGCGGGAGCCCCTTCCCCTGTAACGGCGGCCGGGGGCCGGCGTGCGGCCCGGGGGGCCGCCCCCCAAAGGGGAGCGTGACTACAAAGAATGGTCATTTCTGAACAATCCGGTCTCGCTGGACTTTGCGCATTTCATCGATGACTCGTTCAAAGATCCTCTTCAACGCGTCTTCCGGCAGAGGGCCGTGATTCGCACCCGCGATGTTGGTGTAGACGGCATCCTCTCGCTTCGGCTCATAAACAGCCATCTGCGCGCTTTTTTTGATACGGCCGATTTTCTCCACGATAGCGGTGCGCTCGTTCAGGAGCGCGACGAGGCGGCGGTCCACATCGTCGATGAGCACTCGGCAGGCGGCCAACTGATTTTCGGGCGTGTCGGACATGATGCGGTTCTTAAGATATCGCAGCGTGGCCGCGCAGTGGGCGGGTCAGCTCACGCATCAGGGATTCGACTCCGGCAGGGTCGCGGGCAATCTGACGAACGATCGCGCTGCCCACGACAACGGCGTCGGCATGGCTCGCGACTGAGGCCACCTGAGCGGCGTTCGAAATGCCGAAGCCCATCGCGAGGGGCAGCTTAGTGAGAGCGCGCATGCGTTCAATCAGCGGCAGCGCGGTATCGGAGAGAGATTGCTGTTCGCCGGTGATGCCGGTGCGCGAAACGAGATAAATGAAGCCGCTGGAGTATTGAGCGACCAGCCTGAGACGATGATCCGTGCTGGTGGGCGCGGCGAGGAATACTGTGTCGATGCCGGCATCGCGCATGACCTTGACGTAATCGCCGGCTTCTTCGACGCTGACGTCGATCAGGAGGCAGCCATCGATTCCCGCCGCTTTGGCGTCGGCGGCGAGGCGCGCGAAACCGTAGCGGAGCGCGGGATTGAGATAGGTGAAAAGGAGAAGCGGGATTTGCGAAGTCTTGCGGATCTCGGCGGCGGTTTCGAGAACCCGCTTCATCGTCATGCCGGCGCGGAGGGCCCGGTCACCGGCGGCCTGGATGACGGGGCCGTCCCCGATGGGATCGGAGAAGGGCACGCCGAGCTCGATGAGATCCGCGCCGCCGCGTTCAAGTGCAGCGACGAGACCGGGTGTCGCTTCGGGCGTGGGGTCGCCGGCGGTCAGGTAGGCCACCATTCCCTGGCGATGCTCATTGCGGAGCCTTTCGAAAAGCAGACCGATGCGCGTCATTCCTGGTCCATCTCTTTCAGGTTCTCGCGGTAAATATCGATATCTTTGTCGCCGCGGCCGGAGAGATTGACGATGATTACGTGATTGCGCGGGGACGTGCGCGCCCGCTCGATCGCTTCGGCCACGGCGTGGGCGGATTCGAGCGCGGGGATGATGCCTTCGGTGCGGCTCAATGTCACGGCGCTTTCGATGGCGCGGGCATCGTCGCAGGAGACGTATTCGGCGCGGGCGAGATCGTGCAGCAGGGCGTGTTCGGGACCGACCGAGGCGTAATCGAGGCCGGCGGAAACCGAATGCGTGAGGGCGATCTGGCCGTCGGCATCCTGCAGCAGGTAACTGTAAGTGCCCTGGAGAACGCCGGGGGAGCCGCCGGAAAAGCGCGCGGCGTGGTCGCCAAGTGTCGCGCCGCGTCCACCGGCTTCCACGCCGATGAGCTTTACGGAGGTGTCTTCGAGAAACGGATGGAAAATTCCGATAGCGTTGCTGCCGCCGCCGACGCAGGCGATGATGCTATCGGGCAGGCGGCCTTCGGCTTTGAGGATTTGTTCACGCGCTTCCACGCCGATCACGCGATGGAAATCGCGGACCATCATGGGATAAGGATGGGCGCCGAGCGCTGAGCCGAGCAGGTAATGGGTGTTCGCGACGTTGGTGACCCAATCGCGCATGGCTTCACTGATGGCGTCTTTCAGGGTGCGGCTGCCGATGGTTACCGGAACGACCTTTGCGCCGAGCAGGCGCATGCGGAAGACGTTGAGGCGCTGCCGCCGCATGTCTTCCTCTCCCATATAAACGGTGCAATCGAAGCCAAACAGCGCGCAAACGGTGGCGGTCGCGACGCCATGCTGCCCGGCGCCGGTCTCCGCGATGATGCGGCGCTTGCCCATGCGTTTCGCGAGCAGCGCCTGGCCGAGACAGTTGTTGATCTTATGCGCGCCGGTATGGAGCAGGTCTTCGCGCTTGATGTAGATCTTCGCGCCGCCAAGCTGTTCGCTCAGCCGCCGCGCGGGGTAGAGCGGGGTGGGGCGGCCGGCATACTGCGTGAGCAGAAATTCCAGCTCGGCATGGAACGCCGGGTCCTTCTTCGCTTCGAGATAAGTGTTCTCCAGCTCTTCGAGCGGAGACATCAGCACTTCCGGAACGTAGCGTCCGCCATAGGGACCGAAGTGGCCGCGGGCATCAGGTTGCGAAATCATGAACGGAGAGCCGCCTCAATAAATTGTTTCATGCGGACGCGATCTTTCTTGCCTGGCGACGATTCGATGCGGGAACAGACGTCGACGCCCCAGGGATGCGCCTGTTCGATGGCCGCGCGAACATTGTTTTCATCGAGCCCGCCCGCCACGATGATTTTGCGGGGAAGCCCGGCGGCCAGTTTCCAATCGAACCCGCTGCCGGAGGACGGTCCATCGAGCAGCAGCGCTTCCGCGGGGTAGTCCGGATCGGGAACGCGATTTTCGGTTACGCGAAAAGCCTTCCAGACGCGGAGGCCGCCCGGATGCGCGGCGGGCGTTTCCGCGCCGTGCAACTGGGCGATTTCGAGCCCGAGCTGTACGCTGATTTTTTCGATCTTCGTGGGCGATTCGTTGACGAATATGCCGACCTTCCAGATTTCGCTCGGGATATCGGCAATGAATTCGGAGATCTGCGCGGCGGTGACCGCGCGCGGACTCTTTTCGTAAAAGTTGAAGCCGAGCGCGCGCGCGCCGGCTTCGATGGCGGCAAGCGCGTCTTCCCGATTGGTAATGCCGCAAATCTTGACGAACATCACGCCACCAGCTCCCGCAGCGCCTGCGTCGCGTCACCGGATTTGACGAGATGCTCGCCGACGAGGAATGCATCGAACCGGGCGTCCATCAGACGGTGGATATCCCCGGCGCTGAAGATACCGCTTTCGCTCACCTTGATGATGTCGGACGGAATGTTCTTAGCGAGCGCGATGGAAGTCTCGAGCGAGACGTGAAACGTATTCAGATCGCGGTTGTTAATACCGACGAGGCGAGCGCCGGAGCGCAAAGCCCGGTCGAGCTCTTCGGCGGTGTGGGCCTCCACCAGCGCGGCCATTCCGTATTCGGCGGCGAGCTCGCGAAGGCTGGTGAGCGCCGCGTCGTCGAGGATGGCGACGATCAGAAGAATGGCGTCCGCGCCGACGGCGGCGGCTTCGAGCACGTGGTAATCGCTGAGCGTGAAGTCTTTCCGCAACACCGGGAGGGTGCAGGCGGCGCGGGCGGAACGGAGGTCGTCGAGAGAGCCCTGGAAGAATTCGCGGTCGGTGAGGACCGAAAGCGCCGCCGCGCCGCCCTGTTCGTACTGGCGGGCGAGCTCGGCCGGACGGAAATTTTCTACCAGCAGGCCTTTGCTTGGCGACGCTTTCTTGATTTCCGAGATGATCGCCGGCCGTTTCGCCCTCAAGGCGGTGACAAAATCGCGGCGCTGAGGCAGGCGGGACTCCGCGGCATGGCGCAGATCGCTGGCGGGAACCGCGGCCGAGCGCAGTTCTTCCCGTTTATGGGACACAATTCGGGCCAGGATGCCGGTCGGAGGGGACACTAAATTTCATGGTATCGTGCGAGTCTTTCTGTATTGTGCGAGCATCGAAGAACAACGCCGGAGCCGCGCGCACGCGGATGGCGAATTTCTCCTGAGGAAAAATCATGGCAACGCAATACGAGAGTGCACGTTTAATTCTGGAACTCTATAATCTTCGCCGGGAAGCGACCATGCGCGAGGCCCGCAGCTTCTGGATTGGCTTCAATCCGCAGACGGCTGACGATCTGGCGGCCGCGATGGGCGGCCCCAATGGGGCACATGTCCGGATGGTGATCAGCTATTGGGAGATGGCCTGCTCGCTGGTCCTTAACGGCGCCATTGATCAGAAGATGTTCAATGACGCGAATGGGGAGCACCTGGTGGTATTTGGCAAAGTGGAGCATCTGATTCCGGCGTGGCGTGAAAAGATGGGTGACCCGACGGTGTGGAAGAGCCTGGAAACTGTGGCGCTCAGCACTCCGGATGCGCGGCAGAAGATCGACGCGATTCGGGAGCGGATCAAGGCGGCGGTGGCGGCGCGCGCGGCCGCAAAAGCGTAAAATACGCCGGGCAGCAGCCCGTCCCCATGGTTATTTCGGGCGGATGAGCAGGGCGATGTCTTCTGAATAGGGCGGGGACGTGAGGGCGGTGAGACCATCGGCCGCGGCTTTGATGGTTTCGGTCTTCGCGTCCTTGCCCGTTTTTGTGTCACGCCAGGTGACGGTCCAGTTTCCGGCGGGCAGGTGAATGCCGAATTGGCGCGAGGCGGCCGGGGTTTCGGTCTGATAGCGCGGTTTTGCATTCGGCACGATTCGCGCATGCTGCACGTAGACCGCATAGACTTTCCCCGGCTCTTGGAGACCGCGGATGGATGCGCCTTCCGGCGCCTCGAGATCGGTGGCTGCGATTGCGGTCATTTGCGGGAACGGAATCTCATCGAAAAATTTGTGGAGATAGCCGAGCTCGCGGCGCAGTGCGGGGCTGCCGCCGCCGGGCGTGGATTCGGGCGGCGTGTAAGTGCCGTCTTCGTGCCCGACGATGAACGAATAATCGAGATTGTTGTATAGTGCGCCGCCCGCCATCAGAAAATCCCAGCCCTGGATGCGATAGGTGGCGTCGGCAGGGCCGTCAAAACCGGTTTCGTTGTTGCCGATGGGCAGGCGGAGACCGCTGTTCATCGCTACTGAATTGGGCGGGCGCGAGTAATGAAAATTGAACATGCTGACGAGCGGATCGGGATTGGTGATGGCTTTCGATCCATTGGCCCAATTCTGCTCGATCAGGTGCTTTTTCGAAAGCCCTGACTCGGTCTGCGCGATCGTTTCGGCGATGTGGTGCTGCCATTCGAGCGTGACACCGCCGAAATACGGCTCGTTGCAGATTTCGTAATAAACGTTATCGAAACCATTCAACTCTGTGACGATCCTGCGAACCATCGCATCCTGAACCATCGTCAGGCGAGGGTCTTTGAGAGCCAGCACGTCCGTTTTGGGAACGCCGCCGATGCCGTTGACATTGTTAGCGGCGTTCATCGGGCTGACCTTCCACATCGAGTCGTTGTAAAGCGGGCAGAAAAGAACCAGCTCCACGATGACGCCGCGCGCGTCAGCCTGGGCGACGAAGTCTTTCAGCCGCTCGAAGTACGCCGGATCCCACTGTTCGAGATCGAACTTTCCATCACGCTGCCGCCATGGGGCGAGGAAGCGTCCGGGCGACGGCGCGAGCGTGTTGGAGGCGATCGAGAAGTCGCCAGGAACCTCGCGGTAAGAGCCGGAGAAGACGCGTGTGAGATTCAGCTCATCGGCGTGAAGCGTATCCAGATAAAGCCGGTAGTTGAAGTCGAGATTCAGCACCGCGCCATAGTGCTCGCCGGAGGTGATCAGGACGGTGGGATGACCGTGGAAGGAGAAGTAGTGCGGGTTTGCGGAATCGAGCCGGAGAGGCTGCGCCACGGCCGGTATGCAGGCGAGAAGGGCGGCCAGGAGCGATTTCATGGGGTCACTTTATCACCCATAACAGCTCGGCATAGCGGGCGTAAAAGGCCGGAATCCCTGTTATACTGGGGGTGGATGGTTTTATCCTTCCCCGCTTTCTCGCGGCGCTTTACTCCTTCGCATTGCGATCACCCCTTCGCGTCCGTTGTATCCGCTCATGAGTAATTCGGGGTTTTTTCCGTCGGCTTTCTTCATTCATGGAGGTTTCTTCCAGTCCAGATGACTACCAGCGTTCCTGTTACACAGGGCATTGAAAATCTGTTCGGCACGCGCGATGAGAACATCCGGCTTCTCGAAACCGGACTGGGCGTCCGCACGCTTCTGAACACAGACGCTCTTTCCATCGAAGGCGAGCCGGAGGCGGTGGCGCGCGCGGAAAACATTCTTCAGGATTACTTCGCGCTGGTGCGGGAAGGCGCGGTGTTCAAGAACGGCGACCTGAATAACCTGCTGCGCGTGGTGACGTCCGATCCGGAGGTGACGCTGCGCGCGCTGTTTGACAGCGGCAGGCAGCGGAGTTTCGGCAAGAAGGTGCTGTCGCCGAAAACGCCCACGCAGCGGCGATATCTGGAAGCGATCGAGCGCAACGATCTGGTGTTCGGCGTCGGTCCGGCGGGCACGGGCAAAACGTATCTGGCGGTGGCGATGGCGGTGCAGGCGCTGGTATCGAAACGCGTGACGCGCATCGTGCTGACGCGGCCGGCGGTGGAAGCGGGTGAGCGCCTCGGGTTTTTACCAGGTTCGCTGCAGGAGAAGATCGACCCGTATCTGCGGCCTCTCCATGATGCGCTTTACGACATGCTCGAAGTGGAGCGGGTGGAGAAACTGGTGGAGCGCCAGCAGATTGAAGTCGCCCCGCTGGCGTTCATGCGTGGCCGAACCCTGAATGACAGCTTCATTATTCTGGATGAAGCCCAGAACACGACGCAGGAGCAGATGAAGATGTTCCTGACGCGGCAGGGATTCAATTCGAAGATGGTGGTGACGGGAGACCTGACGCAGGTCGATTTGCCCATGGGCCGCCGCAGCGGTCTGCTCGACGCCGTGGATATTCTGAAAGGCGTGGAGGGCATCTCGTTTATTGCATTCGACGAGCGCGATGTGGTGCGCCATAGCCTGGTGCAGCGCATTGTGCGCGCGTATGAAAAATACAACGAAGGCATTGCGGGGAAACAACTCTCGCTGAAGCTCGCCGGGGACGCGGAGCCGGATCCGGCGATTCCCGCTCCTTCGCAGGCATGAGCGGCCATCGTCGAACACACGAGTGTTCGATGTTTCCGGGTGGGCTGCAGCCCATAGAGAATAGATGAAATCGGACCCTCTTATAACATTCCGGCGTTCGCCGGCATCTCTCAAACGCCCCGGTCTGGAACGATTCGCGCGGCTGGCGCAGAGCCGGATCGCGCACGGGCGGGAGTTCCATTGCCTGATTACCGGCGATGCGGAGATTCGTTCGCTGAACCGCCGATTTCGCGGCAAGGATAGCGCGACCGACGTACTTTCGTTCCCGTCGGATGAAAAAGATCCGATCGGCGACATTGCGATTTCGCTGGCCCGCGCGCGGGCGCAGGCGAAGCAATGCGGGCATTCGACCGAAGAGGAAATCTGCATCCTGCTGCTGCACGGACTGCTGCATCTGCTCGGCATGGATCACGAAACGGACGAGGGCGCCATGGCGCGCGCCGAACTTCGCTGGCGGAGGAAGCTGGATCTGCCGGCCGGGCTGATTGAACGGGCGCGCGCATGATTTTCATCATTCTGATTGTGCTGGCGCTGTTCACGGCGCTGTTCACGACAATCCAGACCTTCTACCTCGAAAGCATGCGGCTGCGTACGCGCGAATTGCCATCGCTCACCTGGTTCCGCGAAGTGCTGGAGCCAAAGCTGAAGGCGCGCTCCACCGAAGACGGGGCAACGGCGTTTTCGTTATGGAAGCATACGTTTCTGGTCGTGATGGGGGTGCTGGTTCTGGCGCAGGTTACAGGGCCGGGTCCACTGGCAGCGCTCGACGTCTGGGAAGGTCTGGGAGCCGCGGTGTTGCTGATGGCGTTCTCGGCATATCTGGTACCGCAGGTGATCTACGAAAGATCGTCCTGCCACTGGATGCTGGGGTTGCTGCCGCTTCTGCTGATCGCCAGGATCATCGTGCGGCCTTTTGTGGTGGCGCTCAACCTTCTGCACGTGCTGATCGATATGGTGAAGCCGCAGCCGGAAAATGACGACGAAGCGACACCGGCCGAGAATATCGATACGCTGATAACAGCCGGTACCGAAGAAGGGCTGATCAAAGAAGACGATCGCAGGCTGATCGAGTCCGTGATCGCGTTCGGCGACAAGGTGGTGCGTGAGGTGATGACGCCGCGTCCCAACATCATCACGGTGAGAGCCGACGATACGCTGGCGCAACTGCATCAGATCGTGGTGAACGAGCAGTATTCGCGAATCCCGGTTTTGGAATCGTCGATCGACGAAATTGTGGGGTTCGTTCATGTGCGGGATATGTTCGAAGTGGCGGAGAGGGACCGCGCAGTCCGCAAGGTTCGGGAACTGATGCGTCCGGTGCAACTGGTGCCCGAGACCAAGCCGGTTCATGAACTGATGCGCGAGATGCAGCAGGAGGGCTCGCATATGGTGATTGTGGTGGATGAATACGGGAACACCGCGGGTCTGGTGACGATGGAAGATCTGGTGGAAGTGATTGTGGGCGAGATACGGGACGAGCACGAGCCGGATTCGGATGTGACGGAAGATGGCAATGGCGGGTTTGTCGTCTCCGGGAATTTCGATCTGGCGCGGCTGGCGGATCTGCTGAATTTTCATGCCGGGGAAGATGTGGAATCAACAACGGTGGGTGGATTGATTACGGAATGGCTCGGGCATGTGCCGCATGCCGGCGAGACGATTGAGCGCGGCGGCATGCGGGCCGAAGTGCTTGCGGCGGATGAGATGCGTGTCGCCCAGGTGAAGCTGAGCCGAGTGGCGGAGGAGGCGCCCGCCAGTGAGTAATTCATTTCGTTCCGGCTTTGTCTCCATTCTGGGCCGCCCCAACGCGGGGAAATCCACGCTGCTGAATGCGCTGGTGGGGCAGAAGATTTCGATCGTCGCCGATAAGCCGCAGACGACGCGCACGGCGATTCAGGGCGTGATGAATGCGCCCGGCGGGCAGGTGATCTTTGTCGATACGCCGGGGATTCACAGATCCGATTCATCGATCAACAAGCGCATGATGGATGCGGTGCGGGCTGCGCTCGATGAGCGCGATCTGTTCATCTATGTGGTGGATGCGACGAAGCCGTTCGCCGCGGAGGACCAGCGCGCGCTGGCGATCCTGCGGGCGGATGGACCGCCGGCGATTCTGGCGGTGAATAAAATCGATGCGCTGAAATCGCGCCGGGACCTGCTTCCGACTCTGGATGAATATCAGAGGCGGCGCGACTTCGCCGCATATATTCCGATTTCCGCCGAGAAGGGCGAGGGGATCGATCTGCTGAGGAATGAAGTGCTGGCGCGGCTGCCGGAGGGACCGGAGTATTTTCCGCCCGATCATGTCACCGATCAGCCGGCGCGCTTCCTGGCAGCCGAATTGATCCGCGAGAAGATTCTTCTGACCACCCAACAGGAAGTCCCGCATTCAGTCAATATCCTTATCGACAAGTGGGAGGAACTGCCGCGGCTCATCCGGATCTACGCGACGATTTACGTGGAGCGCGAGGGTCAGAAAGCCATTGTGATCGGGGCCAAGGGCAGCGCTCTTAAGCGCACCGGACAGGCGGCGCGGGAAGAAATGGAGGCGCTGTTCGATACGCACGTTTATCTGGATCTTCATGTCAAGGTCGAGCCCGGGTGGCGGGAGAAATCGGCGTTTCTGAATACGATTGATTGGCGTACAATGGCTCAGAGAGATGAATCGTAGACGCGTTCTGACCGCACTTCCGCTTCTGCCTGCCTTGGCGCTCGTGGTTTTTGACACCCCTTCGTGGGGCGCGGATAAGCCGCCGCTCACCGATGACTTCATTTCCGACACGATTCGCGAGAAGCTGTCGGGGGACGTTCATGTCAAAGGCGCCAGAATCGATGTCGATGTAAAGAACGGCGTCGTCACGCTCAGCGGGACCGTTTCCACCGAGAAGCAGAAGAACAAAGCCGAGAGCCTGACGAAGAAAGTAAAGGGCGTCAAGAGCGTCGTCAACAAGATTCAGATCACGTCGCCGTGACGCGCTTCGGAACCGCCGCGATTTTCGGCATTCTTTCCTGTCTGCCGCTTTTTCCGCAGCTACCGGCTGAGGTGGATATTTCCATCGCCGCGAGCAATATGCGCTTTCCGGCGGGTCTCACGTGGTCGCGAGAGGGGTTCCTCATTGTTGCGGACAGCGAGAAGCGCGAGATTTACCGCCTGGATCCGAAGCAGCGTCCGAAACCGACTCATCAGGATGCGAACGGCGTTCAGGGTCTGGCATACGATTCGGAGGGGCGGCTCTACCTGTGCGAAACGGCTGCGCGGAAGCTCGTTCGGATGGACAAGCGCGGCAAGATAGAGACGGTCGCCGCGGCATTCGAAGGGAAGAAGCTCAACGGACCGAACGAAGTAGTAGTCCGTCACGATGGCCATGTGTATTTCACGGACCCGGCTTTCGCGGGGGCGATCGATCAGCGCGAGCTGGATTTCAATGGCGTTTTTCATGTGAAGCCCGGCGGTCAGGTGGAGGCGCTGGCGCGGTGGAAGACACGCCCGAATGGGGTGGCGCTCTCGGCCGATGGGAAGAAGCTGTTCGTTTCGGATGCCGACCGGCACGCGATTGTTCAGTTCGATCTCGATTCGAGAGGCGAAGCCACCGCGTCGCGCGATTTCATCACGGGTGTGCACGGCGTGCCGGCGGGGTTGCGGCTCGACACGGCGGGGCAGATGTTCGTTGCGGCCGAGGGCCTGGCGATTTACTCGCCGGAAGGAAAGCTCATCCGGACGCTGGTGGAGAGCCGGCGCGTGCTGAACTGCGCATTCGGGGGACCGGAACTGAACTTGCTGTATATCGCCACGCTGAAGGAGATTATTGAGGTGAAAATCGGCGTGAAAGGCGCAGTACAGTATTGATGGCCACAAGCGCTGGCGTCCCTGCTGACGATCGCCGCTTTCCGGCGCGTCCCGTGCCTGGGGTTGGCGCGCTGATCATTGACGGCAATCGAATTCTTCTTGTGGAGCGCGGGCACGAGCCGCTGAAGGGGTACTGGTCGCTGCCGGGAGGCGCGGTCGAGACGGGCGAGCTTCTCGAAGATGCGCTGCGCCGTGAGGTGCGTGAGGAGACCGGGCTCGAAATTCAGGTGGGGCATCTCATTGAGGTCTTCGAACGCATCATGCTCAGCGAGCACGGGCTCAGTGAACACGAGCCCGGTGAAGGCGGACGCGTGGAATATCACTACATCCTGCTCGATTACATCTGCTACCCCACGGGCGGCGTTCTGGCGGCGGCGGACGACGCGAGCCGGGTCGAATGGTTTACGGAAGACGAGATTGCGGCCGGAAAAATGGGTGAAAAGATCACACGCGGTACTCCGCGGGTGATCGCGAAAGCGTTCGACTGGCTGCGAGCGAATCCTCCCCATCATGACTGAGGAGAGTCCACGCTTCGGCGGTCTGGAGGCGCTCGAGTGGGAGCAGGTGCATACGCTCGTGGCGCGGCTGGTGGCGACGGCGGCAGGAGAAGCCGAGATGACGCTGGTGGAGCCTTCCGCCGATCGCGCGCGCATCGAGCATAATCTCGCGGAAGCAGCGGAGGGGATCGGGTGGCTGCGGGCGGCCAGACAGGGCGGCGTGCTGCGCATTCAGCTCAGCGGATTGCCGGATGTTTCTCTGGCGCTCGAGAAGCTGCGGATCGAAGGCGCGACGCTCGAGCCATCGGAGATCTTCGGTCTCATCCAGTTGCTCGATCGCGCGGCGGACGCGAAATCATCGCTCAGTGCGGCAGCGGAGCGCTTTCCGCTGCTGGGAGCCTATGCGGAGAGGATCGGCGACTTCCGGCAGGTGCTCCGGGAAGTGTCCGGCAAAATCAATCCGGACGGCTCGATTCCGGACAGCGCGAGTCCGCACCTGAACCGCATTCGGCGGGATATCGAGAAGCAGCGCAAAGCGATTCAGGATTCGCTCGAGCGCTTCCTCAAAGCCAATCGCAATGAAGGCGTGCTCCAGGATGAGTACGTTGCGATTCGCAACGATCGTTTTGTGGTGCCGGTACTGGCAGGGCAGCGGCGAAGGCTGCCTGGCGTGATCCACGGCGCGAGCTCCACCGGCCAGACGGTGTTTCTTGAGCCGTTCGATACGATCGATCTGAATAACGATCTGGTACGGCTGCGGGATGATGAGGCTCGCGAGGTGGCGCGCATCCTGCGGGAGCTGACGGAACGGCTGCGCGGATCGGCAGCACCAATCCGGGAAGCTGCGGCGGTGATGGCGCGGCTCGATGTGATCTTCGCGAAGGCAAAGTTCGCAATCGACTTCGATTGCTGTATCCCGCGATTCAGCGAGCGGCGGCTCGAGCTGAAGAATGCGCGGCATCCGCTGCTGATGGATGTGCTGCGGCGCGCGGGGCGTTCCGTGGTGCCGTTCTCACTCACGCTCGATAGCGACATGTGCACGCTGCTGATCAGCGGTCCGAACACGGGCGGCAAGACGGTCACGCTGAAGACGGTGGGGCTGGTGTCGCTGATGGCGCAGGCGGGGCTGCCGGTACCCTGCGAATCGGCGGAATTGCCGCTGTTCGGGCAGGTGCTGGCGGATATCGGCGATCACCAGTCGATTGAGCAGAATCTCAGCACTTTCTCGGCGCACGTGGCGCGGCTGCGGGAGATGGCGCTCGATGTGACGCCGGATTCGCTCGTGCTGCTCGACGAAATCGGGTCGGCTACCGATCCGGATGAGGGCGGTGCGCTGGGAGTGGCGCTGGTGGATCATTTTCGCGCAGCGGGAGCGTTTACGCTGGCCTCGACGCACCTCACCGCACTGAAGATTTACGGCGCGAGCACGAAGAGCGTGCTGAATGCGTCCATGGGATTCGACGAAGAGACGCTGGCGCCGACATACCGGCTGCAACTCGGGTTGCCGGGGAAATCGGCGGGGCTGGATATCGCGGCCAGGCTGGGGATGCCGGAGGATATTCTGCGGCGCGCGAGGGCGTCGCTGGGGCACCGCGATATCGAGCTTTCGCGGCTGATTGCGGACCTGCATCGGCGCATCGAGGAAACCGGCGTGTTGCAGACATCGCTTATCCGCGAGCGCGAGGAGCTGGCGCGGCGGGAAAGGCAGCTGGAGGCGGACTCGAAGCGCCGGGAATCGGCGAAGCTGGCCGAAATGGAAGAACGTTTCGACCAGATGCAGCGCCGCTGGCACGAGCGCGCCGACGAGACCGTTGCGCGGATTTCGGAAACGGCGGAGCGAAGGAAATCCGTGGAGCAGGCGCAGCGGCAGACCGCGAAATTCGCGCGGGAGATGCGGGAGGATTGGGAGTCCGAAATTCTGCGCCGGGAGGATACCGCGGCTCCGCCGCGCGCGGCCATTGCGGAAGGCAGCCGGGTGCGGTTGAAGGGCATACGCGACATCGCGCGGATCACGCGGCTGCTCAGCCACGGCCGGCTGGAGGTTTCGGTCGGCTTTGTGAAGATGCAGGTATCGGTGACGGATGTCGAGGAAGTCCTGACCGACGGCGGCTCCCCCGCGCCGCAACTGCCGAAAGGCGTGCGGTTCCAGCCGGGGCCGCAACTCAACCCCGGTGAGCAGGAGATCAACGTGATCGGCGAACGCGCGGAGGATGCCTTAGACCGGGTGGAGCGATTTTTGGACTCTGCCGTGATGGCGACGGCTGCGCGGGTGCGGATCGTCCACGGGCACGGGATGGGGATTTTGCGGCGCGCGATTCAGGATTTCCTGAAAAGCAATCCGCATGTGGAGAAGTTCTATCCGGCGGACCAGTATGAGGGCGGAACCGGTGCGACGATCGTTGAATTAAAGGACTAGGGAATTGAGGGACTAAAAGCAAACTGGCGGACTTTCCGTTTCCGGAGTCCGCCAGTGCCAGGAGGAGGTTGAGACCAATAAATGAACTATGATTGCGTTTCCCGACCGCCGTGTCCGATCACGCCGATCAGCAACTTCAGTTTAAGCCATTCGGGGAGCCCGTACAAGGCGAAAGATTAACGCGATGTGCTGATCCGCCCTAAACGAAAACGGCCGGCTCGCCACGGGGGCAGACCGGCCGTTTCGCTCATTAAGGAGAGACGAGAATTAAGCGTTGCGGCGACGCCGCACGATCGCGCCAGCCACGAGGCCGGAGCCGATGAGAACGAACGATGCCGGTTCCGGTACGCCGGAGGGAGGCGGCGGGTTCGCACCCGAGGTCCCCGGAATGTAAGCCAGGAATTCCTGCGTGGTGCTGCCGTAACCTGCGTGACCCGGGGTGCAGCCGTGAACACCGTGGTAGTCGTAGCTGCCCGTCGTGCAACCAGCGGAATCTACCGCCGTTATGACAGACCAATCGCTGAGTACGAGGTTGGCGTAGTAGCTGGAGCTGCTCCAGCTCGACGTCCCGGTTGTAGCGTTATAACCGGCGATATAGGCCTGCGCATCCTGAATCCAGTGAGCTGCGGACTGGGCGGTTGTGGAATTCGTTCCGGTATAACCCGTAGTGACACCACCGTGATAGCCCGAGGAGTTATTGGGAGCGGTATTTCCGCCATACGCATCGGTCAACTGCCAGATGGCTTCCTGAATGGCTTTGTCGGTCGTCGAACTCGGCGCCTGCTGCATCTGGGTGGCGAGCCACGCCATTTCCTCATAGAGAGTCAATCCGGAAGGGTACGAACTAACGGACGACGGATTGTCCACGTAATAACGGGTATCCGCCTTCAGGTCAGCGGCGGACGCCGTGAGCGCCGTCTTGTAAACCTGGATATTCTGCTGGCCGAATTGAATGCTGTCGTTAAAATCGTCGCAGTACAGCTGGATCGCCGAACCGCCGTCGAGAGTTCCGGTGTAAGGGCTGATCGCGTAGCCGCTGTCCTTCACCAGGCTCGATGAATCCACAGTGTTGAAATCCAGCAGATAGGATGTCGCCGCTTGACTCACTGAAGCCCCGAAAATCAGAGCCCCCGCGAGAATCGTGAGTTTCGTTCTCATTTACAGTCTATGCTCCTCCGAACAAAGCTATTTTAGGGGAGAGGGGTTTTATCTAACAAGTCCTGAGCAAACCAGGAAAAATCCTTAGGCAGGTTCTAGTACGGGGTTCCGAGTAGCCGGAGGGTGATTGGAAAGCCTGCTTTCACACCGAGCATTTTCGCCGCATCCGCTTGATTCGCCGATAGTTCAATAAACCCAGAACTGCCGAAGACAACGAATATTTGACCCGGGCGAGCCTCGGCATATGCGTGATGGAATGTATTCACGGTGCGCCGCCCGATCTGGATCCGGAAGCGGCCGGTAGAGACATGGCTGAATTTCTCAGACTCTAAGTTGGTGATAACATTGCCAAATCTGTCGATCTTCAGGATCGACGCGCCCCAGTTTCCAGACTTTTGCTGAAGAACAGGGGAAAAATCCTGGTGAATAGTGTCTTTTATAACATTTCCGAACCGTTTTGGGGCAGTACCACGCGCGAGATGAGCAGACACAGGCGCGAAGATATCGCGGCCGTGGAATGTCCGGCTTACGGTATCACGGAAAAAGCGCGGCTCCGAGATCTCCCGAATCGTGGCGCTGGGGAAGTCCCGCAGACTCAGACTGAGCAGACCATTATCGGGGGCGACGAAGCGATGGCTATCGCATTCGGCGAGAATCGCGCGGCGCTTGCTGCCCACGCCGGGGTCGACAACGGCAAGGTGTGTCGTCCCCTTCGGGAAGCAGCGCCATGCCTGCGCCAGCGTATAGGCTCCCTCCGCAATTGCATAGGGCGTGATGTCATGCGTGATATCGATCAGCTCCGCGTCAGGACAAATGCCGAGGATCACGCCTTTCATGGCAGCGACATAGTGATCGGATGTTCCAAAATCGGTGAGCAGCGTAATGATGGGCCGTTTCATGACTTAGTAAAATAATAGAAAATGCAACACTTCTATTTCGATCACAATGCGGCGTCGCCGGTGGCGCCCGAAGTGTTGCGCGATTTGGCGGACGCGATGGGGGAAGTGTACGGCAACGCGTCCAGTATCCATCATTTCGGACAGGCGGCCAGGCGGCGGCTGGAGGGGGCGCGGCGAACAGTAGCGGCGCGGCTCGGTTGCTCGGAGCGGGAAATTGTTTTTTCAAGCGGCGGCACGGAATCGGACAATCTGGCGATATTCGGTGTGGCGCGGCTCAGTGTGGCGCAGCGGGGGCATTCGCGGCACGTCGTGACGAGTACCATTGAGCATCCGGCCGTTCTGAATGCGTTCGCGCAACTCGAGCGGGAGGGCGCGGAGATCACGTGGTTGCCGGTGGACCGCGCGGGCAGAGTCAGCGTGGAAGATGTGCGGCGCGCACTGCGGCCGAATACGGCCCTGATTTCGGTCATGCATGCCAATAACGAGACGGGCGTTCTGCAGCCGATCGCGGAAATTGCGGAAGCGGCGCAGGCGGCCGGAGTTCCTTTTCATTGTGACGGAGTGCAGGCCGGCGGCAGGATCGCGGTGAATGTGCGGGAATTGGGAGTGGATCTGTATTCGATCAGCGGGCACAAGTTCGGCGCGCCGAAGGGCGTGGGCGCGCTCTATGTGAGGAAGGGCGTGGAACTGGCGCCTCTGCTCTATGGCGGCCGGCACGAGCGCGGGCGGCGCGCGGGCACGGAGAACGTGGTGGGCGCGGGAGCTCTCGCGCGGGCGCTCGCGCTGGATTTCGATTGGGCCGCGCTCGCGGCGCTGCGCGATCGCCTGGAAGCGGGAATTCTGGAACGCGTGCCGGGAACGATGGTGAATGGCGACCGGACGCATCGCGCGCCGAATACGTCGAATATCCGGTTCGAGGCAATTGAGGGCGAGGCAATGGTGATTGCGCTCGATCTGCGAGGCTATGCGGTTTCGAGCGGCTCCGCATGTTCGAGCGGCGCGGTGGAACCGTCGCACGTCTTGCTCGCGATGGGGCTGAGTCCGGACGAAGCGCGGTCGAGCGTAAGATTTTCTCTGGGTCCGGGGAATACCGCGGAGCAGGTGGATGGTCTGATAGAAGCTGTGCAGGCCAGTGCCGCTCATTTGCGCCGGATTTCGCCGGTAACGCTGCTCTCTGGAGTCGCAGGATGAATGATCTGATTGCAGTCGCGATGTCGGGTGGGGTGGATAGCTCCGTGGTGGCGGCCCTGCTGCATCGCGAGGGGCGCACGATTGCCGGTATGACGATGCAGCTCTGGAATCAGCGGCGGCTGCCGGAACTGGCAACCGAACAGGCGACGGGCCGCTGCTGCTCGCTCGACGACGTTTACGACGCCCGGCGCGTGGCGGAGCAGATCGGATTTCCGTTTTACGTGGTGAATCTCGAGCGGCAGTTCGAAGAGAACGTGATCGAGCCGTTCGTGAACGAATATCTGGCGGGGCGCACGCCTGTGCCTTGTACGCTGTGCAACACGTTTATCAAGTTCGATCGTTTTCTGGAACTGGCGGATTCGGTGGGGGCACAGGCGATCGCGACAGGCCACTACGCGCGCGCCAGCAGGAATACGGAAAGCGGCCGTTATGAGTTGCGCACCGCGGTGGATTTCTCGAAGGACCAAACCTATTTTCTCTGGGGTCTGACGCAGGCGCAGCTTGCGCGCACGCTGTTTCCGCTGGGCGAGATGTCGAAGGCCGACGTGCGCGCGATGGCGGAGAACCTGGACCTGCCGGTCGCGAAAAAGCACGAGAGCTATGAGATCTGCTTCGTGCCGAACGGCGATTACGCGGCGTTCATGGACGCCTGGAGGAAGGAGAAAGGCATCCTGCCCGGGCCTGCCGCGGGAGTCGTGGTGGATACCGAAGGGCACGAGCGCGGACGGCACGCGGGTGCGCACCGCTTTACCGTGGGGCAACGCAAGGGACTCGGGATCGCGGCCGCCGAACCGTTGTATGTGATTGCGACCGATCCGAAGACGCAGACCGTGACCATCGGGTCGAACGATGATCTGCTGCGGTCCACGATGACGGTGGGCGGTGTGAACTGGGTTTCGTGGAGCGGTCTTCGGGCGCCGGCGCGGGCGCGGGTTCGTATTCGCAATCGCCACGTGCCGGCTTCGGCGATGCTCTATCCGCTCCCGGATGGGCGCGTGGAAGTGCGTTTCGACGAGCCGCAGCGCGCGGTAACGCCGGGACAGGGCGCTGTATTTTATTCGGACGACCTCGTCGCGGGCGGCGGCTGGATCGAGTAGTTTGCGGAACCGGTCCGGGTTGCGCAATGGGGTGGAAGCCGCGCTCGCGCACGGGCTGATCGCGACGCTGCAATACTCACCCCGGTCGATTGCCGATGCACTGGGCACAGGCTGCGGCTGGTTGCTGGATGTTCTCGTGCCGCGTCTGCGGCAGACCGCTTACCGGAATCTCGAATTTGCGTATCCGGAACACGATGCCGCGTGGCGGCGCCGCACGGTGGATGGCGTGTATCGCTCGATCGGCCGGCTGCTGGTGGCGCTGGCGCGATTTCCTGAGATCGATCGAAGCAATGTCGGGGAGTGGATTCGCTACGAGGGGTTTGAGCACTACGAGCAGGCGAAGGCGGATGGCCGGGGGGTGCTGTTTGCGACAGCGCATCTGGGTAACTGGGAACTGAGCGCATTCGCGCACGCCTTGCTGACCGAAAAGATGAATATCGTGGTGCGGCCGCTGGATAATCCGCTGCTGGATGATCTGGTGGAAACGCGGCGTGGTTTATCCGGAAATACGCTGCTTTCGAAGCGCGATTTCGCGCGTTCCATTCTGCATGCGCTGCGGAACAACGAACCGGTGGGAATTCTGGTGGATCAGAATTCGGCCGGTGAAAATTCGGCTTTCGTGCCGTTTTTCGGCAAGCCGGCGTGCACGAATCTCACATTTGCAAAACTGGCGGAGCGCAGCGGGGCTGCCGTGATTCCGGGATTTGCCGTGTGGAATCACAGCGAGCGCCGCTACGTGCTGAAGTTTTATCCTGCGGTTCCAATGTCGGGCGACGCCGTGGAAGATACGGCGCGAATCCAGGCCGCTGTGGAGCGCGCGATACGCGAGCATCCGGACCAGTGGTTATGGATTCACCGCCGGTGGAAGACACGTCCGCCGGGCGAACCGGCTGTTTACTGAAGTTCCGATCTGTTGAACTCCGATTTATTGAAGCTCTGCGGCGGTCCACGGAATCGCGATCCCGTTCATGTGGGCGTAGGCGATCGCCTGGCCAAGCTGCTCGGCGATGGCGGTATCGATGCGCGTCAGCAGACCGCGGTTGGTCGTGACCTTGCCAAACAGCTCCGCGTTACCGGCGAGAAATCCGTTACGCACGCCTTCCATATCCTTCTGAACTTCGGCGAGGTTCTCGCTGAGCGCGACCAGGATCGTGTACTTGCCGCGGGGCGGCGTCTGATCCTTTTCAGCCAGCTTCGCGGCGAGATCGCCGGTTTTGATTTCGTCGCCCGCGAGCGAGTCGAGGAGCTTTGCGGTATCGGCAATCCGCATGAAAATCTGGGCGAAGGAGCGGGAGGATGCGTTCGGTCTCCACGAATATTTTTCGTCCGGAATGATGCGGGCGAGTGCCATCACACGACTTTCGAGATCAGCAAAGGGCTGGAGCACATCGATTGCAGGAACCACGGTGGGGACATCTTCGACGTTCAGCAGTTCGACGTCGAAGATCAACGCGGCTTTCGGAGGAATCGGCCCGGAGCCGGCTTCGCCGTATGCCAACTGATATGGAACGTAGAGGCGCCGCTTCCCGCCGACGCGCATACCTTCGAAGCCGATATCCCAGCCGGCAATGACCTGACGGCGGCCCTGGATGAAATCGAAGGGTACTTTGCGGTCAACGGAGGAATCGAACTTCGTGCCGTCGCGGAGCCAGCCGGTGTAGTGAACGGTAAAGCGCTTGCCCGGGGCGGCGGGGGCGCCCGAGCCCTGCACGATATCGATATAGCGCAGCGCGGCGAGTTCCGCGGGTGAGCCTTCAACGGCGGGCGGCTGCGCCTGGGCAACACCTGACCCGAGGAGGAGAATCAGCGAGAGCCGGACAAACATGTTTCCAGAATACGGTCAGAGCGCATGTTTATCCAGCGCAAGTCATGGCCTTTTGAGGCATCCAGCGCGGCCTGCGGGATCAGCCCGATGAGTTCGCTGCCTTCGATTTGCATCCCCCGTTTCTCGCTGGCGTGGCGCACGGCGTCAAAGACCACGTGCAGCGGCGTGCGGCGGAAATCGACAAGATTCATGGACACCTGCACCTTTCTCTGCGAGGCGAGCTCGAGCCCGAGAGCCCTGACGGCGGGAAGTCCGCCGTTCGCTTCGCGGATCTCGTTCGCAATGGATTTCGCGGCGGTCAGATCGTTGCTCTGAAGAATGATGTTCCAGGCGATCAGGAAATTTCGTGCGCCCACTACGCAGTAGCCGGCGGTGGGATGGCGGCCGTGGCCTGTATCGGGCGGGAGATCGGCGTTGGCGCGGCGGCGGATGTTTTCGAGGCGCGCGCACTCGGGGCGCTTCGCGGCGGCCTCATAAAAGAAGACCGGGACGCGCAGTTCGTTCCAGATGCGCTCGCCCGTAGTGTGCGCGAGCGCGGCGCAGTCTTCGAGCGTGACGCCTTCGATGGGAACGAAGGGGACCACATCCGCCGCGCCGACGCGTGGGTGGACGCCTTCGTGTCTGGCGAGATCGATTTTCGCGACGGCTGTGGCGACCGATGCGAAGGCGGCCTCCGCCACGCTTGCGGGATCACCGGCGAAGGTGAGTACGGAGCGATTATGATCGGCGTCGGACGTGGAATTCAGGAGGCGAACACCTTGCACGCCGCGCACGGATTGTTCGAGCGCTGCAATGACGGCGCGATCCCGGCCTTCGGAAAAATTCGGAACGCACTCGGCGATCACACGCGCTTGTCCTTCCCCCATGGCTTGCCGATGCGCTTCCTGAGGCCGTGCGAGGTGTGGCGCAGGAGTGCGGAACCGATGCGGTAGAGGGCGCCGGGAATGACGATGACCTGGCCGCGATCGAGGCCGCGCAGAGAAGCGTCAACGACGGCATCGGCCTGCAGCCACAGAAAACCAGGGATTTTGGCGCGGTCGACGCCGAGGACGTCATGAAATTCGCTGAACGTGAAGCCGGGGCAGAGCGCCTGGACTTTGACTTTGGAGTGAATACTGTTCAGTTCGATGTCGAGGCCCTGCGTGAACGCATTGGCCCATGTCTTGGTAGCGCAGTAGCTGACATTGCCTTCCGTCTGTCCAAAAGCTGCCACCGATGAGACATTGATGACACCGCCGCGGCCGCGCGGCACCATGACTTTGAGCGCCGCATGGGTGAGGCGCATCATCGCCATAACGTGCAGGCGGTGCATCTGTTCCTGGCCATGGAGATCGGCTTCCCAGAAACGCCCCAGCGTGCCGAAGCCGGCATTATTGACCAGCAGTTCGAGATCGGGGGTCTCGCGGATGGCGGTTTCCGTAGCCGCAAGACCGTCTTCCTGGGTGAGATCAGCCGCAATGATGCGGGCGTTCACGGGTAGCTGGGCCGCAAGCGCGCGCAATTTCTCCTCGCGGCGCGCGACGAGAATCAGATCGAAACCGCGCGCGGCCAGCTTGCGCGCGAACGTCGCGCCGATGCCGCTCGATGCTCCCGTGATCAGCGCAACCGGATTCGCCACAGTCACGACGATAGCAGTTTCGGCTCGCCTGATAAAATGAGGCGGTTTCTCGCGGCATGCTCTGGTCTCGCTGGAAGTTTTCTTTATTAATGGCTGTGGCGTGTCTCGCGTTCGGACAGACGCAGCCGATTGCATTCAGTCATCAGCTGCACGTGGGCACGGCAAAGCTGGACTGCGCCGATTGCCACAGGCTGCCGGAGAAATTCGGCGACCCGGTGGGAATTCCGGACGCACCGCGGTGCCTCGAGTGCCATGCGCTGGCGCCGAATCAGGAGGCGCTGGTTGCGAAGCTCAATGAGTCAGCCGGGAAGAAGCAGCCGATTGCCTGGGTTCGCGTTTTCAGGCTGAAGGACTTCGTGAATTTCGACCACCGCTACCATCTGCAGAACGGTGTCACCTGCGAGCAGTGTCACGGACCGATCTCGACGGAGAACGTGGTTACCGATCAGTTGAAGACCACAAAGATGGACTTCTGCCAGTCGTGCCATGTCAAATCCGGTGCGCAGACGGGATGCACGACTTGCCACGATCCCCGATAGCGAAGCTTCGGCCCGATAGCGATCAGCGCTTCGGATCGATGAGAGGCGTGCGGTTTTCCTTCTTGAGGATGTCCACCATGAGGGTGACCGCGGTGTCGATCGGCAGAGCGTTGGCAATCTGGATTGCCGTGCGGCCCTGGGCGTTCTTCACGTCGACGTCGACACCTTTGTCCGAGAGGAACTGAATCACCTCGCAGACGGATTTCTGCGGTACCAGATTGCCGGTTCCGGTAACGGACATATGCACCGCATTGTTGCCGGTCTTATTTGTCGCCTGGACGGTTTTCGGATCGGGATCGAGCTCATAGGCGTATTGGACCGCCTCGACGTGGCCGCTGCCCGCGGCTTCCATTAATAAGGTGCCCCCAGTCTGATCGCGGAGTTTCGGGTCCGCACCACCTTCGACAAGAGCCTTCATGGCATCGACATGTCCGGCCTTCGCGGCCACCATGAGCGGGGTTCGCTCGCCCGCGGCGGCGCCGCGTCCGAAACCGCCACGGCCTCGTCCAGCGGCGGCTGCCGCGGTTTTGGCATTCGGGTTCGCACCCTTGGCGATGAGCTGACGAATCAGTGCTGCATCACCGGCCTGCGCGGCAGCGTGGAGGGGGGTGTTCCCCTGGCGATCGGCGACAGTCGGGCTGGCGCCCGAATCGAGAAGCGCAACGACTGCCTCGGGCTTTTTGAGATTGGAGGCGATCAGGATGGGGGCCGTGCCATCCGGCAGAGTTTTATTGGCGTCGGCGCCCGCAGCGGACAGAACTTTGATGGTGGCGGCGTCACCCTTTTCCGCGGCGAACATGATTGGGGTGAAGCCGGCCTTCGAAGCGGCATTGACATTTGCGCCATGCGCCGCGAGAATCTTCACGACATCCGCCCGGCCCTCGGCGGCAGCCCACATGATGGCGTTCTGCCCTTTGTCCTGATCGATGGCCGCAACGTCCGCGCCTTTCGCGAGCAGAAGATTCACGGCTTCCACATTGCCGGTGTGAGCGCAGATCATGAGCGCCGTCTCACCGTTCCAGCGGGCGGCTTTGGCGTTAGCCCCCGCGGCGAGCAGGCTTTTCACGAGGGCGGTATCGCTGTTGGCGCAGGCGAGCGTCAGGGGTGATTCACCGTAATCGTTGGCGGTATCGGGCTTCGCTCCGGCGGCCAGCAGGAGTTTCGCGGTCTCGTTATCGGCGCGCTGGGCGGCCCAGGCCAGAGGAGTCGCTCCTCCCGGCTGGCTCGCATTGACGTCCACTTTGGCGCGCAGGAGCGTGGCGATTTCCTTCTTGTCGCCGGATTTCACGGCATCAACAAGCCGTAAATCCGTTGCATATGCGGAGGCAATCGCGACGAGAGTGAGGCCGGCGACACCGGCCCACCGATTCCAGGAAAGTGAGGAGGCCATAACATTTTTAATTATGCTTGAAAATTTCGCTTCCAGATAGTCTAAAATGTTAGATGGAAGTATGCGGTCCCTGTCCATTCCCATTTCCGCTGCCGCTGGACTCGGGGTTGTCGCGGTGCTTGCCGCGCTGGCCCAGACTCCCGCGAAGGTAGCTGCGGTGCGCAAAGCCCCTGCAGCACATAGGCTTACGGCTTCTGCGGCAGTGGCAAAAGCCACTCCAAAGACGGAAAAGACGGCCACAAAGCCAGCGGCCGCACCTGTGACGGCTGCCGATGCGCAGGCGCAACAGGACATGATCGACCAGTATTGTGTGATGTGCCACAGCGAGGCCCTGAAGACTGCGGGCGTCGTACTGGAGGGTCTCCACATCGCTCACGTGGGAGACAATACAGCAACCTGGGAACGAGTACTGCGCAAATTCGGATCGGGCCAGATGCCTCCGCCCGGGATGCCCCGTCCCGACGAGGCAACTTCCGCGAAGTTCACTGCATGGCTGGAGAACCAACTGGATGCGAACGCTTTGGCCCATCCGGATCCGGGCGCTCCTGCCATTCATCGGCTGAATCGGCTCGAGTACGGCAACACGATTCGTGATTTGCTGGGTCTCGAAGTCAACGCCTCCGCCCTGCTGCCGGGAGACGATTCAGGATATGGCTTTGACAATATCGGGGATGTCCTTTCCGTTTCACCGGTTCTGCTGGAGAAATACATGGCGGCTGCGAGGAAAATCGCGCAGACTGCGGTTGGCGCCAATGACATCCCGGCAGAGGAAACAGAGTTCCTGGTTCCTTTTGGTACGCCGACGGATGTCCGGGTAAGCGATGACCTGCCGCTCGGTTCGCGTGGCGGGTATGCGGTTCATTACAATTTTCCCGAGGATGCCGAGTACGTAATTCGGGTCACAATGGCTCAGGGGAATGACCGCGGCTCGCGTATCGATACGCGGCTGACGCTGAAGGCAGGCCCGCAGATTATTGGTGTTTCGTACGGCAAAGAATCGCCGATGCCGGAACAGACCGGCGCCGCTTTCGGTAGGGGTGGCCCGGCTGGAGCGGGGGCAGGCCCGGGTGGGCCGCCGCAGAAACTGGATTTGCGGCTGAACGATGTCCGCGTGAAACTGCTCGATCCTGTTGCCGGCGGCCAGCGCAACGTCTTCAGTATTTCGGTCCTGGGGCCGTATAATCCGACCGGGCCGGGCGACACGCCGAGCCGGAAAAAGATTTTTGTGTGCCATCCGGCAGCGCCTGCGCAGGATGAAGCGTGCGCACGGCAGATTTTCACCAATCTGACTCGCCGGGCCTACCGCCGGCCCGTCACTGCGGCGGACGTCTCGCCGCTGATGGGCTTCTACCAGCGGGCACGCAAGGACGGCTCCTTCGATAAAGGGATTGAAGCGGGTGTGCGGGCTGTGCTTGTTTCGCCGAATTTCCTGTTCCGGGAAGAGCGCGACCCCGCCACCGCGAAGCCCGGTTCGGTATTCCGGCTGGGTGATTACGAGCTGGCATCGCGGCTTTCGTATTTCCTCTGGAGCAGCATGCCCGATGAAGAGCTTTTCAAGCTGGCGGCAAACGGAACCCTGCACCAGCCCGCAGTCCTGGATCAGCAGGTTCGGCGCATGCTGGCTGACGACAAGTCGAAATCGCTCGTCACGAGTTTTGCCGGCCAGTGGCTTTTCCTGCGCAATGTGGAATCGGACAAAAAAGATAAAGATATCTTCCCGGAATACGATCAGACGCTGCGCGACGATTTCAAGAAAGAAACCGAGATGTTCTTCGGAAGCGTGCTGCAGAACGATGGCAGCGTGCTCGATCTGCTGCGCGCTAATTACACGTTCCTGAATCAAAAGCTGGCGGATTTCTACGGCGTACCGAATGTCTATGGGCCGGCGTTCCGGAAGGTAGTGCTGGATGACGTGAACCGGCGCGGGTTGCTCGGGCAGGGAAGCCTGCTGGCGGTAACCTCATATCCCAACCGAACGTCTGTTGTGCAGCGCGGCAAGTGGATTCTGGAAAATCTGCTGGGAACGCCGCCGCCACCACCTCCGCCGGATGTGCCGGCGCTGAAGCCGCATGGATCGGACGGCAAAATGACGCTGCGCCAGGCGATGGAACAGCATCGTGCCAATCCGACCTGCGCGGTCTGCCATTCGCGGATGGATCCGATCGGGTTCGCGCTCGAAAATTTCAACGCGATCGGCAAGTGGCGCGTTCTCGATGACACAGGCGCTAAGATTGATTCGTCGGGTACCCTCCCGGGCGGCGTTGCGTTCAACGGTCCGGCTGGCCTGACGAAGCTGCTGGTCACGGATAAGAAGATGGAGTTCATCAACACCTTCACCACGAAGTTGATGACGTACGCGCTCGGCCGGGGTGTAGAATCTTACGATGAACCGGTAATTCGTTCGATTACGAGGGATGCGGCCAAGGATGATTTCCGGATGTCGTCCCTTATTTTGGGCATCGTTCACAGCGCGCCTTTCCAGATGAGGAAGGCAGCGGAGGACGTAACTCTCGCAAGTAAGCGGGACTAAGGAAGAATGAAATGCTGCTCACTAAGAAGACGATCGCGCGCCGCTCATTTCTGAGAGGGCTGGGCGTCACGGCGGCTCTGCCGTTGCTGGATGCCATGATTCCGGCGATGGCCACGGCCGCGGAACTGGTGGCGTCCAAGCCGGCAATGCGCCTCGGCTTCGTCTATGTTCCGAACGGCATCATCAATCTGAAGGGCGAGTGGAAACCGGCCAAAGTCGGCACGGACTTCGAATTTGCGTCGACGATGAAGGCGCTCGAGCCGTATCGCGATCATCTCGTCGTGGTCAGCGGGCTGACGCAGAACGGCGGACGCGCGCTTGGTGACGGCGCCGGTGATCACGCGCGCGCTGGCGCGACCTGGCTGACGGGCGTCCATCCGAAAAAAACAGAAGGCGCCGACATTCACGCCGGTATTTCGGCCGATCAGATCGCCGCGCGTGAATTCGGGCACCAGACTCAGATCGCGTCGATGGAGCTTGGCCTGGAAGCCGCGGGTCTGGCGGGTGGCTGCGATTCCGGTTATAGCTGTGCCTACACCAATACGGTTTCCTGGCGTTCGCCAACCACGCCGAATCCCGTGGAAGTGAATCCCCGCGCGGTGTTCGAACGGATGTTCGGCGACGGACAGAGCAACGATCCGGCGGCGCGGCTGGCGCGCATGAAGGAAGACCGCAGCATTCTGGACTTCATGATGGAAGATGTTTCGCGCATGAAGACCGGGCTGGGCGCACGCGATAAGAATAAGCTGGCGGAATATCTGGACAGTATTCGCGACATCGAGCGGCGTATTCAACTTGCCGAAGCGCAGAACGCCAGTTTCAAGATGCCGCTGATGGATAAGCCGGTCGGGATTCCCGAGGATTTCGAAGAACACGCGAAGCTGATGGTCGATCTGCAGGTGCTGGCGTTCCAGGCGGACCTCACGCGCGTCGGGACGTTCATGATTGCCCGCGAAGGCAGCAACCGCCCCTATCGGCAGATTGGTGTGCCGGACGGTCACCATTCCTGCACGCACCACCAGCAGGATCCCGTGAAGATCGAAAAGACCATTAAGATCAACGAGTATCACGTCAAAACGTTCGCCTACTACGTGGACAAGATGAAGAACACGCCGGACGGCGACGGCTCGCTGCTGGATCATTCGCTGCTGCTTTATGGAAGCAGCATCAACGATGGCAACCGGCATACGCATGACGATCTGCCGCTGGTAATGGTGGGGTCGGCGAATGGACAAATCAAGGGCGGACGCCACATCGCGTACAAAGATGAGACGCCGATGAACAATATGCTGATGACGATCCTCGACAAGAGCGGCGTCCAGACGGAGAAGTTCGGCGATGCGACCGGCGAAGCGAAGCTTCTCTCCGACGTTTAATCACAGGACTCAGTCACAAACGGAAGGCCCGCTGGATTAGATCCGGCGGGCTTTTTTGTTGTTTTGGCACCTTACCAAATTGTGTGGACGGCGGACGCGCGGATGTAACCACCCGCGGTGATAACGGGCACGCCGAGATGAAGCGCCGTGGCTGCAACGATTCGATCCGGCATATCCGGGATGCTGGCCCGCGGAATGTCTCGCATAAAAC
>Ga0134125_10001598_pt1 | contig 27652 bp, 27 predicted proteins | sample KB31751_FD_96464 | JGI IMG/M metagenome (GOLD analysis project Ga0134125, IMG submission 96464) | Terrestrial soil microbial communities with excess Nitrogen fertilizer from Kellogg Biological Station, Michigan, USA - KB3-175-1 | ecosystem: Environmental > Terrestrial > Soil > Unclassified ... | reverse complement strand
TGGGCCTCGGCCCGGTGGGCGCCTCCGAAGCGGCCCTGCGCCGCGCCGGGATGACGATCGACGACGTCGACCTGGTCGAGATCAACGAGGCCTTCGCCGCCCAGGTGATCCCCAGCGCCCGCCACCTCGGCGTCGACCTCGACAAGCTGAACGTGAACGGTGGCGCGATCGCCCTCGGCCACCCCTTCGGGATGACCGGCGCCCGCATCCTCACCACCCTCCTCAACGGCCTCCGCTCGCGCGACGCGACGATCGGCCTGGAGACGATGTGCGTCGGCGGCGGCCAGGGCATGGCCCTGATCGTCGAACGCCTGAGCTGACCGGCGACCGGCTGAGACCCGCCTCGAGATCCGGTCGCCCCGCCACCGCGGTCGACCTTTGGCCCGCCCCTCGCATGGCGGTCGACCCTAGGCCCGCGTACCGGGCCTAAGGACGACCACGGGTCTGGCGCCCGGGCCTAAGGACGACCGCGGGTCTGGCGCCCGGGCCTAAGGACGACCGCGGGCGGGGGTGGTCGCGCTCAGCCGGCGGCGGCGCGGGCGCGGAGCTCGGTCTTCAGGACCTTGCCGGCGGCGTTGTGGGGGAGGTCATCGACGATCTCCACGGCGCGGGGGACCTTGAAGTTGGCGAGGCGCTCGCGGCAGGCGGCGATCACGGCTTCCGGCTCCAGGGTGTGGCCGGGCTTGCCGACGATGTAGGCGCGGCCGACTTCGCCGAGGCGCTCGTCGGGGGCGCCGACGACGGCGCACTCGACCACGCCGTCGAGGCCGAGGATCGCGTTCTCCACCTCGGCCGGATAGACGTTGAAGCCGCCGACCGTGAGCATGTCCTTGAGCCGGTCGGTGATCGTCAGGTAGCCGCGCTCGTCCTGGTGGCCGATGTCGCCGGTGTGGAACCAGCCATCGGGCTCGATCGCCTTCCGGGTCGCCTCCGGGTCGTCGAGGTAGCCGAGCATCAGGTTGGGGCCGCGCAGCTGGATCTCGCCCGACTCGCCGGCGGGGAGGACGGCGCCGTCGTCGCCGACGATCCGCACCTCGAACTCGGCGGTCGGGGCGCCCGAGGTGTGGGCGATCGTCGCCGGGTCGTCGCCCGAGCGGCACATCGTCACCACGACCGCCTCGGAGAGGCCGTACGCGGTGATCACCAGCTCGAAGTCGAGCTCCGACCGCATCCGCTCGACCAGGGTCACCGGCACGACCGCCGAGCCGGTCACCGCCAGGCGGAGGGAGGAGAGGTCGCGGTCCTCCCGTCCCGGGTAGGCGAGCAGGGTCTGGAAGATCGTCGGCGGGCCGGGCACGATCGTCACCTTGTCGCGCTCGATCGTGTCGACCACGGCGTCGAGGTCGAAGGTGATCACCGGCAGCATCGTCGCCCCGCGCAGCAGGCAGACGACCCAGCCCGCCTTGTAGCCGAAGGTGTGGAAGAAGGGGGCGATGATCATGTAGACGTCGGCCTCGCTCACCTCGGCGCAGTCGGCCCAGGCCTCGGCGACGGCGAGCGTCTGGCGCTGCGCCGACATCGCCCCCTTCGGCCGGCCGGTGGTGCCGGAGGTGAAGAGGATGTCGGAGATGTCCTCGGGGCCGACCGCCTCGCGGCGCGCGGCGGCGGTCGCCTCATCGACCTCGGCGGCGCGGGCCCGCAGCTCCTCCCAAGTCGCGACACCCTGCTCGGCGGGCTCCTCGCCGCCCTCGATCGGGACCCGCACGACCAGCTCCAGCGCCGGCAGGCCGGCGACCGGGGTGCCCTCGCCGCTCGCGCTCGGGGCCGCGCGCAGGGTCTCCAGGTAGTCGTTGCCGAGGAAGCGGTCGGGGAGGAAGAGGACGCGGGTCGCGGTCCGCTCGAGGATGTCGAAGGCTTCCTGCCCGGTGAAGCGGGTGTTGAGCGTGACCAGCACCGCGCCCGCCGAGTGGAGGGCGAGGGCGGCGACGATCCAGTGGTACGTGTTCGGCGACCAGACGCAGACGCGGTCGCCGCGCTCGACCCCGGCGGCGATCAGGGCGCGCTGCAGGCGGTCGACCTCCTCGCCCAGCTCGGCGTAGGTGAGCCGGGTGTCGCCGTCGATCACCGCGGTGCGCCCGGCATGGCGCTCGACCGCGTCGGCGAGCACTGCGGGCAGGGTCTGCTGGTCGCTCAACTGTCCTCCTCTTTCCCAAGCAATTGATTGGTCAGCATAGCCGACACGGGCCCGCGCGTCAGCGGTCCGCTTCGGCCACCAGCGGGGCCATCGCCGCGTCCAGCTCCTCGACCTCCCAGCGCCCCTCCTTGGTCACCGTGGACCCGTAGTGCCAGGGGAGGAAGCGGCGGATCTCACCGCCTTTGGCGTAGAAGACCTGGCCCGCGACGGCGCAGTCGGCGCGCAGGAGCCAGGCGACCAGCGGCGAGACGTTGCCGGGATGGTAGAGGTCGAAGGCCTCCGGGTCGGCGGGCGCGGCGAAGAGGTCGGCGAAGGCGGGGACGTCGGCGGTCATCCGCGTGCGGGCGACCGGGACGACGCCGTTCACGCGCACCCCGTAGCGGCCGATCTCCTCCGCCAGGATCAGGCTCAGCGAGGCGATCGCCGCCTTCGCCGCGCCGTAGTTGGTCTGGCCGACCTGGCCGATCAGTCCCGAGGTGGAGGGGACGTTGACCATCGAGGCGTTCACCATCTCGCCCGCCTTGGAGAGCCCGCGCCAGTGGCGGGCGAAGACGTTGGCGGGGCAGAAGGTGCCGCGCAGCTGGCCGCGGATCACCGCGTCCCAGTCGTCCTCGTCGAGGTTGACGAACATCCGGTCGCGAAGGACGCCGGCGTTGTTGACCAGGCCGTCGACACGGCCGAAGGCCTCGAGCGCGCCGGCGAGGAGCGCCTCGGCGCCCGCCATCGTCGTCACGTCGCCGGTGTCGAAGACGGCCCGCCCGCCCGCCGCCTCGATCTCGGTGACCACCGCGGCGGCGACGCCCGGGTCGGCCCCGGTCCCGTCGGCCTCGCAGCCGTTGTCGTTCACCACCACCGCGGCGCCCTCGGCGGCGGCCAGCAGGGCGTGCTCGCGTCCGAGCCCGCGCCCGGCTCCCGTAACGACCACCACGCGGTCGGCAAGCGTCTCCATCCCGTCCTCCTCGTAGTTGAGCAAGCGCTTGGTAGTTTAATGGCCGCGGGACCGACGGCCGCGGGCTCAGGCGAAAGGGCCGGGGCCGACGGCGGCCTCGACCACCGCGCCGGTGGCGACCAGCCGCTCCTCGCTCCCGGCCGGGCCGACCAGTTGCAGGCTCGCGGGCAGCGGGCCGCCGGTCGGGACCGGCAGTGCCAGCGCCGGCAGGCCGGTGAGGTTGACCTCCATCGTCCGGCAGATCGAGTCGATCGAGCGGAAGTCGGGGAGCGGCGGGGCGAAGCCGGCGAGCGTCGGCCAGGCGAGCGCCTCGACCCGCTCCAGGGCGGCGGTGAACTCCGCTCCCCAGCGGCGCTGGAAGACCCGCGCCTCGGCGTCGTGCTCGCCCAGCTCGCGGCCCATCAGGATCGCCGCCGTGGAGCGCTCGCCGACCAGCTCCGGTTCGCGGGCGATCATCGCCCCGTGGTTGCGGAAGCCCTCGCCGAGGCCGATCCGCAGTGCCGCCTCGAGGGCGCTCCCCCAGCTCGGCAGCTCGACCTCGACCACCTCGAATTCGGCCTCGGCCAGCGCCCGATCGACGGCCGCGTCGATCGTCGGGTCGACGTCGGGGGCGCGGAAGCGACCGATCGCCCGCATCGGCCCGCCGGGAGCGAAGCCAGGCTCCAGCAGCTGCATGCCGCGGACCGTGCGGGCGATGTCGGCACCGAGCGGCCCGACCGTGTCGAGGCTCTGGCTCAACGGCACCACCCCCTCGGTGGGGATGCGTCCCCGCGTCGTCTTCAGCCCGACGACGCCGCAGCAGGCCGCCGGGATCCGCACCGAGCCGCCGGTGTCGGTGCCGAAGGCGACCTCGGCCTCGCCCGCGGCGACCGCCGAGCCGGAGCCGCTGGAGGAACCGCCCGGGACACGGTCCCGGTCGAGCGGGTTGAGCGGCGTCCCGAACCAGGGGTTGACCCCGGTGGCGCCGGCCGCCAGCTCGTCGAGGTTGGTGCGGCCGATCACCCGGGCCTCGCCGCCTTCGATCGCGGCGCGCAGGCCGGCCAGGCAGGGGGCGTCGGCGGCGGCCGGGGAAGCACCGCGCCCGATCGCCCGGCAGCCGGCCGTGGTCACGAACCCGGCCATGTCGATGATGTCCTTGACCGCGACCGCGGTCCCGCCGGTGCCGACCTGCGTGAGGTCGGTGAAGGTGCTCACCCGGTCGCCGCCTCGCTCTCGCGCAGGGCGGGGAGGAGCGGCGCCAGCCCGGCCGCGGCGGGCAAGGGGACGGTGAAGTAGGAGAAGCCGAGGCGCTCGCGCAGGCGGCGCAGCTTGGCGCCCAGCGCGGCGGCGGTGCCGACGAGGACGAACGGCGACTCGGCCAGATCCGCGGCGCTGACCCCGAGCCCTTCGGCGACCGCGGCGGTGCGCCTCGCCGCCGCGTCCTCGCTTTCGGTGACTTCGCAGGCGAGCACGTTGACGTGCAGCTCGATCTCCTCGAAGCGCTCGCCGGCGGCGGCGCGGACGACCGCCACCGCCGCCTCGGCGCGCTCGGCCGCGGTCGCCCCGGAGGCGAGCGAGGCGCTCAGGTCGGCGCCGGAGAGCGGGACGTTGACGCCGACGATGTCGGCCTCCCGGGCGGCCAGCCGCAGGACCCGCGGCCCGCCGCCGCCGATCATCAGCCGCGGACGAGGCCCGCGCACGGCAGGCACCACGCCCTCCAGCCGGTAGTGCTCGCCCGCGAAGTCGAACGGCTCGCCATCGCAGTAGAGCTTGACGATCCGGATCGCCTCCTCGAGCCGGTCGATCCGCGCCCCCGGTCGCTCCAGCGGGATCCCCAGCTGGCGATAGTCGCGGGCGTCCCAGCCCGCCCCGAGCCCGAGCTCGAAGCGCCCGCCGGAGATCGCCTGCACGGTCATCGCCTCCTGGGCGAGGAGGACCGGGGAGCGGTAGTCGTTGCCGGCGACGGTGAGGCCGAGGGCGATCCGCTCGCTCCAGGCCGCGGCGGCGGCGAGGGCGGGCAGCGGCCCCATCATCGAGAGGTGATCGCCGAGGCAGACCGAGTCGAAGCCCATCGCCTCGAGCCCGGTCACGGTCGCCCGCCAGGCGGGGGCGGTGTCGGCGAGCAGGCCCGCGGGCCCGACCCCGAAGCGAAACGGTCGTGCGGCACCTTTCGGGTCTCCTGGCGAAACCCGCGGCGCCTGCGGACTCACGCCTCGCCTCGCAGCCCCCGCGTCGTCGCCTCGTCGATCGCCAACGTGCCGTCCTCGGGCGCGCCGACGAAGGCGACGCCGTAGTCGCGGCGCGCCCCCTCGACGCTGACGTAGCCCTCCAGCACGTCGGCGAGGACCCGCTCCGGATCGCGCTCGCGCGGGTCCCCGTAACCGCCCCCGCCGCCGTGCTCGCCGCGCACCCGTTCGCCCGGCAGCAGTTCGATCTGGGTGACGTTGGCGGTCCGCTCGGCGGCCCCCTCGCGGTCGATCCGGTAGGCCGCCCCGGTGCTCCCGGAGAGGCCCCCGCGGGCCCCCCGGGCGGGCGTCGTGTGGCCGTCGATCTGGTAGGCGGCGAGCATCGGCGCGGCGGTCGGCCCGTACTCGACCACCGAGGCGGGCGCGCCGCGGAAGCGCCCGGCACCGCCCGAGTCGGGCAACACGCGGATCTCCGTGTAGCGCATCGGGAACTTGTGCTCGTCGACCTCGACGCTGTCGCGGTAGATCAGCCCACCGCCACCGGGCGCCCCGTAGGTGAGCCAGCCGTCGACCCGAGGCGTCCCCGGCCCGCCGTTGGAGCCGACGATCAGCTGGTTGATGTAGGGGTCGCCGCTCGCGTCCTCGCCCGCGATCACGGCGTAGCCGGCGGAGAGCGAGGCGGCGCCCTCGGCCAGGCCCTGGCCGTCGCCGACCCCGGCGAAGGCGTGCTGGATCACGTTGGTGAGGCGGTCGGCGATGTTGGTGGTCGCCACCGAGCAGCAGTCGGGGTGGCGGGCGATCCCGACCACGGCGCCTTCGCGCAGCAGCACCCGCAGCCGGCGGAAGCTGCCGCTGTTGATCGGCACCCCGGCTTCGAGCACGTTGAGGATCCCGGCGACCGCGTTGTTGGTCGAGCAGGCCATCGACTCGTTGATCCCGACCGGCAGCGCGTCGACGTTGTCGCGCAGGTCGATCTCGATCACCCCGGCCTCGGGGTCGACGACGATCTTCGCCCGCACCGGGACCGGCTCGGCCAGCGGGCCGATCGGGTCGTGGACGGTCTCGCCTTCGAGCTCGACCGCGGGCAGGGCGGAGATCGCGTGGGCCATGCGCCGCTCCGAGTAGTCGAGCCACTCGGCGACGAACGCACGGATCGTGTCGATGCCGTAGCGCTCGACCACCTCCTGCAGACGCCGCTCGCCGATCCGCGCCGCCCCCAGCATCGCCAGGTAGTCGCCGTACCACTGGTCGGGCACCCGGATCCGCCGCCGGCAGATCCGGATCACGTCCTCGATGTCGCGGTAATCGCGCTGGATCTGGGTCGCCGAGAAGATCAGCGCCCCCTCCTCGTAGACGTCGCGGGCGAACGGGTGGTAGCTGGAGGGGATCGAGTTGCCGATGTCGGCCTGGTGCGCCTTCACCGAGGTCGAGAAGAGGTGCTCGCCTTCGTGGAAGACCGGGACCACGATGGTGTGGTCGCCGGCGTGGGTGTTGGCCTCGTAGGGGTCGTTGTCGAGGAACGCGTCGCCCTCGCGCATCTCGGGATGGACGCGGCGGATCGCCGCCGTCTGCAGGTGGGCGCCGAAGACGTGCACCGGCATCCCCTCGGCGGCGGCGAGCAGCTCGTCGTCGGCGGTGGCGATCGCGCAGGAGAAGTCGCGGGCGACGGCGATCATCGTCGAGTGCCCGGTGCGCAGGAGCGTTCCGGTCATGTCGCGGACGATCGCGTCGAAGCGGTTGGCGAGGACGGCGAGGAGGGCTGGATCCAGCTCGGTCATCGCTCTTCTCCCGTGAGGACGAGGTAGTTGTCGTGGTCGGTCACCTGGGCCGTCATCCCCGGGTAGACGACCAGGGTGCTGGAGGGCTCGGCGATCAGCGCGGGCCCGGCTACCGCGGCGCCCGGGGCCAGCGTCGCCCCGTCGTGGACCTCGACGTCGGTCCAGCCGGTCTCGGGGAAGTAGGCCCTTCGTCGGCGCACTTCGCCGCCGCTCTCGGCCCGCGGCGCGAGCAGCTTCTCGGTCGCCTCGAGATCGCCGATCAGCCGCGCCTTCCAGGTCAGCAGTTCGACCGTATGGCCCGGCTGGGAGACGGTGTAGACGCGCTCGTGCAATGCGTCGAAGGTCGCCGCCACCGTCTTCACGTCGGCCGCGTCGCGGACCCGGCTCAGCGGCAGGGACATTTCGAGGTCCCAGACCTGGTAGGCGTAGCGGGCCTCGACCGCGTACTCGACCCGGGTCGCCTCGATCCCCCGCTTGTGCAGGCGCGCGGCGAACTCGGCGGCGCGCGCGTCGAGACCCTCGAGTACCTCCTCGACGCCGGCGAAGTCGAACTCGCGGGTGTCGGTGAGGTGGGTCTCGGAGAACTCGGCGACGACGTCGGAGAACTGGCCGCCCATCGCCGAGAGGGCGCCGGCGGTGCGCGGCACCAGCACGTGGCGGCAGCCGAACTCGGCGGCGATCCGGCCGATCGTCAGCCCCGCCGCGCCGCCGCCGGCGACGAGCAGGGAGTCGCGCGGGTCGAGCCCCTCGTTGACGGTGATCTCGGCGACCGCCGCGTACATGTGGTCGTTGGCGACTGTGAGGACCGCCGCCGCGGCCTCGTCGGCGGAGACCCCGAGCTCGTCCCCGAGCGCCGCGACGACCCGCTCCGAGGCGGCGGTGTCGAGAGTCATGCGGCCGCCGAGGAACCCGTCGGGGTCGAGGTAGCCGAGGTGGAGCGCGGCGTCGGTGACGGTCGCGCGGTCGCCGTCGCGCCCGTAGCAGGCGGGCCCGGGGACGGCGCCGGCCGACTCGGGGCCGACCCGCAGCAGGCCGCCCGGATCGATCCAGGCGATCGAGCCGCCGCCGGCGCCGATCGAGCGCACGTCGACCGAGGAGGTGGCGATCAGGTGGCCGACGAACTGGCCGCCGAGCCAGGTGGTGCGGGTGAAGTTGACCGCCCCGTCGAGGACGAGGCTGACGTCGAAGCTGGTCCCGCCCATGTCGCAGACGACGACGTCACGGGCGCCGAGCTCGGCCTCCCCGTACACGCGCCCCGCGACCGGGGCCAGCGCCGGCCCCGACTTGGCCGAGTAGACCGGCCGGGCGGCGAGGTCGTCGAGGTGCATGACGCCGCCGAAGGAGGTCGCGCCGAGCAGCTCGCCCGCGAACCCGGCGGCCGCGAGGTCGTCGGCGACGGCGCGGATGTGGGCTCCCATCATCGGCTTCAGCGAGGCGTCGATCGCGGTGGTCGAGGCGCGGCGGTACTCGCGCAGGACCGGGCTCAGCTGATGGGAGAGGGTGATCGAGGCGTCGGGGAGGGCTGCGGCGAGGATCTCGCCGAGGCGCAGCTCGTGCGCCGGGTTGACGATCGACCAGAGCAGGCAGACGGCGACCGCCTCGACCTCGAGGACACCGAGGCGGGCGGCGATCTCACCCGCCGCTTCCTCGTCGAGCGGCTGCTGGACCACGCCCTCGGCGTCGATTCGCTCCGGCACCTCGAAGGTCAGCCGGCGCGGCACGTAGGGGTCGGGGTAGGGCGTCTCGTAGTCGAAGGCGCTGGCCTTGCCGCCCTCGCGCAGCACGAGGATGTCGGGGAAGCCCGCGGTGGTGAGGAAGGCGGTGCTGGCGGTCTTCTGCTCGATGATCGCGTTGGTCGCGCGGGTGGTCGAGTAGACGAAGAGCTCGGTCTCGGCGAGCAGCCCGTCGACCTCGGCGTCGAGCTCGCCCGCGATCACCTCGAGGCCGCCGCGGATGCCGTCGAAGGCGCGTTCGGGAGTGGTCGGGCTCTTGCCCAGGCGGACGTCTCCCTGTTCGTCGGTGAGCACGACGTCGGTGAACGTCCCTCCGACGTCCACGGTGATTCGGTAGGCCAATGCTGCTCCTCTCCTTGAGCCTGAAGGCGAGACGGAAATACCCGCTAGCCAACCTAGCACTTGCTTGGTTAACGAGTCAGGAGTAAGCGAAATTTTTCTGGGTCCGCACCGCCAAGCAGATGCTTGGGTAGGGTTACGCGAATGGCAGCGACCAAAAAGACCGTGCGGGGCGGCTCGAGCCGGGCCCCGGCACGCCCGCGGCGGGGCGAGGCCGTGCGCCAGGCGGAGCTGCTGGCGATCGCCGCCGAACTGTTCGCCGACCGTGGCTACGTCGCCACGACCGTGCGCGACATCGCCGACGAGGCCGGGATCCTCTCCGGCAGCCTTTACCACCACTTCGACTCGAAGGAGTCGATGATCGACGAGATCCTCTCGACCTTCATCGACCAGACGCTTGCCTCCTACGAAGGCGTGATCGCCGAAGGGAAAGGGCCGAAGGAGACCTTCGAAGGGCTGGTCCGGACCTCGCTCGAATCGATGGTCGGCAGCCGCTCGGCGATCCTGATCTACCAGAACGAGGCACGTTTCCTCGCCGCCGAACCGCGCTTCTCCTACCTCACCGCGGCACACCGCAAATTCGAGAAAATCTGGACCGACGTCCTGAAAAAGGGCGTCAAATCAGGCGAGTTCCGCGACTCGATCGACCCGAAACTGGTCTACCGCCTGGTCCGCGACACGGTCTGGACCGCCCCCCGCTGGTACCGCCCCGGCGGCTCGCTGAAGCCGGAGCGGATCATCGACCAGTACCTCGCCGTCCTCGTCGACGGCGTCGCCGCGCACTAGGTGTTGATGGGCCGAAAACCTGCCATATAGGCAGGTTTTCGGCCCATCAACATCGTCTAGCGTTGCGAATCGCGCATGCTGCGGGCGTCGTGGCCCGCGAGGTGGTCCTCGCTCGACTCGGCGTTGTGGGAGTGGGCGGCGTGGTGGAGGCCGAAGACGGAGTCCATGCCCTGCTGCAGGCCCATCTGGTCCTCGCACTGGTTGACCGCCATCTTGGTCAGCGCCAGGCCCATGCGCGGCATCTTCGCGATCCGCTCGGCGACGTCGAGGGTCTCGGCCTCGAGGTCGGCGCGCTCGACCACCCGGTTCACCATCCCCAGCTCGAGCGCCCGCGGGGCGAAGACTTTCTCGCCGAGGAAGAGGAATTCCTTGGCGAAACGCGGGCCCATCACCCAGGGGTGGGCGAAGTACTCGACCCCGGGGATCCCCATCCGCACCACCGGGTCGGCGAAGAAGGCGTCGTCGGCGGCGATGATCAGGTCGCAGGACCAGGCGAGCATCAGCGCGCCCGCCACGCAGGCGCCCTGGACACTGGCGATCATCGGCTTCGGCAGCTCGCGCCAGCGCCGGCACATCCCCAGGTAGACCTCCGACTCGCGCGCCATCCGCTGCTCGGCGCCGGTCTTGTCGAGGTGGTCCCACCAGAGGCTCGCGCGGCGGGGGAAGAACTTGTCGACGTCGCGGCCCGGGCTGCCGATGTCGTGGCCGGCGGAGAAGTGGTCGCCGGCCCCGGCGAGGACGATCACCTTCACCTCGTCGTCGGCGGCCGCGGCGGCGAAGGCGTCGTCGAGCGCGTAGGTCATCGCCGAGTTCTGGGCGTTCCGGTACTGCGGCCGGTTCATCGTCACCACCTGCACCGCGCCGCGCTTCTCGCTGAGGACCACCTGCTCCTCGGTCGTCGCCTGCTCGTCGCTCATCGCGAACTCCCTTCCTTGTCGAGGCCCAGGGCGGTCGCCACCCGCGCCCGTTGCCATTCCGCGGTCCCCCAGCTGCGGGACCCGGCCCACACCCGCTTGGCGAAGAGGTGGAGGTCGTACTCGGTCGTGTAGGCGATCGCCCCGTGCGCCTGCAGCGCCGTCGCCGCGACCCGCTCGGCCGCGTCCGAGGCGAGCGCCTTCGCCATCGCCACGTCACGGTCGGCGGTGGCGGCGTCGGTGTCCATCGACCAGGCGGCGCGCAGGACGGCGGGGGCGGCGAACTCGACCCCGAGCAGGGCGTTGGCGAGGTGGTGCTTGACCGCCTGGAAGGTCCCGATCGGGACCCCGAACTGGCGCCGCTCCTCGGCGTAGGCGACCGACATCGCGAGCAGCGCCCGCGAGAGCCCGATCAGCTGCGCGGCCGCGCCGAGCGCGCCGCGCTGCCAGGCGGCGAGGCAGTCCTCGTCGGTGGCACCGAGGTCGGTGGCGGCCGCGCGGTCGGTGAGGATGCCGACCCGGCGGGCCGCGTCGATCGATTCCGCGGCGCTGAGCGCGTCCGGGAACTGCGAGAGCGTGCTCCCGGCGGCCGCAACGACGGTTGAACCGGCCCCGGCATCGCTCGACGCCCGGAGTGCGGTCACCGGACCGCCGGGGCGCTCGGCGACGAGGACCAGGCCCGCGTCGCCCGCCCACGGCACCTCGTCGGCGCCGTCCAGGGCGCAGGCGACGAGCAGGTCGCCCTCGACGATCCCGCCGACCGCGTCCGCGTCCCCGACCGCCGCCAATAGCGGCGCGGCGACGAAGGCGGTCTCGACGATCGGCAGCGGCAACGCCACCCGCCCGGCCTCCTCGAGCAGCGGCACCACGTCGCAGGCGCCGAGCCCGAGCCCGCCCGCCTCCTCCGGCACGGCGGCGCCGAGCACGCCCATCTCGGCGAGCTTCGCCCAGACGGCGGCGACGCCCGGCGCGTCGGCGCCGCCCTCCCACGCTTCGCGGACGACGGCGGGTCTGCACTCGCGGGCGAGCAGGTCGCGGACGGCGTGGCGCAGCGCCGCCTGGTCCTCGGTCAGGGCGAAACGCATGCGGTCCTCACTTCCTCGGAAGGCCGAGCAGCCGCTCGGCGACGATGTTGCGCTGGATCTCGTTGGTGCCGGCGTAGATCGGGCCGGCGAGGGCGAAGAGGAAGCCGCGGCTCCAGGGCCCGTCGAGCTCCGCCGCCGGCCCGAGCAGGTCGAGCGCGGTCTCCTGCAGCCGCACGTCGAGCTCCGACCAGAAGATCTTGTTGAGGCTGGAGCGCGCCCCAGGTGAGCCGCCCTCGCTGATCGTGGTCACCTGTTCGAGCGTGAACAGCTGGTAGGCCTCGGCGTCGATCCACGCCTGGGCGACCCGGTCGCGCAGCAGCGGCCCGGCCGCCTCGCCCTGCTCCCCGGCCAGGTCGATCAGCCGCTCGGCGGCGGAGAGGAAGCGGCCCGGCGAGCGCAGGGTCAGCCCGCGCTCGGAGCCGGTGGTCGCCATCGCCACCTTCCAGCCCGCGTCGACCTCGCCGATCACCGCGTCGTCGGGCACGAAGGCGTCCTCGAGGAAGACCTCGGCGAAGCCCTCGTCGCCGTCGAGGCGGTCGAAGCCGCGCACCGTCACCCCCTCGATGTCGAGCGGCACCATGAAGTAGCTGAGCCCGCGGTGGCGCTCGGACTCCGGGTCGGTGCGGAAGAGCCCGAACATGTGGGTGCAGAAGGCCCCGCGCGTGGTCCAGGTCTTCTGCCCGGTGAGCCGCCAGCCGCCCGCCGCCTCGTCGCGCACCGCGCGGCTCTTCGTCGCCGCCAGGTCCGATCCGGCGCCCGGCTCCGACCAGCCCTGGCACCAGAGGTCCTCGGCCGCCGCCATCCGCGGCAGGATCCGGTCCTGCTGCTCCGGGGTGCCGAAGTCGAACAGGGTGGGGGCGAGCAGGAAGATCCCGTTCTGGGTGACCCGCATCGGCGCCCCCGCCCGGTAGTACTCCTCCTCGAAGATCAGCCACTCCCAGAGCGAGGCTTCGCGGCCGCCGTAGGCCTCCGGCCAGGAGACGACCGCCCAGCGCGCCTCGAAGAGCCGCTTCTCCCACTCCAGGTGCTGGGCGAAGCCCGCCGCCGTGTCGCCGGACTCGAGCCCGGTCGGGACGTTGGCCTCGAGCCACTCGCGCGCCTCGGCGCGGAAGGCCTGCTCGGCATCGCTGTAGGTGAGGTCCACGCGCTCAGCCCTCCTTGCCGAACTCGTCGCGGACCTTGTCGGCGACGCCGGAGAGGTTGAGCTCGAAGGTGAAGCCCTGCTCGTAGCGGTAGCTGCGGCGCACGTCCCAGAGGTCGATCCCGTTCAGCGACTCCTTCGCCGCGCGGATCACGGTCGGGTCCTTCTCCGCGATCTGGGCGGCGACGGCACGGGCCGCCTCGCGCAGGCGCTCCGGCTCGACCACCTCCAGCACCGAGCCGAAGTCGTGCAGCTCGGCCGCCGTCGCCGTCGCCGACGTGTACATCATCGCCCGCGCCTTGTGCTGGGGGACGAGGCGGGAGAGGTGGGTGGCGGCGCCGAGCGCCCCGCGGTCGACCTCGGGCAGGCCGAAGGTGGCGTCGGAGGCGGCGACGATCACGTCGGCGTTGCCGGTCAGCCCGATCCCCCCGCCGAGGCAGAAGCCGTTGACCGCCGCGATCACCGGGACCGCGCACTCGTACACCGCGGCGAAGGCCTCGAAGCAGCCGCGGTTGGCGCCGATCAGCGCCGGCTGCCCCTCGCGCTGGATCTCCTTGATGTCGACGCCGGCGTTGAAGCCGCGCCCCTCGGCGGCGAGCACGACGACCCGGACCTTCTCGTCCTCGCCCAGCCCGCGGACCGTGCGGGCCAGCTCGAACCAGCCGGCGACCGGCAGCGCGTTGACCGGCGGGTAATCGACGACGACCTCGGCGATGCCGTCCTCGCCGATCTTCGCGGTGATGCTCATTTCACTCCTCCTTAGGGGTGCTGGCTGGAGACCGAGACGATCTCGCCCGTCATATATGACGAGTAGTCGCTGGCCAGGAAGACGATCGTCGTCGCGACCTCCCACGGCTCGGCCGAGCGGCCGAATGCCTCCGCCGCGGCGAGCCGGTCGAGCAGCTCCTGGGGCGCCGACTTGGCGAGGTTCTCGTGGATCGCGATGCTCGGCGCGACCGCGTTGACGCGGACGCCGCGGTCGGCGACGTCCATCGCCGCGCAGCGGGTCAGCGCCATCACCCCGGCCTTCGCCGCCGCGTAGTGGGCCTGACCCGGCTGGGCGCGCCAGCCGAGTACCGAGGCGTTGTTGATGACGACGCCGGAGCCGCGCGGGGCCATGTGGCGGAGCGCCGCGCGGGTGCAGCGGAAGGTCCCGTTGAGGGTGACGTCGAGGACGACCGACCATTCCTCGTCGCTCATCTCGAGGATGCTCGCCTCGCCGCCGAGGCCGGCGTTGTTGACCATCACGTCGATCTGGCCGAGGCCGGCGACCGCGGCGTCGACCATCGCCTCCACCTGCTCCTCGATGGTGACGTCGCAGGGGATCGCGAGGGGCGCGGTGCCGGTCTCCCCGGTGAGCCGCTCGGCCGCCTCGCCGAGGCGCCGCTCGTGGCGGTCGGAGATCGCCACCGTGGCGCCCTCCTGGGCGCAGCGCAGCGCGGTCGCGTAGCCGATCCCGGTGCCCGCGGCGGCGGTCACCAAGACGGTCTTGCCCTCGAGCAGACGGTGTCCCGGGGGCGGGGTGGGGGTAGTTGCAGGTCGGCTGTCAGACACGCTTCACCAGCTTAGTCGCGGTCGCACCAACCTAGCAAGCGCTTGATAGATTTACGGCGGAGAGGAGAGCCGGTGACGAACTTGGACCACACACGTACGGCGCTGGTCAGCGGCGCCGCCAGCGACATCGGCAGGGCTGTCTGCTCCGCGCTCATCGACGCGGGCTCGACGGTTCTCGCCACCGACCTTCCGGGCGAGCGCCTCGAAGCGCTCGCCGCCGACCTCGGCATCGAGGCGATCCCCGCCGACCTCACCGACCCGGCCGCCGCCGCGCGGCTGGGCGAGCGCCTGGTCGACGTCCTCGCCGCGGTCGCCGGCCTGCCGGTGGTCGAGCGCTTCGTCGAGAGCGATCCGGCCGGCTGGGACCTCCTCTGGCAGGTCAACCTGCGCGCCCCGATGCTGCTCACCCACGCGATCCTGCCGGGGATGATCGAGCGGGGCTGGGGCCGGCTCGTCTACATCTCCTCCGACAGCGCCCGCGCCGGCGCCGGCGGCGAGGCGGTCTACGCGGCGGCGAAGGCGGGCCTCCTCGGCTTCGCCAAGTCGATCGCCCGCGAGGCGGCGCGCGGCGGGGTCACCGCCAACGTCATCTGCCCCGGGCCGATCGACACCGAGCGCTCGCGGGCGATCCTCGACGAGCGCCCGCGCCTGCGCGAGAGCCTGGTCAAGACGATCCCGGTCGGCGCCCTCGGCACCCCCGCCGACGTCGCCGCCGCGGTCGCCTACCTCGCCTCGCCCGCGGCGGGCTTCGTCACCGGGCAGACCTTGAGCGTCAACGGCGGCATCACGATGAGCTGAACCACCAATGGGGAGATGACATGGAGATAGTCGACGCACACGTCCACCTCTGGCAGCCCTCGGCGCGGCCGTGGTACCCGGCGATGCAGGACCCGGAGGCGGCCAAGGCCTTCGCCGGGCTCGGCGACGTCACCCGGATGGCCCGTGACTTCCTGCCGCCGCAGCTGCGCGAGGAGACCAACGGGACGCAACTGCTCGGCCTCGTCCACGTCAGCGCCGTGAGCGCCCCGCGCGTCCATCTCGAGGAGCTGCCCTGGGTGGAAGGGGTGCTCGACGAGATCGGGCTTCCCGCGGCGACGATCGGCGCGCTCGAAGCGGAGCAGAGCCGGGCGGCGATCGAGGCCGACCTCGATTCCCAGGCCCAGAGCCCGCGCTTCCGCGGGATCCGCGTCCTCACCGGGCTCGACCCCGAGGGCGGCACCGCCGCCGACATCTGCGCGGCGCTCGACGAGCGCGACCTCGTCTTCGACCTCGTCGCCCACCCGGCCACCGCCGGCGCCTTCGCGAGCCTGCTCGAAGCGTGGCCCGATCTCCACGTGGTGCTCGAGCACTCCGGCTGGCCGACCGCGATCGACGCCGACGGCCTGGTCGAGTGGCGGGCCGGGATCGACCGTCTCGCCGCCCTGCCGAACGTCGACTGCAAGGTCTCCGGTCTCGGCATGGCGACCCACTCGCTGGAGGCCGACACGCTGCGCCCCTGGATCGAGGGCTGCCTCGAGGCCTTCGGCCCCGGCCGCTGCATCTTCGGCGGCAACTTCCCGGTCGAGGCGATGTACGGCGACTACTCGACCCTGATCGACTCGGTCTCCGCCGCCGTCGCCGGCCTCACCGACGCCGAGCGCCGCGCCTTCTTCGTCGACAACGCCCGCCGCGCCTACCACCTGTGAGTTCGCCCTTTCCCGTACGTAGGACGGAGAACCGCGAACTCATCCGCGGGGGCCGCAAGTGACGGTCTCGGCGCTCGGGGACCTGGTCCCCCGGATCGATCCGACCGCCTGGGTCCACCCCGACGCGACGATCGTCGGCGACGTCGAGATCGGTCCCGGCTCGAGCATCTGGCCGGGCGCGGTGCTGCGCGGGGACTTCGGCGCGATCCGGATCGGCGCCCGGACCTCGGTCCAGGACAACGCCGTCCTCCACGCCGCCCCCTGGGCCCCGACCGTGGTGGGCGACGAGTGCATCGTCGCCCACCTCGCGTTCATCGAGACCGCCGTGGTCGGCAACCGCTGCATGGTCGCCGTCGGCGCCCAGATGCTGCCCGGCTCGGTCCTCCACGACGGGACGATCGCCGCCGCCGGGGCGGTCCTCGCCCGTGGCCTCGAGGTGCCGAGCGGCTTCCGCGCCCAGGGCGTCCCCGCCGAGCTGGTCCGCTCGGAGAAGCCCGACCCCTCCTACATCGCCGAAGGGGCGATCGAGTACGCGGCGATCGTCGAGCGCTACCTCGCCGCCGGGATCGGCTCCACCGGGGCCGAGCTGACCGCCGCCCTGGCGGCCACCTCGACCGCCGCGCTTGACCCGGCGGGCGGAGAGAAATAGGCTCCAACCAAGCGCTTGCTTGTTAAAGCGGCGCGGCCCATATGCCGGACGGACTTCCAGACAAGCGGATGAGTGAGGAGCAGGTCGTGGCCGAGCTGCGCTCGGGGATGACCCTTGGGATCGGCGGCTGGGGCTCGCGCCGCAAGCCGATGTCGCTGGTCCGGGCGATCCTCCGCTCCGACCTCGCCGATCTCACCGTGGTCGCCTACGGCGGCCCCGACGTCGGCCTCCTCTGCGCCGCGGGCAAGGTCCGCAAACTCATCTACGGCTTCGTCTCGCTCGACTCGATCCCGCTCGACCCGCACTTTCGCGCCGCCCGCCAGGCGGGCGCGATCGAGGCGGCCGAGTACGACGAGGGGATGCTCTTCTGGGGCCTCTACGCGGCCGCCAACCGGGTCGACTTCCTCCCCCTGCGCGCCGGGCTCGGCTCCGACGTGATGAAGATCAACCCCGACCTGCGCACGGTCACCTCCCCTTACGGCGGCGACGAGCTGGTGGCGATGCCGGCGCTGAAGCTGGACGCGGCGATCGTCCACCTGAACCGCGCCGACGCCCACGGCAACGCCGAGTACCTGGGCCCCGACCTCTACTTCGACGACCTCTTCGTCACCGCCGCCGAGCGCGCCTACGTCTCCTGCGAGGAGGTCGTGCCGACCGACGAGCTGGGGACCGTCCACCCGGCGACGATGCGGATCAGCCGCGCCTTCGTCGACGGCGTCGTCCCCGCCCCGAACGGCGCCCACTTCACCTCCTGCGAGCCCGACTACGACCGTGACGAGACCTTCCAGCGTGCCTACGTCGAGGCGGCCGGCGACCCGGAGCGTTGGGCCGAGTTCAGCCGCCGCTTCCTCGAGGTCGACGAGGCCGGCTACCAGGCCGCGGTCGCCGAGCTGCGCGCCACCGGGGCGACCCGATGAGCGACGCGACCGCGCCCACCGTCGCCGGCGACGCCGCCGCGGCCACCCGCGCCGAGGTCTGCGTCGTCGCCTGCGCCGAGGTCTGGCGCGGCGCCGGCGAAATCCTCGCCAGCCCGATCGGCCTGGTGCCGATGATCGGCGCCCGCCTCGCCCGCGCCACCTTCGCCCCCGGCCTGATGCTCGGCGACGGCGGCGCGATGCTGGTCTCCGGGACCTGGGCGATCGGCGAGCCGCCGCCCGCCTACGAGGGCTGGATGCCCTACCGCTCGATCTTCGACCTGGTCTGGAACGGCCGCCGGCATGTGATGATGATGCCGAGCCAGATCGACCGCCACGGCAACGCCAACATCTCCTACGTCGGGGGCGACTTCAGCCGCCCGGACGTGCAGCTGCTGGGCGTCCGCGGCGCCCCGGGGAACACCGTGAACCATCCCACCAGCTACTGGTTGCCGCGCCACTCGACCCGCGCCCTGGTCGAGCGCGTCGACATGGTGTCGGGCGTCGGCACCGACACCGCCGCGGCGGGCGGCGCGGGCGCCTCGCGCTTCCACGACCTGCGCCGGCTGATCACCAACCTCGGCGTCTTCGACTGGGGCGGGCCGGAGGGGACGATGCGGATCCTCTCGCTGCACCCCGGGGTGAGCCGCGAGGAGGTCGCCGCGGCGACCGGCTTCGAGCTCGGCGACGACGGCGAGGTCGCCGAGACGCGGCTGCCGAGCGAGGAGGAGCTGCGCCTGGTCCGCGAGGTGATCGATCCGAAGGGGGTCCGCGACCGCGAGGTGCGCTCGTGACCGAGACGCAACCGCGGATCTCGACCCCGCTGACCGACCTGCTCGGCATCCGCCACCCGGTGATCCAGACCGGGATGGGCTACGTCTCCGATGCGACCCTGACCGCGGCGACGTCGGCGGCGGGTGGGCTCGGCATCCTCGCCGGGGCGCCGATGTCGATGGCCGAACTGGAGGCCGAAGTCGCGGCGATCAAGCAGCGCACCGGTGAGCCCTTCGGCGTCAACCTGCGCGCCGACAACCCCGAGGTCGGCGCCGCGATCGACCTGTTGATCCGGGAGAAGGTGAAGGTCGCCTCCTTCGCCCTCGCGCCGAAGGCGGATCTGATCGCCCGCCTGAAGGAGGCGGGGGTCCTCGTCGTCCCCTCGATCGGGGCCGTCCGCCACGCCGAGAAAGTCGCCGCCTGGGGCGCCGACGCGGTGGTCGTCCAGGGCGGCGAGGGCGGCGGCCACACCGGCCCGGTCCCGACCAGCCTCCTGATCCCGGCGGTGGTCGACGCGGTCGACATCCCGGTGATCGCGGCGGGCGGTTACTTCGACGGCCGCGGCCTGGTCGCGGCGCTCGCCTACGGCGCGGTCGGCGTCGCGATGGGCACCCGCTTCCTCCTGACCAAGGAGAGCCCGGTCGCCGACGCGGTGAAGCAGCGCTACCTGCGCGCCGGCGTCACCGACGCGGTCGTCACCACGGTGATCGACGGAGTCCCGCAGCGGGTGCTGGACAGCGGCCCGGTCCGCGAGCTCGAGCACACCAACGGCCTCAGCCGCCTGGTCCAGGCGGGCCGCAACGCGCTCGCCTTCCGTCGCCTCTCCGGTACCTCCTGGCGCGACATGGCCCGCGAGGGCCTGGCGATGAAACGCTCGCGGGAGCTGTCCTGGAGCCAGGTGGTGATGGCCGCCAACGCGCCGATGCTCTACCGCGCCGGCCTCCACGAGGGGCGCGAGGACGTCGGCATCACGGCCAGCGGCCAGGTCGTCGGGCTGATCGACGACATCCCCAGCTGCGAGGAATTGATCGACCGCATCGTCGCCGAGGCGGCGGCGGTGCTGAGGAGGTTGGATGAGCGGGATCGTTGAGGATCGGGTCGCGATCGTGACCGGCGCGGGGCAGGGCCTCGGCCGGGCGCACGCGCAGGCGCTGGCCGCGGCGGGGGCGCGGGTCGTCGTCAACGACGTCGGCGAGAACGCGAAGAAGGTCGCCGACGCGATCGTCGCCGCGGGCGGCACGGCGATGCCCTGCGTCGCCGACGTCGCCGACTGGGAGGACTCCAAACGGCTGATCGACGTGACGATCGAGTGGTTCGGCGGGCTCGACGCGCTGGTCAACAACGCCGGCATCACCCGCGACCGGATGCTGGTCTCGATGTCCGAGCAGGAGTGGGACGACATCGCCCGGGTCAACCTGAAGGGCCACTTCTGTCCGCTGCGCCACGCCGCCGCCTACTGGCGCGAGCGCTCGAAGGCCGGCGAGCCGGTCGCCGCCCGGGTGATCAACACCAGCTCCGGCGCCGGCCTCCTGGGCAGCGTCGGCCAAGGTAACTACGCGGCGGCGAAGGGGGCGATCGCGGCGATGACCCTGGTCGCCGCGGCGGAGATGGGGCGCTACGGGGTCACCGTCAACGCGCTCGCCCCGGCCGCCCGCACGCCGATGACCGAAGGGGTCTTCGCCGAGCAGATGAAGGCGCCCGAGCGGGGCTTCGACGCGATGGACCCGGCCAACGTCTCGCCGCTGGTGGTCTGGCTGGCGAGCGAGGAGTCGGGTGACGTGAGCGGGCGGATCTTCGAGGTCGAAGGCGGCACGATCGGGGTCATGGACGGCTGGCAGTTCGGCCCGCGCGCGACCCGCGAGAGTCGCTGGCAGCCGGAGGAGATCGGCGCCGCGGTGGCCGAGTTGATCGAGGAGGCGCCCGATCCGGCGCCCGTATACGGCGCGTGAGAAGAGGAGAAGAAGATGCCTGAGGCCTACATCATCGACGCGGTGCGCACCCCGGTCGGGCGGCGCGGCGGCGGCCTCGCCGGCGTCCACTCCGCCGACCTCGGCGCGCACGCGATCAAGGCGCTGGTCGAGCGCACCGGGATCGACCCGGAGCGGGTCGACGATGTCGTCTTCGGCTGCGTCGACACGATCGGTCCGCAGGCCGGCGACATCGCCCGCACCGCCTGGCTCGCCGCCGGGCTGCCCGAGGGCGTTCCCGGCACCACCGTCGACCGCCAGTGCGGCTCCTCCCAGCAGGCGGTCCACTTCGCCGCCCAGGGGGTGATGAGCGGCACCCAGGATCTGGTCGTCGCGGGCGGCGTCCAGAACATGAGCGCGATCCCGATCTCGGCGGCGATGACGACGGCAGAGCAGTTCGGCTTCAGGGACCCGTTCAGCGGCTCGACCGGCTGGCAGGAGCGCTACGGGGACCAGGAGATCTCCCAGTTCCGCTCCGCCCAGATGATCGCCGACAAATGGGAGATCTCCCGCGAGGACATGGAAGCGTTCGCGCTGGAGAGCCACCGCCGCGCGATCGCGGCGATCGACGGCGGTTATTTCGAGGGCGAGATCGTGCCGCTGGCCGGGGTCGAGGTCGACGAGGGCCCGCGCCGCACCGCCGACCCCGAGAAGATGCGCTCGCTGCCGCCGCTGACCGAGGGCGGCAGCGTCACCGCCGCCGTCGCCAGCCAGATCTCCGACGCCTCGGCCGCGATCCTGATCGCCTCCGAGGCGGCGGTGAAGGGGCACGGCCTCACCCCGCGCGCCCGCATCCACCACCTCTCGGTGCGCGGCGACGACCCCGTCTACATGCTCACCGCGCCGATCCCGGCGACCCGCTGGGCGCTCGAGAAGACCGGCATGAGCCTCGATCAGATCGATCTGGTCGAGATCAACGAGGCCTTCGCCCCGGTCGTCCTCGCCTGGCAGAAGGAGCTCGGCGCCGACATGAGCAAGGTGAACGTCAACGGCGGCGCGATCGCCCTCGGCCACCCGCTGGGGGCGACCGGCGCCCGCCTGATGACGACGCTGCTCGCCGAGCTCGAGCGCCGCGACGCCCGCTACGGCCTGCAGACGATGTGCGAGGGCGGCGGCCAGGCGAACGTGACCATCCTCGAGCGCCTTTAGCCGACGAGATGAGTTCGCAGTCATCACCGCTTAGCGACGATTTCTGCGAACGCACGGGAGGCCGGCGGTGAGCCCGCAGACGACGCTCGCGGACGACTTCGGCGGGCGGACCGGGGCGGCGCTCGTCGCCGGGGGTAGCGGCGGGGTCGGTGGGGAGGTCTGCCGGATGCTCGCCGCGCGCGGCGCGGCGGTGGCGCTCTCATACCGCTCGCGCCCCGCGGCGGCCGAGGCGGTGGTCGCCGGGATCGAGGCCGCGGGTGGCTCCGCCGCCGCGTTCCGCGCTGACCTCGCCGACGAGGCCTCCGCCCGCGCCCTCGCCGACGCCGCGCGCGAGCGCTTCGGCGCCGTCCACACCTACGTCCACGCGGCGGGCCCCCCGGTCTCCCAGCTGCACCTGAGCCGGGTCGAGCCGGCCTTGCTCAAGGAGCACCTGGAGGCCGAGGCCGCCGCCTTCTTCAACGCCGTGTCGCCCCTCCTGGAGGACCTGCGCGCGGCCCGCGGCTCGATCGTCGCCGTCACCACCGCGGCGACCGACCGCTTCGCCGTCCGCGACGGCCTCTCCGCCGTGCCGAAGGCGGCGGTCGAGCTGCTGGTCCGTGGGCTGGCGGTGGAGGAGGGACGCTTCGGCGTGCGCGCCAACTGCGTCGGCCCGGGGATGCTCGAAGACGGCATGGCGGCGACGCTGATGGCGAGCGGCGACATCGACGAGAAGGCCCTCGATGCCGCCCGCGCCAACATCCCCCTGCGCTCCTTCGGCACCGCGAGGGACATCGCCGAGGCCGTCTGCTTCCTCGCCTCCGACCGCGCCCGCTACATCACCGCGCAGAGCATCAACGTCGACGGCGGCTATGCCGCCTGACGGCGGCGCCTTCGCGGGCAAGGTCGCGCTCGTCACCGGCGCCGCCTCGGGCGTCGGCCGAACGACCGCCGAGCTGCTTGCCGCCCGTGGCGCCGCGGTCGCCTGCCTCGACCGCCATGGTCCCGAGGCCGAGGAGGTGGCGGCCGCGATCGCCGGCGCGGGCGGCGAGGCGCTCGCGATCGAGTGCGACCTGCGCGACCCCGACGCGATCGAGCTCGCCCTCGCCGCCGCGCTTCACTGGCGCCCGCGCCTCGACGTCCTCGCCCATGTCGCCGGGGTCGGCCTCCGTCGCCGGGCCGAGGACGTCGCCGACGCCGACTGGGAGCGGACGATCGCGATCAACCTGCGCGCTCCCTTCCTCCTCACCCGGGCCGCGATCGGCCCGCTGGTCGAGTCGAAAGGCGCCATCGTCGCCGTCTCCTCCCTGGCCGGCCTCGAGGGCTGGCCCTACAGCACCGTCTACGCCGCCTCGAAGGGCGGCCTGGTGACGATGATGCGCTCCTTCGCGCTCGAGCTCGGCCCGCGCGGCGTCCGCGTCAACGTCGTCTGCCCCGGCGGCGTCGACACCCCGCTGCTCGACGACCTCGACGAGATCGCCGACCCCGACGCCGCCGCCTCGAAGCGCGGCCGCGGCCTCGACGACACCCTCGCCACCGCAGCCGAGGTGGCCGCCGCGATCGCCTTCCTCGCCTCCCCCGACGCCTCCCACATCAACGGCACCACCCTCACCGTCGACGGCGGCGCCACCGCCTGAGAAACCTCGCATCAACATCGTCACCAGGTGTGGAGGGTGGGGAGGGCCTGCTCGGCGAAGCGAGTGAGGCTCTCGATGCCCTCGCCGCGCAGGTCGATGCCGGGGTGGGGGCCGAAGAGGACGAGGTCGGTGAGGCCGAAGTCGCGTACGAAGGGCTCGAGGGTGGCGAGGACGGTGTCGGCGTCGCCGATCAGCTCGTTGGCGCGGTAGGCGTCGGCGCCGGGATCGAGGCCGTAGTCGAGCGCGGCGTCGCCGATCTCGGCCCGGATCTTCCGGTAGTAGTCCCAGCGGTGGTGGTAGTGCTGCCGGTTGCGCGCCCAGACCGCCTCCGGGTCCTCGTCGGTGACGGTGATCGACCAGGCGTTGGAGACCCGTGCCGAGGCCGGGTCGTGGCCGTTGGCCGCCAGCGCCTCGCGGTAGGTCTCGAAGACCGCCGCGTCGCCGCTGGCCGCCGCCAGGTTCAACCCGTGGCGGCCCGCCCGCTCGGCCGGGGCCGCCGCCGTCGCCGCGATCCAGACCGGAGGATGGGGCTGCTGAAACGGCTCCGGCCGCACCGTGAGGTCGTGCAGGTCCCAATGGCGCCCCGCATAGGAGAACGGCTCGCCGGTCCAGGCGAGCTTGAGGATCTCGATCGCCTCCTCGGTCCGTGATGGCCGCGTCTTCGGGTTCAGGCCGAAGGCCAGGTACTCGGCGACCCGGTGCCCGATCCCGAGGCCGACGTCGAGCCGCCCACCGCTCAGCTGGTCCAGCACCGCCGTCTCCTGCGCCAGCTGCGCCGGGTGGTGGAGCGGCGCGACGTAGATGTAGGAGCCGATCCTGGCGGTCGTCGTCCGTTCGATCAGCGCGGTGAGGAAGATCGGCATCGACGGCGCGTAGCCGTCGGCGTCGAAGAAGTGCTCCTGGACCAGCAGCGAGTCGAAACCGAGCGCCTCGGCCCGCTCGAACAGCCAGAGGCAGTCGGCGTAGAGCTCGCCCCAGGGCTGCGGTCGATGCTCGGAATTGCGGATCTCCAGGGTCAGGCCGACGCGCACGGTCCTCAACCTAGCGCTTGCTTGGCCGAGTGGCAAGGGCGTGGGCGGTCCAGGCGACTCGGCGGATGATCGAGTCCGTCGCCGCGGCTGCGATGATCCCGCCGCCCGTGCCCCTCGCCAGGTCTCGACCTTCCTCACCAGCCTCGACTACCAGCCGCCTTCGCTCGAAGCACTGGTCGAAGTCCTCTTCGGCGACTACGAACCGGTCGGCAAACTGCCGGTCACCGTGGCCGAACCCGGCGGCGGCAAGACGCTCTTTCCATTCGGCTTCAGCATCGGGTTGACGGGCGCGACCGGCTGAGCGCGGGCCGAGGTCCCGACTCTGCTTTGCTGCTTATAGGCAGGCCCCGATCGGCCCGTGGCCGAAGCGATGAAAGAAAGAAGGAAGCGATGAGTTCAGGTGCGGTGGTCGAGTCGATCGATCCGGCGAACGGCGAGCGGTTCGAGACCTACCAGGTCTTCGACGACGCTCAGATCGACGCGGCGCTCGACACCGCCCACGCGGCGTTCCGGCGCTACCGGACGAGCCCCTGGGCGGAGCGGGCGGAGCTGATGAACGGGGTGGCGCGTGAGCTGCGAGCCCTGTCCGGTGAGCTGGCGACCACGGTCAGCCGCGAGATGGGCAAGCCGATCAAGGAAGCCGAAGCCGAAGTCGAGAAGTGCGCCTGGGCGGCCGAGCACTACGCCGAGCACGGCGAGGGCTACCTCGCCGCCGAACCGATCGAGACCGGTGACGGCCGGCGGGTCGCCGTCCACAAGCGCCCGCTCGGCGTGGTGCTGGCGATCATGCCCTGGAACTACCCGCTCTGGCAGGCGATGCGGGCGGCCGCGCCCATCGTCTCGGCCGGCAACGGGATGGTGCTGAAGCACGCCTCCAACGTGACCGGCTGCGGGCTGCTGCTGGAACGGGTCTTCGAGCAGGCGGGCGCCGCGGGGCTCTTCAAGACGATCGTCGTCTCCGGCCGCAAGGCCTCGGAGTTGATCGGCGACCGGCGCATCGCCGGGGTCACCCTGACCGGCTCCGACGCCGCCGGCGTCAGCGTCGGCGAAGCGGCCGGCCGCGCGATCAAGCCGGTGGTGCTGGAGCTGGGCGGCTCGGACCCGTTCATCGTCCTCGGCGACGCGAACCTGGAGAAAGCCGTCGAGGTCGCGGTCACCGCGCGCTTCCAGAACACCGGCCAGAGCTGCATCGCGGCGAAGCGGTTCATCGTCGTCGAGTCGGCCGCGGCGGAGTTCGAAGAGCGCTTCGCCGCCGCCGCCAAGGACCTGCGCCGCGGCGCCCCGGTCGACCCCGAGACCCAGCTCGGCCCGATGGCCCGCGAGGACCTGCGCGACGAGCTCGCCGGGATCGTCGACTCCTCGGTCGCCGCCGGGGCGACGGTCCTCACCGGGGGCAAGACCCCCGACGAGCCGGGCGCCTGGTACGAGCCGACCGTGGTCAGCGCCGCTGCCGGTTCCGACGCCCCGGTCCTGCGCGAAGAGACCTTCGGCCCGGTCGCCGCGGTCGTCCGCGTGACCGACGAGACGGAAGCGATCGCCCTCGCCAACGAATCGGAGTTCGGCCTCGGCTCGAGCCTCTGGACCCAGGACCTGGAGCGGGCCGAGAAGCTCTCCGCCGACATCGAAGCGGGAATGGTCTTCGTCAACGCGATGACCGCCTCCGACCCGCGCATCCCCTTCGGCGGCGTCAAGCGCAGCGGCGTCGGCCGTGAGCTCGGCGGTGAATTCGGCATGCGCGCCTTCCTCAACCTGCAGGCGGTCGCGCTCACCGAGGTCTAGTCCTCGGCCCCGCCGGCGTCCTTTCGAGCGGCGCCCCCGGCCGCCAGGCGCATCAGGTCGGAGCTCAGGTCGATCTCCAGTTCGGCCCCGCCGGCGCTGCCGTACTGGTGCTGGTAGCTGCCCCAGGATTGCTCGCGGATCTGCTCGGCGAGGCGGCTCTCCATCAGCAACAGGAGCTCCAGGGCGGTGCGCTCGATCCGTGCCTCGAGGGCCGGGTCGGCCCAGTCCTCGGTGGCGGCGAAGAGCGCGGTCGGGACGGTCAGCGCCCGCATGTAGCCGAAGAGCGAGCGCATCGCCTCGTCGACCACCAGCGCGTGGCGGGCGGTGCCGGCGGTCGCCGCCATCGCGACCGGCTTGGCGATCAGGAGGTCGTTGTCGAGCAGGTCGAAGAACGACTTGAAGAGTCCGCTGACCCCGGCCTTGTAGATCGGGGTGGCGGCGATCACGCCGTCGGCCTCGGCCAGCTCGGCGATCGCCGCCTTGAGACCGGGGCCGTTGACCTGGGAGACCAGCGCGGCGGCGATCTCGCTGGCGAGCGTGCGCAGCTCGATCACCGACACCGCCGGCTGGGCCACGCCGCGCTCGCGCGCCCCGGCGACGGTGCGCGCCGCCAGCCGCTCGGCGAGCATGCTGGTCGAGGAGGGATCGCTCGCCCCGGCGCTGACGACGACCAGCTTCGGCGGGGCGCTCATGCGTGGCCTCCGGCGGTGGTCGGCTCCTGCGCGCCCGCCAGCTTCCGGCACAGGGCGCGCAGCTCCACCATCTCGTCTTCGTCCAGCGCCGACTTCATCCGCCGCGCCACGCCGAGCGCGTGCGGCCGGCCGGTCCGATGCTGCTGGGCGCGGCCCTCCGCGGTGAGGCTGAGGCGGACCGAGCGGCCGTCGCCGGGGTCGGCGTCGCGTCGCACGAGGCCGCGCTCGACCAGCCGGTCGACCATCCGCGAGAGCGCGGGCTGGCTCAGCAGCACCCGCCGGTTCAGCTCGCCGAGCCGGATCGGCTCGCGGCACTTGGAGAGCGTGTAGAGCACGTCGTACTCGCGCATCGAGACCTCGCACCAGACGTCTTCCTCGGCCAGCCGGCGCATGATCTCGGCGTGCGCGGTGAGCAGCGCTTCCCAGGCGTCGTTGGCGAGGCGGGACCGGCCGGGCATCAGCCCGCCACCTCCTCCGCCTGCGCCTGCCCCGCCGGGGCCGCCGCCACCTCTGCGCTGTCCTGGTAGGGCGACTCGCCGGTCACGTTGTCGCCGCGGTTGGCGTTCGGGCGCGGCTGGCGCGGCGGCAGGTCACCGTACTTGGCCTTGATCAGCGACTCGTGGGTCGGCGCCGCCGGGGTCTGCGGGTCCTGCCTGGCCGCGATCTCCTTGCGCAGCACCGGGATGACCTCGCCGCCGAGCAGCTCGAGCTGGTTGAGCACGGTCTTCAGCGGCAGGCCAGAGTGGTCCGTCAGGAAGAGCTGGCGCTGGTAGTCGCCGAAGTGCTCGCGGAAGGTCAGCGTCTTGTCGATGACCTCCTGC
>Ga0134125_10001597_pt1 | contig 27656 bp, 24 predicted proteins | sample KB31751_FD_96464 | JGI IMG/M metagenome (GOLD analysis project Ga0134125, IMG submission 96464) | Terrestrial soil microbial communities with excess Nitrogen fertilizer from Kellogg Biological Station, Michigan, USA - KB3-175-1 | ecosystem: Environmental > Terrestrial > Soil > Unclassified ... | reverse complement strand
TGTTGTTGTTGTTAACGGGTCATTGGGGCGGGACCCTTACCCACGGTCCCGGATACCTGACGGCCAATCTCGAACCTGCTGCTTCAGCGCCCGCGCTTCGACCGATAGCAGATGTACAGGGGGCGGGCGTGTATAACGATCTTGTACAACCGGTCCTCCACGATAATTGTTATGGATGTCACCGGGCCGGCCGGGTCAAGGGGGGCCTGCGGCTGGACCTACCCGATGGGATCATGAAAGGCGGTAAGGACGGACCGGTCATTGTCCCCGGTCGGGCCGCGGCCAGCTTGCTGCTGAAGCGTATCCTCCTTCCGCTGGACGACGATCACCACATGGCGCCGAAAGATAAAAATCAGTTGACCATCCGGGAGATTCAACTGCTGAAATGGTGGGTGGACAACGGCGCGCCTTTTGACAAGCCCGTCAGGTCCCTGCGCCAGGATACGGCCGTGGACGCGATGCTGTTGGCTTTTCACAACGGTACGGCGGCCCCCGTGGCCGCTTCGCTCGTAAGCAATATCGCAGACAGCGACCTGCCAATGGGGCAGGTTGGTCCTGCGCCCGCGGAGGCAGTGAAAATGCTGCGGTCTGCCGGGGCAGTGGTGCTGCCGATCGACCAGTCCAGCAATTATCTCGCGGTCGATCTTGCAGGCAAACCGGCAACTAAGGAAGTGTTGCGCGCGATCCCGATGCTGAAAGACCAGTTGGTTTCTCTAAAGTGCAGTTTTTCGCGGGCGGGTGATGAACTGGTGGATGCGGCAGCGGCCTGTCCCCTGTTGGTGCGACTTTGGCTGGACCACACTCCGATCACGGGGGCGAACCTGGATAGGCTCCGCGGGCTCCGCAATCTGAAATATTTAAATCTGACGGGAGATGCGGTTGGGGCGGCGCAGGTTGCGGGATTGAAAGGTGCGCCCAAGCTGGCGGAAATTTACTTATATGGTTCACGCGTTAGTCGTGGGGATTGGGACGCGCTGCGGCGGGATTTTCCGCGGGCCATACTCGATTCCGGCGGGTACGGGATCCCGTTTTTGGCCACGGATACTGCGATTGTACGGGAGCCGGTGAAACGGTATTGAGGGTTGGGCTTCGCGATTGCCGGGGGCCAAGCTTCGCGGTTGGCGAAAATGACCCCGATTGGTTTGGTTTTGCGACAAGCGGGAAGGATGTGTTTTGTTTTTCCCGGCAAAGATGGGTCATTTGCTCTGTATTGCACAAATGAGCTTAATGTGGTGATAAAACTGGACAATACAGGGCAAGCGTCGGCAACGAATTAGCGGATCACAATCAGGGTGCCGGTCAGGTGGAAGGGCCGGTCGTAATAGTCGGTTCCGGTAATGACATAGGCGAAAGTCCCGGAACTCGGATGCCCGGCTGTTGTTCCATCCCAGCTTTCGTTGAGATTGCCGCTTGCGAATACCTCCTGACCATAGCGGTTGAATATGGAAATGTGAATAGTGCGCACCGGACCGGAGGAGATCACCCGCCAACGGCTGTTGGCGCCGTTATTTGGTGTGAAGGCATTGGGTGCGTAGAGTTTTACGGAATCAAAAACTTTTATATTGACAGGTGAGATGGCACTGCTGCAGTCCCCCCGGATGAATTCGACGTACAGGGTCTCGTCTTGCGGGACCGGCGGCGATTGAAGAACAGCGTTGGTCGAGGTCATGAGCACGGTGGCGCCGGGCATGTTGTTGTCGAGCAGTTCATAGGTGCCCGTGCGAGGGTTGCCAACGATAATGGTGGCTGACGAATTGCGAGGTACAATTTGATCGGTCACCAGGGGCGCATCCGGCGCGTATTCGATATCCCGGATAGTGAATGGCTCACTGGTAACGCTGCAGCCCGAGGCGTCCGTGACCGTCGCCAGATAAGTCCCTGCCTTCAGGCTGTCCATCCGGTCGGCCGTGCTGCCTATAGTATTGCCGGCCGGCTGGCCGGCATCCGACCAGTCCCATGTATAGGTGCGGGAAGGATCTACCATGGCAAGCTCTGTAATGGCGCCGTTCCCGCTGTTGCAGGTGTCGTTGAGGTTCTGCAATTTCGAATAGTCGAAGGCGGGCTTCGGGGTAAGCAAAACTATAATAGGTTGAGTCTCGGCCTGACATCCATATGGGTTGCTCATGGTCAGCAGATAGGTACCGGCGGCAAGTCCGGAAATATCGACGGTGTTCGCGGCTATGGTCCCTCCGCCGGCGACCGTCCAGGCGAAAGTTGTGGCGTTCGCAGTCATGATGCCCGAGATCGCGCCGTTGGGAAGGCCACAATTACTCGGCGTGATCACCATTTTGCTGGTATCACTGGCGATCGTGCCAAGGTTCGGGACGTGGTACCAGGTGGTCAGAATGGCAGGACAGCCGCTGCCATCCGCAAAGGAAAGCCTGTATGGACCGCCGGAGATATTCCGGAGATCGGGATTGTAGCCGAGCTGGAGGCCGGTGCTATCTTCCCAGTACAGGTTGACGGTCCCGGTGGCATTCTGCCAGGTCAGGCCGCTGATCGATCCGTTGGCCAGGCTGCAGGTAGCCGGGGTAATGATTACCCGGCTGGTATCTAACGTCGGACCCGATTGATTGGTCAGCACATACGGCCCATATTGCATAAAACAATTGGGGTCCTGCTTTAGTGCGACCTGGAGGGTATATGATCCGGAGGACAGGTTTTTGAAGGGATTGATCGACGTAAAATCAGGACAAACCTCCGCGCCACCCTTTAGCCAAACATAAGTTGCGGTTGCATCGAAGACTTCACCATCTTGCAGTGCGCCGTTCGGTTGACCACACCTGGGCTGGGTGGTCGTAATATCGCCGGGGCTGACTGCAGGAGGATCGACGTTGGTGATGGTGTAAGGCGTGCTCGAAGCCGCGCAAGAAGCGCCGCCGATGGAGGTTTCGAAGGTGTAGGTGCCGGGGGCGACGTTGATGAGGTCGGTGTCGTGCGAGACTATGTTACCGACCGCGTCCTTCCAATACCATTCGGTCCCGCTCGAAACCTTCATGTCCCGGATCGAGCCATTGTTGCGACCGCAGGTGGCATTGCGGACGACCACACTGTCTGAATTGAGGGTGGCGGTGGAGAACGACGATGTCGCGCCGTAAGCGTCGGTGGCGGTCGCCACGATCGCGCCCGTTGCGGTCAGGGCATAGGACCAGTTGCCTTTACTATCGGCGCTGGTTGTGCCGATGTACGTCTTCCCTTCGCAGCCGGGGCATTCGTCGTCGTAAAAGAGTTCGATCGTGGAATTAGGCAGGGCGTTGCCCCCGACAAGCCCGGCCGTGAGGAGGGTGATATTGACGAAAGCGCCGGCGTGACCGTTGGTCGGATTATCCGGCTCGATGCCCATGCCGTTGCAGAAAATACTGTTACGCGATACCGTGATGGGCCCACACAAGAATTCATAAACGCCAAACTCGATGAAATTGGCGATATAATTCTTTGTGGAGGGATCCGTGCCGCCTATGAGGCCTTTGCCGCAAGAAGACAGCCAGATCCCGGCCTGACTGCCGTTGTACCCGTCATTAATGACATTGGAAGTATTGTCGGGGCCCACGCCGATGTGATTGCCCTGAATGACGAACGGGCTGGCGATGTCGAACAGGTCATAGCCGCAGGCTGAGACATTGTTTGTGATGTTGACGAGCAATCTTGTTGTTCCCGTCGTATTGGCATCCCCGGTGTTATACCCGTTGATGTCGATGGCTTCATATAAGGGCGATAGCCGGATGGTGCCGCTAACATCCGTACCCTCCGTATTACCCTGCCAATTGAGATAGCCAAAGTCGACGTCACGCGTGTCGGTATAATCCATCGGAATGGATTGCACATTCATCAGGTTGCCCTCGCCCGCGTTGAGGCCGCCGATCTGCAGGTTAGATACGTTTCGGAAATACAGGCCATTTTGATTCAATTCACCGGGATTGGCGACCGTACCTGATTCGTCGGTCCCCATAATATTTCCCTGGATGGTGATATTATTGCTGCCGGCATCCGCGCCTGAGATTAAATCGCATTGGACGGCGACGCCGAAGCCTTGTATAATGTTGCCTTTGCCGGCGGCCCCAAAGGTCAGGTTGGCGGATTCGCGGAAATAGAAGGCGTAGCGGGCCGCAACGCCCTTGAGGTAAAGACCATAGATTTGAATATTGCTGACGCCCATCATCAGAAAATAGTCGACGGCCTGCTGCGAAAACGGGTTGGTGATGATGACCCGCGCCGCACCTATCCCAAAAGGTGCGCCTGGTTGTGTGGTCCCATCAATCGTCAGGTTGCTGGTCAGCGCCGGTAATGCCGAGGCCAGCGTGATAGTTCGACCGGCGCGCGAATGGTCTGCAATATTGAATTCGATGATGTCGGTTGCCGTGGTGCCATTAGCCGCGGCTTGCTGTAAGGCATCACGAAAGCTCCCCGGGCCGCTATCAGCGTTGGAAGTGACGGTAAAAGTCGTCCCCAACGCCGGCACTGCGCAGGAAAGGAAAAGGGTCAGGGGGATAAGAGGTTTCATGATTAACAGATACAAAATACCAAAAAACACGGACAAGAGTAAATGAATTGCCCTAAATTAGGCTATGAGAAAGCTTATTGTCACTTCCGTCGTGCTGGCGCTGGCTTTGACGGGCGTCCATGCGCAGGGCCGCCGCGAAGCGGGGCCTGACCGGGCTCCGAAAGACCCGGTCGTAGAAGCCATCGTGCAGGAAGAAGATCAACATTCGCAGTTGAAGCTGCTGGCGCACGAGTTGTTCGACAGTATTGGCCCGCGCCTGGTCGGAACGCCACAGATGGAAGAGGCAAGAGATTGGGCGCTAGCCAAATACAAGAGCTGGGGAATCCATGCGGAAGCGCAGAACTGGGGAGTGTGGAGAGGATGGGAACGCGGTATTTCGCATATCGATATGGTGTCGCCAAGGGTGCGCACGCTGGAAGCGACGCAACTGGCGTGGTGTCCGAGCACGGGGAATAAGACCATTACGGCGGGGCTGATCATTCTGCCCGACCTGCCCGACTCTGCGGCCTATGCCGCCTGGATGCCGTCGGTAAAAGGGAAATTCGTCATGGTGTCGATGCTCCAGCCGACCGGCAGGCCGGATGATAATTGGGCGGAATTCGGAACCGCTGTTTCCATCCAGAAAATGAAGGATGAGCGGAAAGAGGTGACTGACAACTGGAATGCGCGGGTAAAAAAGTCGGGCTACACGACCCGCACGCTTCCGGTGGCCCTCGAGAAGGCAGGCGCCGCGGGTGTCATTTCATCATACTGGTCCGCGGGTTTTGGCGTAGACAAAATCTTTGGTGCCTATACAAAAAAAATTCCATCCGTCGATATCATGCAGGAGGATTACGGCATGCTGTACAGACTCGTGGAGTCCGGGGCGGATCCGAGGATCAGCGTGCGCGTAGAATCCAGGGAGCGCGGCGTCGTACCCACTTTCAATGTTATCGGAGGGATCAGGGGTTCGGGAAAACCCGATGAGTATGTGATGCTCTCTGCCCACTTCGATTCCTGGGATGGAGGAACGGGCGCTACCGACAATGGGACTGGGACGCTGATGATGATGGAAGCCATGCGGGTACTGCAGAAGGTCTATCCCCATCCCAAACGAACGATCCTTGTGGGCCACTGGGGCAGCGAGGAAGAGGGGCTGAACGGATCAAGGGCATTTGTGGAAGATCATCCTGACACGGTGAGCAAATTGCAAGCGCTTTTCAACCAGGATAACGGAACGGGCAGGGTGATCAATATGTCGGGAGCGGGCTATCTTAACTCATATGAATACCTGAGCCGGTGGTTGAGCAAGGTTCCAGGCAATATCCGGGATTCGATCAAGACCACGTTTCCGGGTACGCCGGGCGGCGGAGGATCAGATTTCGCATCGTTCGATGCCGTGGGTGCTCCCGGCTTTTCGTTGGGTGCCCTAAATTGGTCCTATTTCAATTACACCTGGCACACGAACCGGGACACTTATGACAAATTGGTTTTCGACGATCTGAGTAATAACGTTATCCTGGTAGCGGTGCTGGCCTATATGGCGAGCGAGGATCCTAATCGCGCCTCGACGGAAAAGGCGGTGCTGCCGATCAATCCGCGCACCGGTGAACAGACGAAATGGCCGGCGCAGGTGAAGGCGATCCGGCGCGGCGGGTTAGATTAAGCGATGGCGGCCGGATTAAGCTGGAGGTGCAAGGATTATGCGTTGGCGGCCGGATTGAGCTGGAGTTGCAAGGATTATGCGGTGGCGGATAGTTTAAGCCGGAAGTGCGCGGGCCGGCAGGTGCGAGATCGCTCATGGTTCACAGAGAAGCTTATGAAACGACTTGTATTGATATGGGCGTGGATGCTGCCGCTGCTGGTGCAAGCGGCATGGCAGGATTCTGTGCAGGTGATTGGGCCGGTCGTGCCTGATCGGGTGCCGGACAGCTATGTCCCTGCTCATTACCAGGAGATAGATGGGTACCTTGGGTACAGGTTAGGGGTGAATCTGGAAAGGCGGCTCCTGCGGATCGATTCCGCGACGATCCTGTCGGGCGTGGAACGGCGGCCGGGGGCTCAGACCTGGATCGGGGAGCATGTCGGAAAGTTCCTGTTTTCCGCCGCGAAAACATATGCCTACAGCCATGATGCCCGGCTGCGCGCTCTAATGGATGCAGTGGCGCGGACCTATATCGGCTGCCAACTGCCGGATGGCTACCTCGGAACTTATCTGGAAAAAGACAGGTGGACGGCATGGGATGTTTGGGCGCATAAATATGCGATCATCGGGCTGCTGAATTATTACAGCGTGACGGGGTACGCACCCGCGCTCCGGGCCGCTGAAAACGCGGCGGACCTTATCTGCCGGACTTTCGGAGACTCGGCGGGGAAAAAAGACCTGATGCCTGCGGGCGAACATGACGGTCTCGCACCGGGAAGCATTCTCGAACCGATGGTGGACCTGTACCGGTACACCGGCAACCCGAAATACCTCGCTTTTTGCAGGTATATCCTCCGGGCGTACGAGCAACCCGACGGACCGCGGATCGTCAGCCAGATCGAAAGATACGGGGATGTCACCAAAGTGGGTGACGCCAAGGCATATGAGATGCTTTCCTGTTTTCTGGGCATCCTGAAGTATTATAAATTGACGGGGGAAGAAAGATATTGGAAGGTCCTGCAGGAGGCGTGGCTGGATATCGTCGAGCACCGGTTGTACATCACCGGTACGGCCAGCGATCATGAGATCTTCCGGCCGGCCGGGAGCCTGCGGGCGACGAACGCGGATGAGATGGGCGAAGGTTGCGTCACCGTGACCTGGGTCCAGTTCAATTTGGGCTTGTTGAAGATGACGGGGAAGCTTAGGTACGCCGAAGAGGTTGAACGCTCGCTTTATAATCACCTCCTGGCGGCGGAAAATCCGGAAACGGGTTGCGTGAGCTACTATACCGCGTTGCAAGGCGCCAAACCTTATCGCTGCGACCAGGGATACTCCTGCTGTCTGTCGAGTGTGCCCCGGGGGATATCGCTGATCCCTGAAATGATAGAAGGGACCATCGGCGGCCGGTTCTCGGTATTGATGTACGAGACGGGCGCGGCATTGGCGCGGATCCGGATGCAAGATGGCAGCGAACTGGCCCTGGCAGTGCGTTGCAGCACAACATTCCCGATGGCGGGGGAGGCCCGGCTCGATATCGAACCGGAAAAGGAATGCGCGTTTCCCATCAATTTGCGGGTGCCCGGGTGGGCGGAAAATTTCAGCGCGACAGTTGGCGATCAAACTTTTTCCGGCCAAAAAGACGGCTGGCTCACGATCCGACGCACGTGGAAGCCGGGGGACCGCGTAGTGATCCACTTCGGGCTGCCGGTCAGGGTGCTGAAAGGCGGTGACTCTTATCCCGGCGCGGTCGCCATCCAACGCGGCCCGCAGGTGCTTGCGATCGACAAAGGCCTGAATCCGCGACTCGATTCGTTGGGAACGGTTCGATTTATCGCAGGAGCGGGGCTAAGCGAAGCCACGCGGGTCCTGCCCGCCGACTTGGAATGGAAAGAAGCTTTCTATATGGAGGCAACCGTCAAGAACGAGCTACAAACGGTCGTGCTGGTGCCTTTTGCAGAAGCCGGGCAAACGACCGCGCCGGTAGCAGTCTGGATAGCGCGGTAAAAAAAAGCGTATGTTCATTATCGAGAATTACTCCGCAGCGGTCTGCTGCTGCATCATCACCATGCTCTGCTGGGGCTCCTGGGCGAACACCCAGAAACTGGCCGCCAACAGCTGGCGGTTCGAACTCTTTTATTGGGATTATGTGCTGGGGATACTTTTATTTTCTCTTCTCCTGGCATTTACGTTGGGGAGCATCGGGAGAGGGGGAAGGGGTTTCATGGCAGACCTACGGCAAGCAAGCGGCGCCAGTATCGGGTCAGCGGTCATCGGTGGGGTCGTGTTCAATGCTGCAAATATTTTGCTGGGCGCAGCCATCGCGATCGCAGGAATGGCGGTTGCGTTCCCTGTCGGCATCGGGCTGGCGCTGGTGATCGGTGTGGTCGTGAACTATCTTGCTCATCCTGTCGGGAAGGAGGGGCTGCTGGCGGGCGGGGTCGCGCTGATCGTCGTAGCCATATTGTTGAACGCGATCGCTTATTCAAGGATGCAATCGGCGGGAAAGAGGACTTCCGGAAAGGGGCTGCTGCTGGCGGTGTCGGCGGGAGTGCTGATGGGGTTCTTTTACAAATATGTCGCTGCAAGCATGTTCGGCGATTTCAACTCGCCTGTCGCGGGCAAACTTAGCCCGTATACAGCGGTCTTCGTCTTTAGCGCCGGGATACTCCTGAGCAATCTCGTATTCAACACCCTCCTGATGCGGAAGCCGTTTGCGGGCGAGCCGGTGGGCTTTGCCGCCTATTTTTCAGGCGGGTTCAGGAACCATATCACGGGGATATTCGGCGGATCGATCTGGTGCCTGGGGATGTCGCTCAGCATCGTCGCTTCAGGGCAAGCGGGACCGGCGATCTCCTACGGGCTTGGTCAGGGCGCCACGATCATCGCCGCGCTCTGGGGAATCTTTATCTGGAAGGAATTCCGGTTGGCGCCCAAGGGCACGAACCCGGTGCTGGCCTTTATGTTGCTGTTTTATCTCGTTGGGCTTGGGTTACTGGTGTATGCGGGGGCTTAAGCGGTTAAAAAATGGAAAGAAATATCATAGTGATCGGTAGTTCCAATACCGATATGGTCGTAAAGGCAGACCGGCTGCCTGCACCGGGTGAGACCATCCTCGGAGGCGAGTTTATGATGGCGCCAGGTGGAAAGGGCGCCAACCAGGCTGTCGCGGCGGCGCGGCTGGGCGGCGAAGTCTGTCTGATCGCCAAAGTGGGAGACGATATGTTCGGGCTCAGGTCAGTTGAGCTATTCAGCCGGGAAGGGATCGACACGAGTTCCATGGTGGTGGATCCCGAAAAGCCTTCGGGCGTAGCGCTGATCACCGTGGACGCCAACGGGGAAAATTGTATCGTGGTGGCTTCGGGGGCAAATGCGCGGCTCCGCCCCGGGGATCTTGAAAGGGCGGGGGAGAAAATCAAACAGGCGGCATTGATTGTGATGCAACTGGAGATCCCGTTGCCCACGGTGGAATGGGTTGTCACCTTGGCGGCACAACACAAGGTCAGGGTCATTTTGAATCCGGCGCCCGCGTGTGCGTTACCGGACGGGTTGTTGGGTAGCTTATTCCTGATCACACCCAATCAAACGGAAGCGGAAATGCTGACCGGAGTTGTTGTTTCGGATATCGCCGGAGCGGAGAAAGCAGCGAGGGTATTGGCCACGCGTGGCGTCCGAAATGTCGTCATTACCATGGGCGCCCAGGGCGCGGTATTGCTGGAAGGGGACCGGTTTGAGGAGATTGCGGCGCCTGTTGTGAAAGCGGTGGATACGACCGCCGCCGGAGATGTGTTTTGCGGAGCATTGGCAGTAGCAATTGCGGAGGGGCTGTCCATGACCAAAGCAGTAGCGTTCGGATGCCGGGCAGCGGCGATATCGGTGACGAGGATGGGCGCGCAGCCGTCTGCGCCGCGCAGGGAGGAGGTAGAGCGGCAATTTGGGCGGGAATGAGAATCGGGGCGGCAGGTAGGCAGGAGACGGTAGCGCTTATTTTTATGATCGGTTAGAGCACCTGCGCGCAAATCCTTTATATTTGGTTATGAAGCTTGCTAATCCCTCCCACTTAAAGTTGCCGGCGGCTCTTTTCGCCTTGATGATACACACCGGGCTCTGCACAGCCCAAACCGGCAGCACCACGATCAGTGAATGGCAATATGGTAAGAACGGAGCAATCTCGATTACGTATGACGATGCGTCCCGGCACCAGTTCACGAAGGCGCTCCCGCTCATGGAACGTTTGAAACTGCCGGCCACCTTTTTTGTCATCACCGGGCCGATCGCCGGCTCAAAATACCACGGAAAGTTTGTCGGCCGACCGGTCAGTGAGATCATCAGGGAATCAGCGACCGTGCCCACGAATGATAACAACTTTCTCGAACGGTGTTCGGCGGCCGGATACCTGGGATATAAGGGAACGATCGGTTACCATACCCGGGCAGGCAGCCTGTATTCCTCAGGTCGCAAGCAGCAAGCCTACCACCTGATGGATAGCCTTTATGCCAAGGTTCGCCGTGGAGATTTCCAGCCCGGCTATGAGCCTTGTCCCGAATACAAGGAAGCCGTAGGATCAAGCTGGGATGATTTCAGGAAGGATGTCGCGAAGGGCTATGAAATTGCGAGCCATTCCATCACGCATGCGACCATGCCTGGCATGGATGAGGCTAATATCAAATACGAGTTGGAGAAGAGCAAAGAAGAGATCAGGGATCAACTCGGCGAGAAATATACGTTCTCCACCGAAGTGCCATACGGGTATGAAGACGACCGCGTTATGCAGATCGCCTACAAGATATATCCCGCACTTCGAAACCGGATGCCGGAGCCATTCCTGAAGGAGATCGACCGGGGAAGCCGGATGTTGCCGCATCCCAATGACAAGGACTATGTCCAGTGGCAGCGCGGTCCGCTCCATAAGACGCCGCTCGACCTGATGAAATCCTGGGTAGATACTGCCGCGGCGAGCAAGGACACCTGGCTGGTACTGGTCTTCCATGGGATCGACAGCCTTGGTTGGGAGTGGACGCCGATCCCCAAGCTGGAAGAGTATTTTGAGTACATCAAATCGCACGAAGACAAGCTCTGGGTGGCGACCTTTGGCGATGCGACCAGGTACATGCGGGAGCGGGAGGCGGCGAAAGTCGGTGCGGAGTGGAAGGGCGGAAGCGGCGACAAGGGCGGAAGCGGGGCCAAAGGAGGAAGCGGGGCAAGAGGGGGAAGCGGGGAGAAGGCCGGACGGATCTTTGTGACGCTGACTCACTCCCTGGATCCGAAGATGTATGACTTGCCGCTGACCTTAAAGACCTATGTGCCTGACGGCTGGACAAAGGTGACGGTGACGCAGGGCTCGATGCGTCAGAGGCGGGATGTGCAAAGGGACGACAAGGGCAGTTATGTGCTTTATGTAGTGCAACCAAACACCGAAAAAGCAATACTCCAGCCATGAAGCGCGACCACTATATCGTGGGCCTGATCATGCTCACTTTTTTCGTGATCTCCTTTCTGACAAATGTGATCCAGGCGCTGAACCCCGACTTTATCAGCGGGTTCCATTTGAGCCTGACACTGGCGGCGGTACTGCCGTTTGCCTTTTTTATCGCCTACGGTCTCGTCTCCATTCCCACTGGGATGTTGCTGGAAAAGTATAAGGAGAAGAAGATCATGGTCGCGGGGTTCGTCGTTGCCTTTATCGGGTCCGTGCTCCTGGCCATGATCCATAATTACCTGACCGCCATCATATCGCTTTTCCTGATCGGCGGGGGGATGGCCATGCTGCAGGTCGTGATCAATCCATTGCTGAGGACGGCCGGCGGGGAGGAGCATTATGCTTTCAATTCGGTGCTGGCGCAACTGATCTTTGGGGCAGCATCTTTTCTGAGCCCGTTGGTCTACTCCTACTTCGCCGAGCATCTGAATGGCCAGACCAAAGGGCTGATGGGTTTCTTCAGCACCATTGTCCCCCGCAACCTGCCCTGGATCTCACTATATTGGATTTTCGCCGTGATTTCCATCGCGATGATCGTCGTCATCCGAATTTCCCGGTTCCCAGTCGTCGAACTAAAGGCAGACGAAGAGGTCGGTCCCTGGAAAACACATGTGATGTTGTTCAGGAACAGGGTAGTGGTGCTCTTTTTCATCGCGATGATCTGTTATGTCGCCACAGAGCAGGGCATCGGAAACTGGATCTCGAAGTTCCTGGAAACTTATCACCATTACGATCCCAAAACGAAGGGTGCGGACACAGTGGCCTATTTCTGGGGGCTTATGACCGCCGGCGGGGTTGTCGGCCTGTTCCTTTTAAAGGTCATGGATAGTCGCAAAGTTTTGATCGGTTTTACGGTCGCTGCACTCATCTGCCTGAGCGCCGCCTTGTTCGGCAGCGGCCCCGTGGCGCTGGTCGCGTTCCCGGCAGTTGGCTTCTTTGCCTCGGTGATGTATCCGATCATCTTTTCGCTCGCCCTCAATTCGGTATCGGAACATCATGGGTCCTTTGCGGGCATTATGGTGACGGGGATCATCGGGGGCGCCATCGGGCCACTGATCATCGGCGGTCTTGGGGACGCGCTCGGGCTGCGTACCGGAATGTTCTTTTTGTATGGAACGCTCGGCTATATCCTGAGTATCGGCTTCTGGGCCAAACCCCTTATCACGAACCAGACAGTTTTTAACAAACAGGAGAAAGCAATGTATGAGGCAGTCGAAGGTGATCGGCATTGACCTAGGTGCGACGAATATACGCGGCGCGGTAGTCGACGGGGATGCCCTCGGCGTGGGTCAGGACATTTCCGCGGATAGTGGCGATGCGCTATCCGAGATCATCTCTGTCCGCATCCACAGCGACGGTACGGAACAGGAGGTGCTCGAAGATATCTATCAGGTGATCGACCGGCTGGTCGGACCGGAAATGGCGGGGATCGGTATCGGGGTGCCGAGTGTCGTGGACGTGGCCGAAGGGATCGTCTACGACGTTCAGTATATTCCATCCTGGGTGGAGGTGCCGTTAAAAAGATTGCTGGAGGCCAGATACCGGGTGCCGGTTTTCGTGAACAACGATGCAAACTGTTTTGCGCTCGGCGAATATTATTTCGGGAAAGGACGGGCGGCCACCGCGAAGGGTGATCCGCGGAACGGGGGTGAGCGGAGAGGAAGGGTGTCGTCGCTCGTGGGGCTGACGATCGGCACCGGGCTTGGCGGTGGGATAGTCGTCAATGACAGGCTATATCCTGGCTATAATTGCGGGGCGGGAGAGATCGGACTGCTTCCGTACAAGGACCAAATCCTCGAATATTATTGCAGCGGATCGTTCTTTAAGAATGTGCATGGCCTGGACGGCGTGGCCGTCTTTGAGGCAGCCAGGAAAGGCGACGCAAAAGCCCGGGCCTTATATGCCGAACTGGGTGAGCACGTGGGACAGGCGATCAAGGCGGTGCTCTATACTTACGATCCGGAACTGATCATTCTCGGCGGTTCGGTCAGCGCGGCCTATGACATGTTCCGCGAGACGATGTGGGCGGCCGTCAGGACGCTGGCATATGTAAAGACCGCCGAAAGAATAAAAATTGAAGTTTCTAACCTGAAAAATAGCGGCATCCTCGGGGCTGCCGCGCTCTATTATGATGCAACATAATCGTTATTTCCGAGCCGGCTTGCTCGCGGCATTCGCGTTCCTGACAGGTGCCGCTTTCGCGCAAACCCCCGGTCGCTACAGCATGACCCTCCATGAGGGCTGGCAGATGCAATCTGCCACAAAGGTCACCGACGAAGGTGCGGCCATTTCAAAAACGGGCTACAGCCCGGCGGGCTGGTATAAGGTGGAAGTGCCGACGACGATCATCGCAGGCCTGCTGGCAAACAAGGTTTACGATTTTGATCCGTTTGAAGGCATGAATTTCGAAAAGCTGAAGGATTCGGCACTCGATAGGCCCTGGTGGTTCCGGAAGGAATTTACCTTACCGGCCACACAGAAGGGCAAGGATGTCGTACTCAGCCTGCATGGGATCAATTATAAGGCGAATGTATGGTTGAACGGCGTGCTGGTTGCGGACTCCAACCGGGTCATGAACCCTTACCGGATCATCGAGCTCAATGTTACGCCCTATATCCGCCCCGAAGGCGCCAATGTGCTGGCGCTGGAGATCCGGCGACCTTTCAATCCTCAAAAACGCGGCGGCGATCTCGCCATCGATTACGCCGACTGGATCCACTATCCCCCGGACTATAACGGAGGCATCGTCAACGATATCGTGGTGAAGACCTTCGAACATGTGGGGATCGAATACCCATTGGTGACCACTCATTTCGATCTGCCGTCGCTGGCGGTTGCGCACCTGACCGTGGACGCCATGGTTGGCAACTATTCCGACCAGCCGCAGGATGTGGTGGTAAAAGGCCGGATCGATACGGCGAAGGACGGTGGTTCGGGCGGCATCAGCTTCCAGAAGAAAGTGCACCTGGAAGGGAACGAGATAGCGGATGTCAACTTTTCGCCCGCGGATTTTCCCCAACTGAATGTCAGACACCCGCGCATCTGGTGGCCCTGGCAGTACGGAAAGCCGGAACTGAACAGGATCGAATTGTCCGTGGTGAACGGGGAGACGGCGAGCAATACGCTATCGGAAGAGTTTGGGATCCGGGAGATCACTTCCGAGTTTATCGATACTGCCTCGCGGGTCTTTATCGTCAATGGAAAGCGCATCCTGATCCGCGGCGCGGCATGGTCGCCGGATATCTTCCAGCGGCGTTCACCGCGGCGGCAGGAGGAGGAGATCAGGCTTTACCGGGATATGAATATGAACCTTGTCCGGTCGGAGGGAAAGATGGAGGACGATAATTTTTATTCGCTCTGCGACAAATACGGAATGCTGATCATGACGGGCTGGATGTGCTGCGGCGCCTGGCAATATCCGGAATTATGGAATGCGGAGAAGCGTGCTTCGGCGATGGCGTCGGACAGCAGCGTCATGCTGTGGCTACGAAACAAAGCGAGTGTGATGGTCTGGTTGAACGGTAGTGATATGCCTCCACGCGACACCAGCGTGGAGCGCGATTATCTTGACATCGAAGCTGCGCTTAAGTGGCCGAATCCGACGATTTCGACCGCGGATGCCAGTAAGTCGAAGGTCTCTGGTTTTAGCGGGGTAAAAATGGACGGGCCGTATGAGTGGGTTCCGCCGATCTATTGGGAGACGGATTCGACGCGGCGGCATGGCGGCGCCTGGAGCTATGCGACGGAGATCTCGCCGGGCCCCTCGATCCCGCCGTACGAAAGCCTTATCAAGTTCATTCCGAAGGATTCCCTCTGGTTTACGACCGCCACCTGGAAATACCACTGCGGTACGATGAATTTCGGGACGACGGATGTTTTCAATACGGCGTTGCAGGCGCGTTACGGGAACGCCACCGACATCAAAGACTATATCGACAAGGCGCAGGCCCAGAACTATGAAGCGCATCGCGCGATGATGGAGGCATATGGGCTGGATAAGTACCATGACGCGACCGGTGTCGTCCAATGGATGGGCAGCAATCCCTGGCCCGGATTGATTTGGCATACCTATGACTACTATCTGTATCCGGCCGGAACGTATTTCGGGATGAAGAAGGCGCTCGAGCCCCTGCATGTCATGTATTCGTATGCAAGGAATGCCATCGCCGTGACGAATTCGCTGCAGCGGCGGTTCGGGGGATTGACTGTTGAGGGAAAGGTCTATGACCTGGACGGGTCCGTCAAATGGTCCAGAACGGCTTCGGTTTCGGTCGAACCCGACAGTGTGTGGTTGGGTATGGAGCTGCCCGCTATCGATGGGTTGTCATCCACGTATTTTTTGCGATTGGAGTTGAAGGACGAACATGGCATGGTAAAGGATATCAACTGGTACTGGTTATCGACCAAGCCAGACGAGCTGAACTGGAAGAAATCGAAGTGGTTCATGACCCCCGAGACGGGTTATGCGGACTACTCGGCGTTGCAAACGCTGGAAAAGACGGCCTTGAAAGTCACCGCTTCGCCCGGGGTTGCGAAAGGGGATAGCACGGTGCATGAAGTAACGATCGATAATATGGGGAAGGCGGTAGCCTTCCAGGTGCATGTACGTGCATTGAAGGGAAGGAATGGCGAGGATATCCTGCCGGTGATCTTTAGCGATAATTATATAGAGCTGGCGCCAGGAGAGCGAAGGACGATCCGGTGTATTTACGACAATCGCGATGCGGACGGCGCGAAGCCTTATTTCCTGGTGTCGGCTTGGAATGCAGAAGAAAAAGACAGTAAGGTCGGAGACAACGAAGGGGTCGTCGCGGAAAAATAAATATAAAAAGAGGACTCCGGATTGAACCGGGGCCCCCGACGTTTTCCTTTTTCCTTCGCTGGCATTGTCCAGACAATGTCTATGACCCCTTGATTTGCATCAATGCCACGGGAAGCTTTTGCCCGCGAGTGTAGAATTTTGTTCCGGTTGCGCATTTTCTTTATATTCAGCCAATGAAACATGCTACGCTCGTCAACTTCGCCGGGATGCTCTGCTTTGCAGGATATTTGGCGCTTCCGGCCTGCTCGCCGGCAACCGGTCAAAACAACACGCTAACCGATCAGGAAAAAAAGGACGGATGGCAGCTCCTCTTTGACGGCAAAACTGCCGATGGCTGGCATTTGTATAACCGCGGCAAGGTGCCATCCGCATGGGTGGTCGTGGGGGATGACTTGTATTGCAAGCCTGACGGGAAGCTCGAGCACGGAGACCTGGTGTCGGACAAGGAGTACCGGAACTTCGATCTGCGATTTGACTGGAAGATCATCAAATACGGCAACAGCGGAGTCTTCATCGATGTCATCGAAGACACGGCCATCCGGACTGCATGGGCGTCGGGACCGGAATACCAGTTGCTCAATCCCTCCAACCCGGACGAAAAAGACCCGCTCAAACGAAGCGGCGCCCTGTTTGGACTTTTCCCGCAGCTCAATCCGGCGGAGGTGAAACCGCAGGGAGAGTGGAATCAATCCCGGATCGTGCAGGACAATGGCAAGGTTGAATTTTATCTGAACGGCGTGCTAACGATGAAAGAGGATTTTGGCTCTCAGGCATGGGCGGATACGGTTAGCCGGAGCAAGTTTGCGCTGTTTCCGCAGTTCGGGAAGCACACCAGCGGCCATATCGCGCTGCAGGATTGGAGTAAAGGTGTGTCCTTCCGGAATGTGAAAATTAAGGAATTCTAGGGTTGCGGGTGGCATAAATATTTCTGGATAGCTTTTAAAGGGTCTTTTTTATCCACAATTGATAAAAAACAATCACATGATCATCATCCCGCTTATATTTTTTGCATGGGTTATCTTCGTCATCGTGGTCGGACTGTTTATCTACTGGAGAAGTTCGGTCAGAAAGAAATACAGGTTGCAGGGCAGGGACAATGTGGAAAACGAGCAGCGCCTTAGTTTCGGACAGCGGAATTGGTTGCTCATTGCTATCATCGTCGCGATCGTCAGTCCTATCGTCGTCGGCTGGCTACAGGCGGGCCGGAATAGCCAGCTCTACAACGAAACAAAGGAACAGCGACCCGGAAGCATCACCTCGGGATCGCCGTCCTCAGGCACTGACACAGGCACCGTCGACACGACGGCGAAGGATACTTCCTATCATGTAGCCAGCCCTCCCAAACATTAGGCGGGGATGGCCGCCTGCTCGTTGACGAGACCCTTGTACAAGTCCATGATGAAACCCCAGCCATGGTCCATATTATCGATGACTTTTGTGCCCCCGCGGAGTTTATCCAAATCCCGGTGTTCCAGCCTGACCCGGGTGGTTGCGGGGCCTTCAGGAATAAACTGAACCTCGATCTCGCTAATGAGATCCGGGTCTACTTTGAAGTCCCCGTTGATCTGCCAGATAATGACGACCTGGTCAAAGGGATCCCAGGTCCGCACATAGCCGATGTTGACCTCGCTACCGTCTTCATGTTTTGAATACCAGCGGCCGTTGGTTCCCGATTCGAGGATCGTTTCGGTCATGGGACAGCTGCCGACGTGATGGCTCTTTGGCCACCAGAGGCCCATTTTTCGGGTGAAGACATTAAAGGCGGTCTCCTGTGGTGCCGCAACGGTCACCTCTTTGACAATGGATTGCATGTTATTGCAGTTTTTGTTGTTTTTGCTGTTCGGTCTTTTCTGCCAGCGTTTTGAAATTGTGTAGTGCTTCATCCCAGAAGCGATCCAACCACGCGCGCATGGCCATAATGCCTTCCCGGTCGACCTGGTAAATGCTTCGGGTCCCTTTTTGCTCCATGGAAATAAGTTTTGCTTCCCGCAGCACTTTGAGATGTTGCGATACGGCCGGCCTGCTCACGGCCAGGCCTTCGGCGATATGCACGACGGAAAGCGGGCCGGCGACGAGCTTTTCAAAGATCGCCCTCCGGGTTGGGTCGCCGAGGGCGTTGAATGCGGGGTCATGTTTTCGAAGTGGTGACATGAGCTTTTTGAGTGTTTGGAGCGCAAAAAATCAGTCCTTATTGGTAAGTAACGGCTTACCGTAAGCACAAACTTACTAAATAATACCGTAGTTCCAAATTTTTGGGAAAATTATCTTTTGGACAGGATGTGGCTCGGTTTCCGGGGGCTATCGGTATGCCCACCGTTCGGTAGGCAAAATCCATGCGTCCAACGCTTTGAAAAGGAATCCATGGTGCAGGTTGGTATGAAGGAGTATTTTGAAGGAACTGCCAATGAAAACGAAATTCAAACCCGGGTTTCTGCTGAGACAGGACGCATCCTGCGCGATATTGCCGCCTTTTGACGTGCCAACAATGGTGATGATCGCGGATGGCACCCCACGGTTCTGCAGGCTGTCGATCTGGCTGATGACGTGAATCGCGTATTTATGCTGGTCAGTGTTGACCGGCCTTCTTTCGCTTATAACGATGAAACCATCTTTTCGGAAACGCTGAAGAATCTGATCATATTCTGCGCGGCCATAGGAAGGATGTTGCTCCAGTGGTCCATGGTCTTCGATAAAACGATTATGGAGAAAGATGATGTAGCGCTCGCACGGGGGTTGGGCATCCTGACAGAAGACCAACAGTAAGAAGAGCAGATTGAAGCGTTTCATGGCGTGGCGTCACACCCGGGTTGACAGATTCTTCATATCAATAAATTTAATACTTTCCGGCAATGCATGCAACCATTGCGCGATATTTGAATTATTGGCCAAGGCGCCCAAACCCCGTGCATGGAAGAAGTCGAGCTTTTGAAAAAGATCAAGCATGATCCCGAATCGTTCAGGATCATATTCCAGCAGTTCTATCAACCTATCTTCGGTTATATTTATAGGCGTACCGGCCATTTTGAGGATACCGCGGACCTCGCGGCGACGACTTTTTACAAAGCCTTTATCAACCTTGGCAAATTTGTGCCCCGGGGGATTTCCATCAAAGTGTGGTTATACAGGATCGCAACGAACGAGACAAATCTGTATTTCCGCCACAACCGGAGGCGAACCAGGGCGCTAGCCATGTTCGAAGCCAGCCAGGCGTCGGAGTGGAAGCAATCATTGGCCGGCGACAAAATCGCGATCCAGGCGGAAATGGAACAGCATCGAAGGTTTCAGCGGGTGCAGGAAGGGTTGAAATCGCTTCCGGTCCGGTACCAGCAGATACTTGCGCTGCGATATTTCGAGGGCAAGCCAACTAAGGAAATTGCGGAAATCTTGGATAAGAAGGAGGGGACGATAAAGTCGTTGTTGTCCAGGGGGGTCGAAAAACTCCGGGAAAAGGTGCAACTAAAATCAGGTTGGTGAATTATTGAGGATATGCCAGATTTCAAAGACATGCTCGATGAGATGGGTAAGCCCGAATTGCCGGATCTCCGGCACAAAGAGCTGCTGGAAAAGATGATCGTAAGGGGGAAGGATAAGAGCATTTTGAACGTTTGGTGGCTGGCGATCGGCTTTTATATGGTCGCGGCGTGGGTGATGAAGAGCGCCTATGTGCCCGGGATGACGCTGCGTCACAGCATGGAGGACTATTCCGGCAGGCACCCGTACCTGGCTGTGCTTTTCTTTTTGGTCATACCGATTACCATCACGATATCCTGTCTGTTTACCTTGCGAAGAATATTTCGTGACGCCGGCCGGCCGGCCTGGAAGGACTTTGTACGGGCGATGGCCGCCCGCTATCTGACGATTGGCGCTGCGCTTTTGCTTATCTTACTATACCTGATTTTTGCTACCTTAAAATCAATCGCATGAATTTTCCATGGTTTAGGAGAACCGGGCCCTTCTTCATCCCGGTAAGCATCATCGGCTGGCTGGTGCTGTTCGCGGGAATTGGCATTGCAGTCCGGCTCTTTCAGGACATCGACAAGCGTTCCCATTCGGTCAGCGACACGTTGATCAACTTTGTGTTCAACCTGCTCATCATTGGCGCCGCCTATAGTCTTATTGCCTTTCTGACGAGCAGAAAACCGGGTTAGACAAAATTTGAAGTGTGGCGCGATGGCCCCAAAAGGGGGCCCGGGCAGCGAATCCAGCCTATTCGAAGCTGGGGTACAGCGGGAAATTAAGTATCAGTAATTGAGCTGGTTACGCGTGGCAAACCATTTGCATAGTGGTTGTAAACGATTTGTCACTTTTAAATCGAATCAGCTATGGAACAAATGAACAAGGGCCATAACGCGCCCGACACCCAAGAAAAGAAATCGTCGGAAAATTCCGGCATGGACCAGCAAAATAACTCGCAAAACCAACAAGGCTCCGCACAGCGGCAAGGAAGTTCTCAGCAGCAAGGAAGTTCTCAGCAGCAGGGTTCATCGCAGACATCTCAGGCGTATGGGAAGCAGCACGGCGCCGGCGAAGACAGCGAGACAGGCAAGGGAGAAGGTAACCCCGGCAAACAAACGCCGGAGTGGGAAGGTTCAAGCGCTCGTGGCAGCCAGGACAAGACCAGCAACAAGGACGGAATGCATTCAGGTTCGTCCCAGAAGGGAAATATGGAAGACCAGAACAGGGCAAATGACCAGGACCAGCAGAAATCCGGAAGCGATCGCAATAAATCCAACACCCAACGGTAAGATGAGCGATCGACGTTAATGAATATGCCCCGGGCGAAAGTCCGGGGTTTATTTTTTTCAGACCCTTTCGCTCGCTGCTATGCCCAATTTCTAAAAGGAGCAGGAACGGGTCCCATGGGCATGTTCGCGGGGGGTGTCTTTGCGCTCAGGATGACGATGTCCCGTATTCCCCGGCCGCCGTTGAGGGCCGGGTCGGCAACCGTTAGCTCGGTGCCATAATGCCAGACCCGCTTGTCGTTCCAGAAAATCAATTGGCCGGCAGGAATGACCTCATTGAAGATGAGGTGATCGGTCTTTTTGCCGTTATCGTCCATTACATACTGGCTGACCCCGGAATCCGGGGTGATATTGTCCCTGGTGACCACCAACATCCCCACATGCCGGTTGCCGTCCTGGTGGAAGCCTTCCACCGCGGGAAGACCGATTCGACCGGCGTGACAATCCACCCGCTGGAATTGTACCAGTACAATCGCGTCGCTCCAGCCAAAAAAAGAGGCGTAACGATCCAATAGTGTATGAAAGTCGGGGCTATTGGTGATGTTGTCGCTGATCCGCGGATATTCCCGTCGCATATTGCCGTGGACCGGATTGTATTTGATGGATTGCTGCAAGGCATATTGCGGCAGATTCCAACAGCAATAGCCGCTTTCGGCGGACCGCCATGCGGGCGGGGCTGTGCTTAGATATTGGCCGCTTTGGGCGTCGGTCATTCCGCTTAAAGCATTTACCGCGGTGATATGCTCGTCAATTTCGGCGATGGCGGCCGCTTTTGAATGCCGGACCCGGAACCACGCTATCGACTTATACCGATAGCCCTCCTTTATATAAGGGTCGACGGGAATCTGGTCAAAGTACGGGAACCAACTGCCGACATCGATGAAACGGGAAGCGTCGAAGGCTTCATATAAGAATTCGGACAGGTCCAGTTCGACGGGGGGGCGGTCTTTAGAGACGGCGTGTTTATTGGTGGAGTGCATGGTTAATTGTAGTGCCAAAGATAAAAAAAGGGACCCATGGGCCCCTTTCTAATTTTACTGAACGGCAGCATATCTAGTCGAAAGCGGTGTCCACTTTGGACCTGGCAGTACTAAAGGCTTCCCTTGCGTTGTCGGCAAGGTCCATGGCATGGTCCGTCACACTGTCGGCAAGATCCATGGCATGGTCCGTGGCATCGTCTTTCCAATCGTTGAATTTGCGCTTCAGTTTGCGAACGGTTGTGGAACCCTTATCCGGCGCGACAAAGATCCCGATGGCAACTCCAATCAGCAGGGTTAATAAAGTCTTATTCATAGCAAATAGTATTTAGCTCGGCCAGTCCGGCCTGTCAAACCGAATAAAAGATCGTGCCACGCAGTGCCGGGATAGCAGGCATGCTTTTTTAATAACCGCTTATAATAAATTCAATTTTTCATCCAAACTGAACGCTATGTACATTGGGATTGGAACTCTGGTACTGATTATCATCCTGTTCCTGATCTTCAGGAGAAGGTAGCGACCCCGGCTGACGGCAAGCGCGGGCATTGTGGAAATACTTGCCCGTCGCTATTGGCCGTTCTTATCCGGCATTTTGCTCTTTAGCCAGTAGCGGACGATTATGCCAAAGGTATCTTTCCATTCGTTGTACGTACCTTCCTTGACGAAAAATCCGTGCGCGGACAGGTTAAACGCCCGGGTGATCTGTCCTTCCGTAGCGTGGGAAGACCAGAAGATGAACGGAACGCTTTTGAACTTCTTTGAATGCGTGTCCAGCAGGCGCTGTCGGAATTCAAACCCATTCGTTCCAGGCAGGTTGGCGTCACAGATGATAATAAATGGCGCCGTTTCGATCCTGGCGAGGAGGTCATATGCCTCATCGGCGCTGCCCAGGTGAATTAGTTCATGTGGAATGGCCAACTCCCGCCAAATCTCCTGCGCGATCTCGTAATCTTCCGGGTCGTTGTCGACTATCCAGACGGAATCTGATGACATATGATGCAGATTTGTTACATTGCGCCCAGAAATTCTTGTGCCACCCGGCGCCGTGTTTGTTTGGTTCTCCGGCTATCCTAATAATTGTCGTTCTTTCAGGCTCCGAGCCCGTTAAACTATATTGCCTAATCATATACGAACAAAAAGCGAATGGATTCATCTCTTTGCGACGCGGCGCTGGATGCGCTGCCTGCAGCTGTATATATCTGTAACAGGACGGGGCATATCACGTATTTTAATGCCGCGGCGGCCGCGCTCTGGGGCCGTCGGCCCGACACCGGCGACCCGGCGCCGAAATACGCTGTCTTTCCCAAAATCTTCGTAGATGGGGAACTTCTCCCGCCCGAACGAACGCCCATGGCTGTTGCGCTCTCCGCAGGCCAGCCGTTCCGGGAATTCAGGGCGGTACTCGAGCGGGCGGATGGCAGCAGGTTCGAGGCAGTCCTGAATATTTCGCTATTGTATGACGAGAGCGGATGTTTGCAGGGGGCTGTCAATATGTTCAGAGAGATCAACGAGCTTCACGCGACCCATTCAAAGGACCTCCGGATGGTCGCAGAAAGCCTGCGGAAAAGTGAAGAGCACTATCATAAAATGATCGAGGAAGTGGAAGATTACGCGATATTTCTCCTGGATAGCCAGGGTATCGTGCAAAACTGGAACAGGGGCGCCGAAAAGATCAAGGGTTACCGGGAAGAGGAGATCGTGGGAAGGAGCTTTCAGGAATTCTATCTCCCTGGAGACCGGCAATCGGGACTCCCGCTCAAGCTCCTTGCTGAAGCTAGAGAAAAGGGAAAAGCACAGCATGAGGGATGGAGAAAAAGAAAGGATGGCAGTGTTTTCTGGGCGAGCGTGGTGTTGACGGCGCTACACGACGGTCAGGGAAAGACGATCGGTTTTTCAAAAGTGACGCGGGACCTGACTTCAAAAAAGGAGGCAGAGGATCGAATCAAAGACTACCTGGGAAAGCTCGAATTTCAAAAGGAGGAGCTGGAGCAATTCGTGTACGCAGCCAGCCACGATATGAAGGAGCCGCTGCGGAAAATTCTTTTCTACACCAGTTATATCGCGGGAAACGAGTTGAATGTCCTGGATGCAAAGTCCAGGCAATATTTCAACAGATCGGTCGAAGCAGCGCAACGGATGACCGCGTTGATCGATGACCTGCTTTCCTACTCCAGGGTGTCCAACCCCACGGATGGTTTCGAGGATGTCGATTTGAGATCGGTCGTGGGGGATATTGCAGACTTTCGCAGGGAGGAGTTTGAGCAGAAGCGGGTGAAGCTGGAAACAAATCCGCTCCCGGTCGTCAAAGGCGTCAGATTTCAGCTCAATCAATTGTTGTCCAATCTGGTCGACAATGCGGTCAAATACAAGCACCCCGACCGCGACAGCCACATTGTCGTCGAATCCCAGAAGGTGAGCGGGGCAGCTGCGGGGCATTCGCCGGATGGATCGCGGCAGTACCATAAAATTACCGTCACGGATAACGGAATCGGCTTTGACCAGGCACAGTCGAAGAGAATGTTTGAGATCTTTCAGCGGCTACCTACCGAAGTCGCTGTGAAGGGAACAGGCATCGGTCTGGCTATTTGTAAAAAGATCGTGCAAAATCATCATGGATTCATAGAAGCACGTGGAGAGCCCGGGGAGGGCGCCGTATTTTCTATTTACCTGCCGGCGGGAAAGTAATCATCGACAACCAGGAAATCAGCGAGCTGCACGACAATGCGGAGCAACTCCTTGTCGTCCATCGGCTTGAGGAAGACACGGGTAGCTCCGAGCGACAGACATTTTTCGATTTCAAGCTCTCTGTGGGAGGTCGTCCAAACCACTTTAGGGATTGCGCGGTACGGGGGGGCTGCTGCAAGTTTCCGGAGGCATTCCGCCCCGGATACTCTCGGCATATTATAGTCCAGAATAATCAGTTCGGGGAGAGCGTCCTCACGGGCGCGCAAGTAGGCCAGGACCTCATCGCCGTCGTGTACGCTGACCACCCGGATGTGTGAATAAGCCAAATTAAATGTTTCTTCGAAGATCAGCAGATCGTCTGGATCGTCGTCTGCAATCAAAATATATGGCAATTGCCCTATCACCATGCTCCTGGAGTTACAAAAACTTTGCCAATCGATGACAGGATATGCGGTGCGGTCATGCCAAATGCCCTTTTGGGCTAAAAGTATTACCTTCATAGGCTAACAATCATTAACCAAACCATGAACATCAAAGTCAGCGTCCTATTTGCAGCTTTGCTGCTTTCCGCCGGTGTTACCCTTGCCCAATCCGACCCGGGTCAGGCATTGGAAACCAAGATCGACGCCACCATCGGTAAGCTTACCCTGGAAGAAAAGATCGGCCTTCTTCATGCCAACGGGATATTCAGCACGGCCGGCGTCGAGCGCCTTGGGATACCGGGCCTGATGACGGATGACGGCCCGCTCGGCATCCGGGAAGACGTCAAGGAAGGCTGGGGGTCTGCTAACCTGACCACCGATTCGGCCACTTTTTTCCCAAACGGTTCGGCCCTGGCTGCCACATGGAATCCTTCGCTGGCGTACCGCTACGGCCACGATATGGGCGAAGAGGCCAGAGCCAGAAAGAAATACATTGTCCTTGCGCCGGCCTTCAATATCGCCCGCACGCCCTTATGCGGCAGGACATATGAATATTACTCCGAAGATCCGTTTTTAAATTCGCGGCTGGCCGTCCAGGCTGTAAAAGGGATACAAAGCCAGGATATTGCAGCCTGCGTCAAGCACTTTGCGGTCAATAACCAGGAGGTCGAGCGAGGTCGGGTCAGCGTGAATGTCGACGAACGTGCATTGCGGGAGATATATCTTCCGGCCTTTAAGGCCAGCATTACCGAAGGCGGCGCGTGGACGATCATGTCGGCCTATAATAAGCTGCGCGGCGAGTATTGCTCGGAGAACAGTTACCTGCTTCGGACGATATTGAAGGGTGAATGGAAATTCAGGGGTATCGTGATCAGCGACTGGGGCGGAACGCACAGTACCGTGGCCGCCGCCAATAATGGCCTTGACCTCGAAATGGGATCCGGACCAAAATACGACAAGTACTTTTTCGCGGACCCGCTGCTCGATTCGGTCAAGGCGGGCAAGGTGAGTATGAAAGTGATCGACGAAAAAGTGCATCGGATCCTTTGGGTCATGTATCACACTTCAATGAGCCCCAATCCGCCCGCCGGTAAAATGAACACCGCCGGGCACAGCAGGACCGTGTACGATATTGCCTCCGAGTCGATTGTCCTGCTCAAGAACGACAAGGGTTTGCTGCCTTTGAACATCTCGTCGATAAAAAGCATTGCTGTGATCGGTGACAATGCCACAAGGACCTTTCATTTGGGCGGATTTGGCGCCGGCGTAAAAGCGAGATACGAGATAACGCCTTTGGAAGGTCTGACCGGCAGGCTGGGGGACAGGGTTGTCCTCCGCTACGCAAAGGGCTATTCCGGTATTTACCAGCCGTACCGAAGGGACACCGGAAGCAACGGCACAAAGCCTGACCCGGCCTTATTGGAGGGAGCGGTGGCCGCAGCGAAGGGTTCGGACATGGCGATACTATTCATTGGCGGAAACCGGGATTACGAGAGTGAAGGCCGCGACCGTAAGGATCTGAGCCTTCCGTTTCACGAGCAGGAATTGGTAGACGCCGTTACCGCCGCAAACCCGAATACGATTGTGGTCGTCATCGGCGGAGCGCCCTATGATATTTCAAGAATAAAAGAGAACAACAGCACCATCGTCTGGTCGTGGTATAACGGATCCGAGAATGGGAACGCTTTGGCGGACGTGTTGTTGGGCAAGGTCAATCCATCCGGCAAATTGCCATTTACTTTCCCCGCCCGGCTCGAAGACTGTCCGGCGCACACGATGGACGCCTATCCGGGTGTTAACTTGCAAGTAGACTACAAGGAGGGAATCCTGGTGGGTTACCGCTGGTTCGATACCAAAAAGATCGAGCCGCTGTATTGTTTCGGGTACGGGCTGTCATATACCACTTTCGCGTACAGCGGCTTGAGGACGACCAAGACCGAATATCACGAAGGTGAGACGATCATGGCAACCGTTCAGTTGAAGAACACCGGAAAATTTGCCGGCAAAGAAACCGTTCAGCTTTACGTGAGCAAAGATGGGTCCGCCGTGGAACGGGCGGCAAAGGAGCTGAAGGGCTTTAAAAAAGTATTTGTCCCGGCTGGCCAGACTGTATCAGTGAATATCGAATTGCCTGTAAAGAACCTGGCCTATTACGATGTCACCGCGGGAAAATGGGTGGTCGAACCGGGCAGATACAAGTTGCTGGCGGGCGGCTCATCGAGGGACATCAGGGAGACGGCGGTCGTAACCGTCGACTAGGAAGGAGACGGGACGCTGGCTGTTAAACGAGGAGGCGACACCATAAGCGATTGCACGTGACAGGGAACGCTATCTTTTCACGACAAGCGTGACGATTTGAATCGCCGGTCCTTGCTGTATCCGCAGGAAATAGACTCCCGGCGGCAG
>Ga0134125_10001596_pt1 | contig 27671 bp, 27 predicted proteins | sample KB31751_FD_96464 | JGI IMG/M metagenome (GOLD analysis project Ga0134125, IMG submission 96464) | Terrestrial soil microbial communities with excess Nitrogen fertilizer from Kellogg Biological Station, Michigan, USA - KB3-175-1 | ecosystem: Environmental > Terrestrial > Soil > Unclassified ... | reverse complement strand
TTGCGCAGTTCCGCCAGGTTCGACCCGGAATCTTTCTGCCGGGAAGGCGTCCAAGTCGCCTGCGGTGCTCGTGGCGCCCTCTTCCTGGCTATCACGATGGGCATGGCGGCGATCCGACATCGGGCATCGAATGCGGCAGGCCTCCCAGTCCCTTCGCGCAGCCTCGGGGGGCGGGAATTCGGCGTTAGCGTTAACCGCTGAACATATAGCGAACAATCTGATCCTCCGTCCCGGCACGGGGCTTGCAGCAACGACAGAGCAAGCAGCCGCCGCAGGTTAACCAAAGGGGTCGAATACCTGGGTAAGTCGAGGCGGACACTGCTTTAGTGGGGTGAATATGAGACTGAGACGCTTCGAGGATGGTATGCGGCCGACTTTGATATTTGTGCTGGCGTTGCTTGTTTCGGGACAGGGATGTGCGGCGCTACCCGCTCTTTCTGACACAGAACAAGAGGCCCTGGCCCGGAGCGAAAGCGCCTCCCAGGCCCCTGCGGATCTCATCTACGGGCAGACCGCTGCCGCGCGAGGCGACTGGGAGACCGCGCTGGCCTTCTTTCAGCGCTCCTATAGGGAAAAGCCCAGTCTCCTGAACGAGTTTAATCTGGCTACCGCCTACCAGCGGACGGGCCGCGGCGCTTTGGCCGTGCCGCTCTATCTCGACCTGGTGGACCGCGGCCAGCAGACCGAGGTAACCCCGATCGAAAACAGGAACGGCTCTTTCGACCAAAAGGCGCCAGCTGCCGATATCGCCGATGAGGCTCGTGAACGCCTTATCAGGATGCATGCGAGCAGCTTGCTGGCAAATCGATCCGGCACGCCTTAGTCGGTCATCCGGCGGTGCCTTACATGACATCGCCTTGAACCCGCTGCGGATGGATATGATCTATCCGGGCCTCTGGCCACGCAGATAAGCGTTCGTGAAAGTCCGTAACGGCACGTCGAGGTAGGTGGCCACCAGGAAGGCCAGAAGGACCGGGAACAGGAACTGCATCAGCAACAGGGCGATGCCGGCTGCGCCGTGCAGGTGAAAATCCCATCTCAGCAGACCCAGGGTCCGCACCAGCGGATTGTGTATTACGTATACGGGCAGCGCCATTTTCGCCGCAAAGCGCGCCAGCCTTGTCATCGCGGCGTCTGCTTGCACATAAGCCCCAAAGAAAACAATCAAAGGCATGACGGTGGTTGCCATCACGGCCTGCAGTGCGCCGCTGTAGCGCCAGTCGACCGACACCGGAAGCAGCACCACAAACAGCAATACCACCACCGGGACGAAGCCGAAACGCGGCCCGATCTGGAAGCGATCGGGTTTGTAGAGCCTGAACAGAATATATCCGATCGTAAAGCCGGCAAGGCTGCGAGGGATGCTCCATCCACAGTCGGCCCAGAGCGTACCGAAGCTGAGCGTGTTCTTGCTGATTGCGGCCCACCACAGTCCCGCCGTGCTGATCGCCGCAATCGCCAGCAACCACTTCAGGGAAAGATGCCGCAAGACGTACAGAAAGAGCAGGTAGGCAAACCAGTCGTAAATCAGGAACCAGAGCGGTCCATCGAGAGGAAAAAGATCCGGCGAACCGAATTGTGTTCCATCCGCGGGTATGAGCACGAAGCCTTTCAGGGCAATCAGCAAAAGCGGCAGGACAGCATCATTTCCCGGTGCGGAAATGAGCATCGAGATCAGTCCCAATGTCATTCCCAAGGCCACCAGGGGGCGCAGCCGAACCGCGCGCTCCGTAACGGCCTGGGCGATCGTGACGCGCCCTGTGCGCAGCTTCTCTTCCAGCGCATAGCCGGCAAAGAAGCCACTCATCAAAAAGAAAAAGTCCAGGATCGTCGCGTCCTGGGGCACATAGCGGCCGGGCACCGTTATCCCCAGCGATCCAAGACAGTGCTGAAGCAGGACTACGAGAAAGCCCACGCCTCGCGCCAGATCGAGAACTTCCAGGCGTTGTCGCTGACGGGTGGTATTCATCAAAGTCGCGAAATGCTGGAGGTGCGCTAGGGCGTCACGGCCGAAGCCGGCGGCGCCACGTCGCCATTGCCTTTAATCGCCGTGAAGTTGGGTGATTTGCGCGATGGCTCGCCACGGAGATCGAAGCGTTTGAGCTTGCCCGTCGCGGTCTTCGGAAGAGCGGTTCTGAATTCGATGGCGCGTGGATATTTGTATGGCGCCAGAACTTTTTTGACATGCTCTTGTAGACGTTGCGCCAATTGCCCTGTCCCTTCGATGCCTGCACGCGGTACGACAAATGCCTTGACGATCTGTCCGACGTCCGGATCGGGCCAGCCGACGACGGCACATTCCTCGACATCGGGATGAAGTGCGAGTGCGCTTTCCACTTCCGGGCCGGCGATGTTGTAACCTTTCGACACGATCATGTCGTCCGCACGCGCAACGTGCCAATAATAGCCATCGCTGTCCCTGCGATAGATATCGCCGGTGATGTTCCAGCCATCCATGACGTACTGGGCTTGACGATTGTCCGCCAGGTAACGGCAGCCGGTTGGACCACGCACGGCCAGCCGACCCTGCCCCACGCCCTCGATGACTTTGCCGTTCCCGTCCAGCAGGCAAGCCTCATAGCCCGGCACAGGCTTGCCCGTCGCACCAGGACGCACTGCCCCCTGGGCACCGGAAATGAAGATGTGGATCATCTCGGTGCTGCCAATTCCGTCGATAATCCGGATCCCGGTGGCATCGAACCACATCTCGGATATTTTCCGTGACAGTGCTTCGCCGGCGGAGACGCAGACCTTCAAACTCGCCAGGCTTTTCTCGGGAAGGCTGGCCAATGCCTTGTAGGCGGTTGGCGCGGTGAAGACGTGGGTGACCTTGTGTCTCTCGATGGTCTTGGCGAACCCGGCCGCAGTCCGATCCTCGGAAAAAGCGATGGCGGCCCGGAAATAGAGCGGGAACACAAGAAGTGCGCCCAGTCCGTAGGTAAAGCCCAGCGGTGGGCTCCCGCTGAACACAGATTCGCTGTCCGCGGCCAGGATATGCTTCGCAAAGGTTTCGCACATCGCCATCACGTCGCGATGAAAATGCATCGCGGCTTTCGGTTCGCCGGTCGTGCCGGAGGTGAAAGCGATCAGGCAGACGTCATCCTGACTGGTGGGAACCGTGGCAAACTCAGGAGATTTCGACGCCATGAGGCGTTCCAGCTCGCTATCATCCCGCCCGAACGCTACGACCTTGCGCAAGGTACCCTCTGATGCCAGCGGCTCCAGCTCGTGAACCAGATCATGGGCACAGAGCGCATATTGGATGGCTGCTTTCGCGATGATCGGCCGCAGCTCCCTCGTGCGCAGCATCGGCATGGTCGTCACCACGATCGCGCCGATCTTCGCAATCGCAAGCCACGCGGCGATCAATTCAGCGCCATTGTGGCCGTGCAGCAGGACCCGCGCCCCGGATTCGACTCCGCAGTCCTGCACCAGGACGTTGGCGATACGATTTGTCATGGTCGCGATGTCTGCGTAGCTCCAGGTTCGCGCACCATGAAGAACCAGCGTCTTGTTCGGATCCACCTGTGCGACGGCGTCATCTAGGAGGCGCGCTACGCAGTTGAGACGGTCGGGAAACTGGAGCTCTGGCAGATCAAACAGAAGATCAGGCCACGTTTCGACGGACGGAAGGTTATTCCTGGCAAACGGGTCCGCCAGCAACGAAGGCTTCAGTGTCGATCCGGCGCCGCGGCAAGTATCCAACTCTGCCGAGCGAGGCTGGAACTGCATGGATGTGCCCCCGGGAATTCAGTTTTTTGATATTCAATCCTACGGCAGCAAAGTAAAACGAACGCTTCTAAGTAGCGTTAATGATTGCGGTAAGGCTGGCGCCGGAAAAGCCTTCGCTGATCAAATAAACTGTGTCACCGCGTCGCGGCGGAACTGTATACGGCAAGGGGCAAGCGCCGACGCGAAGAAGCGGTGCGCCAACATGAAAATTCGTTCAGATGTTTGGAGACGCAGCACGGACAGATCGCGCTCTGCGCAATCATTCTGCACGCCCCACGGTCATGGGGATGTCAGGAGCCTAACGTCTTTCGCAGGGAAAGGCTGACACGAGCGCTTCTGCAACGACTGATGCAGCGCCTTGGCCGAGGGTCTCGGGATGTTCGTCCATGTATTTGGTGGTGATCAGCCGGGCGACCGGCTCCGTTACACCCGACTTCACGCAAGGCGTAAAGCCGGCCTGCGAACTGACGGAGGAATAATAGAAGCCCTGTTCATAGCCGATGATATAGGCCGAGCATATTTTCGAGTTGCTGTCCTGGCAGGCGGCCTTGAGATCCTTGGCCGTGAAGACTTGATCTGCACTTTCAGCGTGGCCCGCCGACATCGGCAGCATCAGTAGCGCCAGGGTGGTCAGAGCGGGGACAACCGGTTTGGGATAGCGCATAGAAAGCTGCCTCCTCGAAAGCCTGGTCAGTAAAGGCCCTTCACGTTTCTATCTGATTAATTTTGTCTTTTACCGATAAACTGTTGAAATCACTTGTATTTAGCCGCGAGCCGCCATTGGCGACCAAAACCGGTCCGCGATAAAGGCGAATCGATCCCAGACTGGCTGACGGTCACTATCTTCCCGCCAGCCCCGTAAGGGAAGAGAGTTTGGCCATCTCCAACGCGATTGCGAGCCGTCCGGCGGGGTTGGCGATCCGCTTGCTCAGGGTCTGGATTTCCTGCTGCTCGATCCAATTGAACCAGCCCGCCCGCACCGCTTCGAGCGTCTCTTCGCGGACACTGGTGCTGACCTGATTCCAATGCTCCAGCACGAAGCGCGTGCGGGCCGCGAATATCTGCGGGTCGAGCGGCGCGACCAGGTATGATTTTTCCAATAGGCCAGACAGCGTGGCATTTGGCTGCCGTTCCACGCTGGCAATCACGGCAAGGCGAAGCCAGCCGTCCGCCCGCGCGGGGGACAGTTCAAGCTCGCGATTGGTCAGGGCTTTCGCCCTGTTTACATCCGAATTCCGGCCGTCAGTACCGTTCAGGATCTGCTCCGCCTGATATCCATATACCGCCGACAATGGCAGGAGCCGCGGCGTCAGGCCGAAAGGTGCGGTGATTTCCCACCAGGAAAACAGGCAAAGCGCTGCCACCACAAAACCGAACGTGCAGCCTGCAACCCACTTCGCCGTCTTTTGGCTGCGCGGCGGGAACGCACCTTCCTCCACCACCGTGTTGGTGGTCGGGCCATGGCCCTGCGGGAGCGAGATGGCATAACCGGCGCCCAAAATCATGGACCAGAAAATGGCCACAGCCGGCACTTCGAGCGAAAAATCGCTCCAGCCATGGATCAGGAATACCAAAGCTACGGCGACGCTGCCGCGAATCCAGGTCGTCATGCGCCTGCGGACACGCACGCCCCAGGCCGTGCGGGTGATAACGAATCCGATGCAGAGAAACATCGGAACTGTCCCGACAATTCCTGCCTGCTCCAACCATTGCAGGTACACATTGTGGGCAGCGCGGATATTCCAGAGCGCCGCGAAATTCAGGGCGTTCTGAAGAAGCTTGTTGACCTCATCGAATGACCCGATCCCATAGCCAAACCACGGCGATGCCAGGAACGCATCCCAATGAACGGCATAGATCGACTGGCGCTGATCCACCCAGTCCTTGATCGAATCCGCGTAGCGACCCAGCAGCAGGTCTCCGCTCCAGGCGAGTACCACCACGCCACCGGCGATCCCGAGGCCGTAATACAAATTGTGCTTCTGGATGCCGTGCCAGTCCCGTGAAAACATCTCCCAGATGAGCAGGATCACACAGCTGACCATCGCAGCGGTGCTGGCGCCTCGTGAAACGGTCAGGATCAGGCAGGTGCCCAGAATCGCCATCACGATAAGAGGCGCTGTTACCTTCGAGAGCCAGGCCGTTCGGCCCGGAGCAGCGTGCCGGCTGGCCTCGAAGACCTGACACAAGGCCAGGATGAAGCTGGCGGCAAAGAGAGTCCCCGCGGTGTTGGCGCTTTGCAGTGATCCAGAAAGACGGTCGCCTTGAAAAGCACCGTAAAGACCAAATTTCAGGGCCGGGATTGCATGGGCGAGCAGTGCCCAGAGCCCGTAGGCGGTCATTGCGCCGACAATTACCTTGAAAAAAAAGCGGGCCCGGGCATCTGAACTGGCAATCAACCAGCCGATCAAGAATGTGCAGGCAAGGCCGAGAAGCTTTACGAACCCTATGAAAATGGTCGACCGGTCGATGGCTATTGCCGGGGTGGAAGCAACATACGCCCAGATGGGGTGAGAGCCGTTCGGCCCGAAAGGGGTGGCCGCCCACACGATCGCCAGGCACGACAGCGTAAACAGACCGCCGGGCACCGCCAGAAAGGCGAACCGCTTGATGAGCGCAGATCTTGCCCATTCCTGTGTCAGCAGGATCACGCCGAGCTGAACAGAAAGCAGGCCCGAGAAAAGCAGCGCGAAATCATTCCGGTCGGCACCGAAAGACAGGAGCGCGCCCAGAATAAGTATGGTGCTGGTGATAACCGCGGCCTGCTCCTGCCGCGGCAGCTGTACGCTCCAACGGTCCGCGTTGGCAGGCGCTGCCGGCCAAAGTTGGCCAATCATGACGTGTAGTATTTCTCGTATGACCCGTAATAATAGGCCGGATCACCGTATCCGAACTTGGATTGCTGTCTCTGATTGACGCGGGTCAGCGTTATGCCGGCGATGTAGGCGTCGGAGGCCTGCAGGACCTTCAAGGAAGATTCGACGGCTTTGCGCGGGGTCGAACGCCATTTGACGAGCATGACGACGGCATCGGCGCGGTGCACGATCGCTCTGGCGTCGGCCACGGCGAGAACCGGCGGCGCGTCCAGGATGACCAGATCGTAGCTCTTGCTGAGCTCGGTGAGGAGCTGCTCCATCGCGGGCGAGCTGAACAGGTCGCGCGGGGTATAAGGAGACCGTCCCAGAGGCAGGATGGTCGCCCCCGTCTCGGCATCGGGCAGTATCACGTCTTCGACTTTACGCTTGCCGGAAAGAACCTCTATCAGGCCCTCTTCATGTTCTTCCGGAATAAAGGAATTGAAGCCGCGGCGACGCAAGTCACAATCGATTACGATGGTCTTGTCGCCGGACAGCGCACAGATGCGGGCAAGACAGAAGGAACTGGTGGTCTTGCCTTCATCTGAAAGCGAGGACGTGATGGCCACCAGTTTGACGGCCCGCCCTGTCCGGCACAGCAGGAGTGACGAACGCAAGGTGCGGAACGTCTCGGCGAAGCCGGAAAGCGGTTTCTGAACGATATAATCGTAGGGTTCGGGCAGGTCTGCTCCCTGCTCCTCATCCACGACCGAATTCAGCGCTGGAATACTGCCAAGCGCCGGTATGCCGAAATCATGTTCGATATCATCGGCCGTAGTCAGGCCGCTGTCGAAGATTTCGGCGAGGATGATGGCAACCAGCGCGCCGACCAGGGCGGTGATCAGGCCAAAGGCAAGGTCGAGAACGATCTTGGGTTCGCTCGGGCTCGTGGGTATGGATGCCGGCGAGATGACCCGGGCATCGGATTGCTCCATCCCCTGCTGCGCGGTCGTTTGCTTGAAACGGTCGAGAAACGAGCTGTAGAGCGTATTGGCCGCGTCAGCGTTGCGCTGCAGTTCGTTGAGTTTGACCCCCGCCTGGTTATTGCCGGCGAGCGTGTTTCGCGTCTGATTGACGCTGCCCGCAACGGAGGCGGCATGCTGGCGAGCGACCTGAGCCTGGGCCTCCAAATTCGAGATAATGCGCGTGACCTCGGCATGGATTTGCGTGTCGATATCCGCCAATTGCCGCTTGGCCTTCAGCAAGTCCGGGTGCCGGTCGCCATAACGGCCCGACATGTCCGCGACCTGCTGGCTGGCTATCGCACGCTGTGCCCGTAACGATTGCACGACGGGAGAATTCAAGGCCTCTCCGACGTCTTCACCGGTGCTTCCGCGCGCCAGCTGCGACTTGGCGGTTGCCAGCCGCGCTTCCGCTTCCGCCTGTTGCGCGCGGGCCAAGGCCAATTGCTGGTCGAGCGTCGAAATCTCCTGCTCGGTCAGCGTGGCGCCCTGGGAGCTCAGCAGATTGTGGCTTGCCTTGTAGGCCTGAACCGCGGCGTCGGCCTCGTTGACCTGTTTGCGGATCGAGCCCAACCGTGCGTTGAGCCACTCCGTGGCGCGCTGGGTGGCTTGATATTTGGCAGCGATTTGGTCGGTGATGTAGGCGTTGGCAAACATGTTGGCAAACTTCCTGGCGTCTGCCGGATTCGGAGAGGTATAGGAAACGTCGATCAGGAAGGTGTCGTTGGCCCGCGCAACGTTCAGGCCGTATAGAAGCTTGTCGACCACCTGCTGGCGCTGAAGCTGTTCATCGACCGGCTTATGACTTTTGGGCGATAGCCATCCGAACAGCGTACTGAAAAGGCCTTTGCGCGCCTTGGTACCGTTCCAATCCGGGTCGTTAAACAGATTGGCTTCCGATGCCACGTTTTCGGCGATGGAGCGCGAGCGCAGAACTTCGGTTTCCGTATCGACCGCGCTGGCTTCATCGGGAAGCGCGGACGTGACCGTCTGGTCCGCAGCAATGATCTGCTGCTTGCGCTGGTCGATCAGGACCCGCGCCATCGCCGTATATTTCGGCACCTGCTGGAAGGTAATGAGAGCGGCCGCGGCAAAAATCAGCGCCGCGACCGCAACGAACAGTTTCAGCCGCCGCCTGAAAATCGAAACAAGGCGGTGGACGTCGATCGACGTGCCTATGTTTTCGCTAAGGGCTGTCGCTTCAGAAATAGGCTGTACCGGGACTTTCAATGCTTTTCCTTCGTACAACTATTTTTGCAGCACGAGATTTAGCATCACCCTGTTTATGTCGAAGTTAATGAAACGGTTGGCACCGCTCGAAACTTGACTATCGTGGTTAAAATTCAGCCCTACGCCAACTTCCCGTGTGAACAGATACTTGGCGCCGATCCCCGCCGTCCAGCGTTCGTCGGTGCGGTCAAGTCCCTGGTAGGAGTCGTTATTATAGGAAAATAATCCGCTCAGGATGACGTTATAGCGCAGCTCGTGATCGACCTCGAACAGGCCACCCGTATCCACATATCCGGAAGAAAACTGGATCGCCGAATCCTGGACCAGCCGGTTGACCTTGAGCGTCACGGTGGTCAGCTCGGTCGGGAACCATTGCAAGGTGCCATGCAGGGCAAAGCCGCCCAGGTCCTGGTTGGCGACGTGCGGGAAGTCTTGCTGGAAATAACCCATGCCCACTTCCCCGGTCATTAGACTGGTAACCTGGAAATTGACACCGCCCAAAACCTCATACCCGTGGGAGTTGAAGTCGTTTGGCACCAGCGGCGGCTGGACGGAGTAGTTGTGCTGATTGAGGTTGCCTGAAACGAAGATCGCCGTGTCCGGGCTTAACGCATAGTCCGCCCGAAGCGTTTCACCCGTGTCCTGCACATTGCGGAAATGCTCGTCGACAATAATGCTGGGGTTCGTATTGAGGACACCATCGAGATAATTATAGCTATCCCAGGTACCGCTGAGAGAAACCTGCAACCGATTGAACTGGCGTGCAGCCGACAGCTGTGCCGTCCACAAACCGAACTGGACCGGGTTGAGGGTATCGCGCGTCGCAGTCTCAGCTTCGCGTGGCTCGGTCTCCAGGTCGTAGGAGACGCCGCCATTGATTTTTGTGGATGCCAGAACATCCAGCCGGCCGAACAGTTGAGCGCCATAATCGTCGGTGCTTTCGCTGTCGTGGTCGAAGAATCGGTTGATGCTGGCATGGGTGGTCAGATCCAGCTCGTGCTGGGACCATTGTGATCTGAACGCGACCGAAGGCTGGAATTGTACGAAGCCGGAGCCGACGGCGCCGGTCTCTTGCGCGAAAAGATTGTCGTTGTAACCGGTCACCACGTTCAGCCGCGGATACATCAGGAACGTGCTGACCGGCACCCCAAGCGCATCATATTCGGGCCGGGGACGATCCATGACACCCAGATCGCGGTCGCGCGCAAAATCATTCTGCGCCTGCCCAAAAGCGGGCGCACTGGCGGCAAAACATAGTGAACACAGAAGTGCTGTTTTAGTAAGTCGTCTCATAGGCGCAGTGCCCCCGCCCAACGCCTCGCGGCTTGGCTTGCTCAGTTGGTGTTATAGCCGGAACTTCCGCCGCCGCCGGGAGCCGGGTCGCTCACTATGGAGGAGACGTTCGTCGGAGCGGAGCCATTGTCGGAATTGCTCCCCGATCCGTTTTGCCCGCCCTGGAAGACGATCCGCCCGCTGCCCCGATGATCGGAGCCATAGTTATTGTCCTGGAAGGGCGGGTTGCCTGAAATGCCGAGTGCGGCCGGGCTGTCATTCTGGTCCACGAGCGCAAGGACAACCTTTTCGAGCGAGGCCAAGGCCTCCCGGGCCTCAGCCGAAAGAGGTTGCCGCAGATTTTCGCACGATACGGGGACCTGGGTGTTGGCGAAGCGGCCAGGCGTCGTCGGGCAGAGCGAAAATGCCTGCAACGCGGACAGGACGACCCGTGGATAGTCTCCGGACGACATGATGGCATCCTGAAGGGCCGACTGAATCGCGGCTTCCTTGGCGGTTGAGGGCAGCTTGGCGCCCGCATTTTCGGCGCCCTTGATGACCAGCGCCAAGCGCGACGCCAACCTGTCAGCCTGAGGCTGGAAGTTGATCAGTTGATTTCCAGGAATATTGTCCTGTGGCAGCGGAGCCGCCTGAGCGAGCGCGGTGCCGCAGACCAGCATCGAAGCGGCAAGAATGGTGCGTGTCTTCACGATTACCCCCCCGCTTTACGCGGATTTTTGAACGTTACACCCAAGCATGTTGCCGTGCAACCTAAAACCATCTTTCGTCGATCCGTATGGTATCTCCCGGAAAGACGGGAGTGGTCTCTGTCAGCTTTTCCTTGTGCTCCTGGGTCTCACCAGGGTGGCGAATATAAACCGTGTCATTTTCGGCCCGGTAGGTGAAGCCGCCGGCGGTTGCGACCGCGTTCATCACCGTCATCCCGTTGAGACAGGGATACTGGCCCGGAATCTTGACTTCTCCCAGGATAAAGAACGGCCGCGCAGAGACGACCTCAGCGGTGATTTTCGGGTCCTTCAGATAACCGCCATCGCGATAGGCCACGACAAGTTCGTCCTGAAATTGCTTCACCGATTTTCCAGAGGCATTCACGTTGCCGACCAAGGGCAGGGAGATCTTTCCATCAGCGGAAATGACGTATTCGCCGGTGAGGCCGGCCTCGCCATAGACGCTGATCTTTACCTTGTCGTTCGGCCCCAGAATGTAATTGTCCATCGAGAAGGCGGACGCCGACGTGTCCATGGTGGGTGTCGGAGTTTTGGTGGTAGCCGATGCGTTTTGGGCTTGAGCTGCTTGAGCTTCTGCTCCGCGTCCCAGCAAAAGGAGCGAGCAGAATGCCAGCGCCAATCCCATGGAAAACGGCGATCTCATTTCTCCTCCTACAGCAATGACGGAATTAAAGCATGGAAGCGACGGGGATAAAATGGCCCTGACAGATTTACCTTAACCGGATTGGATAACCTTCTGGGACGATTTCCATAACCGGACGGCCGTCAGCACGCCGGTGGCATAGGCACCGGTATCAATTCCTATCCTGCCGCTCCCCAGGAAAGGGCGTTCGGCCGGGGTATGGCCATGAACAATGACGTAATCCATGGCTTCATCGACTTCGAGAAAGTCCTTCCGAATCCACAATAGGTCCTGTTCCAGCTGTTTTTCTATCGGGACACCCCAACGAATACCCGCATGAACGAAAAGATAGTCGTCCTGCTGCAGATACAGTTCCAGCTCGTGGAAAAACTTCAAATGTGCAGGCCCCATCGCGTCATGAAGAGCGCTGCGCGCCTTTTCAAAATCTTCTGTCGCGCTGCGGAAATTGGGCGGCTGGATTTGATAAGAGGAAAGAGTGTTGGCGCCGCCATGGTTTATCCATGTCCGCCCGAATTCCGCATCCTGAAGAAACAGCAGCAAAGCCTCTTCATGGTTGCCCTTCAGAGCTCTCACCTCCAGGCCTGGATCGGCGCGCAGCCGTAAGATCTGATCGACAACCGCCCGCGAAGAAGGGCCGCGGTCGATGTAATCGCCCAGGAAGACAAGCACAGGCCGCTCAGCCTTCAGCCCTTCCTCAGCGATATCCTTTTGGATCAGGTCGACAAGCCGTTCCAGCAGATCCAGTCGGCCATGGATATCACCGATGGCATAGGTCGGCCGATTGCACTGGGGCGGTGCCGTCCTTTTCTTTGATTTTTGTGATGAAAAAAGCCGCTTCAACATGAACCTCTCGGCCAGGCGCGCAAGCCAGGCCTTCCCCGAAAAACTCCCTGGATTTGCTCCATCAACAACAAATGAAGCATTCCCTGGCTGCGTCCCCCGGACTGCGAGGATGTCGCAACTGCCCGTCAGAATGGACCATTTCTCCTAACAGTCCCTAAGCATGAACTCTTCAAGGTCGACAGCCATGCAATTGACGGTCTGACGCCACAAGCAATCCCGAAGCCGGCTGGAACAGAAGCAGTTCTTGGAAAATCTTAGTTAACAGATGTTAGATTTTCCGAAGCCAACAAGCCAGGAAGCGGGATTTCTTGTCCATAGGCAAGTTCAGAGGCGCCGCTCGATGGACGAAAATCATCGCTTGTCGCCGGTTATGATCGCCTCGCCCTTGTCGGTCAAAACCCAAAGATCATTGTCGAGATGCACCAAGCCTCTTGAATAGAGCTTGGTATGCATCGAGGCCGGAACGGGGCGATGATTTTGGATGTCGATAAGCGCCGTGATTTCCGTTGCGCTGAGTTCCTCTGGACGAGGCGGATTGGCCGGTTTCTGCAGCGCGATTACCGGTTTCGGTACGCTGGCCGGTTTCTGCTTGGCGGCTTCCACCGCAATGCCGGTACCTGCCATCACTTTTGTGCACAGACCCTGGGCGGAATGCACCGTCGGCTTTACATCGCGTGGAGGTACATCTGCCCATGTGTATGAGAACAACCCGCTATCGGCCACCCACAGACGGTTTGGCAATGGCGCGTTGACCGCCCGGAATATGATGTTGCTGGGAAGGATTTTCGAGATTTTCTCCTGTGTCTCGCAGCTGTTTTGACAGAAGGAGTTGCGGGCCAAATCAACATGAAGCGTCATCGCGAAGGGTGAGGAACCTGTGTCGCCGTCATCCAGCGGAACACTGTTTCCCTCGCATTTCAGATCGTAGCTTGCTTGAGCAGCTGATGCGGTGGCCGCGGAAAGCAATAGAAAAAAGCCGGCAATTCCGATCGGGATTATTCTCATGGCCCCGCACCCCAATGGCTAATTTTACGTTAGCCATTAACTAATAATTTGGAAAGTGGTGCTGCGAGCGATTCGCGCATTAGCTAACATCTGACGACGGCGCGAAGCTTGTCGAACGCGGCACCCAACAGCTTGTGTCGTCGCACCGCATACGGGGTTTGGCCGGCCAGGAAGACTGGCGTGTTAACGTTCGGTTTAGTTATTGCGCGGTAAATGCCGGATGGCGCAATGGCTTACGGGTTAGACCGGCGATGTCCCATCCCCATCAAACCGATGAAGAATATCGGCAGCTTTTTGAGAAATGGGGCGCCGCAAAAGTCCGGAGGATGGCACAGGCTGGCCATTATGACGCAGAGATGCGCCGGCCGATGCATGCCTGGCTCGAGGAAAAGAACGCCAGGCTCGCGCGGTTGCGGCAAGTGGTTCTGATTGTCAGCCTGGTCCTGCTCTTTGTCGGGCTGTTCGTCGTTCTGCTGCAAGGCAGCGGCATCGGGTCAAGCTAGATCACGCAATCCACTTCTTGAAAACGAGCCGGGCGCTCAGGCCGCAGTCCGTCCGAACTGTGCGATATCCTGAGCGGTTACAAGCGGCCGTTCCACGCCGCCCGAAAATTGGGCCGACGCGATGCGATTTACGATTTCGCTATTGGACCGATAGGCATTCAGCAGGGATTGCGCAGAGCCATCGAGCTTGAGTGCGAGCAACTCCAGAGCTTCCTTGGTGACGCGACAGGGAACGTAGCGATCTTGATCTTGCGGTTCCCGGCAACAGCCCACGAATTTCACACCATCAAAGCCGCGCTCGATGGTTGAGTGGCCTTCGAAAATCAGCTTCATGGTGGATCACCCGTCCGACGATTTCGATTTTCGCAAATCCGCGGCAAGAGTCGAGACATCTGGGCTCAATGTTAGCAAAAACTTCGACGGCTGATGCAGGGTTGCATCAGCCGGCGTGGATCTGCGCAAGCCTCGGCGGAATGGACGATCGAACTAAGGCTTGCTTGAATGAGATGGCCTGGCGCTAGCTCTGGGGCTCATGCCGGGCGGCGGGAGTCAAAAGATAAGCCCGGGCTGGTTTCCTGAGTATTTTTGCATCGAAGGCGAACCGAATTGGTCCGGGACGGGTACGGCTCGGGATACGCTGAGCACGAAAAGCCCACATCGTGTTGCGGAACAGAGAAGCTGTCGCTAATACTGAGCAATAACTCGGGGATGTCACATTGGGCCATCCTGTACGCCTGGTTCTTTTCTCATTAGGGCTGCTGCTCATTGTGGTGGGGATCGCTGCTCCGCACGGCTTTCTGAGCACAGGCGAAGTGCTAGCCGGCGCAGCTTTGATTGGCTGTTCTCTGTTGCCCTTTATTTCCGCGCGGAAAAAAGGTGTCGCGCTCAAGGACCTGCCGTGGATCAAAGCCGCAAAGGCGGGCGGCGATACGCAGAAGCCGAAGGGCGGCGCCTGACAGGCGGTCAGCCCTGGCCCGAGATCACCTGCTGAAGAGATAGCCGCAGGATCCTGAAATCCAGCTTCAGGCTCGCATTTTGGGCGTACCAGATATCGAGCTGGATCTGCCGGCGGATATCCATCGGGTATCCTTGCTCATGGAGTTGAGCCCATCCGAAAAGGCCTGGTTTGACCTGGCTGCGGTGGATGTAACCGGGAATGCGTGCGGCGTAGTATTGATCGCTGTCTTTGGAAAGCGGTCGCGGGCCCACGAGAGACAGGTCGCCGCGCAGGAGATTGAACAGCTCTGGCAGGCGATCAAGATTCGAAATCGCCAGAAGTTGGCCCACCGGGCTTCTGTCCGGGCGGGTGTCAGGCAGCTCCTCAGAAACAGCTGTGTCTTGTTCGGTACGAAACGTCAGCAAGGAAAACAGGCGACCATACTGGCCAATGCGCACCCGGCGCGCCACGGGCCAGACCCCGCAGTCCGCCCAGGTGCAGAGAGCGCAGACGAGCAGCAGAGGCGAAACAAAAATGATTGCGACCAAAGCGGCCAGGATGTCGATGCCACGCTTGATAAGGTCGGGTCGAACCGGCCCGTAAACCTGCCGCTGGACCGTAGCTGCTACCGGTCTCGAAAGATCTTTGCTCGGAAGGTTGCGTTTGTGCACGGTGGGAACTGCATTGAGCCTTGGCAGGTTCAATGCAGAAACCGGACCAGCGCGAAGGTGAAATTAGCCGGCTACAAGGCGGCTTCTTGTTTCAAAGCGGCACGAAGCTGGTTCAAATCGGCAATGGCCGGTCGCCACAAAAGCCATCGCGCCGGCAATAATCAAACAGCATCGCTTCGCATTGCTGCGAAGAAGATTATCGCGACCAGCATGGCGACAATGAGCGTGGTGAGCACCACGGCGATCATGACGCGACGCTGACGGCGGTGACGAAAATTGCGCGGATCTCTCTTTGCCACAGCGGCCCCGTCACTGTGTGAGCTCGTCAGCATGTTGCGCCGCAAGGAAACGCATGCTGCTTTTTCGCTTACGCGGTAACCATGATGCAAGTCAAATCAGAGGTCGGACTTCGATAGATCGCCAACCGGTGTATTGGGATAACATCTTGCTACAGCGCAGGATTTTGCCGCGCCCTAGTCTGGCCTGGCTGTGCTGCGCCGCCGCAATCCTCATCAGGCTGTCGCAACTCGTTAAGCTATAGTAAACCTTTCTAGGGTGCCGGTCAGTGAGGCAGTTATGGGGTGGTTTTCACAAGACCCGTCGCATTGGCATTTTTTTTCGCCAAAGCCGTGGGAAGATCTTCGAAGCGTCAGCGGCGAAAGGATCATCGGCCGCGCAGTACGTCGCAAGGTAAATGGGCGCTGGGAATATATGAATCTGGATGAAGATAAGTTGTTGGACGAGCTTCTTCTCCATAAGGGTCCTGTGAGCGACTGAGCCGCGGATTGCCCCTGTTTCCGATGTGCGAATAGCTGTTCGCGCCTCGCGCGACTCGCTGCAACGAGTGCTGGGACACAGATATCGCACTTCTCTCCAGCCAAATTTCCATATGGAAGCGCAGTGAATGGCTTTGCCGCGCGGGTTCGCCTGCGCACTCAGACAGTTGTGCCGGCAGCCAGTTTTCACCCGGACGACGCGGCATGATTGACGAGCCTGATCGGTATACGCCTGTTCGGCAGCCAACCCATGGGACGATGGAGTGTGCAATGAAGGCTTCGGGATTGATTGGCACAAACCTTGTACCGGCACCGTTACCGGCCGGTCTTTTTCCTCCTATAGTCAAAATGGGCTTGTTCAGCGCTAGTCGTGTCATCGCACTGTGAAGGGATATAATCCAGATTTCTCGGCCTTATGGCAGCTGGCAACCAGAGTTGCCGGCTTTTCCGTTCTGTCGGCGATCGGCCTGACCATCGACGTTGCGGTATTCAGTCTGCTTGTGCATTTCGGGCTACGCCCAGGATATGCCAACCTGATCTCGGCGGGGCTCGCCGTCACCTTCGTGTACTTTTCTTCCGCCAAGAAAGTCTTCCGGTATCACGGCCAGTTTCTGCTTCCGCTTTTCCTGGTTTACATCCTCTACCAGGTGGCAGCTGTCCTTGCCGCGTCTTTCGCCGTGGACCGCTTGGCGATCGCTGGGTTCAAGCCGCTTGTTGCGAAACTCCTCATTCTGCCCGTGACCTTTACCGCCAATTATCTCTCGATGCATTTTCTCCTAAAAGCGAGGCACTGACGCTTGCAGCAGGAACATACGAGTTTCCCTCCAGCGTCCGCTCGCTCTGCCGATGCGGGGAAAATTCTTCTTTTCATCCCCATGTACAATTGCGCGCCCCAGATTCCCCGGGTTCTGGCGCAGCTGACGAATGATGTCGCCAGTTTGTTGTCCGAGGTTATCGTTGTCGACAATCGCAGCCGGGATGAGGGAATTTCAGTTGCCAAGGCGGTGTTGGCCAATGGCTTGCCCATCCCCGTGCGGATTCTGCAGAACGATAAGAATTACGGGCTGGGGGGCTCGCACAAAGTCGCCTTCAATTATGCCATCGCCCATGGCTTCGATTACTGCATCGTGCTCCATGGCGACGATCAGGGCAGTATTGCGGATCTCGTGCCGTTGATCCGGGCCGGGGCCCACAAGAGTGTTGATTGCCTATTGGGTGCGCGCTTCATGCGCGGCTCGGCTCTCAAGGGATATTCCCTGATACGCACGCTGGGAAACGAAGTGTTCAACGGCCTTTATTCCCTTGCGGCAGGGCAAATTATTTATGATTTGGGGTCCGGCCTTAACCTGTATTCGGTCAAGGCTTTGCGCGGCCGGCGCTATCTCAAGCACGCCAATGATCTGACTTTTAACTATTACATGATACTGGATTCCATCAACAGCCGCGCTTCCGTCCGGTTCTTCCCGATTGTCTGGCGTGAGGACGACCAGATTTCGAATGTAAAGCTTGTCCGCCAGGCCACGCGGGTCCTGAAAATTGCGTTGGGTTACGCTGTTATGAGAGGACGGTTCCTGGAACAGGACCATAGCGGCGATCCCGAGAACAGTTATTCGGCAACGGTCATATTTGAAAAGAAACCCGTGGAATCGTCATGATGGTGGCCCGCCCGATTCTGCGACAGCCTGTAGCCCTGGCCAATGTCGGCTTATGGCTGATCGGCGCCCTCGCCCTGACATATCTGTCGCTTCAGATTTTATCGGCCTGGATGAGCGGGCTGTTCGCCGGGACGGAGCGAACCATTCCGGGCCAGACCATCGCCCTGGCCGCACTGGTCTACATGACGGGCCATCTGTTTCGCAGCATGAGGCTGGCGCTTCTGATTGGGGGCTGGAGTGTTGGGCTACGCCTGATTACCAGTTTTCATTTTGCGACGGCCGGTGTCAGTCTCGCGATGCCGTTGAAGCTGGGTGAGTTTTTCCGGATTGCGGCTTTATCCAGGCTGGCTGGAAACATTACCCGGGCTATCGAAATAGTGTGGTGGGAGCGGCTGCTGGATGTTGTCGCCCTGATCGCCATCATGCTGATTGCCCTGCGCGACGTGACAGGCAGCCGATGGCAGGAATTCAGTGGCGTAATCGCCATATCCGTCGCTTTCGTAGCGATCTCGGTGTTGGCCTTTTTCGTGCTGCCAGACAATCTGAGGCGGACATCCATTCTGATCATACGGCGCTATCGCGGCGCCCACACCATTCCGGTGTTGCAGGCGCTGGAACGGGCCCGGTGCGCGATTATCGAAGCGCCGCGCATGGTGCGGACAAAGATTGGCTCGCTGGCCGCCCTCACCGTTTTGATTTGGGCATGCGAAATCGGCACTTTCGCCATCGTATTACGCGGTATGGGCCAGGTCATAGCCGACGCGCCTGACGCGCTGTTGAAACTACTATCTTTTCTGGCACGAGGTCAGACACTCGCGGATGCGCTGCAGAACCACCAGTCTCTTGATCGGGGCTTTTTGCCATATCTGACCGCCACTCAGGTGCCGCTGATACCTGTGGCTGTCATCGCAGGGATAGTTTTTACAATGTATTGGAGGCGGCGCTGATGTTTCGTTCAGCTATCGCCGGTCAAGGAGGCCGGGCGGCGCGCTGGCGCCGTCCGCAGGAAGAGCTGCAATGGTCCAGATAATCTATGACGACACGACGGTCGTCCCGGAGGAAATCAAGGCGTTTGTCGGCATCAGCCGTTTCAGCAGCATCGTATATCGGCACAGGTCCCTGCTGGAAGCGATGCGCGGCCTGGCCGAGGCGCTGAACTGGCCCTCGCCGATTCATCTTTCGACCGAGACGGACATGGCCTCGTTGGCCAATCAGCTCCGGATCGAGGATGACAACGAATTGTATCTCGTTGCCTTGTCCAACCTCGTCCCGCGCTCCAGCGAAGATGAGGTTCTGCTGTTCTTGCAGCAAATCCAATACTCGCCGGCACCGCTCTACATGTTCCTGCAGGATGCAAGGGGGCGCCGCGGTTGGGCCCTGATGCGCGCGCCGCTGCTGAAGAACTACCTGCGCAAACGCCTGGAAAATGATGTCGAAACCTTTTTCGCGGAACAGGGTGACAGGGTTGTCCACGTTCACGGCAGGTTGCCGCTGATCGATCTGAGAGACGAGCCGGTACTGCAGGAATTCCTCTCCGGCCAGTTCGACGCCCGCCATTTCAACTCGGTTGAGCGCGATCGCTATACGGTCATCAAGCGTTCCAAAAATCGCGAAAAGCTGAAGGAAGAATTCGACTTCTATTATCTCGTGCCGCCGGTGATGCAGACCTTTCTGGTCCAGCCCTTCGATTTCCAGGATGATGGAACCTGGGCCAGTTACCGGATGGAGCGGGTCGGCGCGCCGGATATGGCGACACAATGGATAAACGGCGCCATCCAACCCCATGAGCTGGAACGCTTTCTGTCACACCTGTTTTACTTCATCGATATCCGGCCGCGGCGCCAAGCCAGCAGAAGCGAAAGCGCAGCTGCCCACAAATTCCTTTACGAGGGAAAGGTGAAGAGCCGTATCGCCGCCCTGATGGCGCATCCGGCCTACCCGCAGTTGGCCCCCCTCCTCCAATCCGCGTGCGGCGGCATCGACCGGGTGGTGGAGCGCTATTTTCAACTCCTCGAGGAAAACAGCCGTCACGCCCATGTCGATTATCTGGTCATGGGACATGGTGACCCCTGCTTCTCCAATATTTTCTATTCGAAGGCCAGCCAGTATCTGAAGCTGATCGATCCGCGAGGCGCCAAGAGCGAGGCGGATCTTTTCACTCATCCTCTTTATGACGTGGCGAAAATTTCGCACTCGGTTCAGGGCGGATACGATTTCATCAACAACGGCAAGTTTGACATCGCGGTCGATGAAGGCTTGCGGGCCCGGCTGAAGATTGAAAGCCCGCCCCTCAACTGGGCCGCTGAGATGTTCCGGAGGCAACTGGAGAAATCCGGGTTCAATCCCAGACTCATTCGGCTTTACGAAGCATCGCTCTTCATCAGCATGTTGCCGCTCCACATAGACCGGCCGCGCAAGGTGCTGGCTTTTGCAATCAATGCCGCCGATATCCTCGCCAGCTTATCGAACAAGGATGCCACATGATTCGTCGCGAACGCTGCATAGTGATGGACGTGGACGGCACGCTCTGTATCAAGAAAAGGCCGGACCAATCCTATGATGAGGTCCAACCCAATCCGCCGGTGGTCGACCGGCTTCGGGAATACAGGGAGAATGGCTTTTACGTCATTTTGGCCACGTCGCGGAACATGAACAGCTATGACGGAAACATCGGGTTGATCACGGCCAATACCGCCAAGGTGCTGATGGGGTGGCTTGACCGGCACGACATTCCCTATGACGAGTTGCATGTCGGAAAGCCGTGGGCCGGCAGGGACGGCTTCTATGTCGACGACAGGGCGGTGCGGCCGGAGGAATTCACCCGCCTGAGTTACGAGGAAATCCTGGCAATCGTGGGCAAGGATTGACGGACCCGCACATGACCACCGCGATCATTACAATGGCGGGCTTCGGCCGCCGCTTTCTGGATGCCGGATATAAAGTGCCCAAATACCGCATCGTCGTGCACGAGCGGTCGCTGTTTTCCTGGGCTATGTTGAGCCTGGCGCAATTCATTGAGACGGGAACAGACTTTGTGTTCGTCGCGCGAGCCGCCGACGAGGCCGAAACCTTCATCCGGGAGGAGGCCGCCGCGCTTAAAATCCGCTCGACAAAGGTGGTGCAGCTGGATGCACCGACCGATGGGCAGGCCACCACTGCCCTCGCCGCCCGGCCCGCGATCCGCGATCCCGATGCGCCGATCATCATCTATAATATCGACACGTTCGTGCATCCTCTCAGCCTGTCGCCTGCCGATGTCCGGGGCGATGGATGGATTCCCTGTTTTCGCGCGGCCGGTGATGGCTGGAGTTTCGCGGATGCCGATCCCACCGGATTGGTGCGCCAGGTTCGGGAAAAGGTCAGGATCTCACCGCATGCCACGATCGGACTTTACTGGTTTTCGTCCTTCCGGCGTTACGAACAGCTCTATCAAAGCCGTTACAGCCCTTCGGCCGAATTGGACGCTGGCGAACGGTATGTGGCGCCGATCTATAATGAACTGATCACTGCCGGCGGCGAGGTCTATATTCAGGACCTGCCGCTGTCGGCCGTTATTCCATTGGGTGTGCCGGCGGAAGTCGAGCGCTTTGCCGGGGCTTCCCCTCCAGATCTTAGTCGACAGCCCGAATTTTCTTGATCACCGGCAAAAGGGGTGCCGGGAACAATGTCAGGGTTCGAAAGGGGTGACAATGACCGATACGGCCACAAACGAATCTGCAGTGGTACAGGGTGAGTTCTTCACCGACGGGACCAAATTTATTTTCCGGCTGGCGGGGCTGCCCTATTCGGGCGTCGGTGACAGCCCGTCTGCCGCCTTCGACGACCTGATGCGGGTCGAACGGCAGGGGGCGCCGCTTACCAGTATTCTGCGGCAGCACGCGCGCGACCTGGAAGGAGAAGCCACGCGGAAACTGATCATCCGCTGGGTCTCAATCGGCCTGATCATTTTCGCGATATTGGCGGGCACCCTTGTCGCCACGGCAGCACTGTTGCCAAAGGTTGTCGCCGATGTCGGTGGCATGGCCCTGACCCATCTATCCCATTCGCTGGACACGATGAGCCCCGAGCGGGAAGCGGAAATCGCGCGCGCCGCGCACCGGTTACATGTGCTGTTGGATTCGGGTCAAGGTCCACAGTGTGCCACAGGCGTTACGGGCTCCCATCCGTGAGACAGATCAGCGCGCGTTCGCTGGCTCAGATTTCCATGGCTCTGGTCGGGCTGTGGGTCCTGATTGGATTGTCGAATTGGCATGAACTCGCCATGGGCGTGCGGGTCGGGTTCCCGAAGGCTGACAATTACTACGGCCAGCATCTGCTGTTTGATGGCCCGGTCCAGGCCTATCCCGTAATCGGCGCTATCGTCCTTCACTTCTGCGCCGCCTTGCTGGGGTATGTGCTGGTGGTGCAGCCGATCTGGGGCCGCCGGCAGGTGGCATCGGAAATATGGCTGCTACTGGCGGGCATTATTCCAGGCTCGCTCATGTTGATGGCTGCTTCCCGGTTTATCTCTTTGCTGCTCGACAACCGATATGCACCGGGCCTGCTGATGGTGCTTATCGTCGTCGCCGGCGGTGCGGCCACCGTCGCGGCGAGACAGCGCTGGAACAGGGAGACGGTTCGTGTCGCAAACGGCATATGGCCGGCCATTTGCCTGATAGCCTGCATTTTCCTTTTCACGATCCAGATGGACCGTTTTCACATTTTGGGCGAAGCCAGCTCGTGGTTTATCAGCGACGTCTATATGTCCGGAACTACCGGCATCGGTATGGCGGGAAGATTTCCTCTCATCTCACAGCATTACGACGAAGCGGCGTTTCTTTATCCGGTCCTGTATGGACTGGTCCACAGGGGTCCCAGCGCACAGGACACATTGTCGGTGCTGTACTGGATCATGGTATCGCTTGGCCGCGCTGGCGTTGGCAGTTTGATTTATCTGGCTTTACGTTCGCTGGGCGTCGACCGCCTAAGCGCGATGATAAGTCTTGCCTTCGTTTGTGCCGCCACTCTTTCGATCAATGCCATATCCTCCAGACTTCTGTTTGACTCTCTGAGTCCTCTGGCATTTGCGCTTCATATTGCGCGTTTTCTAATCCCGGGATTTCCGTTCATGCTGGTCGCGGCAATCATCGAGTTGCGCGGCAGGGGCGGCATTGCTGCATTGCCGGTTTCGGGGGTTCTAGGCGTTGGCTTGTCCACCATGCCTGTGCATGTGGTCGTGGCGTTGGCCTGGGCCCTGCCCGTCGCGGCCTTGATCCAAATATCCGGCCGGCTCTCGAACTCCCGCAAGGTTTGGAGCGCGGCATCTGTCGCGGCGTCAACGATCCTTGTGGGTTTCATACTGACTTACGCGTTCGCGCACCGCCTCCCCGCCGCGGTATGCGTCCTGATTTTGCTGGGTAGCGGTATGCTTGGAGCGTTGGTGGTTCTGAGCGCCTGGTGGACAGATGCTGAAAAGGACTGGCGGGCGATCTCTTCCCTGCCCGTCTTCGTCATCTTGGCAATGTGTGTGGGATACGCGGCCGGTCTGGTGTTTCTCGGAAACATCTTCATTCCGCATAGCTTGGCAGTTCTGGGCCATGTTTGGCCCTGGTCCGGCATGGAGGTCGCCTCACGCGAGATCGGCCAGCTTGGCAGCTCGACCGGCAAGCTTGAGCTCTCGCCTTATTGCAGCGGCTACTATTGGGAGTTCAGGACCTTGGCCGGTCACTGCAGTTCCTTGCCCATGCTGGTACGAACCTACGGCCTGGCTTTCGCGGCCATGGCTGGGGCCATTGCATGGTGGCTGTGTACGTGGCCGGCGCATGAGCCGGAATCCGATCGCCGGCACACCGCCATTCTTTGTGGCCTGGTGGCCTGCCTGATCGCTATGCCTGTCAGTTTTGCGGTCTATGACTTTGTGGCGCCAGTTAGCGCTCCGCTGGAATGGCAGCAGCAATTATCGATCTGGTTGCGTTCTCGTCTGGTCGAACCCTGGTTCTGCGGCGGCCTTTTGTTGGCGCTTGCCTTTTTCCTGCGAGAGGCCAGTTCGCGGGCCCGACGCTATACCCAGTCGGCGATGCTTGTCGCGATTGCCGTTGGCGGCCTGGCGCCGCTGGTCATACCTGGCCAGATTATCGTCAACCTGTCCTTCCTCTTTCAGGCCCTTCTGCGCCACTAGCAGGTCTAGCTGCCTGCGAGCCCCGTGGAGGTCGCGGCGCGACACAATCCGTCCGGAGCGGCCAGACCGGCGAAAGCACCGGATCACCCCTGCAAGTGTTCCAGACTGGGGCGGTTTGTGGCGCCAACAGCGCGCTGTCGTTGACTTCGCGGCCCCCCTATTGCCGGTCCGCCAACTTGATGTCTAAATGGCTGACCGTGCTGGTCTTTCTAGGTTAATTGCTGGAAGGGCTTCATCTATCGCAGAGGATTGGGCTTGGATAGCGCTTACTATCAGAATCCCAGACCTGAGATGCTTGACTTCGTGCCAGCCAGCCGGAGGGCGGTGCTGGAGGTCGGTTGCGGCACCGCTGCCTTCATTTCAACGCTCACAGGCTGCGAGGAAAAATGGGGGATCGAGCCAACCAGCGCTGCCGTGGCAGCCAAGGAAAGACTTACCCATCTGCTTCACGGGCCGTTTGATGCCGTGAAGCACCAGCTGGCCAAGAACTATTTTGATCTGGTCATCTGCAACGACGTCATCGAGCATATGGTCGATCACCGCGCGTTTTTGACAGAAATTCGCGACTATATCGCGCCGGATGGAATGCTGATCGGTTCTATTCCGAATGTCTGTTTCTACGACACCTTGTTCCGGATGCTTTGGGAAAAGGACTGGCATTATACCGATGCAGGGATTCTTGACCGGACGCATCTCGCATTTTTCACCGCCAAGAGCTTCAGCGAGACCCTGGAGGAGACGGGATATCGGGTTGTCAAGATTTCCGGCCTGCACCAGGACCATGTGGTCGACACCACCCGCAAAAGCTACCGGTACCTGCGCCTAGCCAGATTGATATCCAGGCTCTCTTTCGGTCATTTCTCGGACATTCGCTATTTCCAGTTCGGCTTTCAGGCCGTTCCTCTCAGGTAGCGATGTCTCTCAAGCTTCGGCGTGCGTATATCCGGGTCACATCCGATATTATACCGGGGGTCCTTAACAAGCTGGGGCGAAGGCCTGACCAGCCGCAAGGCCGTGAGCGACCCGCTGCCGACGAATGGAGCATGGCTGTCCCGTTTCGTTATGCTGCCAAAGCCTCCGCGGAACGTGTTGCGGTAATCTGTCACCTCTTCCACGCCGATCTTGCCGAAACCATGATCGGGGCGCTTTCCAGTGCGCACCTGCATGCAGACCTGTTTGTTTCCACCGATACCGATGCCAAGGCCGCCATCATTCGCAAAGCGGCCGAAAACTGGAAAGGCGGGAAAGCGACCGTTCGTATCGTCGAAAATCGTGGACGTGATATCGCCCCTAAGCTCGTTACATTTGCGGACGTCTATGATCGATATCCGCTCATCCTGTTTCTGCACTCCAAACGCAGCGGTCATTATGACTTTGGCCGTGAATGGCGCGAATATCTCCAGGCCTGCCTCGCCGGGTCCCAGGCGGTCGTCCAGAGCATTCAGGAAATATTTGAGTTGCGGCCTGACATAGGCATGGTTGTGCCGGCGCATTATCACCTTCTGCGGAAGGCTCAGGGCGGCTTTCGCTGGGATGGCAATTTCAGAAAGGCTCGCCGCCTAGCCTGGAAGATGGATATCGACCTGAGTCAAAAAGGGATCGTGGATTTTCCATCCGGATCCATGTTTTGGGCCAGGCCAGCCGCCTTGAAGCCCCTGCTCGGCCTGAAACTGGCGTACACGGATTTTCCTGCCGAGCCATGTTGGGTGGACGGAACTTTAGCCCACTGTATTGAAAGGCTTTTTCTGTTTTCCTGCGAGAAAGCGGGTCTCGGCTGGGTTAAGGTTATCAGCGAAGATGTCGCGATACCGGAACAACAGCGGGTCATCATAAGCGAGCCATCACAGATCGATGACTTCATCGCCAAGCATCGCTTTGATTTATTGGGCATACAGGCCAATTGACAGATACGAATTCGATTTATCCGCTTGACGGAGATTCTCTGCGCAAGCGGTCCATTCGCGGGGCTGTGGTAACGTCCGCGTCCCAGGCGGCCCGCTTTTTCCTGATGCTGGGCTCGCAAATAATCCTAGCACGGCTTCTTCTGCCCGCAGACTTCGGCATCCTCGCCATGGTCGCTCCGATCCTCGGTTTTGTGACCACGATGGCTGATCTCGGCGTCGTGCAGTCTGTTGTCCAGCGGCCCCATATCACGCACCGGGTGCTGAATTCATTTTTCTGGCTGAACGTGTTGCTGACCATTGTGATGGCGGCGGTCGTAATATGCCTCTCACCCTTGCTGGCGCTCTTTTATAAGGAACCGCGCGTTGTCGCTGTCGCCGCCGCCCTTGCCTGGCTTGTGATTGTGGCAGGACTTTCGATGCAGCAATCGGCGTTGCTGAACCGGACGATGCGTTTCGGCTCCCTGGCGATAGCCGAGACGTCCGCGCAGGCGATCAACTTGGCCGTCAGTGCATTTTTGGCTTGGCGCGGTTTTGGCTATTGGTCACTGGTTGCCGGCCAAGCGGCATCGGCTGTTACCAGCGGCATTTTCCTTTGGAGCATGTCGACTTGGCGTCCGTCCTGGCCGGCGCTCAGCCCCGAAGCGGTCGGTATGCTCAAATTCGGAGGCAGCATCACCGTTTCCAATGTCGCCATCTATCTGAATACGGTGCTGGATAACGTCATTATTGGCTTCTATCTCGGAGAAATCGCGCTGGGCCTCTATGATCGCGCGTGGAAGTTGGCGGTGATGCCCCTCAGCCAGCTCATGGCTCCGGTCAATCGTGTTGCTATCCCTGCCCTCTCCCGGGTCGTGGAACAGCCGGACCGCTATCGCAGAATATTCCTACAGATGATGCGGACACTCTTTCTGGTCTCGTTGCCGGGCTTGGCTGTCGCGGTGGCGGCCGCGCACCCGCTTGTGACGCTGCTGTTCGGGCAGCGCTGGCAGGCCGTGGCGCCGGTGTTTTCCTGGCTCTGCGCCGGATCTCTCTTGACGCCCCTGAATTTGGCCATGTTTTGGCTGTTCGTGAGCCAGGGGCGGCCCAAGGATCAGATGGTGTTCGGCACAGCGGCCGCCGTCATCAACGTCACCACCTACTTGGTGGGTGTGCATTGGGGGCTGGTTGGTGTGCCCATAACGTCCACGCTGGTGGCCTATATTCTGCCCACGCCTCTGCTGATCTGGGCCGGTACACGCAGCGGCCCGGTCGGCCTTTCTTTCTTTCTGATGCAGATTTACCCATTCGTGCTGTCAACCGTCGTGTCCATGATCGCGGTGCATTTTTTGATCTCGGAACTGGGGCGCTTGAACATTGCCGAAATGGTCGGCGCGATAGCAGCCAGCTATCTCGTCAGTGGCGCCGTCCTGGTCTGCTTTTCCGCAGGCCGGGAAGCGATCGGCGATATCACCGGCATTATAAGATCGGTTGTCGGCGAGAAGCTTGCGACCTGATTGCGGTCTATTGAACGCAGGGACTGGCGTTCACCCTGCCTCCCCTTACATCTCCGCCCCGTCAGTGCGCGATCTGCGGTGATTGAGCCCGGGTCTCGCGTTTGCGCGATTGCAATGCCGTTCGGCGACCGCCGCCGCCCTCCGGAGATGGGGGTTAAGGGTGCCGTAACAAGAGCGATGTCCTTCGCCGGCCCGATGGCTGGCCCCCTGCCCTCCACTCAGACGGGGCCGATGCGCCCAGTTGGTAACTTTGGAAGGCAGAGAGTATACATTCAGGGCGTTTC